>Ga0209018_1001196_pt1 | contig 21717 bp, 15 predicted proteins | sample YNPBryBLVA2012_FD_185814 | JGI IMG/M metagenome (GOLD analysis project Ga0209018, IMG submission 185814) | Anoxygenic and chlorotrophic microbial mat microbial communities from Yellowstone National Park, USA - YNP Bryant BLVA 2012 (SPAdes)... ...
GAGCATATTTCCGCGAGAATGATGACCACGAATATGAAATACGGAGGCAGATCCTTGGTTTCAGGATCCGCCCTTACATTATCTCGCGTTTGCATTCTGAGGTCAATCTATCTCGCATAAGAACAATTCAGTCACAAAGAACTGTCCATCCGGAGCTATGTAAACCCCAACTCCAACTTCTTTGAAGCGTGCGTTGAGTATGTTAGCCCTGTGATCGGGACTGCGCATAAATGCGGCGTGCCCCCTAGAAACATCTGTTATCGAGCAGTAGAATAGGTTTTCTCCCAAATAGGCCCAGGTCGGTGTGCGACCGAGCGCCCTCAAGAATCTGTCCATAGGGGTGCGCTGTCCTGGCGTAGGCGACTTATGGTCAAAATAGTTTTTCGCCCACATCTCCTGGCTGTGATCGCGGGCCGCGCGGACAAGCACCGGATTGACCGAAAGGGGCGACATCCCGCGGTTTGCGCGTTCTATGTTGATAAGGTCGATGAACTTCTGTTCCTCGACCGATAGTTGGCACACGTGCTGCGACGTGGTGTGGTCGAGTGCCGCAGTGGGCGACGAGAAGTTCGCTGTTAGCAACATTGACGCAAAATATACTGCTACATTTACCATAGCTTGCTTGTTCTCCGTAATTATGGTTCCACATCGACCGCTTGTCCAACAATACGAAGCAGCTAGTAGCCGCCTATTTTGCATTCGACGTGACAGAGTTTTGATGTAACTACCTCTAGCAACCGCTGTTCCGAACGGTAGAGATCCGCTCTCGAACGCTAAATCACAAACTGTGCCAATTACGAGGTCTTTTTGCAGGACACTTTTTTGCTCGGGCACCGTCTATATAGTAGTTAGAGACTTGAAATCGGCCAATGAAGCCGGTTCGAGGTGCTATAATGATCTCAGACCCTTGAAGTGGTTAAACGGAATGATCAAGAAACTTAAATTTGGCTTCTCCATGTTTCTTACCGCGGTAGTGCTGTTGACCCCCGAGGGCATGGCTTTGCCTGCAGTCGTCGACGCCGATTTAGGCGAGAACGAAGCGAAAATCGGCAAGGAAGCTGCCGCAGCCATAGCCAAAGAGAACAAGCTCAGCAATAACGCCGCCGATCTTAAGCGAGTCCGGGAAATCGGAGGCAGGTTAGCCAGGATCGCGAATGAGAAAGAGATCCAGGCTCTTTATGGCTCGTCCAAGATTACCCCGTTTGAGTATACTTTTAACATCATCGAGGATGAGGACGTTAACGCTTTCAGCACCCCTGGCGGGAATATCTACGTCAACACTGGGCTTTTGAAAACGGTGCAGAGCGACGACGAACTTGCCGGTGTAATTGCTCACGAGATTGTTCACGCAAGCCATCATCATATGGTATATCTCCTGAAAAAACAGGCTTCGCTGGATAACGCGATAGCCATCGCGCTTCTCGCCACAATGCTCACCAACGCGAGAACGATGGACGTGAACAACCTGCTCCTTGGCGTCCAACTCTACCAAATAGCTAAACTCAATGGCTACGGGATGGAAGCCGAACGTGACTCCGATCACGGCGCGATTATTCTTATGAGGGAAGCTGGCTATAACCCGGTCGGGCTACTAACATTCCTTGAGAGGCTGGCAAAGCGGCCCGAGCTTGTCGACTACGGCATTTACCGATCCCATCCGCTCGACTCCGAGCGTGTGAAGGCGGCAAGAGCGCTCATTCGGACTTTGGGATTGCCTATCAACCGTCGCGCCACAACCAATGCCGTAAAAGCCGAGGTAAAGACCGAGAGGCTGGGAAACGAGGATATAAGTGGCGTCTACATCTCGGGTAAGCTGATTTACCGGGCCGCAGACACACTTGGAAAGAGCTCGATGCAGATCGCGAGGGAAACCGCCGACCGGATCAACAACGCACTGGACTCCGGCCTGATGATCCACGAACTAAAGCTCGACCCATCCGGTAGCGCAGTGATTGGCCGCAACAAACCGCTGGTCGTAGTATCGGTCGACGATGCCAACTTGATGGACAAGACGCCGGTTCAAGTAGCGCGAGGCGCAGCAGCCGCTATTCGGGAAGTGATATGGAACGAGATGGTCGACGCCATCAATTAAAGCTATTCTTGGCTCTTTCTACTACAACACCAGCTTCTCCAGCTTCGCTCTGATCTCGTCCTCACTCACCGGCCCCGGCATCACTGCCCGAACGATACCCTCCTTGTCAATAATAAGGGTCGTCGGAAGCCTGCGAACACTGTAGTCCCGAAACGCCATCTCGCCGATTTTCTCATCTCCACTGACATAAGGGAAAATGCCGCCCTTTTTCTCTAGCATCTCATCCACCGTGCGCCGGTCAGCGTTGAGGTTAATCGCGACAAGTTGAACACCGTCTACAGGATGCTCGGAAAGACTCTTAATTGCCGGTAGTTGCTTTTCGGCCATCGGCAGCGCCCAGAAACTGAGCACAACCACCTGGCCTCGCAGGTCGGATAGCTTCTTTTCCGTGCCGTCGGGAGCTTTGTAAGAAAAGTCCGGCGCAGGCTTACCTGTGAGATCGACATCCTTGGGCGCCTCCCACAGCCTGGCCCCGGCTGGCGGGTGGAAAGCAAACATCGAGCTGGGCAGCTTGGGGTTTGGAGTAAACCGCACTAGGTCACTGACAATAGTTGTCTCGACCTTGTGTGGTATCTTACCCGTATAGCCCTCCTGGCGCTTCGGCTTGCCAACAATTACGATTCGGTTCCTATAAACGACAAGGTTGTCCTGGCCGATATACAACGTCTGGGTGGTCTCAGCATCCGGCGGACATAACATACCGTTCTTAAGGCGCAGAACTAGTACGAACGTTTTCTTGTTGTTGACGATTTCGTCTTTCTTCAACGACATAGAAGCGATCGCCGGAGTATAATCAATGCCCATCAAGAGCCCTATCGAGCCCACGCCTGGTTTGGATTTGATAAGCCCGAGCATCACATCCTTGCTCATCTTAGTCTTGACGTATACTTTGCCCCGACGGGAATATTGGTAGACAGTCTTACCGTCGCAAATGAGCTCTGTGCCGCCCGAAACCAATCGGAACCCATTCGCCCTGCTGAATGCCAAGCTGTAATTTTCCTTGCCAGTGGAGTACGCAGCCTTGCCATCGTATTTAACGAGAACTTGGCTCACACCCTCGAGCTTGATCGAGCCTATCCTCGAATAAACCTGTCTCATGACACCCAAAAGCTGCTGTGGCGTCGGCCTCGCCTGCACGGGCTTTGGAACCGGTGCCGGGGCGAGGGAGTTGCCTTCAAGCCCAGGGAGAGCCTTGGACTGGTTCGAAATAGCAAATGGGTTGGGCTGCGGCTGTGTTCCAAACGGGCTCAACTGGCCTGGAACCATGGCAATATTCGACCCACCAGTCTGAGCCTGCGCGGTCTTCGGCGCGACCTTGACATCCTTCTTGGACTCAGCGGCGGAACTGGCCTTGGATCGGCTCGCCAGGCGCGGTTTGGTGGTCTTGGGGCTCTTGCCTCGCTCGTTGTCGGGATGACCACAGCCGGTGACAATTAGTGCAACCAGCAACAATGCTAGAAATCGGGCGAGTGTGCTCAACGGGTTCTCCTTGTCCGGCAGAATAGTCCGGATACTCTTGGCATACGGACTAGCGTCCTATGATCGTTCCACAACCGTATCCACATTACCTACGGCTCGGGCACAGAGACTTCGGCAGGTCCCAATGTCGGTTCGGATTGCAGTTCGAGCGAAGGCCGGTGCGTACTGGGTAGCGCCGGTCGATTCGTAATCGTCACGTCCAATGTCACAGACTGCGACCCGTATAACGCCGTCACTTTGCACTTGCCCGGACGCACCGGGGTAAAATAGCCCATTTGGTTGACAAAACCCGCCTGGCCGTCCGTCCCCCATATCACCCTCGAAAGCTGCTCCTGAGTGAGCGACTCTCCCCTATCTCCCCAGGTCAGAGACAACTGGGCGCCTTCGTTCGCGTAGACAGGGTCGGGCAGGCCGCTGATCTTCAAATCCGGAAGCTCTTCGTAATTGGGCGTCTCCGAGAACACCGCCAAAGCGTTCGCCACGGGCCGCTGCGCTCCACCGGACGGACTATTTACCACCAACCCTCGAATCGAGAGAGTAGTAGAACCGCCGCCATCTAGATTAATCGCGTTCACAGCGCCAAGTTTGACCATCAGCAATGCAAGATCGGTCAGCGAAATTCCCCGGCTTATAGATTGTCGTCCGTCCACGGTGACAATGATCAGCTTGTTATCAGCAGTCAGTCCTATAGCCGTCCTTGGATGGCGATTGCAGGCGAAAGTCGACGCGAACTTCTCACTTTGATAGTCCACGTACGGCGCGCCGTTCTTGACCAACCAAGGGCCTCCACCAAGCGCGTGCTTGACCTCGCTCCAGTCCGCACCGCTTTCACTGCGAACGTCAAACCGCAACGTAACCGTGTCTCCCACTTTCACTTTCTCGGCCAGGAAACACGCCGCTGGACCACCCGCCGACAACACAAGCCCTCCTTTGGGAATGGGAGTTTGTGTGGACTTGGGACGGACCTCGGTAATGGTGGCGGTAATGGTCTTGCCGATTCTAATGGGCAGATCGGGCGAAGAAAGCACCACATCGGTGCCACAGAACTTGCTGCACACACTGAGACCGTAGGTCTCGGTGTAGGCAATAAGCTGGTTGGTTTCTCGACTGCGGTTGATGCCGTCAATCTGCCGTACCCTGCCGTCAACAAACGTTGCCGTCGCTTTAACTATGGGCTTGTCAAAAAACGGCGGCTTGCCCTGCGGAAAAGCGATGGCGGCTCTTATTTCACCCGCCGACTCGCTCACGAGTTCGCCGTTAATTATGCAGATGCCAAGTGGATCACCTGTAAACGGGAAGAAATCCCCATTCACCGCCACAAGAGCACCCGCACGCGCACACATAGAACTGACGGTCTCACGCCCCTTGGACGCATCATTCGCGTAGATCGTATCACCCGCGAGCACCGGCCTCACCGTAGTATCTGCTGACGCGAGAGCAACCTCAATGACATTGACTATCTGCGCACTAGTTGGATCGGTATTGATATCCTGATAAAACGTGACGCCAGCAGCCAACTGACGGGAGATTAGCGTTGCCGAAGCCGGGCTCCAGAGCGTAAGCCCAAGCGCGACCAGACAGACAAATCGTAAGTGCAACCGGTTCGTCATCGAAAAACACTACGCCGGAATCACGCGGCCTTGTTCCACCCGCGAGACACGAGTCACGCCTGCGTAGGCTATGGCTTTGAGGTAAGCCGAAGCTGATTTATGCGGTTCAAGCCTGCGGTGGGTGCCGTGCTCGATCGCCTTCTGTAGCCCAAACAAAGGGTACGAGCTCCAAGGTTCGAGGGCGCAGTTGAACGTGCGACCATACCAGGGATATCCACTTCCGCCACCAAATACCTGCCAGAACCACAGATATGGAAACGCCTGGACATCCCACTCAAGCGCAAAACCAACCTGACGCCTGGTATCAGTAAGGGCATACCAACCATCCTGCAAGCCCATAAGGCACAACTCGTCGCTGCCCTTACATTCCGGACCGGGAATGTGGCTGGAATCGACCGTCTCACCGAAACGAGTAGTCATTATCGGCCACGAAAACTCATCGCCACGCTCGAATCGACGGTTAGCATCCTCAGGAAACGAATGCACGGTGACGCGCGCCGCAGGCACGTCCAGCCTGCAGTCAGAGCTAAGGAACGGCGCGCCGAAGCTGGGATGATGGCCCCACATATAGTCTACAGCTTCTTCCGAGTGGTTTGTAATCTGCTCGTCGATGTGTAGTATTGCCTCTTGTGAACGAAGCACCATTCGCTTCCTGATTATTAACGGACACTTCATAAGCCGACAGGTCAACACAGCGGCGACTTCTCCCGGCTCATCGCAGTCAATCGAACAGTTCCAAGGGATGTTCCATACCTCACCGTGTAGACCGTATTCGGCCCCCCTGTAGACACATCCGACACCCCCGCTGGGGGCAATCTCCTGCCAACCGCCCTCGTAAAAATCACCAAAGTTGCCCTCGGCAATAGACTTCGTGGGCGTATATAGCGCCCTATCACAAAGCCCTTGGGGTGTGCGCCACATAAACTCGACGTCGGCAGGTTTATATAAGAATTCGATAATATCTGAGCCCTTTTCGGGAAGAACCGTAACCCTAATGAGCTCGTTTTCCAGAACCAACAGCCTCCACCCTTTGTAGGTGAAGTCCGTGGAGATGCGACAACCGTAGTTGCGTTGATGAATATATCGTTCTAATCCGTCGTAAGGCATTTTTCCTCTTTGCGCCGTGTGTTTTACTTAGTGACGGGCGGAAGTCCGGATCGTTCCAGAGTAATCGCAACAATCTTCATATCGTGGTTCTTGGGCAAAGTGACACTAGTGAGCACGCGAGATGGATCCAACGCAACTGTGTAATGGTTCAAATAGCATGGCTTGCTATTGTCGTCTCCGCCGTGACTGTGGCGATGCCTCACCACCAGAGCCGGAAGGCTGCCGCCTTTCGTTGGCGCTGCGGACCAATCGTTCATCTGCAGCGACACTGGGACCGCGCCGTCTGTGTAGTTGAGCGAAAACTCCCCAGAAGCATCTTGCCCAGATGAAGCACCAAGAATGTGGAGACTTTTGTATGCTCCCTCCGCTACCAGCACTTTTTGACTAGCGCAGGCGACCGCCGTCTTTCTACCAACGCCCTTCTCGGGATACATGAAACTGATTCTGCCATCCTTTGGCGTGTGATCGCAGTTGTAGCCTGTTGGGTATATTCGATGAACTTGACTGTCGACGCTAGCATCGGGTGGGAAGTATTCCGCCGGGTAGCTATAGCCCCTGCCGTCGAAATCGCCAGCGTTTCGCTCGGTGTCTGGGCTGACGGCCACCGTATCATACAAATCCGCAAGATCCACAAACGACAGCTTTCCGCTGGTGATCTCGATTAACTGTGGCAAGATATCGCCACCCCGGACCAATGGTTGCGTCGAAAGCCATTGATCGTCGATCATCACATCCCACACAAGCACGTATTGGCCGTCGTAATCCGGCGTCTTTAGCATAGCCGTAGTAACTAATGGCAGACCAGGCTTCAAGTCGGTTTTGATCGGCGTGGTTTGGCCGTTGAAATCCATCTCAATCCCGTCCAAGTGATACCAATGGTATCCTACCTTAACACGCTTGCGCGACCACACGTCCGTACCCATGTTCCGGATGACAACTTTCACTTGCAGCGTCTGACCTGCCCCCAGCTTACGAGGAACATCGGCGTCAACTATCCGCGCGCCGTAGTCGTTGTCGAAAACGTCTATCGTGCGGTTTATGGTGGCGTGACCAATCTCTGAAAGCCACTTGGACCCGTTGAACAAGTCGAATCTTAGCTGATAGCTCCAAGGATCGGTCTGTTTCCAAGCAGGAAGCGGATTTTTATCTGCACCGACAAGCCTAAGGTCGAGTTTGAATTCGGCAATTTCACCCGGTTTGCAGTCCTTGCTAAGTAGAGCGCGCATTTCTCTGATGGGAACAGGCTCGTCGATCTCTCGGGGTTCATCGTGCGTGTAATTGCAGACTTTGTAAAGCGTGACGCCCAGCTTAGTGACACCCTGCCGCCAGGGCAAGGCGCCGTCGTTGCGCAAACGGATTGTGCACGGATAACTTCTGTCCGACGCAACCATATTCGGCACATCGCACCCAATGCAGGTGAATGCATAATCGTCTGGCTTGCCAATGGTTACAGGCACCACTAGCGGTTGATCGCCAAGCGCAGAGAACCACTTGCCGTCGGACAACCTGATCAACTCGAATCTGATCTCGCTATCACCATCCGGCAGAGAAGCGCCTTGCGAGGTGACGGTGGCGATTCCTATGTTCACGGTTATACTCTGTCCTGGCAACACCTCACGCTCAAGCGGCCTGCGCACCTTGCTCTCGCCATAGTAGCGGCCGCCCTTAAACCAACGATATGCCAGCGCGTAGCCATCCGCCAGCCGCCACGGTGCGGAGCCGTTGTTTTTGATCACGAACTCCGCCGTCGCGAACTGGCGCTGGCTGATAGTTATGGGCACATTATAACGAACATATTGGGCATCGTATTCCGCCTCACCGTGGAACTTCGAAATCTTCGCGCGAGTTGCGTCCAAGTACTTGCGGCCATATTGGCGGCTCGAACATAGCTCGGAGCCTGTGAGAAACCCGTTCCAGGAGTCACAGACCACCCAGTGCGGTTTTCGTTCGAACACAGCCGCCCATTCGTTCTCGTAGACCCCACCATTCATCCGCGATACAATTGACGCCTTGCCCAATGGCACCACGCCCGAATTGTCGTAGCCTGGGCCCACCGTTGCTATGTGTATGCGCCCTTCGAAGTCGATTCTGGGCTTGTCGGTCGGCGCGCCATGATCGAAGTAGCCGTCAACTCCCGGCAATTTGCCTTTGTAATCGAACGAAGCCACCCAAACCAATCTGTAGCCGAAGTCCTTCTCGAAGCGATCGATGCAATACTGAACGATGGCTGGATCAAGCTCGGCAAAATGCTCTGCGGAGTGCAGGAATACCAAGTTCGATGCCCTGCCAGCCGCGGGCTTGCCGGCTTGTACGACCGCCCGAAACTCCGGAGGCACCCGGTCGTAGAAGTCCTTGATCATCCCATAGAACCCGCGCTTGGCTTCCTCCTCACGCAGATCAGGTTTGCCCCTATAGGCCGCCTCAAACGAATGTGTGTCGAGGAACATACCCAGCAACGGATAAGGTTTACCCTCCGACCTCAACTCCCCCAGCGCCGCGACAAGGCAATCGAGCCCCTTGCGGGCAAAGTTGGATTTGTTGCTCTTGTCGCCCCAATAAACCGGCAATATGACATCGATGCCCGCTGCCGCTGCGTCCGACAGTTCTTCTTTGTGCCACTGAACGCGATCGTAGCTAACCCAAGGCCCAACGTTGCGCGTCGGGAAGGTCGTCAGCATTGGCCTACCGGAGGCATCCTCAATCTTACTTGTCTGCGCGTCCCGTCGTCGATCAGCCTGATACCAGTAAAAATAAGGCGAAAGCACGAGTTTATGCACCGGGAACTTGGCCTCATACATTACCCCAGAATTTGGCAGATCGATAGCAAAAGAAGTATTGGAATTCCACTCTTTCTCGCTGATGACCCCGTTGATAAGCGGAGGACGGAGCACGTACTTGGCCGAGACCATCTTATCGCGGTTCAACGTTGATGTAGCGTAGCTATACGCCGCAAACACCGCATTCGCCCAATTCTGGGGATTGCCAATGTCTGTGTCGGACTTTACCTTCGTGGAAAACGAGGCGATTTCGCTCTTTTCGCCAGCACGCCGCACGACGAAATTGAAACCTATCATATCGCCGAAACCCGGCGCTCGGGTCTTGAGCACGTCCCACGGAATGGCCATCTCGATGCTGTAACCCTGGTCTATGTCGTCGGAATTATTGATGGTGCCCTGGACCGCCACACCGTATTTAAATGACCACACAGTAACCGGAGTAAAATCTCCCTGTTCCGTACCCTGCATAAATCGTGCGCCGCCAGCCGCCGACACAACCATCGCAAACGAACTCGGTGCGATCTTGTCGGGTCGTTTGCTCGCTGTATCGATGTAAACAGCGACACAGTCATCGCCCGTAACGTCGGCGTTGGGAACCGAGTGGGTACCGCTAACATCCGGGGAATCGACTTTAAAAGCGAGGAAGAGATAGTTCTCGTCCCAGGTGGTATAGCATCTCACCTGGTCCGTCACCGATTCCTGGGCATCGGCAACAAACACGAAGATGGGGGTAATGATCAGAGCGAGCACAAGCGTGCGGAGGAAAGCGTCCTTGACTTTCATCTGAACCTTCCAGTTGCGAGATGTTATTATGAAGTTGCGGCGCGCTCCGAACCTAACGCGCCCGCGGCCCAGCGGCTATATCTTGCGCACAAATCGAGCGATCCGCTCGACGGCCTCCTCGAGCTTGTCTATAGAAGTCGCATAACAACATCTAATATGACCTTCGCCCGAATCGCCAAATGCATTTCCTGGCACGGCCGCCACCTTTTCTTCGAAAAGTAGCCGCTCGCTGAACTCCTCGGAACTAAGCCCCGTATCGGAAATCGACGGGAACACGTAGAACGCTCCTTTGGGATTCAAGCACTTCAGACCGGCTTCGTTAAGGCCTTTGACTATTATCCTGCGGCGACGACTATAATCCTCGATCATCTCCTCGCTCTCGTCCCAACAGTGCTTAATGGCTTCGCGCGCCGCAACTTGCGCCATGGTAGACGCGCACATCATAGTGTATTGATGTACTTTCATCATTGCCTCGATGATCTCTGGATGCCCACATGCATAGCCTACGCGCCAACCGGTCATTGCGTAGGCTTTGGAAAACCCGTTGAGGAGTATTGTGCGCTCATAGGCGCCATCTAAGGTCGGCACGCAAGTATGTTTACCCTCGTAGGTAAGCCTGTCGTAGATTTCGTCAGAGATTAGGTAGAGATCGTGCTTGCAAGCGATATTGACGATCTGCTGCAGCGTTTCGCGGGACGCAACCGCGCCGGTGGGGTTGGTCGGATAGCTGAGCAATATCGCCTTAGTCTTATCAGAGACGGCCTCGGCTATGGCATTGGGATCGACCGCAAATTCCGCGTCCATATAAGAGGGCACCGGCACGGGCACCCCGCCCGCGAAACTAATGCAGGGCTTATAAGAAACATAGCTGGGTTCGGGAACTATGACCTCGTCGCCCGGATTTAGAATCGCACGTAGGGCCAGGTCCAAGCCCTCGCTCACACCAACTGTAATCAGAATTTGGTTCTTGGGATTGTAGATAAGACCCTCACGCTGTTGCAGATACTCTGCTACTGCTTCGCGAAGCTCGATGGTACCGTAGTTGCTGGTATAATGGGTCTCGCCACGCTCTAACGAGTAAATGCAAGCTTCGCTAACGCGCCACGGGGTATCGTAGTCGGGCTCGCCGACTCCAAGCGAGATCACATCCTTGACAGACGCCACTATGTCGAAGAACTTGCGTATCCCCGAAGGTGGCGTTGACATAACGATAGATGAGATAGACTTCATTCGGAACACTAACCTCAGACTCAGGAAACAGGAAGCCGGTCGTCGACTTCTTTCTCTCCGTAGACCACGCCGTCTTCTTTATAGGTTTTGAGCAGGAAGCTGGTCCTTGTGGAGAGTACCCCCTCCAACGTGGCAAGCTTCTCGGCCACGAAAAACGCGACCTCGTGCATAGTCTTGCCCTCAACTACCACACGAAGATCATATTCACCGGAAACGAGATAGACGGACTTCACTTCGCCGAATTTGTAGATCCGCCGGGCCACATCGTCGAAGCCCACACCGCGCGAGGGACTCACACGAACATCGATGAGAGCGTTGACCTGCTCGCGACCGGCCTTCTCCCAGTCAATAATAGTTCTATAACCCCGGATGACTCCGCGCTGCTCCAGCTTGTCGATGGCTTCGATCACCTCTTGCTCGGTCTTGTCGAGCATAACGGCGATCTTCTCAGGACTGGTGCGCGCGTCTTTTGAGAGTATGGCAAGTATCTGCTTTTCCATGGCGTCTCCGGCATCGTAGGTTGCTCAAGTGTAGCATCTGAGCAAGGCCACAGTCAATCGCAGAAGAAGCTAAGAAGACCGTTAAGTCCGCGGCGACCGTGATTCAGACCAAAGCGGAAGGATCAGATGTCCCTGCCTGACCTAAGCACAAGAGCAAACTTCTTGGCTTCGCCAACGCTCATCTTTTGGTTACGGACTCACATAGGGCTGGATGGATTGGTGCACCTATACTTCTTTGACAAACCCCCATCGCCGTGGTAGGCTAACCTTAACTAGCAATTATGAGTTTGCAGAGGCGATTTATGCAACCTGTAGAGCTGATTGTGAACGAGTTCCGAGGTGTGGCCCGCAACAATTATGTGATAGAACAGGGGGTCCCAGTGCCTGGGATAACTCGGGATGATGCGATGAATCTCGGCGTCTTCGATGAGCTTGGCAATCGTGTTTCTGCCGGAGTGGAAATAGAACATGTCGATCCGTCGGGTAAGGTAAAGTGGGTGTTGGTTCATATACCGGTGACAATGTCCGCAGGCGAAACGCGTAAATACGTTCTCAAAGAGAGCGATCGCGGTTTGGTGGGTGAAAAGCTGCAGGTATCGTCCGGCTCCAACCTTTGGCATACCGTAAAGACGCGCTTTTTCCAAGCGGAGTTCAATGACCCAGGCCAGATTCGCATTACTACTCAACACGGTGTCGTGCTGGACGGCAATGTGGATTTCGCGATTTATGGTGATGCCAGAAGCGCGGTAGGAAACCTGAGACCGGTCTATTTTGAGCCGCGCCAGTACAGGATTGTCAGCCAGACAGAGAAGCGCGTGAAAGTTGTTTTGTACGGTCGCTACCGTGCGTGGGCCCCAAAGAATTATTATTATGACGAGAAGCAGTGCTACGACTGCCAGGTAGAATTCACCATATATGCCGACTCTCCCGTGATAAGGATGAGGTGGTGTATCACCGATTTTATGAAATTTAATTGTCCTTATATGTGGCTCAGCCGCTACACGCTGGACCTTCCTCTGCCAGAGGAAAACATCGCTGTCGAAGGCGAGCAATCCGAAGACGAGACAAAGTTTGCTGGATGGGCCGTGATGCAGACGCCAGGAGGCAAGTTAGCGACGACGTTCCCGTTTTGCCGATGGCTAGGCAAAGGCGCTGGAATTCAGATACACGACGGAAAGGTCAGCATAGGTGGTGTCAATCCCCCACCCGACGGTGGCTTCGGCGGCAGGAACCCCGACATCTGGCGCAAGTTCTACTATGGAATGTCGCGAACGTTCGAGGCTTCGATACTTATAAACCCGACGGAAACCGAGCTCATAGCTGAAATGAACCCACTATGTCTGACGCTTGACCCGGACTACTACTCCGAATGCGGCGTCCTGCCCGAGAACGGTGCGAAGGTCACGTTCGGCCCTTGGAAGGACGTCGTGGAACGCACGGCTGAATATCTACTTGACTCGCAGTGGAAGGGCACGCTGTGGTATGGGGAGTGGTGGCGCGAGCGCGACGTGGACAACGATCTTGGCATCGAAGAGACGAACTCTGGCAACTCTGCGCTTGGCCCGCTGTATCACTTCTACCGCACAGGCGACTACAGGTATTACGAATCGGCGAAAATGTCCTATTATTACACCTACGACTTGCAGTTCTGCAAGCGAGAGGATGGCTACGGGCCATACATGCATACGCGCCGCTTCCTGCTGGACCATCAGGAATGGTTCCACCCTCGATATCAACGCGTTGGCGGGATGATAAAGTGCAGTCACTTCTTCGGAGACAAGCTCTACCGAGACAAGGTGATCTGGCTGCTACGCTACTGGGCAGACAATTACGTTGCCGATGACGGCGGACCGATGTGCCCTAACCCAGACGGGACCAAAGATAAATGTGACGAGTCCGCAATGAGCAATTTCGCTGACTCGCTGATGTACGCTTACGAAGAAACCGGTGATGAGTGGTTTCTTAACAAGGCGAAACTCATCGGCGACTGGGTTGTTCGTGGAGCTGACGCTGACCTGGACAAGTTCTGCGAGAACTCCAATTCCACGCGCTACATTCTGCGAGGACTGCTACAGTTGTGCCAGGTTACCGGCGAGCAGAAATATATCGATACATTCTGCAAGATAGCAGAGTGGACGGTAAACGCCCCTACATTCCACTACGGCACGCACTACGTAGCCTTTCACTTCTACTACGCAAGCCAAGCGTATAAATGGTGCGGTCGCAAGGAAATACTCGAAGGCATTCTCAAGCTCGCGCATTGGGTGCTCTCAAAGGAATCACCCGACATGCCCGGCACTTACCCGTTCGATCAAACACATCAATATCCCCCGACACGGTGGATTTGCATTTACGACAACAAAGCAATCGTATCATACTTGCCCGTGCTCGCTGGAACGCTTGAGATGGCAGGAATTGATCCCGCGGCAGGACTTGGATCCTAACCTGCTCAGTGCTTGATTTTTTTCAAGGCTAATTGGAAATCGAAGTCTGGGCTGCGGTCGTCTGTATGGCATGACCTGCAAGTCTGCTCCTCGACCTTGCCGTAGCCCTTCGCGGGCGACGTCGCGTGCGCCGCGCCTGGTCCGTGACACGCCTCGCACTGGACATTGACCAGCTCAGGCGTCTCTTGCCTGTTCACAAAGCCGTTTCGCGCGATTACGCCAGTTGCGTGGCACGTCACACACTCAGGATCGAAATCTTGCCGGCTCTTCTCCAGCGTCGCCATCGCGCAGGCGTGGCGACTCTGAGCCCAGCTCGCGTGGATATCGGCGTGACACGTCATACACACTGCCTCGGTGGCGAAAGGGCTCTTCTTGTTACGAGAGCGCAGTTCCACTAAGTTAAGGCCGCGTTTGGTCAGAATCCCCTCCGCATTCTTCTTGAAGGCGACGGACCTGTTCAATACTGCCGCCTTCACCTTGTTGTTGTAGTCATCATAGACCGCGAGCATGGCCGGGTCTTCATCGTAGCGTCGGTCAAGATAGACAACCGAATGCTTGGCCCAGGCGATAGCGCCCTTGGCATCGAGCACTAGTTCGATTTTGCCGAGACTCCAGTTGTTGGTCGTGCCAGCTTCCACAAGAATCCCCTTGCCTAACTTTGAGTGACCAGCCTCTACAATGTTTGACTCGCCTGATGGAAACGGGAGGTTCGTCTCTCCGCGATGCGCGGCGAGCACCAGATCGACTCCTGGGATCGTGGCCAGTTTCCTAGCCTCGGACGTTGGTCCGTGGTACACCACGATTACTAGGTCAGCCTTGGTCCCCGTTGGCTTAAGCGCGGTTTTTAGCTCAGACACAGGCTCGCGTGACTTCTCCGGTCGTTCGCGATCGAAGATACTCAGAAGAATCGATGGAGATACAAGACCGATGAGACATACCCTTAACCCACTCGGCGTGAATACGGTCTTATGCAACGGATAGCGACGTTGTTTCGAACCGTGGGAGAAGAGGTTGCCGCACAATATAGGCACAGAATCCTTAGCAAACTTATCCAGATGCCTCACTCCACGGATGCCCAGCTCTTCCTCACCCGGCACAATCGCCGCGTAGCCAAGAATCCGGAGCGCCTTGGCTGTGACACCAGCTTTCAGCTCCGCCTGGAAGCCGGTATCCCCCACCGAGTCACCGCCTTCTACGAGAAGGACGTCTTTCTCGGCTGATCTGATCTGCTTGAGGAGGGTGAGCTCACGTCCGTAGCCGCCGAAGCGGAACTTGGTGCAGTTACACGACCTGATCTGGCCGCGGGCCGACGCCGAGTAGAGGAACACGAGTCGCCTCGTTCGGGGTTTGCTGGCGGACCCGGCGAGACAGGAAATGACCGTAGTGACGATGAGCGCAGCCACAGCAAGCGAGTAATGCCGTTTCATATTGCCCCATTCCTCCCGGCGTCCTGGTCGGCGGCGGTTGAGTAGAGCCTTGCTCTCCCGCGCCGGCCAGGACGCCTATTCCAACCGAGGCCTAACTCGGTTTCTTATTGTTGTTCGCTTTGTCTGCCGCTTTGGACGTGAGGTCCAGGCGCGGCATAGGGCGAATAGTAAAGCTCTTTGGAAGATCAAAGAACGAATCGGCGATCTTCGCATCCTCCACGAACCGGGTATAGAACGCCGTGATAGTGTCTATCCTCTTCTCCTTGCCTTTCACTAGCAGCTTGGCCGGCTTACCTGTCTTGGCATCGAGCCATAGCTTACAGTCCCGTTTGGTGGTGGGCTCGTGATACGAATAGACCTTACACGGCCGTTTATTGATGTTCTCCTTGCCGCACTCCCTGGCGTTGAGCGCTTTCAGGAACCGGCGGGGCGATCCCGCCGGACCGGGCAGGAGAGCAATCGGGTCGCCTCTGCGTGAGTCCGACGGATACTGGGCGGCGACCTTGTTCCACGGGTGGAGCAAGAAGACGCCTTTCGGATTCTTCACGATGACAATGGGCAGCTTAGCGCTCTTCCATTCCCACCGCATCTTGTCGCCCTTGATCCAGACTTTTCTTGTGCCCATGTCGCCAAAGGCGGCGGATTTGAGTTTGACCTCGTAGTAGAGCGACTTCGACTCCTCGGCAATCGAGACCGAAGCCACGCCCAACGAGACAGCAATACAGAGCAAGACCGGTATGAACTTACTGGACAACTTATCTGTCCTCCTTATCAGCCTTCGACCCGATGTTGGAAACGGGTCTCCTCCGGGCCCCATTGGTTTGGTGTCAGCTTCCGTTAACAGCTCAGTGATCTCTCAAGTGATGGAATTGGATTGCGTATTCCCGTCGGTCCGGCCGAACAGACCGGACCGACATGCTAGAGCTATCCTACTTGCCGGGCTGACCAATACCAGTGGTCTGCAGTATGTACTCCACATCCACAAGCAGCTTGCAGCAAGCAGGGTTCTCAATCGTGTTGGCAATACCCGTGCCCGGTCCAGTAGGATTCGGGAACGGTGGCGACACGTCAATGCAAGCATCCATCACTTCCAGCTCGAAGTCCGCGAGGACTGCGGCTGCGCTGGCCGTGTCGCCGGCAGCGTAGTAAGCGATCGCATCGGCGATCTTAGCCTGGAGCGCGTCGTAGAGCGGCTCGTCGGAGATCAACGGAACCTCGTCAAGCCCGAACGGCAGTTCGTGGAAGAGCTCTAGGAGCAGCGACAGGTGCGGCAGGTCGGCATCGACGTGCCATACCCACTGCTCGACGTGAACCCACGCGGGCGGGTTCGGACCTTGGCCGTCGTCATCGTAGAGCACCGGAGTGCCATAGAGAATGGTCAGAGTAAACGTTGTACTTGGCGTCTCGTACATCAGCGGCCACCACAGCCTAATGTTGGGTGTGCCCTGCTGCGTGACCGTCTTTGCCGGGAATACTTCCCTGCACTGTACGAATTCCGGCGTGCGCTTTACCAGTGTGGTATTCTTTATGGTGTAAGATACGGGAGGATTGGCCTGGGCCGCACCCACAAAGTTCCGCCAGCTCGGCCCGCCGGGATCTATGGCGAGAATGCCGGGAGCGGCGCTGATGACATCGGCAACTGGGGGCAGATAACCCTTGAAGGTGACGCAGTCATCAGACGTAGCCGTGCACGCTTGGTAGACCTGGTCCAGGTGTGCGATCATCGTGCTAGTCAGTCTCCCAGCCATCGTCGGCACGGCGAAGATCAGTGTCAGTGCCAAGACCAGAAGTATGATCCTTTGCATCTTCTCATAGCCTCCTTTTTGAGGTAAACAGTTAGTGACGTGCTGCGAACTTGCATCCGCGGGCAGCACGGCCGCGTCCTGTAGGAGAAGCCTCAAGTGCCCATACTTGAAATCCGCGGCTTCTCGCAAGTGCTCGACTAGCTATTGAGCTACCCTAGCCGATACCCACCACCTCCTTGAGAGCGAATCGCTCTGCGATCGCGCATCCTTGGGCTCGGTTGGAGCCAGATTTCGGGCTGTGATAGCTCTGGGCCGCGCGCTCCTGTCTTGACAGTAGGACTGACACTGACTAGAATGCACTTGGCCGACCGAGCGATCCCTACCCTATGACCGTTCTGGGAGGCCCCGGCTGAGAAGACAACCGCTTCTCAGCCCTTTGTTTGCAGATGTGACTGCAGTCCATTGGACCGGGCGTCTGCGCATCCAGGCAACGGCGGCCTCTACCGCGCCTGGTCCGAGCGGTCCACCTGGGACCACAGACTTCCTCGGCCTCTCGCTTATTGAATGCGATGCGGGGGCGATCGTCTGCCCGCTACATCGACCAGCCCAGGCAGAATACCCAGGCCATTCCGGGTTTCAAACCTTGCAGTCACAGACTTATCTCTACTTGTCACCACCTCTGCAATTTGCAGCATTGCCACAACCTTTACTGTTATTCTTGCCCATTATCAGGCTCTACTATACATTCTTTCTACAGTTTTGGCTCTGATGTTTACATTCTTTGGCACGAATATTGCAGTGTGTTGTCGCGGCATCACGTTCAAAGGGTAGGGATCACAATGATGAAGTCAATCGGAAGGACCGCGCTTGCGCGCAGAGGGCCTGTTGCACTAACAGTTATTGTATGGATAATGAGCCTTAGGGCGGCGTTGTCCGAGCCCCAATGCGGAATGTACCGTTATGACCCACAGCGTACGGGGAGATCTCCGTATGCCGCCACCTACGCCCCGACTCTCGACTGGGTCCGCGCCACCGGCATCAATAGCAGTGCCACTCCTGTAATATCCGAGAACGGGAACGTTTGCTACGGCGCCTACGATGATTGCCTATATGCTATTACCAGCGAGGGCAGCGTGGCGTGGAAGTTCAAAGGCAGCGGAATGATAACCGGCAGCGCCGCCGTTGCCAACGACGGGACCATATACTTCGGAACCGCCTCGGGTAAACTATACGCTCTCAACAACACTGGCACTATGAAATGGACTGCCCCCTACTCGCTTCCGTTGCCGGGAGTAAGTGGGTCGGTAATGATCGGCAAAGACGGGACCATCTATTTCGGTGCCGACAACTGCTGTATCTACGCGCTCAATCCTAATGGTAATCTCAAGTGGAGCTATCGTACTGGCGGCGCGGTAAAGCTCGGCCTTGCCGAATCTCCAGACGGCACGACCGTATATGCCTCGTCAAACGATGGCTACATCTATGCGCTCAGCTCCGCCGGAGCTTTGAAGTGGAAAAGCGGCTACCTGTCACCGAGTAGTCTGACCGCAGTTGGAGACGATGGCGCCATTTATTTCGGCACCAACAGTGGCCGCTTGTATGCATTGAATCCTAACGGTACGACTCGCTGGAGCTTTCAGGCAGCCGCCAAGGTATCGACAGCCCCAGCGATCGCCAAGAACGGGGATATCTTTTTTGGCAGCCTGGATAGAGGACTATACTGTCTGAACTCCAATGGCGTATTGCAGTGGAAGTATGCCTCACCCAACTCGCTCTACTCCGCGCCCATAATCGACCCTATGGGCAAGCTCCTCTTTGGCGAGGTCAACAACCAGCTCACTGCGCTGGATTGCGAGACTGGTAGGGTTGACTGGGTGAAGCACGTAGACGGCAGTCTGTATACATCTCCTGCGATTGCGGCCGACGGCAGCATCTACGTTTTAACATCTAGCGGGCTCCTGACGAAGTTTGTCGGCCCCGTCGCCCATATTGCACCCGAGCCGTCCAGCATATTGGCGCTCACAGCAGGACTCTCTGCAGTCCTGATCCCATTCCGCCGCCGGCTAACCACTACATCGTAACAACGACCCAATCTCAACAGCAGCACATCCCCGCCAAATGCCCGGGCAGCCAGTCCGGGCATTTCACTTGCAGCATCACGCGACGATGCTTGAGAGCACGCCGGGCAGGCAAATTCCGAGTATCCGCGCTTTCTGCCAGCACTCATTGTCGGCAAGACGGCCTCCGCGACGGACTTCCCTAATACACCGTACCTACGCGCGACAGCCGCTCCACACAACGAGAACGCGGCTGTCTAAATTACGAAAGGAACTGGGCTCCACAGTTCATCCGAAACTATAGCCATGCCCAGGACTCTTTATTTCACGAGCAACTCGGACGAACGAATAATGCGTTCGCCGCTGCTGGTAGAGATAATCCCTGCGACATCGACGATATCGCCCACCGCCACATTTTGAGTCGGTTCCACCCTAATCCCGAACGGACCATCGACGCCCTGGACATAGATGCAATCCGCAAATACTGCCGAAACGACCACGCCGCGCAGAGTCACAGACGTGCCGTCGCAAAGTGCTTTCGTGTGAGAAGCGCTGTTGAGATCGCCAATCCTAGCATAGAATATCAAGCTCTTCTCCATGCCCGGCGAGATACTGACAGAGGCCGATACAGGATTAAAGATCCAAGGGGAAAGAGAGGGCGTAACAGTGTGATTTCCACAGTCAACATTTGGAAATCTGAAGAGACCCTGAGATGATGTCTGGGTGGTAAGGTCTAGAGGTGCAACGCTAACCAGGACACCGCCGACTCCACCGCCGAGAGTTTCGACCTCGTATCGATCACACTCGAAACCCCATTCGTTGTTTACACCGTCCGTTATCATTTGGATTTTCACGCTATACCCATCGACCCAAGGAGTCCAGATATCGGTATAGTCCGCGGTGTAGGTCTCCACGACATTATCCTGTGAGTCGAGTATGTAGACGAAGTCCCAGGCAGGCTCTGTAGCTATGCGTTTGAAGTGAAGGCGAATGCGCGTCGCCGATGTGGGACCAATTACTTCCCAGGTGTTCGAGTAATTGTCGGGATAAGGATGCGGCGATTGAATTTGAAGTAGTTGGCTTTTTGACGAGCTCGCTCTGATTTCGCCGCTGATGGCCCCCGGTGGAAACGCGATAAAATCAATATGCGCCTGCGTATTGCCGGCGGGTATGTCGACGCTTTTTGCAGTCGGTTGAAACTTCCAGTGAGGCTTAGTAGGCGTCAGAGTATAGGTACCCGGTGGAACGGAGCTCAAAGTGTACCCGCCCCCGGTCGTGCTGAAGCAGTGATAGCCGCCAGGGCTAAGCGTGATTAACGCACCCTCAAGCCCGCCTTGACCTATGAAATCGGTTTCATAGCCGTCGATGACGAACCCGTAGCCAGCGTTGCCAAACTCGTTTGAACACAGCCTCACCCTGATGGAATTACCGTCGACCCAATCGCTCCAAACGTCTTCGCCCCGACCGGTAAAGGTGTTGACAACCTCATCTTTGGCATTGAGCACGTAGACAGTATCGCCATCGTTCATTAGATCGATTTCGGCGAAGTGCACCCGCATGCGCGTAGCCTGTTCATGGGCCTTGATGACATAGGTCTTGTCGAAGCTGTTGGGGTAAGGATGCGGCGACTCCACCATCTCACTTACTACCCCACCAACTGAGCTCGTTATGGTCCCCGCAACTGAGCCGGGAGCGCCTGTGCCTGTGAAATCGACACCAATTACAGGCATCGCACCGACCGCAACCGTTCGCGCCCGCGGGCTGAACTTCCACCCCGGTTTGCCAACTTGCACCGAATAGGTGCCTGGCGCAACTCGGCTGCTGTAGTTGCCGCTCTGGTCCGTGGTCACACGCTTGACACCGCTAGCGGAAACCAGCGTAATCAGGGCGCCCTGGACTCCCGCGCCCGATGTGGACGTGGCTTTGCCGGATATATAGGCGGCGGGAAGACCTCCTGACACGACCAGCGCGTAGTCCTGCGGGCCCATTGGAATGTTGTAGGCGGTGACGCGAACTCGGTATTCACCATTCTCCGGATTTCGGATCGTAATTCTCTCCACATTGTTGAGCCTGTCAGGCGGCGACTGGGAGTGGACGATGCCCGTGGGGGAGACCACGGTAAGATCGAGATCGTTGACGAGTTCCCTGGCTGCCTGCACCGCGCCGGGGTAGTCAGTCCATACAAGCGTAACGCGCAGCGGCACGGAGGTATCCGTCACCGTGTAGATATACTCACGCGTATCGCCAGTGCTGAGCCCAAGACTCTCATCGACAAACTCGTTCACTGCAGGCGGTGTGGGGCATAGCGACTGCTTGACGTCGAGTCGACCCCACCCCTGCGATGGATCTGGCGCAGGATAGACTTCCCGCTGGCTACTCGTACCGTATTGACCGGGCGAGATGTCGGCTGCGCCGTTAATCAGTATTGCTTTCACAAGGGCAGCGCTCGGCGTGATCCCTTTTTCT
>Ga0209018_1001198_pt1 | contig 21705 bp, 20 predicted proteins | sample YNPBryBLVA2012_FD_185814 | JGI IMG/M metagenome (GOLD analysis project Ga0209018, IMG submission 185814) | Anoxygenic and chlorotrophic microbial mat microbial communities from Yellowstone National Park, USA - YNP Bryant BLVA 2012 (SPAdes)... ...
CTGATTTCCGACCTCTGCTTCAATGATCCGCCAGCCAACGCAAGTGCCACGCGTACGCGGCAATCGCCAGGGTGAACAGATACAAGCCGCGTCCGTAGACGTGCAAACCCATAATGCCTTGCAGCGCGGGCGCCGTTTTTTCCAGATGATACAAATCGAGCAAGAACAAAAAGCCGCCTACGAACAACAGAATCAAGCCCACGCCCAACGAAGCCGTCACCACTTTGAGCGGTTGAACGTGATCGGGCGTTTGGTAGAGAAACGTCACATAGCGCACGTACAGGAGCAAGCCGTGAAAAAAGAGCATCGCGAAAAAGGTGTAGACATACACATCGCGCAGCAGGTTGTACGTGGCGATGAGATCAAAGTTGACCAAGTACAACAACAAGCCGTACTCGATGAGGTTGAGTACGACCGTGATTCCGACAGACCAGGCGGTCACGTTGCTCAACACGCCCCACGCGCGTGGATGGTCCCAGGTATCGCGCACCAACATCGGCGGAACAAGAAACGAAATGAGGTAACCGACAAAGGCGATGAGGGTGATCGCGCTGGTCAAGGTGAGCGCCTCCGTTGCCGAACGCGGCGACCAGAACTGGAAACTTGCCCAGCCCAGTTCGGCGTAGAGCAACGCCAAGCCGAAGGAGGACAGGATTGCAAAAGGACGATGTTGTTTTAACGTCGGCATCAGATCGAGTGCGGACATGGATACCTCCTGGGGCGATTATAGCATCACTGCGCGGAAAACAAAAATGGGCAGATCGCGCGATCACGCGATTGCCCATTCTGGACGCGCTGCGGGTTTACGCGGACGGCGCGCGTTTGGCTTTTTCGGCTTCCAGCCGCGCCATCAACTCATCGCGTTTTTTTGCGGCGGCTTGTTTGCCTTCTTCCAGCGCTTCTTGCAGTTGCGCTTTTTGCTCTTCCAACAAGAGGCGGCTGCGTTCTTCCGCTTCCGCCGCGCGCTGCCGCGCTTGCGCCGCCAGTTCCTCGGCGCGCTTGCGGCTCTCTTCGGTCAATTCAGCGGTACGCCCTTTGAGTTCGATGCCGCGCTCGCGGATGACCTCGCGCGTCTCTTCGCCCGATTGCGGCGCGAGCAAAAGTGCGACAGCTGCGCCAACGACGGTGCCAAGCAAAAAGCCCGTCAGAAATTCCCACCCTCGACTGTCATCTGCCATTGCTGTACTCCTTTCCCTCACGCGCCGAGCGCGCAAGACGTGAATGGTGATCTCCTATTTTCGCCGTGTCAAGATGCGTAGCACTTGGCTGACCCCTGCCATAAAACTGGACGCGCGCACGACCGGGTTGACCAGCGTATCGCTCACGAAAACCGTGGTGCCGCGCAGCGTACGCGCTGTTTCGTCGGCAGAATCGAGAATCGGCTTGATCTCTTCGCGCAGCAATTTCGCCAGATTGCGAATCTCCCAAACCAAGATGATCAGCACAACACCGATTACGAGCGACTCGACCGCAAGCAAGATGATGGCTAGGTCACGCACGATAGACATGGCGCTTTTTCCTTTCGTTCGAGATTATAGCACAGTTTGCCGCAACGCGCAATGGGGTTACGCGCGCCGCCACACGCGCAGCGTCACCAATGCAAGCCAACTCACGACGGTCCCTTCGATCACGCGCAACTCGCCGATGTTGAACAGCGCCAACCCTAGTGCACTGGCTACCCAATGTCCCACAAAGAAACTACCGATGCTCACGAGCGGATAGAAAATCAAACGCAACCACCCGTGCCCAAACAGCAGGTAGAACACAACCCCGTAGAGAATTCCCAGAACGCAACCCAAAATGATGGAAGGAGGCATGGTCAAATGTGCCCAACGTGTCAAACGTGCCAAATGTGCCAAAGATGCCAAATGTGCCAAACGTGCCAAATCACCTAATCACCGAATCACCCAATCACCCCCTCTCATTGAAGAATCACCCCGCCGCCCAAACACACTTGATCGGCGTAGAACACCACCGCTTGACCGGGCGTAATGTCGCGTAACGGTTCGTCGAAAATGACGCGCGCGCGCGTTGCGTCGAGAGGTATCACGCGCGCGGGCACCTCGTTCGCGCGATAGCGAATCTTGGCGGTCACGCGCAATTCCTCGCGCGGCGGTTCGCCGGCAATCCAATTCACTCCGTCCGCCATCAATTCGCGCCGCCCCAACTCGTCCGCGCGTCCAACGATGACGCGGTGGCGCGCGGCATCGAGTGCGATCACGAACAATGGTTCGCCCACCGCAATTCCCAAGCCCTTGCGCTGACCAATCGTGTAATTCGCCAAGCCAGTGTGTCGCCCCAGAACGTTGCCGCGCGTGTCCACGATGTCGCCTGGCACCAACGCGTCGGGAACGTGGCGGCGCAAGAAATTCCGGTAATCGCCATCGGCGACGAAACACAAATCCTGGCTCTCGGCTTTGTCTGCCACGCGCAAATCGAATCGGCGCGCCAGCGCGCGGGTCTCGTCTTTGGTGAATTCGCCCAGCGGAAACAACACGCGCGCAAGTTGCGCTTGCGTCAACAAGCACAGCGCGTACGATTGATCTTTTTGCGCGTCCACGCCGCGTAACAATTCGAACGCGCCGTCGCGGGCGCGAACGCGCGCGTAATGTCCTGTCGCCAAATACGCGGCGCCGAGCGCGCGCGCCTTGTCCAGCAACACGCCGAACTTGAGCGCGCGGTTGCACTGGAGGCAAGGGTTCGGCGTGATGCCGCGTGTGTAACCAGCGATGAACTCGTCCACGACGCGCGCCTTGAACTCGGCTTCGTAATTCAAGAGATAGAAAGGAATTCCCAGTGTCGCGCAGACCGCGCGCGCGTCGTCCACCGATTCGGGCGCGCAGCAGCGATTCGTTCCACTCCATTTTTCCCCGCGCGGCGGCGCGGCAAGTGAGACGAGCGGTTCGCTCCACAAGCGCATCATCACGCCAATCACAGTGTAGCCGCGTTCCACCAAGAGCGCGGCAGCGGTCGAACTATCCACGCCGCCACTCAGCGCGACGACCACGGTCGGTTTATTCGCCATTTGCAACTCGCTGGGCGCGGGCTAGGGTGACCGCGCCCGTGTACAACGCCTGCCCGATGATGACACCCTCGATCTCGCGATACGCGCGCAACGCGCGCACATCGTCCACACTCGCCACACCACCCGACGCGATGACACGGACGTTTGCCGCACGCGCGAGTTGCGCGATGGCGTCCGCAGCAATCCCGCGTAACATTCCATCGCGCGCAATATCGGTGTAAACGATGCGGACAACGCCGCGCGCACGCATCTGTTTTGCCAACTCGATGGCGCTCACCTGCGATTGTGCGACCCAGCCGCGCGTCGCGACCATTCCCTCGCGCGCATCAATGCCGACGACGATGCGCTCCGCGCCCCAGCGCGCGATGGCATCGGAGACGAGTTGCGGATTTTCGATGGCTGCTGTGCCGATGACCACGCGCGCGACCCCGCCCGCGAACGCCGCCTCGATACTCGCGAGGTCGCGCAAGCCGCCGCCGAATTGCACGGGAATCGAAACGCTGGCGATGATGCGCGCCAATTCGCGTACATTCGCCGACGAATCATCGCCAAACGCGCCATCCAGATTGACCACGTGCAACCACTGCGCGCCTTCGCTTTGCCAGCGCTGCGCGACATAGGCGGTATCGTCGCTGTATTTTGTTTCCGCGTCCGCGCGTCCTTGCTTCAACCGCACGACGCGACCGTGACGGAGGTCAATGGCGGGGAAGATAATCATGGTATTGCGTATTGCGTATTGCATATTGCGTATTGCGTGGTGCGTGTTCCGTTTCACGTTTCACGCATCACGTCTCACGTTTCACGCCTCACGTTTCACGTTTCACGCATCACGTTTCACGTTTCACGCATCACGATTCTCGCGAAGTTTTCCAACATTTTCAACCCGACGCTCTGACTTTTTTCGGGGTGGAATTGTGCGCCGAAAACATTTTGGTACCCCACAACCGACGCAAATTCGATGCCGTAATCGGTGGTGGCGAGGATGACCGATTCGTCGCGCGGCGCGCAATAGTACGAGTGGACAAAGAATGCGTAACTGCCATCGGCAATGTCGCGCAGTAGGGGCGAAATATTTTTCGCCCCAACGTTTTTCGCCCCATTTTTCGCCCCAACATTTTTCGCCCCAACATTTTTCACACCAACAATATGCAATTGATTCCAGCCCATCTGCGGCACTTTGAGTGTGCCATCGAAGCGTTTGACCGCGCCGCGCAAAATGCCCAGCCCCTCGTGCTGCCCCATCTCTTCCGACGACTCGAACAAGAGTTGCATCCCCAGACAAATGCCCAGGAGTGGCATGCCACGCGCCACCGATTCGCGCAGCGCAACGTCCCAACCGATCGCGCGCAGGTTGTTCATCGCTTGCCCAAACGCGCCGACGCCGGGCAACACGATGCCGTGTGCGCGCTCCAAATCGCGCGGAAACGGCACGATGCGCGCTGTCACGCCGATTTTCTCGAACGCCTTTTGCACCGAGCGCAAGTTACCCATTCCGTAATCAATGATGGCAATCATAGTTCTCATTGAAGATTGGAGATTGCAGATTGCAGATTGAAAAATCTAAAATCTGAAATCTACAATCTGCAATTACAACACTCCTTTGGTAGATGGCACGCTCACGCGCCGCGCATCGAGCGCGATGGCTTGCGCGAGCGCGCGTCCCAGCGCTTTGAACAACGCTTCGGCTTTGTGATGATCGTCGCGCCCGTAGAGGACGCGCGCGTGCAAGTTCATCTGCGCGTGGGTAGCAAGCGTTTCGAGAAAATGCGCGACGAGCGACGCGGGCAGCGCGCCGATCATCGGCGCGGAAAATGTTGCGTCAATCACCGCGTACGCGCGCCCGCTCAAATCAATCGCCACGAACGCGAGCGCTTCGTCCATCGGCACGTACGCGTGCCCCATTCGCGTAATGCCGCGCTTGTCGCCGAGCGCGCGCGCGAGCGCGTCCCCCAACCCAATCGCCACATCTTCGACGGTGTGATGCGCGTCAATCTGCACATCGCCGCGCGCGCGAATCTCCACATCGAGCAAGCCGTGCATCGCCACGTGCGCAAGCAAGTGATCCAGCATCGGCACGCCGGTAGCAATGTCCGCGCGTCCGCTGCCATCGAGGTTTAGCGCGACGTGCACCTCGGTTTCGTTGGTCTGGCGCGTAATGCTGGCGGTTCGATTAGGCATCGTGTCCTCATTTATGATTTATGAATTAGGATTTATGATTTGTCGTTGTGCAATGGCACAAATCCTAAATCATAGATCGCGGAGCGCCTTCAGCACCGCGTCGTTCTCCTCCGGTCGCCCAATCGCGATGCGGATGTACTCGCACATTCGCGGCGCGCTGAACGCGCGAATCAAAATGCCGCGCGCGGCGAGCGCGTCGGACACGGCGCGCGCGTCGCGACCGATGACGCGGCACAGGATAAAATTCGCGTGGCTGGGGAACGGTCGCAAAAAGCCGAGTTGTGCGAGTTCGCGCATCATTCGTTCGCGTTCAGCAACGATGCGGCGCACGTTCGCCATCAGGTAATCCAGATCGTCCAGCGACGCGCGCGCCGCAACGTTCCCTGCCGCGTTCACGTTTTCGGGTGGCTTGCATTGCCACAGTTTTGCGGCAATCGGCTGGGGTGCGATGCAGTACCCCACGCGCAAGCCCGCGAGTCCTGCCCACTTGCTGAACGTACGAATCACAATCAAATTCGGTTGGGTGGGCACGCGCGTGGCATAACTTGCGCCGGCAAATTCCGCGTACGCTTCGTCCAGCACAACGACAATCGGCAGCGCGAGCAAACGTTCCACTTGATCGCGCGTGAGCATACTGCCATCGGGGTTGCTGGGGTTGGCGAGGAAAATCAATTTTAGATTGCGAATTGCGAATTGCGAATTAGGTACACCACTATAATTCGCAATTCCTAATTCGCAATTTCGCTCTATCGCCTCTACATCAACCGAGAAATCTTCGCGGCGAGGAACGCTAATTATTTTTGCCCCGTTCAATCGCGCGAAAAAGCCATACATCTCGAACGACGGTGGGCAATCAATGATTGCATCGCCACGATTGAGAAAGATGCGCTGAATCAAATCAATCATTTCGTCCGCGCCGTTGCTTGTGACGATGTGCGCCGCGTCCACGCCGACATAGCGCGCGATCGCCTCACACAATTCCTCCTGTCCCACATAGCGATTGTAATGTGGCATCGCGGCAAGCGCGGCGAGCGCTTTGGGCGATGGACCGTACGTGTTCTCGTTCAGGTCCAGCTTGATGTAACGCGCCATCTCCGCCAATGGCGTATGCCCCATCGAGTACGGCGGAAAATCGTGCAGGTCATCGCGAACAAGTTGAGTGGCGTCGAATGTTTGCATTGTGAAACCTCTGGGTTAAGGACGAACGACGAAGGACGAAAGACAAACTCATTCGTCATTCGTCATTCGTCATTCGTCATTGGTCATTCGTCGTCGAATCGCCGCCGCGTGCGCGGTCAATCCTTCGACCTCCGCGAGCAACGCGGCGTGTTGTCCCAACTCGCGCGCCGCGCGCGCGCTGATGCTGAACACGCTGGTAATTTTCACAAAGTCGTTCACGTTGAGCGGCGAGGCAAAGCGCGCGGTGCCAGCCGTCGGCATCACATGACTGGGACCGATGATGTAATCGCCGAGCGCTTCGTTCGTCCACTCGCCGATGAACACGCCGCCGGCGTTTTCCACCTTGCCGACCCAGTTGAATGGATCGCGCACAAGCAGGCACAGATGTTCGGGCGCGAACGCGTTCGCCAGTTCCAGCGCTTGGTCCAGATTTTCGACGACGATGAGCGCGCCCTGACTTGCGAGTGATTTCGCGATGATTTCGCGTCGCGAGAGATGGACGATTTGAGATTGGATGTGGTGCGCGACGGCATCGGCAAGTTCGCGCGACGGGGTGATGAGAATGCTCGTTGCGAGTTCGTCGTGTTCCGCTTGCGCGAGCAAATCGGCGGCGCACCACGCGGGATTCGCGGCATCGTCCGCGACGAGGAGCGTTTCGGTGGGACCGTACAGCCCATCAATACCGACGATGCCAAAGACCTGTCGTTTGGCAATCGTGGTGAACAAGCCGCCCGCGCCGAAAATCTTGTCCACGCGCGCGACCGATTCCGTGCCGAACGCGAGTGCGGCGATGCTTTGTGCGCCGCCCATCGCGTACACGCGCAAAACGTTTGCGATTTTCGCCGCCGCGAGAATCGCGGGCGCGATGCGTGGCGGCGAGGCGACGACGATTTCGCGCACGCCGGCGACTTGCGCGGGAATCGCCGCCATCAGCAACGAGGAGGGGAGTGGCGCGGTGCCGCCGGGTACGTAAATTCCCACGCGCGCAAGCGGCGTAAATTTTTGTCCCAGTGCCGCTTGATCATGCCAGTCGAGCCACGATGTGGGTTTTTGTTTTTCGTGGAATGCACGAATACGCGCCGCCGCCAGTTCCAGCGATTCGCGCACCGCGCGCGGCGTCTCGGCGTACGCCGCGTCAATTTCCGCTTGACTGATGACGACCGTCTGCGCGTCCACGCGATCCAGTGTGCGCGTCCAATCGCGCAGCGCAACATCGCCGCGCGCGCGAACATCGGCGAGGATGCGCGCGACCGCTTGCTCAGGTGTCAACGCTTCGCCAAACGTTTGTTCGATGCGCGCGAGGAGGGCGGGCGAAACTGCAGCGCCCAACATGCCGCGCTGGCGCAAGATTTTCTCGCGTCCCGCGTCTTTGCCGATGAGAATTGGAATCATACCTTACCTCGCATTTTCTCCCAAGCGTTTTCGGGCGCGTTCGACCAGCGCGCGCGCATGGGTCACCAGCGCGGCTTCGACTTCGGCATCGTTCAGCCCCGCGCCGCGCGCCACCGCGCGCGCGAATGTCTGGTCAATCATATCGCCGGGCGAGTGCGTATCCGTGTTCACCACCAGAGATGCGCCGGCGGCGCGCGCGATCATCGCCACGTGACCGTTGGTGAGTGAGTGACCTTTGCGCGCGGAAATTTCGAGCGCGATGCCGTTCTGCGCCGCAAGGCGCGCCTCTTCCAGCGTGATGAATCCCGGATGTGCGAGAATGTCCACGTCGGTACATTCCACCGCGGCGCGATCGGTGCCGGGTTCGACCGGTTCGACGATGGTTTCGCCATGCACGACGACGAGTGCCGCGCCGAGTTCTTTGGCGCGGCGGGCAAGTGGCGCGATGCGCACCGGCGCGACGTGCGTCAGTTCGACGCCGGGAAGGACGGTGATGGGAAAATCCTTCCCTTGCTCGCGCAGGAATTGCCGAAGTTGGGTCAAAATCTGTTCCAGATTCGATGCGTCGGCATGATCGGTGAGGGCGATGGCACTGTAACCCAGTTTTGCCGCGCGATGAACAATTTCGCTGGGCAACAATTCGCCGTCGCTGAACAAGGTGTGGGTGTGTAAATCTATGCGTTGTGCAATCATTGTGACTCCGTGAGACGTGATGCGTGATGCGTGAAACGTGAGGCGTGAGGCGTGATGCGTGAAACGTGATGCGTGACTCATACTTGACGTTTCACGTTTCACGTTTTACGTTTCACGTTTCGCGTTTCACGTTTTACGTCTCGCGTTTATCTTTTCAATCAACTCCCGAATGACATTTACTTTTAACGTATGACTCGCGCGATTGACGATGAGCGCGGCTTGCGATTTGAAGATTTCGTCCAATTCGACCAGCCCATTTTCTCGCAAAGTGCGTCCCGTGTCAACGACATCCACGATCAAATCCGCCAAGCCAACGCGCGGCGCAAGTTCGATCGAGCCAGCGAGCGCGATGATTTCAGCGGAGAGACCGCGCGCGGCAAAATATTTTTGCGCGCAGCGCGGATACTGGGTGGCGACGCGCAAGCCGGTCAACGTTTTCCATTCCGCCTCGCGCAAGTTCGGCGCGCCAGCCACCACCAACCGACATGCGCCGTACCCCAGCACGAGCGGTTCGTACACCTTGACCTCGCTCTCGCGCAGCGCGTCTTGCCCCACGATGCCCACGTCCGCTGCGCCGTACTCCACGTACACCGGCACGTCACTCGCTTTGGCGATGAGAAAGCGCGCGCCGTTCGATTCGATCACGAGTTGGCGTGAATTGTGCAGCATGCGCAAATCGTACCCCAACGATTCGAACATTTTGAGCGAGGGCGTCAACAGTCGTCCTTTTGCTAGTGCGATCGTCAGTTCACTCATCCCAGTTTCTCCACGCGCCCATCGCGCCACCAGATTTCGCGCGCGCCGCGCACACGCGCATAAACGCGCAGCGCGTCGTCCGCGCGATTCATCACGTCTACCTCGACGACTTGACCACACGCGCGCGCCGTTGCCACGCGCGCGTCGTACGCCTGGGCGATCACTGCCGGCGCGATGCTCGCGCGCGCGCGCTGGAGCATCATCACGCGTTCGACTCCGATGGCAAAACCGACGGCGGGCAGCGGAGGTCCAAAATGCGCGATGAGATTATCGTACCGTCCACCGCTCACGACGGCAAAGCCCAGCCCTTGCGCGAATCCTTCGAACAAGATGCCGGTATAGTACGCCATCCCGCGATCTTCGGCAAGGTCGAGCGTCACCATATCTTGCAGCCCCAAGTGAGTGAGCTGCGCGACCACCGCGCGTAATCGTTCGACGGCGGCGCGCGCCGCGTCGTTCACACACACCGCGCGCTCCAACACCTCCGCGTTTCCCCACAGCATCGGCAGTTGTGCGAGTGCGTCGCGTTGTGGCGCGTCGAGCGGCCGCGTCGCTAGAAATTGCGCGAGCGCGGGCGCGTTTTTGCGGCGAATCGTCTCGCGGAGCGCGGCGAGATCTGCCGCGTCGAGCGCGAGATCGCGCAAGGTGGCTTGCACGTACGCCGCGTTGCCGAGCGTGAATCGAAAATCGTCCAAGCCCAGCGCGCGCAACGCGGTCATTGCCAGCGCAATCGCTTCAGCATCGCCTTCGGCGGTGTTCGCGCCGATGAGTTCGATGCCGGCTTGCGTGAACTCGCGGCGCATGCCGGCTTGGGGTTCGGCATATCGAAACACCGAACCGATGGCGTAGAAACGCAGCGGCATCACGCGATCGAATAGTTTGGTGCCGACGATGCGCGCGATGGGAATCGTGAAATCGGCGCGCAACGCTAGCACGCGTCCATCGCGATCGAAGAAGCGGTACATTTCTTCGCGCAGTTGGGGACCGGCTTCCGCCGCCAGCGCTTCATAGTACTCGAACATCGGCGGGATGATTTCGGAATAGCCCCAGCGGATGAACGTTTCAGCAAGCGTGCGTTCAACGGCGCGCTTGCGCGCGGCATCGTTGAAGAAGAGATCGGCAACGCCTTCGGGTAGTTGTTTATCGAGTGAAGTTGGAAGCATGGATGCTCCGGGAACAAAAAAGACAAGTCACGAGCGGACTTGTCTGTGGGGTGAGGGGTGCGTACGCCAAAAATGGCGAGAGCGACTACCGTCTCACCCCGATGATGTGCGGATGCGCGTAAAGAATCTGGGTCAACATTCTGCGATGATTATATGCCAAGCGGCGCGTCTTGTCAAAAATCTACAAGCCGGCTTCGCTGCGCAGAATTTCCGCCTTGTCCATTTTTTCCCACGGCGCGTCAATGTCGTGCCGACCAAAGTGACCGTACGCCGCGGTGGGTTGGTAGATGGGGCGGCGCAGATTCAGGTCGCGAATGATCGCCGCGGGGCGCATATCGAAATGCGCGTTGATCAGTTCGACAATTTTTTCGTGCGACACTTTTTCGGTCCCGAAGGTTTCGAACATGATCGAAAGTGGACGCGCGACACCGATGGCGTACGCCACTTGCATCTCGAAGCGTTCGGCGAGGCCGGCGGCAACGACGTTCTTGGCGACATAGCGCGCCATATACGCGCCCGAACGATCTACTTTGGTGGGGTCTTTGCCGCTGAACGCGCCGCCACCGTGCCGCGCGATTCCGCCGTAGGTGTCCACGATGATCTTGCGCCCGGTCAGCCCGGCATCGCCAACGGGTCCGCCGATGTTAAAACGACCCGTTGGGTTCACATAGTACTTGGTCTGCGCGTCGAGCAAATGGGCGGGGACGACCGCGCGAATCACTTGTTCGATCACATCGTCGCGGATGCGTTGCTGGGTTACCTCGTCCGTGTGTTGCGTGGAGATGACAACGGTGTCCACGCGCACTGGCTTGCCAAAGGCGTACTCGACAGTGACTTGGGATTTGCCGTCGGGGCCCAAGTACGGCAGTGCGCCGGCTTTGCGAACCGCCGCCAGTTTCTTGACGAGTTGATGCGCGAGCGAAATCGTCAGCGGCATATACTCGGGTGTTTCGTTACACGCAAAGCCGATCATCATCCCTTGGTCGCCGGCGCCGATTTTGTCAATCGGGTCGGTGTCGCCGGCGCGCGCTTCCAGCGCGTCGCTGACGCCGCGATCAATATCCGGCGATTGTTTCTTGATGGCGGTGAGGATGCCGGCGGTTTTGTAATCGAGCCAGTACTTGGAATCGGTGTAGCCGATGTGTTCGATCGTTTTGCGAACGACATCGTACGGATCAAAGTGCGCGGTAGTGGTGATTTCGCCCATCACGGCAATCAGCCCGCCGCTACAAGCGGCTTCGCACGCGACGCGACCGTACGGATCCTGCGTGTAAATCGCGTCCAAAATGCCATCCGAAATCTGATCGCACATTTTATCGGGATGTCCCTCGGTCACCGATTCGGAGGTCAATAACAACTTGGGCGCGGACATAAACGTAGTACTCATCTTGGCTCCTTATTTCTGATATACGATTTAAGATTTATGATTTAAGATTGGCATACCTCCCAACGGAGTTTTCAATCTTGAATCATAAATCTGCAATCTGAAATGTCCTATGTGCCTTCTTCCCAACTTGCCAAATACGCTTCTTGCTCTGGCGTCAGGCGGTCAATGGTGATGCCCATCGCTTGGAGTTTGAGGCGCGCGATTTCCTTGTCAATTTCGGTTGGCACGGGGAAGACGTTCTTTGCCAAAGTTTTGCCGTGCTGCGCGATGTACGCGCACGAGAGCGCCTGATTGGCGAACGACATATCCATCACGGAGGAGGGATGCCCCTCAGCGGCGGCGAGGTTCACCAGGCGACCTTCGGCGAGCAGATTGATGCGGCGTCCGTCGCGCAAAACGTACTGCTCGACGAATTCGCGCACGCGGCGTTTTTCGACGGCGAGTTGCTCCAACGCGGGGATGTTGATTTCGACGTTAAAGTGACCCGAGTTGCAGATGACCGCGCCATCTTTGAGATGCGGAAAGTGGCGTTCGTCAATCACGTTCTTGTCGCCGGTGGCGGTGACAAAAATATCGCCGAGCTTGGCGGCTTGCTCCATCGTCATCACTTCAAAGCCGTCCATCACCGCTTCGAGCGCTTTGAGTGGGTCTACTTCGGTGACGATGACGCGCGCGCCCAAGCCGCGCCCGCGCATGGCGATACCGCGCGAGCACCAGCCGTAGCCGCCGACGACGAACACTTTGCCGGCGAAGAGCAAGTTGGTCGCGCGGACGATGCCGTCAATGGTGGATTGCCCGGTGCCATAGCGATTGTCGAAAAAGTGTTTGGTCAGCGCGTCGTTGACCGCAATGACCGGATATTTGAGCGCGCCGGCTCGAGCCATCGCGCGCAAGCGGATGACGCCGGTGGTCGTCTCTTCGGTGCCGCCGATCACGTTGGGCAACAGATCGGTGCGTTCTTTGTGCAACGTGGACACGAGGTCTGCGCCATCGTCCATCGTGATGTGCGGCTTGAATTCCAACGCCGAACGGAGATGCCGATAGTACGTTTCATTGTCCTCGCCCTTGATCGCAAAGACCGGCACTTCGAAATGCGCGACGAGTGACGCCGCCACATCATCCTGCGTCGAGAGGGGGTTCGACGCGGCAAGCACCACATCGGCGCCGCCCTCGACGAGCGTCCACATCAGATTCGCGGTTTCGCTCGTCACGTGCAAGCACGCCGCGATCCGCAAGCCCTTGAGGGGCTGTTCTTTTTTGAATTGTTCGCGAATTTGCCGCAAGACCGGCATATCGTTTTCCGCCCATTGAATTCGGAAACGACCCTTTTCCGCGAGCGAAAGATCTTTGACATCATTTTCGCGTTTTGCCATTCGATACTCCTTGAGGTGTGACCGCCGACGGCAGCCCGCCGACCGTCGTGAATAGTGTATGTGTGTTACGTATTGCGTAGTGCGTATTGCGTGTTGCGTGTTGCGTGTTGCGTGCGGCAATTCGTAATTCGCAATTCGCATTTCGCAACTCGCCATTTGCTACTTGTTCATTCGTTCTGCGTGCGCGGCGTTCGCAGCGAAAAGCGTTCGTGCGAGACGTGAAAGACGCACGCGGGATGTCCCATCGCAGCACATTCTTTTTCGATCATTTCGATTTCCTCGCCGAAAAAGTTCGAAACCTGCGCGGCGAGGTACGCGCCGAACAGCGCGCAGCGCGTAATGTCCGATTTTTGACCCGTTGTCACACTGCGGCCTTGGGCAGTGAACTTGGTGGAAAATCCTTGCGCGAGAAATGAATTTCGCACAACGGCTTGCCCGGTCTTTTTGGCATAATCCAATTGATATTCGATCTGTCCCCAGCCAATAGCGGCGTAGAACTCGGTGAAGAATTGCTCTTTGGCTTTGGGTTCGTCGGGGACGTGGAATTCTGCCAGCAACGCGGCGACGGTGCGTTTTGCCGCGCGGCGCGCGCTCAGGTACAGGCGCGCGTCAATAAAGCGTTCACCGAGCAGCATATACAAATCGTCCATCCAATCGGCGATGGAAGCGCAACTGGTGATGAAGGCGCGGACACCGATGATGTTGAATTGCCCATCTCGCTCGAACGTGGCGGATCGGGCGGCTTCGTCAAAGTAAGGGGTTGAACTCACTGGCTCCTCCTATTTTCATAGTTGAATCGAATCACCGAACACCTGACGAAAGCGTTCGCTGAATTCGTTCAAGGTATAGCGATGGTTCTGTGTGCCATGCTCTTCCAGCACGTACGTGGCCGCCAGACTACCGATTTTGCCGATGGTGTCCCACGGGAGTTGCCGCAAGTATCCCTTGATGATGCCGGCGCGATACGCATCGCCCACGCCGGTGGGGTCTACTTGGCGACGCGCCGGCACGCTCGGCACGTGGATTGTTTTGTCCGCGGTGTGAATCTGCGAGCCATTTGCGCCGAGCGTGACGATGAGTGTTTGCGTCTGCGCCGCCACCTGCGCGTCGTTCCAGCCGGTTTTGTTCTTGAGCATTTCGAATTCGTACTCGTTGACGATGGTCATCGTCGAGCCGCGTACGCCGTCCGCGAGATCTTGTCCGCTCAAGCGAATGATTTGCTGACTGGGGTCGTACACGTATGGCAGTCCCAATTCTTTGCACTCGCGAACGTACTGTGCCATCGCGCGCGGATCGTTGGGCGAAATGACAACGAGATCGATCGGTTCGCCGCGCGCGTGTTCCTTGAACGAAAGTTTGTGCGCGTGCGCCATTGCGCCGGTGTAGAACATTGCGATTTGATTTTGCTTGCCATCGGTGCTGACGAAGAAGGACGCGGTGAAATCGTCCGGGATTTCGATGATGGCGCGCGTGTCCACGTTGTTCTGTTCGAGCCACGCGCGGTATTCCGCAAAGTCCTGACCCACCGTTGCCATAATGCGCGGGCGCTCGCCCAAGAGCGCGAGGTTATAGGCGATGTTCGTCGCGACACCGCCGCGCTGTTTCTTCATCGAGTCCACGAGAAACGAGACAGAGAGGTTTGCGATTTTTTCCGGCAAGATGTGTTCGTGAAAATAGCCGGGAAATTGCATGATGTAATCGTAGGCGATGGAGCCGGTGATAAGGACGCTCATTGAAACTCCGGTGGTTAGTGGTTAGTCAGCAAGCGCGCCAGGTTTACATCGAACGGCGGATACACGATGCCGCGTTCCGTTACCAGCGCGGTGATGTACTTGTTTGGCGTTACATCGAACGCGGGATTGCCCACGCGCACACCTTCGGGTGCAATCGGCATACCTTCGATGTGCGTTACTTCGCGCGCGTCGCGTTCTTCGATGGGAATCAAATCACCATTGGGTAACGTCATATCAATCGTCGAGGTGGGCATCACGGCGTAAAATGGAATGTCGTTCTCGTGCGCGACCACTGCGATTTTGTACGTTCCAATTTTGTTCGCCACATCGCCGTTTGCCGCCACGCGATCCGAGCCGACAAAGCATTTTTGGATTTTGCCGCGCCGCATGTAATAGCCCGCCGCATTGTCCGCGATGAGGGTCATTGGTACGCCGGCGCGCATCAACTCCCACGTGGTCAGCCGCGCGCCTTGCAAGCGCGGACGCGTCTCGTCTACAAAGACATGAATTTTTTTACCTTGCTTGTGCGCTTCGATGATGCAACCGAGCGCGGTGCCAACGTCCACTGTCGCGAGCGCGCCGGCGTTGCAGTGCGTCAGCACACTGTCGCCATCATTGATGAGCGCGGCGCCATTGCGCGCCATCGCGCGATTGATGGCGACATCCTCTTCGGCGATGCGCTGCGCCTCGGCGACAACGAAATCGCGCAACCCGTTCCCCTCGAGATTCGCGGCACGCACTTTGCGCATCACGCGATCGAGTGCCCACATCAGGTTGACTGCGGTGGGGCGCGTGGCGCGCAAAATTTTCTCGGCGGTATCGAGATCGCGCAACAAATCTTCGCGCGTGGTTGCGCGCGATTCGAGCGCGGCGAGCGCAAGACCAAACGCGGCTGCCGCGCCAATTGCCGGCGCGCCGCGAATCGTCATATTGCGAATCGCCTCCGCGAGCGCGCGGTAATCGTGACATTCCACAATTTCGAATTGGTGCGGCAGTTTGCGCTGATCAATCATTTTGACGACGCCGTTGTTCATTTCGATGGTTCGCATCGCTACTCCAGACAATAAAAAATTCTCTCGATGAGAGAGAATCGCGCACATCTTGCTCTCATCTTCCAAGCGCGCTCGTCACGCTTGCCGGAATTGGCACCTGTCTCAGTGGTCAGTGGATAGTGGTCAGTTTGCTGACCACTGTCCACGCATCACTAAGCGGTTGCCGAGGGTTCACAGGGCCGGTCCCTCCACCTCTCTGGATGAGTGTCCAGGCGTATTCAGTTGCGGGACGTTTATAACACAGCCGAAAAAATTTGTCAATTCAAGGAAGGACGCGGATGTTCGTCAGCGCAACCAAATTTCCCTCGCGCGTCAGCAACCGCGCGCCATCACTCGCGCGATACACGCCAACGAGCAAACGATATTCGCCTGGCGTCACATCGCGCGGAATCGTCCACGTGTGCTCATCGGTGACAATTTCGCCCACATCCCAAAATGATGTTGGGTACGCGCCGCGCTGCGGTGGCGCGTCGTCTTGCGCGATGATGGTGCCGTTTGCGTCAACGAGATGAACGAACACGGTGTAATCTTCGCTGATGGAGGCGAGCGCGCGCCAGTATAATTTCAACGTGAACGTCGCGCCGCGCGCGATTTCGGTTTGCCGCGCGTATCCAATCAACGCGATCTGATTGCCGAACGCGTACTCGACTGCGTTTTCGATATGCGGCGCGGCGGGCGCGCGTCCGGTGATTTTGAACCGCGCGATGGTCGGCGTGACGATGTTGCCGCGCGGATCGCGCGCGGTCAATGTCTCCAGCGGCACGCGACGAAATAACCCCACCTCGATTCGCCCTACTCCTGCGCGCGCATCGAGTGGAACCGGCAAATGGTACTCGTCGGTGACGATTTCCCCCGGTTGCCAGACGCGCGTCGGATACAAGCCACGTCCGGGAAACGCATCCCAGCGCGTAATGATCTTGTCCTCGGCATCGAACAAGCGGACATACACGGAAAAATCTTCGTTCAGCGATTCGCGCGCGCGCCAGAAAATCGTCAGCGGCAGTGTATCGCCGGGCGCGATGCGCGTGTGTGGCAGCGCGTACCCCACGAGTTCGGCTTGGTCGTTGAAGGTGAGGTGAAGCGGGTGCGGCACGCGCGCGTCATCGGCAAAGCGTTCGGGCAGCGCGTATGTGGGCGCGATGATCGTGAACGGCGCGAGCGCGGAGAAAGTAAAAAGTGAAAAGGTAAAAGTTAAAAGTAAAACGTGAGGCGTGAGACGTGAAACGTGATGCGTGAAACGTGATGCGTGGTGCGTGAAACGTGATGCGTGATGCGTGAAACGTGAAACGTGATGCGTGAGACGTGAGGCGTAATCCTTGATTGCTGACCACTGACCACTAATCACTAACCACTGAAATTGCACAAGTCCGTACGTGAACAACACCGCCACTGCCGCAATCGCCGGGAAAATCAAGCGTCCTTGCGATGCCATCGTGAGAAATGTCCAGCGTATGAGCAAAATCGAAATGAGCGCGAGCCAGAGCGCGGGAAGCCAGAGGAGGCGCGGCAACGTTTGGCGAACAAGTCCGATGAGCAAGCCGATTGCCGCAAGCACGGTGAACGCGTCGAGCGCGATGTAGACCCATTCGGGCGCGATGATGTTCACACCGCCAAAGTTGCCCCAGAATGAAATGCGAAAACCCTGAAACTCGTTGAGCAAACTCGTGAGCGTGACCGGCGTGGGACGTCCGCCGGCGATTTGCACCCACACGTTGAACGCGAAGAAATCACCGTACAAAATCCAGTTGCGCGCGTACCACCAGAACGCGATGAGGACGACGAGCGCGGCACAGGACAGACTACCGCGAATGACCGATGACCGCCGAGCGGTGATCGGTGATTTTTGGTCGTCGGTTGTCGGTCGTCGGTCGGGCTGTAGCAACAAGTACGCAAATACAACTGCCGCGACGATCAGCAATCCCAGCAAACTCACTTTGGTCAGCGCGCCCAATCCCAGCACGATACCCAGCGCGATGAAGCGTTGTTGCGTCGTACCGCGCGTGATGAGTTGCGCGAGGAGCAACAGCGCAAGCGTCGCGAGCATCGTTGCGAGATTGTCGTTGTTGACCGATGCGCTGATGAACAGAAACATCGGATTGAACGCGACGAGCGCGGCGGCGAACGCGGCAAGGGTTTTGCGCTCATTGTCATTGCGAGCGGTTTTTGCGAAGCAATCCCCAATTCGCACGTTGGAGATTGCTTCGTCGCGAAAAACGCTCCTCGCAATGACAATACCGTTGTCATTGCGAGCGGTTTTTGCGAAGCAATCCCCAATTCGCACGTTGGAGATTGCTTCGTCGCGAAAAACGCTCCTCGCAATGACAATATCGTTTCCGATCTCCAGCGCGAGCAAGTACGTGAGCGCGACGGTGAACGTGGAGAGAATGATCGAGAGAAAGCGAATGAGATGAACTGCGAGCGTGGTGCCTTGCCACGGGAAATTTTCCGCGCTTGTGTGCACGATCATATTCTTGTTGCCATAGTCGAGCGGGATGCCGATGCGCGCGTGCGGGTTGCGCCACAAGCGTTCGGGCAAATCGCGCGCGTCAATCCAGAATGTGGCAAGCGCGCCGAGTGCATAGTAGAGCGGCGGTTGTCCCCCTTCCTGCTCCCAGAATGTTTTAACGTTTGGGTCTTGAATAGGCAAGCCATTGCCGGTTGCCAGATGTTGTACGAACGGATAATGCCAGATCTCGTCGCCGGCTTCGAAAATCGGCGTGACAATCGAGTAGGTGGTTGCGAGCGCGAGGAAGGCGAGGAGAACGAGCGATAGCGCGCGATGAGATTGAACAAATCGGGCAATCGTGTTACGCAAATTCATTCGATAACTCGAATCGGCGCGATGACGATCTTGTCGGCAAAGGGTTGTCCCAGCGCGTCAACAATCGGCAAGCGCTGCAGCGTGCCAAGTTCGTACAGCCCGATGTGCAGTTGATATGCGCCGGGTGGTACGGTCGCGTCAATTGGAATGACGATGCCGTCCGGCACAAAATCGTTTGTGCGCCATCGCGTTGTGGGGAATTTGCCTTGCCGCGGCGGCGCGTCCGCGCTGGCGACGGTCTCGCCGCGCGCATCAACCAGATGCGCGAAGATCGTATAATCCTTTTCGATGCGCGCGAGGGCGCGCCAGTACAGCAGCACGGCAAACGCATCGCCGCGCCGAATTTCGTCGCGCGTGATTTCCACACCTTCGAGCGCGATAGAGTCGGCAAAGCGCGCGGGCAAATCATCGAGCACGCGCGCGCTCACTGACTTGGCAACTGGAAATTCTTGCCACTGCTGCGCATCGTCGAGGTAATAAACGAAGGCGGCATTGTGATCGCGCAGGTTGGCACGTCCATCCAAATCTACGCCGCGCGCCGCGACGTCTTTACCGTACCGCAGAAACATCAAGCCGGAAATGTACGGGCTTTCCATCGGTGGATTGAGGAAATACAAGAGCGTGTCTGGCGGAAAGGTGAGGTGCGCCTGAAGAATCGGACGGAAACGAAGTCTTTCTGCGCGCGCTGTGCCGCCGAAATTGATCATGCTTTCGGCGAGCGCGTTGCCGTGCCACACAAGGACAAGCGCGACGAGCAACGCGGACGCGCCCCTCGCGAACCGATGCGGCGCGCGCGTGACAGCAATCACTTGATCCGCCAGCAATCCGACGCCGACGAGCGAACCCATCAGCGGCAGATACAGATAGCGCGGTGCGGATGCCATATTGAATTGAAACGGCAGAATCGGCGCAAGTGTGAACAAGGTTGCGGCAACGAGGAATGTGAGGCGACGCTCGCGCCACATCGCCCAGAGCAAGGCGAGGATGACAATGCCGAGCCAGACAAAATTGAGTGGCGCAGGCAAGCCCCAGGGAAACGCGAGCGTCGCCGCGTGATGCCACAGCGCGTCGAAAATGTGCGTGCCAACTCCATAGCCCAGGTGCGCGGTAAACAGTCCGCGCGTCAACACTCGCCATTCGAGTGCGCCGTAGATCGCCAAAAGCACAACGAACGGCGCGTAGCGTACGATGAGTGCGCGCCAGGTCGTTTGCCCGCGAATCAGCCAGCGGTCCATCAAAAACAAAACGATGGGCAAGGTCGCGGCGACCTCTTTGCTGAACAGTGCGCCGATGGTTGCAATGAATGTCAGCGCGTACCAGCGCGCTCGCGCATGTGTGAGATAGTTGACCCACAGGCGCAGCGCGAGCAAATAAAAAACGCTCAAGAGTGGATCCGCCACACCGATCCACGCGACAGCAAGGTTATCTACGGGGAGTGTCGCGTACAGCAGCGCGGCAAAAATCGCCGCGCGCCAACGCTGCGTCAGCACGCGCGTCAGATCGAACAGCAAGCACGCATTGAGAATGTGCAGACCGAGTTGGAGGAGATGATGCCCGAACGCGTTGCCTTGAAAAAGTTGATACGCGATCCACCATTGCAAACCTTGCATCGGACGATAAAAACGCCACTGCAAAGCCGGGTCAAAGTACAGACGCAGATAGTCAGGAAGGTTAGAGCGTCCAACAGCGTCAAGGAGAGCATAGTCATCCGTCCAAAAGCCGATGTTCAGCGCGGGATGATAAACGATAGCCGTTATGACGACAAGGAGGCTCAGATAAACGACGAGCCAAGCGCGCGATGATTCGCGGGATAGGTTCATTCGATTACCCGAATTGGGGCGATGACAACGCGCGCGCCCGGCGCAAATTCAATCTCCAACCGATACACTCCTGGCGTAAAGTCTGTTGCCGGTAAAACAACAACGTCCACGCTCAACTCGCCCGGCGTGGGCGCGCGCAACGATTGGCGCGCTTGCGCGACGCGATGGTCGTGCGCGTCCACTAAATCCACCGTGAAGGTGTATTCGTCTTCAAGGCGACCCAGCGCGCGCCAGTACAAAAGCAACACGATGGCTTGCTCGCGCGTGATGCTGGCGCGCGCGAGTTCATAGCCCTCCAGACGGATCGGTGCGGCAAAATCGAGGGGCGGCGCGGGACGCATTTCGGCGGCGATGGGCGTCTCAACCGGCAATTCGCGCGTGCGATGTTCGTCGTCAAAATAGATGACGTACGCGTGTGCGTGATCGCGCAGATTGGCACGCCGATTGCCGGACACATTGCTGTCAACGCGTATGCCTGCCCCGTAGCGCAGGAAGAACATTCCTGAAAGTTGCGAAGTGATCGTGGGTGGGTTGATAAAGTACAGGTACGTATCGTCGAGAAACGTCGCGTGTCGCTGCGCAATGTCGCGAAAGGGCACGCGCGTCTGTCGCCCCAGTTCGGCAAACTCTGCCGCCGCGTTCGCTACACCGAACGCGTTGACGCTGACGATGAGCGCAAGCACGACGGACGCGCCCAACGCCAACCAGCGCGCGCGTCGTGCCAGTATCCAATCGAAGAGAAACGCGAGGATGATGGCGGTCACCATCACGGCGAGGTAGAGATAGCGCGTAAAGAACCAGGGGAAGGGAGTGACCGGCAGGAACGCCAGAATCGCCGCAAGACAAAGAAACACCACGCGCGCGTCTCGCTTGACCAACACCCGATAGCCCAGCAAGCCCATCGCGATCGCCAGCCAGATGAAATCGAATGGCTCGGGCAAGCCCCAGGGAAAGGCGAGCGCGGCGAGATAGTGCGCGAAATTCGGAACGACGTGTTCGGCGACGCGATAGCCATACATATTCGTCAGCACACTGCGCGATTGAATGTAGAGTTCGAGCGGCAGATAGAGCGCGTAGATGGCAACAAACGGCGCGTAGCGACGCGCGAGCGCAGGCACAGTTGTCGCCTCGCG
>Ga0209018_1001199_pt1 | contig 21678 bp, 13 predicted proteins | sample YNPBryBLVA2012_FD_185814 | JGI IMG/M metagenome (GOLD analysis project Ga0209018, IMG submission 185814) | Anoxygenic and chlorotrophic microbial mat microbial communities from Yellowstone National Park, USA - YNP Bryant BLVA 2012 (SPAdes)... ...
GTCACGCTGCCGGGCAGGACCGTCATCCCCAAACGTTCGCTCTCGCCCTTCGGCTGCCAGAAGTACCAGCCAACCGCCGTGGCGAAACCGATTCCGCCCACGACCAGACCGATGTTCGCAAGCTGTTGGTCCCGCTTTCCTGCATCCGCTGTCGACCGTTTCGACTCCGGGCAGGTGGGCGAGCAGGCGTCCAGCTCGTTGGCCTTGCTTCGAGCCATGGACCCAAAGACGGCAAAGGTGGCCACGCCAGCCATGCCGACCCCTCCAGCGATCCAGCTCATGGGCGGGATGTGCCGGCGCGACGACGGCTCGGGCGGTGTGGTCGTCTCGTCCGTGGACGCAGACGTCGCGGGCGCACCGGGTAGGGAAAGATCGAGCACGACGGTCGCAGGACCACCGCGCGGAACCTCGACCATCGTGCGACGCGATAGTTTGCCGGGCAGGTCGGCAGTGACCATCACTTGCCCGGGCATTACCCAAAGCTTGTCGAACACTATCACGTCGCCTTCGACCCGCGACGGTGTCCGGGTCTCTCCCGCGACACGCACCGTCACCCCGCTGGAAGCTCCCGACACGGTGACGGTGATCCTGCCCAGGTCCTTCGCGATCTTGTCGAGCCAGATGCGTGCATCCGCCGCCGTCTTCCGAAACCGCGCTTCCCCCTGCTCGACCCTCCGGTCGGCGTCCTCGATCACACGTTCGTACTGCGACGCCGCCAGCTCCAAGTGTCCGAGCTCCCGGTTGGCGTGAGCGATGAGCAGGAGCGTGTTGGGGCTGGGCAGCTCCGCATTCGACTTCTCCAGCTCGACAAGGGCTTCCTGGTACTGCCCGCGTTCGATGAGCGTCCTGCCTTTCTTGTAGGACGCGACGGCATCAGCATCGGAGGCGGTTGCGAGCCCCGCGCCCGTTGCAACTAGTCCGGCCAGCAGAGCCCCTGTGATCGTTCTGTTGACCAAGGTCATGGCATGTCCGGCAGATACGGCCTGGTGAGAGCTGGGCGTGGTGGCATCGCACGGGTCCCGGTCGCGGGCGCAGCCGTCCTCGACAACGCCGGGACGGCGTCGACTGGACCATCTTGCGCGGCAGGTAGAGCGGGGCTCGAAGCAGCCGACGACGACGACGCTACTGCCTCGAGCCCTGCGGTGGGGATGGGTTCGAAGTCGGAGCCCACTGGAGAAGACGTGGCCTGGTTCGGCTTGCTGGCCGTGGGATTGCGCGCCCCGAGGAGTGCAACCACAAGGACGATCACGACGCAGGTGGTGACGAACACAAACGACCCGACGATCCATGCGAGCCTGGTGGTACGCGAACGTTGCAGCGCTGCGAGGGTGACCGAGGTGCCGAGCGACCCAACCGAGCCAAGGGGCGTGGCAGACTCGTCACCTCTCGGAGTCGGTGCAACGGGGTCGGAGGGCCGTGGCATGGAACGCCCCGTGTCGGATGCCACCGGCTGCCCCACGCTGTGCGTGCTTGCATCGCTGGCGCGGACCGAGATGGCGTCGAGTTTGGAGATCGACTCCATCTGCTTGACATAGTCGGCCCGGGACTGAAGCACTTCCCCGGCGAGGCCGGACACCCATGCACCCACGGCTCGGGGAGACGCCAGCCCTTGCCCGAGCGCGGCTTCGAGCAGTTCGGCGTGTTCGGCCGCTGTGGATGGTCGGTGGTCCGGAGCACGTGCCAGACCTCGTCGAATCGCCTGGTCCAGCGCGGCGGGAACGTCCGGCCGCAGCGGGCGCAAGGATGGGATCGGTGCGGACAGGACCTTCGCGATCGTCTCCCCGGGATGGTCCGCCCGAAACAGGGACCGCCCGGCCAGCAGCTCCCAGAGCACGGTGGTAGCAGAGAAGATGTCGGCACGGCGATCGAGCTGAAGCGATCCCGCAAGCTGCTCGGGTGCCATGTAGGGTAGCTTCCCTTTCATCTGCCCGTCCTGCGTGACCTGGAGACGGCTCTCCGCTTTTGCGATCCCGAAGTCCGATATCCTCGCAACTCCGTCTTCGCCCACCAGGATGTTCTGTGGCGAGACGTCGCGGTGCACGATACCGAGTGGCCGGCCATCCTCCCCAACCGCCTCGTGCGCTGCATGAAGCCCAGCGAGCACGCCACACACGATGCTGACAGCGATCGGAACGGGGATGTGCTCCTTGCGCGTGCGCGCCGCCTTTCTCAGACGCTCCAGCGACTCGCCGCGCACGTACTCCAGGACGAGGAACACCTCGCCTCCCTCCGCCACCACGTCGATCGTCGCCACCACGTTCGGGTGCTCAATGCGGGAGGTCAGGCGCGCTTCGTCGAGGAACATGGCGACGAACTCCTGATCCATCCCGATGTCACGCCGCATCCGCTTGATGGCGACCGTCTTGTTGAATCCGCCAACGGAGTGCATGCGGCCGTAGTGAACGGTCGCCATGCCGCCTGTTGCGAACTCTCCGAAGAGCGAATAGCGCCCCACGGACAGAACCGGCCGCAACGGCATGCTCTGCGCGCGCGACGAATTCATCCAGCGAAGGTACACCGCACAGGCTCGAACGTCCAGCTTGCGGGGACGGGCGGCTAACCTGAACGCTTCCGCAGTACCTCCATCCGCTCGGAGATTGCCTTCTCGAGACCTTGCACGCCGGGCTCATAAAAACGCGCGCCCTCGAGGTCGTCCGGCAGATAGGTTTCGCCGGGCACGACGTGTCCGTCGTAGTCGTGCGCGTAGCGGTAGCCCTGGCCGTAGCCCTCCTGTCGCATCAGCGCCGTGGCCGCATTGCGGAGCTTCATCGGGACAGGCAGCGAACCGTGGTCCCGGATCGCCTGGCGTGCGGCGGTGAACGCCTTGCCCACCGAGTTGGACTTGGGTGCCACCGCCAGGAACAACACGGCTTGCGCAATCGGATACAGGCCTTCCGGCATCCCCATCCGGCGAAACGCCTGGTCGGCGGCGACCGCAACCTGCAGCGCGCGCGGGTCGGCGTTGCCAACATCTTCGCTTGCAAAGATCATGAGCCGTCGCAGAAGAAACAGCGGGTCGTCACCCGCCTCCAGCATGCGCATCGCCCAGTAGATCGCTGCGTCCGGGTCGGACCCGCGCATCGACTTGATCAGCGCGGACACCACGTTGTAGTGCTCCTCCCCCGACTTGTCGTACAGCAAGGTCGCCCTGTCCACGACGCGAGACACGGCCTCCAAGGTCAAGCGGGGTTGTCCATCGCGCACGAGCTGCTCCACGATCATCTCGAGCGTGTTCAATGCTCGGCGCGCATCACCATCCGCGGCTCTCGCGATCTGCAGTAGCGCCGCCGGTTCGGCGTCAATCTGCGCCTCGCCCAGACCGTGCTCCACGTCCGACAGCGCTCTGCCCAGCAGCTCGCTCAGGTCCACCTCGCGCAGCGGCTCCAGGCGGTACACCTTGCACCGGGAAAGCAGCGCCGCATTCACCGAAAACGACGGGTTCTCCGTGGTCGCACCGATGAGCGTCACGGTGCCGTTCTCGACGTCCGGCAGGAACGCATCCTGTTGACCTTTGTGGAACCGATGGATCTCGTCGATAAACAAGATCGTCCTGCGCCCTTGATAGGCTCTCGCCTTGCGCGCCTCGGCCAGGATTTCCTTGAGTTCGGGCAGCGACCCCATCACCGCGCTGTACGGTACGAACGTCGCTTTCGTCCGAGCGGCGACGATCCGTGCAAGGGTCGTCTTGCCGCTTCCCGGCGGGCCCCAAAGCACCATCGATGGCACCCGATCGCTGGCGATGGCCTTGGCAAGCGGCCGATCCGCTGCGATGAGATGGGGCTGGCCAACCATGTGCCGCAGGTCGGTCGGACGCATCCGCTCCGCCAAGGGCGTCGCGTTGTCGGACCACACGCGCCCCCTGTCCGCGGCTTGGAACAGCGTGGTCGGGTCGTCCCTCGGTGTGCGGCGTGGTGCCATGAGCCGACCGTTGTCGTACCGCAGAAGCAACGACTCCGGTAGGCGCTTCGGCGTCTACGCCCGCGTCGCCCCTGGGGCCAATCCGTCGCCGGTCTTGACCTCCGGCGGGTCCACGACCTCCGCTTCGTCGCCCCGGAACGTTCTCAATGTGGTTCGCCCTGCCCCTCGCGACACGATGACATCCGGCCCCACCACCACCTTGCCGCGTCCACCGGGTGTGTCGACCACCAACTTCGGAAGCGCGATCCCGGACAGCCGACCTTGCAGCGAAGCGTGGATCTCCACGCTCCTCGACAGCGCCGTGCGCAGGTGACCCGTGCCTTCCACGACGTCGGCGTGCAGAAGATAGTACGGTCGCACACGATCGCGCACGAGGCCCCGAAACAGCTCTTCCAGAACCGCCGGGTCGTCGTTGATCCCTCGTAGCAGAACCGTCTGACACATGACCGGAAAGCCACCGTCCACAAGCTTTGACAGGGCGCTGCGCGCTTCGCTCGTCAGCTCGCGCGGGTGGTTGAAGTGAACCATGATCCAGATCGGCTGCCACGGCCGAAGCGCATCAACCAGTGCCTCGTCCACCCGCATGGGAAGCACGCCCGGCACCCGGGTACCGATGCGCACGATCTCGATGTGTGGCACGCTCCTTACCGCCTCCAGTAGCCGTCCGATCCTCCGGTCGGACAGCAGCAGAGGATCGCCACCGCTCAGGATGACCTCGCGCACGTCCGGATGGCTTCGCAGCCAGCTCAAGGCCGGGTCGAGCTGTCGCAAGGGGATGGCTCCTCGCCCCTGTCGGACGACTCGTGTCCTGGTGCAGAACCGACAGTGCACGGCGCAGCCTTTGGTGACGAGCAGCAGGGCCCGGTCGGGGTAGCGGCGGATGAGGTGCGGAGCAACTTCGTGGTCTTGCTCACCGAGAGGATCCTCCCGGTCCCCTTCCACGGCGCGCCCTTCGAGGATCGAGGGCACGAGCTGCCGACGGATGGGGCAATCCTTACGGGCAGGGTCCATGAGTGATGCCACGTACGGCGTCAGCAGCAGCGGCAGACCTCTGTGCTGCGCACGGTCCGCCGCGGCACGCTCCTCACGCGAGAGGGAGACAAGACGGTCGAGCTGCTCGACCGTTGTGATCGCATGTCGCAACTGCCAGCGCCAATCGTGCGCGTGGTCAGCGGGACTACTGCTTGTGTCCCACGCCTGGCAGGCCATGCGGATCGGTGTGGGAGGCGGCGGGTGGCACCTTGACGGCCGCCAGCGCGCTGTCGTCAATCGTTACTGGATACTTCTGGCGCAACTCGTCTTCCAGCGCCTTCTCACGCTTCGCAATCTCCTGCTGAACCAACGTCACCCGGATGAGACGCTCTGCTTCCGCAAAGGGACGCGCGTGAGCGGCGGTCTTTGCCACGAGACGAACGATGTGCCAACGTCCCTCCGAGTCCGCCACGGGGTGGTCGAGGACTTCACCGGGCTCCGCGATTTGAAAGACGGCCGCGCGAACCTCGTCAGGCACGCGCGGGTTGGCTCCCCGTGCGTCGTTCGGAGGACCCACGAAGCCGAGATCGCCAACCAGTTCCGACGGCCCCTTGTAGTTCTTTCCAGGCGCATCGAGCGAATGCTTCAGGGCCAAGTCGCCCCACTGCGCCGCGTTCGCCTTGCGCGCTTCTTCCAGCAGCTTCTCGGCCGTGTCCCGATCCTTCACCATGATGTGACCGACCCGACGACGTTCCGGCTCCTGAAACTCGGCAGGGTGACTCTCGTAGTAGGCTCGTACCTCCGCTTCCGGCACCGACGCAGGGTCAGGAACATCCTTGCGAACCGCTGCCAGCAAGGCCTCCCGCAGGATCTGGCGGTAGGCCTCCTTCACCTGCGGGTCGTTGTCCATACCCCGGCGCCGGGCCTCTCGCGCCAACAGCTCGACCGTGACCATGTGATCGAGCAGCTCCCTGCGACGTTCGGGCGTTTGATAGCGAAGCCTGTCGAACTGGTCCATCCGCTCGAGCGCCGCAGCGAAGTCTCCGAGTGTGATGTTCTTGTCGCCGACCGTGGCGAGGACCATGCCGGCTTGCGCCGGCGTGAGCTGCGCGGGAACAGCGCTGGGAGACGCAGCGCCTCCTGCTCTCTTGAGCGCTTCCTCCCTGCACCCGCCGGTCACCGAGACGAGCGCAGTGGTGAGTCCGACCATCATCAGAAACGGTCGGAAGCGGGTTGGCGCTGCATGGCGGTGCTGGATCATCGAGGCTTCCCTAGCACGTGCGGGCCACACTAGGCAACGACACGCGCCGCGCCGCAGCCCATGCTTGGTGTGGAAAACCTGGGAGTCAGAAGCGGGGTTTCCTGGGCATGTCCTGGTGCGATGCCCGGCCGATGTCATGGGGTGTGGACAACTCGCTCCAGCTACCCCTCCGTTATCCCCCGCCTCGGGCATCAATTAACGACGCCATATCCTGTCGTTAGCGGCCATGTCCCCATCTTCCACAGCCCCTATCGACACCTCCTCTCATTTGTGAGAAGGGGGATGGGTCGATCCACCTCACCCATAGCCGGGGTTGCACTAGCTCCATGAATATCTCTGTCGCCAAGAAAGACCTGCTCCGTCTCGTTGCTCGCTGCCAGGGCGTCGTCGACAAGAAGAGCACCATGCCAATGCTGGCGAACGTGCTCATCACCGTGGACTCTCCAAACACCGTGAAGGTTGCGGCGACCGATCTGTACCTGTCCATAAGCGGACGGGCTCCTGCCGAAATTCAGCAGGGGGGCAGCACTGCCGTGCCTGCCCGCGACCTGTTCGACCGGCTGAAGACCATGCCCGACGGTCCGGTGAGCATCAGCGTGGACGCAACGGGGGCAACGGAGATCAAGTCGGGTACGTCGCCGCGTCGGTTTCGTCTGCACGGTCTGCCGGGTGATTCGTTTCCACCGCTTCCGGAGCCGGCTGCCGACGCCCCGACGCTCGAGATTGAGGGAGAGGTGCTCGGAAGCCTGATTGGGGGAACCCAGTTCTCCATCTCGACGGACGAAACCAGGGCGCACTTGAATAGCGCGCTGTTCGAGTGGGATGGTGAGCAGCTTCGGATGGTGACGACCGACGGGCATCGTCTGACCAAAATGGAAGCGGTGGTGGGCGGCAAGAAGGCCACCGCCACCATGCTGATACCGCTGAAGGCGATCGCGGAGCTTCGCAAGCTGGCCGAGGAGGCAATTGCGAGCGAGGGAAAGGTCGAGGAGGGCGGCGGTTCGGGGATGCTGACGGTCACCCAGTCGGGGCCCAATGCGTTCTTTTCGGTGGGGGACACGCGGTTCTCGGTGAAGCTCGTGGATGCGCAGTTCCCGGCCTACCAGCAGGTGATCCCGCACTCCTCGGAGCTGAGCGTGCGGGCGCCGCGCATCGCGCTTGCCGATGCACTGCGGGCGGTATCGCTCGCCGCGAACGATCGCACCGGCGGCGTCAAGCTCGGGCTTGAGAGCGGCACGATGAGGATCACCAGTGAGAGCCCCGAGAGCGGAGACGGCTTCGATGAGATCCCGGTCGACTACGAGGGGCGTCCGATCACAATCGGCTTCAACGCGAAGTACCTGCTCGACGTGCTGAACGTGCTTGCCGACGACGAAGTGCTGCTGCTGCTGTCGGGGGAGCTGGACCCCGCGGTCATCAAGCCGGCGAGCGATGACCCGACGCGCAGCTTCATCGGTGTGGTGATGCCCATGCGAATCTGAGCCGGAGGGCTGGGACTTGTGAGAAGACCTCCCAGCCGGCCTCCTCGATGAAGCGGAGCCGTGAAGCCGACAGTTGTTCGTGAGCTTTCCATCCGCGGGCTGCGGAACATTCGGGCGGTGGATCTGCGGCCGTCGGCAGCGGTCAATGTCTTGTATGGGGACAACGGGCAGGGCAAGACGAGCCTGCTGGAAGCGTTGTACCTGGTGGCGACCACGAAGAGCTTTCGGACGCACCGGGTGAGAGAGGTCATCGGGCACGACGTGCAGGGCTGTCATGTAGCGGCGAGCATCGACGACGGGATCATGGTTCGTGTGCAAGCTTTCGGGCTGGCGGGCACGCAGCAGGTGGTGCGAATCGACGGGCAGAAGCCGGGCAACCTTGCCGGATACGCCACGCGGACACCGGTGGTGGTGTTCCACCCGGGTGAGCTCGAGCTGACCATGGGGACGGCGTCGGTACGGCGAACTCTCTTGGATCGGGTCGCCCTGTTTCAGAATCCGGCGAGCCTGGCTGCGCATCGGGCGTACACGCGGGCATTGCGAGAACGGCAGGCCGCGCTGGAGCGAGAGGGAGAGGCGTCGCGTTCCGTCGACCCCTGGGAGAGGCTTCTGGCGGAGCATGGCGCTGCGCTGACACGGGCGCGACGGCAGGCGGCGGAGCGCATCGGGCATGTGTGCGCTGAAGCGTTCCATGCGATGGCTGCGGAGGGGTCGAGCATTGCCGTGCAGTATGACCCAGCCGGGAGCGATGACCCTGAGCTTTGTGCGCAGCGGCTGCGGCAGGACAGGAGCAAGGATCTGCATCGTCCGACGGCGCGGTTTGGGCCGCATCGCGATGATCTGTCGATCCTGTTGGGCGGCCGGCCGGCAAGGGTCGTTGCGTCGCAGGGCCAGCATCGACTGATCACGCTCAGTCTGAAGGTGGCCGAGCTGACCTGCCTGTCGGAGGCGGCAGGCAGCCGGGCCGTGCTGCTTCTCGATGATGTGTCGAGCGAGCTGGATGCCGCGCGCGCCAGCTCGTTTTTCACCTTGTTGGGCAGCCGGCTGGACCAGGTGTTCCTGACGACAGCTCGTCGCGAGATCGCGGCCAGCATCGAGCGGATCCTTGGATCGGCTGCGATGTACGAGGTGATTGGGGGGCAGGTGTACCCGCGCACGGGAGCGCAGGAGGTGACAGCCTAGCGGCCCGCGCTGTGAAGACGAGGTCTGGATGGCGGCACGGACGCTCGGTCAGGGCAGTGCGGGTATCCTCGGTGTGGGGCTTGGCCAGCGGTCGCAGGGAGGCCGGATCGCTTGCCGAGGAGCACGTCTTGCGCTATTGGCCAAGGGGTTTCGGCCGCGTCCAAGAGATCCTCCCAGGTTTGCGCAACGTACGACAAGACTCACCAAGGATCGGCCAGCTCCGCACACAGTCGCAAGGATGTTCATGAACGAGACGAACACTGTTCAGCCGGCCCCGACGCCTGTCCCGCCGTCCGATACCTACGATTCGAACAACATCACCGTCCTCGAAGGGTTGGAAGCCGTTCGCAAGCGTCCGGGGATGTACATCGGAGACGTCCACGACGGGTCTGGGCTGCACCACCTGGTATGGGAGGCTGTCGACAACGCGGTCGACGAACACCTGGCAGGGTACTGCACCGAGATCCGGGTGACCGTGCACTACGACGGCTCCGTGACGGTGGAGGACAACGGTCGAGGCATTCCGGTCGGGATGCACGAGAAGGGGGTGAGCGCGGCGGAAGTCGTGATGACGATGCTTCATGCCGGTGGGAAGTTCGACCACGCCAGCTACAGCGTGTCGGCGGGACTGCACGGAGTGGGCGTGTCGGCGGTGAACGCCGTCTCGGAATGGTTGAAAATGGAGATCCGGCGCGAGGGCAAGGTGTGGTTCCAGGAATACCAGCGCGGCGTTCCGGTCGACCGGCTCGCGGCCATTGGGGAAACCACGCATTCGGGGACCAAGATCACCTTCAAGCCGGATCCTACGATCTTCACGTTCACCGAGTTCAGCTTCGATATCCTTGCGAACCGTCTGCGAGAGCTGTCCTTTCTCAATGCGGGGCTGGTCATCCGGCTCGTGGACGAGCGGAACAAGGACGGTGTCCGGTCCGAGACCTACGAGTACAAGGGAGGAATCAAGGAGTTCGTGGCGCTCCTGAATCGCAACAAAGAGCCTGCGCACGACGATGTCATCTACATCACCGCGTCTTCCACCACGGACAGCTCGACGATCCCGATTGTCGTGTCCATCGCATTGCAGTGGAACTCGAGCTACCAGGAGCAAGTCTTTCCCTACACGAACAACGTACACAACAAGGACGGCGGCACGCACCTGACCGGCCTCCGAGCGGGATTGACCCGTACGCTGAATAACTACGCTTTCCAGCAAAACCTAATCAAGGACAAGAACGGTCTGACCGGCGAAGATTGCCGGGAAGGTCTCACCGCCGTCATCAGCGTCAAGCATCCTGACCCGTCGTTCGACTCGCAGACGAAGTCCAAGCTGGTGTCCAGCGAGGTGAAAGGCATCGTCGAGAGCGTGGTAGTCGACAAGCTGGGACAATTCTTCGAGGAGAATCCGGCGGTAGCCCGCCGGATCATCGACAAGGCGGTGATGGCGGCCCGCGCGCGCGACGCGGCTCGCAAGGCCCGGGAGGCCGTACGCAAGACCTCCCTCGATGTCACTTCCCTGTCCGGTAAGCTGGCCGATTGCCAGGAGAAGGATCCAGCAAAGGCCGAGCTGTACATCGTCGAGGGGGAGAGCGCAGGAGGCAGCGCCAAGCAGGGTCGCGACCGGCACTTCCAGGCCATCCTGCCCCTCAAAGGCAAGATCCTCAACGTGGAGCGCGCCCGCACTGATCGCATGCTGTCCTCCGCGGAGATCGGCACGCTGATCACGGCGCTCGGGTGCGGCATCAACGACGCCGGCCAGTTCGACATCAGCAAGCTCCGCTACCACAGAATCATCCTCATGACCGACGCCGACGTCGACGGCTCGCATATTCGTACTCTTCTTCTGACCTTCTTTTTCAGGCAGATGCCTGAAATCATAGAGAAGGGATACCTCTACATCGCTCAGCCGCCGCTGTACCGCGTTCGCAAGGGAAAGAAAGACTTGTACCTGAAGGATCAGGCCGCCCTCGATACGTTCACCGTGGAGAACGCCGTGGATGGCTTGACCATCGTGAGCGCAAACGACCAGGTGCGGACGGGTCACCCGCTGCGCCATCTCGCCGCCCGCCTGTCCCAGTGGAATGTCGTGCTGAAGAAAATCCACCGCCGCTGCGACTCGCGCTTCGTCTCCGCTTTGGTGCAAGCCACGAGACTGACCCAAAAGCAGCTGCGGGAGCGTCGACGCGCCGAGGAGGCCGCCCAAGCAACGCGCGCTCTGCTAGAAAAGACGAGCCCCGACCTGTTCCCCATGGAGATCGTCGTCGACTGGGACGCCGAACACGGCGCCGCTCGACTCATCTTCAACCCGCGCCCTGGATCCGGCGCTTCCCCAGGCGTCTTCGACTGGACCGTCGCGGAGAGCGGCGAGTTCCTCGAGCTGCACTCGATCCATGAAGACCTTGTCAGTATCGGCCCTGCACCTTATCGGGCTCGCAGCAGCAACGAGGAAACGATTCTGCCCGACGCCGAGGCGCTGATTCGCTACCTTGACGAGCGAGGACGCAAGGGCGTGCAGCTCTCGAGGTACAAGGGCCTGGGTGAGATGAACGCCCAGGAGCTGTGGGAAACCACCATGAACCCCGACGGGCGAACCTTGCTCCAGGTGCGCGTGGACGATGCGGTCAATGCCGACCAGCTCTTTATCCTGCTCATGGGCGACCAGGTCGAGCCGCGACGCAAGTTCATCGAGGACAATGCGCTGAACGTCCGCAACCTCGACATCTGACGGAAGCTTCCGCGGGGTTGCCTCAGGCGATCCCCGACTTATCTTCACGAGCGACCCGTTTGGCCCGATTTTCGCCGTGCTATTCCCAGGGCCGGGTTGTTGGTGTGTACTCCCGGAGCTGCCCGCTGGCGGCTCGGAGGAATGCATCGGTGTGCCAGGAGACAAGACCATGCGCAGTGATCGGATGACGACCAAGAGCCAGGAAGCATTTCGAGATGCTCTCGATCTGGCGTCTCGGCGGGGCAACCCCGAACTGCTGCCCGAGCACCTGCTCGTGGCAGCGCTCGAGCAACAGGAAGGGGTCGCGAACCCCCTGGTGCGCAAGGCTGGCGTCGACCCGCATGCCGTTATGGCCGAGCTGTCCCAGAGAATCGAGAGTCTTCCGCGTGTGACGGGTGGCGCTGATCCGCAGCCTTCGCGACGCACCTTGCACGTGGTCCAGAAGGCGGAGGACGAGGCTCGCGCGCTCAAGGACGAGTTCATCTCGGTCGAGCACCTGCTGCTCGCGGCGGTGCGGTTCGACCAGGACATTCAGGCGGTGTTCCGCAGGGTCGGTTTGACGTACGACAAGCTGCTCGCGGCGCTGGCATCGGTTCGAGGCGCGCATCGTGTCACGGACCGGGACCCCGAAGCGCGCTTCCAGGCGCTCGAGAAGTACACCCGTGACCTTACCGACCAGGCCCGCAAGGGCAAGCTCGACCCGGTCATCGGTCGCGACGAGGAAATTCGGCGCGTCATGCAGGTGCTGTCGAGGCGGACGAAGAACAATCCCGTCCTTATCGGCGAGCCCGGCGTGGGCAAGACCGCGATTGTGGAGGGTATCGCGTTGCGCATCGCGCAGGGCGACGTGCCGGAGTCGCTCCGAGACAAACAGCTGTGCGCTCTGGACCTCGGTGCGCTCGTCGCGGGGGCCAAGTACCGCGGCGAGTTCGAGGACCGGCTCAAGGCCGTGCTCAAGGAGATCGAGGCGGCAGACGGGCGGATCATCCTGTTCATCGATGAGCTGCACACGCTGGTGGGTGCAGGCGCCGCAGAAGGCGCGATGGACGCCGCGAACCTGCTCAAGCCGATGTTGGCTCGCGGGCAGCTTCGCTGCATTGGCGCCACGACCCTCGACGAGTACCGCAAACGGATCGAAAAAGACGCCGCGCTCGAGCGACGCTTCCAGCAGGTGTACGTCAACCAGCCGTCGGTGGAGGACACGATAGGAATCCTCCGCGGACTGAAGGAACGCTACGAGATCCACCACGGCATTCGCATCCAGGACGCCGCGCTGGTCGCGGCAGCAGTGCTGTCCAACCGGTACATTTCGGATCGATTCCTCCCGGACAAGGCGATCGACCTCATCGACGAAGCGGCGTCGAAGCTCAAGATGGAAATCGATTCGCTGCCCGCCGACATCGATCAGGTTGAGCGGCGGCTGCTTCAGCTCCAGATCGAGCAACAGGCCCTCAAGAAGGAGCGTGATGCAGCATCGCGCGCTCGCCTCGAGGAGGTGAACCGGTCCGTGGGTGAGCTGACCAGGCAGCGCGACGCGATGCGGGCGCAGTGGCTCAAGGAAAAGGAACTCATCGCGAAAATCCGCGAGCTGCAGCCGCGCATCGAGGACCTGCGTCTCGAGATGGAGCGCGCCCAGCGCGCGGGGGATCTGGGCAAGGCAGCCGAGATTCAGTATGGGCGCATCCCGGAAGTCGAGAAGCGGCTGGCGTCGCTGCGGGCAGAACTCGCGAGCGTGCAAGAGAAGGTCGCGTACCTCAAGGAGGAGGTCACCGAGCAGGACGTCGCGGCGGTGGTGTCGAAGTGGACCGGCATCCCGCTGAACCGGATGCTGGAAAGCGAGATGCAGAAGCTGCTCCGCATGGAAGACGGCCTGCGAGCGCGCGTCGTGGGTCAGGACGACGCACTCTGCGCGGTCGCCAATGCGGTGCGCAGGTCGCGCGCCGGACTGGGTGACGACACGCGGCCGATCGGATCGTTGCTGTTCCTCGGGCCCACGGGCGTCGGGAAAACGGAGCTTGCACGCGCCCTCGCGGAATTCCTGTTCGACGACGAGCGTGCGATGATCCGTCTCGACATGTCGGAGTACATGGAGAAGCACTCGGTGTCGCGCCTCATTGGTGCACCTCCGGGGTATGTGGGCTACGACGAGGGTGGCCAGCTCACCGAGCCCGTGCGAAGGCGTCCCTACAGCGTGGTGCTGTTCGATGAGATCGAGAAGGCCCACGCTGACGTCTGGAACGTGTTGCTGCAAGTGCTCGACGACGGCCGGCTGACCGACGGCCAGGGCCGAACGGTGGACTTTCGGAATACGGTTATCATTCTCACGTCGAACCTCGGTACCGCAGTCGCCAACGAGATCGAAGACAGCCCGGGGCTGGCGGAGGACGATCGGCACGCGCGCGTGAAAGAAGCCGTGCTCGACGTGGTTCGACGGTCGTTCCGCCCAGAGTTCGTCAACCGGATCGATGAGATTGTTGTCTTCAGACGCCTGGGAAAGGAGCACATCGCGCAGGTAGTCGACATCCAGGTGAAGCGTTTGCAGAACCGGTTGACCCGGCGCGACTTGGGCCTGCGGCTGACAGCCGCGGCCAGGCAGCGTTTGGCCGAGTTGGGGTGGGACCCGCAATACGGAGCGCGACCACTCAAGCGTGCCATCCAGAAAAACATCGAGGATCCGCTTTCGGTCAAGGTGATCGCCGGCGAGTTCGCTCCCCGAGACACCATCGAAGTCGACGTCGTCAACAACAACTTCGTATTCCGCAGGGCAGCATCGGAAGCCTGACGCTGATCACGCAGGGCGGAGGTAGGTCGCCACCACGCGCTTCTTGCCCCAGCCGGGGAAGAACACGGTCACCATCGGAGGTGTGGTGGTGAGCTCCACCGACTCGACCCGTCCTTCGCCGAATCTGGCGTGCGATACCCGAGTCCCGCGCTCGAGCGGAACGTCGTCCGGGGGTAGCGCTTGGAGGTCGCGATCGACGTAGCGGCCCGGCTCGACAGGCTCCTGCCGACGCTGCGATCGAGCGTCCTGCACAGCCAGCAGGCCGGAGACGTCGACACGTATCTGCCTGCCGGCCAGCCCCGGAGAAAGCTGTTCGTCGGTGACTTCTGGAGGGATGTCACGGAGGAAGCGGCTGGGGCGGCAGTAGCGGGTCGTCCCGAAGATCGTTCGAATTGCCGCGTGCGTCAGGAAGAGGAACTGGCGCGCACGGGTCAGGGCCACGTACGCGAGGCGGCGCTCTTCGTCGATCTGTCCGCCGTCCAGGACCGATCCGACCGAGCGGTAAGGGAAGAGATCCTCCTCCAGGCCGGTCACCACGACGACATCGAATTCCAGGCCCTTGGCGGCATGCACGGTCATCAACGAAACTCGCCTGCCGTCTTGCATCGGGTCGACGTCGGCGACGAGGGCGACGCGCTCGAGGTAGCCAGCGAGCGATGGTTCTTCCCCGGAGGCGCGGACTTCATCTTCATAGTCCTGGAGCGATCCGATCATTTCGCGCAGGTTCTCCAGGCGCGCGTCTGCCTCGGGGTCGTTCTCGAGGCGCAGTGCGTTCTCATAGCCCGTGCATTCGATGACGTAGCCCGCGAGGTCGGCGGGGCCGAGTTGATCGGCTCGCTCGCGCAGGTGGTCGAGCAAGTCGCGGAACGCGGACACGCGCTTCCTGGCGGCTGCGCTGAGTCCAGATTGCGCCAACCGCTCCGTCAGCACCTCGTGGATGGAGGTGTTGCATCGGTTCGCGGTCGCCACGATGCGTTCGATCGATGTCTGGCCGATCCCTCGCGTGGGCACGTTGATGATGCGAAGCAAGTCGACATCGCTGTGTGGGTTGACGATGACGCGCAAGTAGGCGAGGAGATCCTTGATCTCAGTGCGGTCGAAGAACCGGGTTCCGCCGATGATCTGATAGGGGATGTTCTCGGAGCGAAGTGCTTCTTCGAGCACGCGTGACTGCGCGTGGATGCGATAGAAGATCGCGATCTGCCGGGGGTCGACGCCATGTTCAATCGCTTGACGTACCGTGAGCACGACGAAGGCAGCTTCGTCGCGTTCGTGGTTGGCGGCCACGATACGTACGGGCGCACCGGGTGGGTTGTTGGTGAACAGCTCCTTGGGAACGCGCTCGCGGCTCGGTCTGATTACTCCCAACGCGGCTCGCACGATGTTGTTGGAGGACCTGTAGTTCTCCTCGAGCTTGACGGTCACGGCGCTCGGATAGACCGACTGGAAGCCCCGGATGATCCGAACGTCGGCGCCTCGCCATCGATAGATGCTCTGGTCGTCGTCGCCCACGACGCACAGGTTCTGGTGCTGGGACACCAGCGCCTGGACGAGCCGGAACTGGGCCTGGTTGGCGTCCTGGAACTCGTCCACGAGCACGTAGCGGAAGCGCGAGCGGAGTTCTTCGCCGACCAGCGACGCGCGGTCCTCGGCGAGGCGCAGGGTGTGGAGAATCAGGTCGTCGAAATCCACCGCGTTCGCCATGAGTAGCTGCTTCTGGTAGGCGTCGTACGCAATCGCGGTGACCTTTTCGAGAGGGTCGTCCTGCGGCGCTTGCTGCGGTCCCCACGCCTGCTGCTTGTAGCGGCGTATCACGGACAGGACGAGCTTGGCGGGGAAGGTCTTGTCGTCGACGTTCTGCGCCTTGAGAACCCGGGTCATCAGCGCGCGCTGGTCGGCGTCGTCGTAGATCACGAAGTCGCGCGCGAGCCCCACGGCTTCATGGTGGCGGCGGAGTAGGCGCGCGCAGGTCGCGTGGAATGTGCCGACCCAGAGGTCGCGCGTGACGTCGGGTCCGACGAGCCGTTCGAGGCGTCCGCGCATCTCGTTGGCAGCCTTGTTCGTGAACGTGACGGCCAGAATGCGGTACGGAGGCACGCGGTGCTGTGCGAGCAAATTGGCAATCCGGAACGTGATGACGCGCGTCTTGCCGCTGCCCGCTCCGGCGAACACCATCAGGGGACCGTCCTTGTGGGCTACGGCGACGCGCTGGGGCTCGTTGAGCAGGGGTTCGAGCTCTGCAAGGACGGGCTCGGCGGAGGGGCTGGACGACGACATCCCTGTCGCGGTAGCACGAACGGCGCGTGTCGTCAGGACCAGGTGCTGCGCAGGAGATGAGCGTCCGACCCGGGCTGCAAGGCGGGGAGCCTGAGGACTTCGTGCGAGAGGGAATGCTGTGGAAGTTGTGGGTGGCGCGGAGTGCTCGGCCGGCGTTTCCGACAGACGTGTGCTGTGGCTGCGGCGGGCGCCCTTGCCGGACGATGGTGCCCGTGCGTTCGGGAACCGCCCTGATTCGCGGCGCTCCACAGGTGCACCTGGCGGTCTGTGATCGCTGTTTCCAACGCGCCGACCGGAGCAGGTTTGCGGAAGCGGGGTGGAGCGCAGCGTGCGTGCTGGTTGCCGCGGTGGTCTCAGTGGTCCTCGTGCTGGTCTGGCCGTGGGCTCCACCGGCGACTTCGGCGTTGGCGTCGGTGTTCGCCGTGTTGGCAGTCGCCGCATTGCGGCTTCGGGTTTGGCGCCGGCAAGGGCACCGCATGGTGGCGGCGTGGGTGGCTGCGGACGGCCCGGAGGCGGTGCTCGCCACGACGTCGCCGGTGGTGCGGGAGGCGGTCGTGCGCGCGTGTGGTGCACGGGTGGAGGTCGGTCGGGTGCGACCGGTGGTGGGCTGGTGGACGCTGGCGGGCGTTGTCGGGGGCGTGGCCGTCGTGCCGCTGGTCGTTGTGAGCCGTGCGTACCAGGACGTGCGCCTGGTGAATCTGGCCGATGGGCCGGTCGAGGTGTTTGTGGACGGTCGGTCGTTCGGGGTCGTGGTGGGCAGCGAGCGGGAGAACCCGCAGGCGGTGCGGGTGGTGACGGTGCCGGTGGGCGTGCGAACGCTGGAGTCCCGGGGGCTGGACGGGACGGTCTTGGAGCGAACGACGGCGCGGGTTCGGGCTGGGTTGTCGCACCTGTACATTGCTCGGCGTGGCGATCGGTGCTTGTGGATCGAGCAACGCGGGTACGGGCGTGCATCGGCGCGTGTGGTGCGCGTGTTGCCGCTGAGGGGTCAGGGGTCGTTCGTCACCGTGGGGGAGAGGATCGACGCATGGTTCGAACCGAATCCTGAAGGCGATTCCGATGGCGGCTGGTTTTCGGGCGGGGTTCGCAACGCCGTGCGCCAGGGGCCGTGCGCAGCGGTGCCGGGGGTTGGCCGTTGAGCGGCGGTGGATTTGACGTGTGGGCAGGTCGTGGCTAGATTCCCGGCCGCCATGAGTGAAGACAGGACCGACGGCGTCAAGCCTGACACAAGCGAGAATCAGGACCAGGCTGCGGCCGTGCAGCAGGAGTCAGAGGGCGCTGGGGCTCAGGAGGCTGAGGGCGCTGGGGCTCAGGAGGCTGAGGGCGCTGGCGCTGCGGAAGCGGAGGCCGTGGAGGATCCGCTGGAAGCCGCGAGGGCGGAGACGCGGAGGGTGCGCGAGCAGATGCTGCGTATCGCGGCTGACTTCGAGAACTTCAGGAAGCGGGCGCGGCGGGAGACAGAAGACGCGACGCGGCGCGCGAAGGAGGACCTGCTTCGCGAGCTGCTGCCGGTGTTCGACAACTTGGAGCGCGCGGTGGGCCACGCGGAGCAAGCCGCAGACGCTGGGGCTGTCGCCACGGGCGTGAAGATTGTGCTCAAGCAGTTCGTCGACACCTTGGGCCGGATCGGCGTAAGTCGGATCAACGCTTTGGGCGCCGCATTTGACCCCACTGTGCATGAGGCGATCCAGCAGGTCGAGAGCGTCGACCAGAGCCCAGGAACAGTGGTTGCGGAGGTTGTGCCCGGGTACGTGTGGGGTGACCGGCTGCTGCGCGCGTCGATGGTCGTCGTAGCCAAGGCGCCGGCGCAGGCGGTGGCGCCGGAGGCCAAGCCCGAAGCGTCGTCCTGACGATCCCCGCACAGACGTTCCGTACTTTCGCTCGTCGCACGGTCGGATTCGGTTGCGACTTCGGGTGCGGGGCTTGGTATGCTGCGGCGACGCATGGGGAAGGTCATTGGTATCGATCTTGGGACGACGAACTCCTGCGTGGCGATCGTCGAGGGCGCCGCGTCGGCGGGTTCGCGACAGGAAAAGGTGATCCCGAACAGTGAGGGAGCGCGCACGACACCGTCGGTGGTGGCGTTCACGCAGAGCGGGGAGCGCCTTGTGGGTCACGTCGCCAAGCGGCAATCGATCACGAACCCGGAGAACACGATCTATGCAGTGAAGCGGCTGATGGGTCGGAAGTTCGGGGATCGCGAGGTGCAGCGGCAGATCGAGCTGGCTCCGTACCGGATCGTGGAGGCGCCGAACGGTGACGCATGGGTGCGCGTACGGGACCGGGACCTGTCTCCGCCGGAAGTGTCAGCGTTGATTCTGGAGAGGATGCGGGAGGTGGCGGAGGCATTTCTTGGGGAGAAGGTGACGGAAGCGGTCGTGACGGTGCCGGCGTACTTCGATGATGCGCAGCGGCAGGCGACCAAAGACGCTGGTCGGATCGCAGGGTTGGAAGTCAAGCGGATCATCAATGAGCCGACTGCGGCGGCGCTGGCGTACGGGTTGGACAAGGGCAATCGCGAGACGATCGCGGTGTACGACCTGGGTGGAGGGACGTTCGACATTTCGATTCTGACGATCGAGGCCGGGGTGTTCAGCGTGCGGGCGACCGGGGGTGATACGCACCTGGGCGGAGAAGACTTCGATCAGAAGGTGATCGGTCTGCTGGCAGACGAGTTCCAGCAGGAGCACGGCGTGGACCTGCGCAGGGACCGGATGGCGCTGCAGCGTCTGAAGGAGGCCGCGGAAAAGGCGAAGCACGAGCTGTCGAGCTCGTTGGAGACGGAGGTGAACATCCCGTTCGTTGCGACGGGCGCGTCGGGGCCGCTGCACTTGCAGCGCACGATGAAGCGCGCGGAGCTGGAGCTGCTGACGGCGGACCTGGTCGAGCGTACGCTCACTGCATGTGCGTCGACGCTGCAGGACGCGAAGCTTACGCCTGCGGACGTGGACACGGTGGTGCTTGTGGGCGGGATGACGCGGATGCCTGCGGTGCAGAAGGCGGTGCGTGAGTTCTTCGGCAAGGAGCCGAGTCGAGCGGTCAATCCCGACGAGGTCGTGGCGGTGGGCGCTGCGCTGCAAGCGGCAGCGCTGGCGGGGGAGGTCGAGGAGGTGCTGCTGCTCGACGTCACGCCGCTGTCGATCGGAGTGGAAACCGGCGGGGGGGTTTTCTACCGGTTGATCGAGCGGAACCGGACGATCCCGACGGAGGCGTCGGAGGTATTCACGACGAGTGTGGACAACCAGAGTTTCGTGCCGATCCATGTGGTGCAGGGCGAGCGGGAGATGGCGGCGGACAACCGGAGCCTGGCACGGTTTGAGCTGACGGGAATCCCGCCGGCTCCGCGAGGGGTTCCGAAGATCCAGGTTACGTTTCGGGTGGATTCGAACGGGATTCTGCATGTGGAGGCGAAAGATCTGGGCACGGGGCGGTCGCAGGCGATGAGGGTGACGCCGACCAGTGGCCTGGGGCAGGAGCAGATTGCGCGAATCGTGGAGGAAGCGGAGCGGTTCCGCGAGACGGATGCGTTGAGGCGGGATCTGGCGGAAGTTCGGAACCAGGCAGAGACGCTACTGTACACGACGGAGCAGGCGCTGGAAGGCTACGGCGACCTGTTGGATGAGGAGGTGGTCAAGTCGGTGCGGGAAGACGCGGAGCGTTTGCGAGAGCTGTTGGAGAAGGGGGGAGAGCTGTCGGCGTTGCGGGAGGCCTACCAGAACCTGGAGGAAGCGGCGTATCGGATCGCGGAGTCGATGTATGGCGGGCAAACGTGATGGGGATGGGCGTGGGCGGCGGCGAGCGCAGCTGCGTGGCGAAAGCGCTGGTGTTGCAGGAAGATGTCGGAGCGGCTTGCTGTGAGAGGGCAGGTTCGGATAGAAGGTGGTAGCCGTCGAATGGTGTTCGGCGGACGTTGTGGTTGTCGTGGCAGTGGCTCGGCGACGAGCGTGTGTTGTGTGGTCAACGAACCCTAGTGGGTCGCATTCGATTGGGACGGTGCTGTTTCGGAGGCACGTATGGTCAACCCCCAGATGGTGATGTACGAGGAAGAGTTCAATCAGATTCAGACGGTGGTGGACCGCCTCGTGCGCGACGCGAATGCGAAGGTCGTGTTCATCGTCGACAAGAACGGGCAGCTGATTGCGGCGAGCGGGGACGTCGAGAACCTGGACACGACGTCGTTGGCGTCGTTGACCGCGGGCAACATCGCGGCGACGGGTGGGATGGCGAAGCTCCTGAAGGAGAATGAGTTCGCGACGCAGTTCCACGAGGGGGAAAAGGCGAACATCCACATCCAGCTCGTGGGCAACCGGGTGATCTTGGTGGTGATCTTCGACGCAAGGTCGAGCCTTGGGCTGGTGCGGTTGCGGGTGAAGAAGGCGAGCGACGAGTTGAACGGCATCTTCGAGGCGTTGGTGCGCAAGGTGCAGGAACCGGGCGGCGAGTCGCCCTTTGCGGAGATCACGGACGAGGACATCGACAACTTGTTCAACGACTGAGGGGCGCGCGCGATGAGCTTCATCAACTACATGGCGCGCGAGATCAATTGCAAGATCGTCTACTACGGGCCGGGGTTGTGCGGGAAGACGACGAACTTGCAGTACATCTACGACCGCACGAATCCCGACGCGAAGGGCAAGATGATTTCGCTTGCGACCGAGACGGAGCGGACGTTGTTCTTCGATTTCCTGCCCTTGTCGTTGGGCGAGATCCGCGGATTCAAGACGCGTTTCCATCTGTACACGGTCCCGGGGCAGGTGTTTTACGACGCGAGTCGGAAGCTGATCTTGAAGGGCGTGGACGGGGTGGTGTTCGTGGCGGATTCGCAGATCATGCGGATGGAAGCGAACCTGGAGTCGGTTGACAACCTGCGGACGAACTTGGCAGAGCAGGGGTACTCGCTGGACCGGATTCCGTACGTGGTGCAGTACAACAAGCGGGATCTGCCCGCGATCGCTGAGGTTTCGGAGCTTCGGGAGCTGTTGAACCCGACGGGGGTTCCGGATTTCGAGGCGTGTGCGCGAACGGGTGTGGGCGTGTTCGAGACGTTGAAGGCGGTGGCGAAGCTGGTGCTGACGGAGCTGAAGAA
>Ga0209018_1001202_pt1 | contig 21650 bp, 17 predicted proteins | sample YNPBryBLVA2012_FD_185814 | JGI IMG/M metagenome (GOLD analysis project Ga0209018, IMG submission 185814) | Anoxygenic and chlorotrophic microbial mat microbial communities from Yellowstone National Park, USA - YNP Bryant BLVA 2012 (SPAdes)... ...
GTACCTACCACCACTGTTCCTAATTCAATGGGAATCCCTGCACTTAATAGGCGTATTTCAACGCCAAATATACCAACGCCGCTACACCCCCCAGGATCAAAAAAGCTCCGGTCAGCACCATCAACGGGCTATCGGCTTCATCAAACCGCATGGAACCCCGGTTCATATCATTCATACGCACCTCCGGCAATATCCCTATTAACCATATAAATAGCGAAAAATTTCCTGTTTCGCCCCAATCATTTCGATTTTTTTAACAGTTGCGCCACCTTGCGACCCCACCGTTGCACCCGTTGGTACCCAATCCCCCAAGCAGTCAGCGGGCGAATGTCCCCCTTGTGTGCTAATTGATAATCAAAAAATTCATCCAAGGCTTGCCAAATCAGGTGTAATTTTTTTCGCACCTGGGGGGAACGATATTCCTGCAAAAATTCTAAATTCATAGGCGGTGTCGGTGTACTTAGAACCCGTAGAATTTTAGCCACATCATAGCCCGAATCATAACAGCCAATTTGCTCACAATTAAACCCTGGGTCAAGATAGTCCGCCAGACCGCCATTGACACTCGAAAAAACCCGACAGCCGCACGCCATCGCTTCCAAAGGTTGCAGCCCAAACCCTTCACTTACCCCCTGTACCGCCCAATAGTGCGCCGAATCGTATAGATAAACCCGACTGCGATTAAATAAATCCGCCAGACTGGGCACGAAATAATCCACCACCTCCACCCGCACATCTTTTTGCAATTTGGGAGCCAAAACTTTGAGTAAATAAGGGGAAGATTTTCGTGCCATGATCAACACATCAATATCCCGAGGTTGCCCCTGGTCAAAAAATTCATCGCTAATCACATTGGGTAAATAATAAATCGGCGCATGGGGAGCCTTTTGCCCCCAATAACCCATGCTATTGCGGCTAACAGTGAGAATGGGTACCCCAGGGGGAATCGTAAACCCGTAACCCGTGCTGTGGGCGTGATAAACCACCGGATAATTTCGCAATTGGGTAAGCAATTTGGGCACATGAAACCCCCAACTCACCACGAAAATTCCTTCAGTTTGGGGACGGCGGGTCACCTCCTCCAAAAATAAATGCTCCGGTTCCCGTTGTTGATAGGTGACTAAGGTGGCAGAACCCAGGGATTGAGCCAATTCCAGCATCTTCAATTCCGCCCAAAGCCCCCCACAGTGGTAGGGTTTCGTCGTGCCCGGTACCAAAAAATACAGTTGCCGCATCCCCTCCCCCGCCGCTGTTTTCCCAGTGTACGAAAAACTGTCATCATAGGAATAATTCTCTCACCCTGCCCATGTCGCCCCAAACCCTGAACCTGACCCCCGACCTGTACCGCTACCTGCAAAGCCATTCCCTGCGGGAACCCGACCTATTGCGCCAGTTGCGCCAGGAAACCCAGACCATGCCCGGGGCACAGATGCAAATTTCCCCGGAACAGGGGCAGTTTATGGCGTTTTTGGTGCAGTTGATGGGCGCACACCGTGCCCTGGAAATCGGCGTGTTTACCGGCTATAGCAGTTTGGCGGTGGCGTTGGCTCTGCCTCCTGCGGGACGGCTGGTGGCTTGTGATATTAACCCAGAGACTACCCAAGTCGCTCGCCGTTACTGGGAAAAAGCCGGGGTTGCCCACAAAATTGACCTGCGGTTGGCTCCAGCCAAAGATACCCTGAATAGCCTGCTTGCCCAGGGGGAAGCCAATCACTACGATTTCGCTTTTATTGATGCGGACAAGGAAAATTACTTGACCTACTATGAACAATGTCTGCAATTGGTGCGCCCCGGTGGTTTAATTATGGTAGATAATGTGTTGTGGGGAGGAGCGGTGATAGATGCGGAAATTCAAGATCGGTCAACCCAAGCCATCCGGGAGTTCAATAAAAAACTTTATCAGGACGAACGCATTACATTGGTCATGCTTCCTTTGGCGGATGGAGTGACCTTGGCGTGGAAACGACCTGATTAGCAATGTAATGAATTAGTATTAAATATGTACAATCGGGAGTTTGGTCTGTGAAGGTGCTGGTGGTGGGTGGGGGTGGACGGGAACACGCCCTAGCTTGGAAGTTGGCGCAATCCCCCCAGGTGACGAAGGTGTTTTGTGTGCCGGGTAATGGCGGTACTGCCACCCTACCCAAGGCGGTGAATATGCCTATGTTGCCGGTGGATGTGGAGGGGATTACCCGGTTTGCCCTGGTGCAGGGGGTGGGGCTGGTGGTGATTGGACCGGAAACCCCTTTGGCGTTGGGCATGGCGGATCAGATGCGGGCGCAGGGGTTGCGGGTGTTGGGACCGGGGCAGGCGGGGGCGCAGTTGGAGTCCAGTAAGGTGTGGGCAAAAGCCTTCATGCAGGCGGAGGGGATTCCCACGGCAGGGGCGCAGGTCTTTCGGGAGTTGGCTCCTGCCCAAAGTTATATTGAGCAACAACCCTTGCCGGTGGTGGTGAAGGCGGATGGATTGGCGGCGGGGAAGGGGGTGACGGTGGCGCACACCCATGCGGAGGCGATTCAGGCGGTGCAGGCGGCTTTGGCGGGGCAATTTGGGCAAGCGGGACAGCAGGTGTTGGTGGAAACATTTTTGACTGGGGAAGAACTGTCTTTGCTGGCTTTGACGGATGGGGAAACCCTTTATCCCCTTGTGCCTGCCCAGGATTACAAACGCTTGGGGGCGGGGGATACGGGGCCAAACACGGGGGGGATGGGTGCCTGTGCGCCAGTGCCCTGGGTGACGGAGGAATTGTTACAGCGGGTGGAGCGGGAAATTTTTACGCCGCTTTTGGCTGGGTTGAAACGGCGGGGGATTGACTATCGGGGGGTGATTTACGCCGGATTGATGGTGACGCCCCAGGGCGACCCGTTGGTAGTGGAGTTTAATTGCCGCTTTGGTGACCCGGAAACCCAGGTGATTTTGCCCCTGTTGGATTCCTGCTTGTTGGAGTTGGCGTTAGCCTGTGCGGAGGGACGGTTGGGGGAAGTGCCGCCGCCGGTGTGGCGACCTGGATATGCGGCAACGGTGGTGATGGCTTCCGGGGGTTATCCGGGGGAATGGGTCAAGGGTTATCCGGTGCGGGGGCTGGATTTGGCGGAGGCGACGGGGGCATTGGTGTTTCACGGGGGTACCCGCCGGGAGCGCAACCAAACCTTTACCGATGGGGGACGGGTGTTGAATATCACTGGCTATGGTGCTACGTTGGACGAGGCGCTGGAGCAGAGTTATTTGGGGGTGAAGCAGGTAGATTTTACCGATTGCTACTATCGGGAAGATATTGGTTGGCGACTGAAAAACCGTCAGGAATAGGATACCTTGGGGAAAGTTTTATCTTTTATCTCACTGTTGAATATCGCTATGAGGAAAAAGGGTCGCAGGGCACCGCCCCGCCTTGGTTTTTAGCAACCTTATTATTCACAACCGATAGTTCTGAAATTCCCATAGAATCATCCTAACTGAGTACGATTAGATCATGTTATCGCTATGAGCAAAAGGGGTCGCAGGGCACCACCCCGCCTTAGTTTTTCGTAACCTTATGATTCACAACCGATGGGGTGATGATTTTAGGGAATGACGAGGACGGGACAGGGTGCCAAATTAATCACCCGAATGCTGACACTTTCCGCCATCCCCTCTTCGGTTAACCCCGTGCCCCGACAACCGACAATCAGCAAATCCACATTCAATTCATCCGCCACATCGCAAATGGTAAAAGCGGGTTGCCCCACCCGTACCAAATGGGTGACATTCATCCCTTGTGTCTCTAGGGTGGTTTGGACTGCATTTAGCCAGGTTGCCGCCGGGCCGGCCTCCGGTTCGGTAGGAACCACCACCAACAGGGTCAAACTCGCCCCGCAAAATTTCACCAGCGCCAGGGCAACTTCTTGGGGGTCTTGGTTTTGGTCAAGAGCCAACAGGACTTTGTGAAACATAGGGGTATGGGTGGCCTTTCGCCAGTACAATGGATTACGGATATGGATACATCAATAATTATTCCAGATTTTGGTGGAGGTACCCTGTGGCAAAAAAATCGGTGGCCAGTCTGACGGCCCAGGACCTGGAAGGCAAACGGGTGCTGGTGCGGGTGGATTTTAATGTGCCTTTGGACAAGGAACAGCAGATTACCGATGATACCCGGGTGCGGGCGGCTCTGCCAACGATCAATTATTTGCGGGAACGGGGGGCACGGGTGGTGCTGTGTAGCCATCTGGGGCGACCCTTCAAAAAGGATAAAACCACTGGCGAGGTGAAATTAGTTAAAGAGGGGAATAGTTTGGCGCCCGTGGCGGCTCGGTTGGGAGAGTTATTGGGGACGCCGGTGCAGTTTGTCCCGGATTGCATTGGGGAGGTGGCCACCCAAATGGTGCAGGGTTTGCAGAATGGGCAGGTGGCCCTGCTGGAAAATGTGCGTTTTTATGCGGAAGAGGAAGCCAACGACCCGGAATTTGCCAAGAAATTAGCGAGTTTGGCCGATCTCTACGTGAATGATGCCTTTGGGACGGCGCACCGGGCCCACGCCTCCACCGAAGGAGTGACCCATTATCTCAAGCCCGCAGTGGCAGGGTTTTTGATTGAGAAAGAATTGCAGTATCTCCAGGGGGCGATTGACCAGCCCCGCAGGCCTTTGGCGGCGATTATCGGTGGTTCCAAGGTGTCCAGTAAAATTGGCGTGATCGAGGCGCTTTTGGACAAGGTGGACAAGCTGATCCTGGGGGGGGGGATGATTTTCACCTTTTACCAGGCTCAGGGGTTGAGCGTCGGCAAATCCCTGGTGGAAACGGACAAGCTGGATTTGGCCCAGAGCCTCCTGGCCAAGGCGAGGGAGCGGGGGGTGGAATTGGTACTGCCGACGGATGTGGTGGTGGCGGACAAATTTGCCCCGGATGCCCAAGCCCAGACCGTGCCGGTGACGGCGATTCCCGAGGAATGGATGGGGTTGGATATTGGCCCTGCCGCCATTGCCCAGATTCAGCAAGCCCTCCAGGGGTGTCAGACGGTGATCTGGAATGGGCCGATGGGGGTGTTTGAATTTGACCAGTTTGCCGTGGGGACCCGGGCGGTGGCCACCACCTTGGCGGACTTGACCGACCAGGGCTGTACCACGATCATTGGCGGGGGGGACTCGGTGGCCGCCGTGGAGCAGGCGGGGTTGGGGGAACGGATGAGCCATATTTCCACCGGGGGGGGTGCCAGTTTGGAACTCCTGGAGGGGAAAATCTTGCCTGGGATTGCCGCCCTGGAGAACGCATAGGCTAAAATCGGAAGGCAAGACTGGTATGATGCCCCCCGCGCACCCCCCTGAGCCAAGGCAGGATGGATGGACAACATCGAATGTTCCAATCCCAATTGCTATAGCCTAAATCCTGAGACCAACCGGTTTTGTCAGGTCTGTGGTGCGCCCTTGGAGTTTGTGTTTCTATGGGTGACCGGCGACCCGTTGGTGGGGGTGGAATTGGAACGTCCCTACCAGGAACGGTATCGCCTGCGGGGGCCAAATTTACTGTTAGATTTGCAACCGGGTCGTCAGCCGGTGAGTTTAGATACGATTCCGGTGGAGGCGCAACCCTACCTGCGGTTGTTTCCGTTCCGGCTCCATTTGCCCCAAGTGCAGGCGGTGATCCCAGTGGGGGGGCAACCCCGGTTGGTCTTGAGCCAAGTCCCCCTGCTCCCGGAGGAGTACGGCACCCGCATCCCCCCCCTCAAACCCGTGCAATCTTTTGGGAAAGCCTGGGCGGAAGCGACGGGGTTTCGCCAGTTGAGTTGGCTGTGGCAAATTGCCCGGCTGTGGCCGATCCTGAGCTACCAACAGGTGGCGGGGAGTTTACTCCGACCCCAGCTTTTGCGGGTGGAAGGGCCGGTGTTCCGCCTGCGGGAATTGGTGCAGGATGGGGGACAGACGACCCTGGCGCAGTTGGGGGAGTTTTTATCCCGTCTGGTGCCCACCACCCAACCGGCGGTGCGGGGCTTGGTCAAGCAGGTGTGCGAGGGGATGATCCAACAGCAAATCACCAGCGGGGAAGAACTGGCGCAACAGTTGGACCGGGGGTTGGATGAGTTTCGTCATACCTGGAATGGGCAGGTGAGTGTGGTGGCCTTGACCGACCCCGGCCCGACCCGTCGCCGCAATGAGGATGCGTGCTATCCGGCGCCCCACCAGGGTTCCCGCCTGAGCGGTACCGATGGACTGCCCTTTGCGATTGTCTGTGATGGGATCGGCGGCCATGAGGGGGGGGATATGGCCTCCAACCTGGCGATTGAAACCATCAGCCAGCAACTCAATCCCCGGGTGTTGGCCAAGGTGGATACCAAGGTGGTGACCGAGGAATTGGCCATGATTGTCTGCAATGCCAACGACCGGATTACCCAGGTGAATAACCAACAGCAACGCCAGGAGCGGCAACGCATGGGCACCACCCTGACCATGACCCTCCTGCGGGATTACGAAGTGTTTTTGGCTAATGTGGGGGACAGTCGCATTTACTGGGTCACCCGTTATGGCTGTTATCAAGTCACCACGGATGATGATGTGGCCTCCCGGGAGGTGCGGTTGGGGTATAGCCTCTACCCCCAGGCCTTGAAACAACCGGCGGCGGGAGCTTTGGTGCAGGCGTTGGGGATCAATTCGTCGGGTCTGCTTCACCCCACCATCCAGCGGTTTCCTTTGGATGAGGACAGTGTCTTTTTGCTCTGTTCCGATGGGTTAAGCGACAACAATTTGGTGGATCAGTATTGGCAGTTGGAACTGTTGCCCGTCCTCACGGGGGAGGTGGATTTACCCACGGCCACCCAACGGTTGATTGACCTGGCGAACCAAAAAAATGGCCACGATAACGTGACGGTGGTGCTGATTCATTACCAGGTGGCTCCCGCCAAAACTGCCCCGGTGAATGGCCGTCCCCTGTCTGTACCAGAGCCATCCCCTACCCAAGGTCGGCGGGGAGCGATTCCCCCACCCCCGGAACCAATCACCCAAGGTCGGCGGGGAGCCGTTCCCAACCCCGCTGAACCAATCACCCAAGGCCGCCGGGGAGCCATTCCCAGCCCCACTGAACCAGTCACCCAGGGCCGGCGAGGAGCCATTCCCAGCCCCACTGAACCAGTCACCCAAGGTCGGCGGGGAGCGATTCCCCCACCCTCAATTCCCCCTTTGCGGAGCCAAACCGCCCCGACCCCATCGAGCACCCGCCCCAAACCCCTGCCCTTGCCCCTGCTGTTGTTGGGACTCATGGCTGGCTTACTTACCCTGGCCGCCGGGGGTTGGTTGTGGTGGCAGGAAAACCGCCAGCGGGACAATCCCCTTTTCTTGGTCAATAGTCCTACGCCCCCAGATTTTCAACCCACCCTGACCCTCAAGGAATTCCAGGGTTACGTGAATACCCTCGCCATCAATGACCAGGGCAATCAACTGGCGATTGGGAGCGAAGATGGCAGTATCAGTCTCTGGCAACTGCCGGGGGGGCAACCCCAGGGATTTTTGCGCCGGAGTGGGGTTTCCGTCATGGGGGTCACGTTTATCCGCAATGGGCAACAATTGGCCAGTTTTGACCGGAGCAATCTGGAACTGTGGGGGGTCAACGATGGCCGCCGCATTGGGGAACTGGTCGGGCCGAGGGGGGTGGTGACGGCCATGGCGACCAATGGTACCGGGCAATTTCTGGCCGTGGGGGATGCCAACGGGGAGGTCTATCTGTGGGATTTGAACCTGGCCGGTGCCCCCAGTTTTCGCCAGCAACTCCCGGAATTGGGCAAAATTGATGCCCTTGCCCTCAGCCCCGATGGGACGCTTTTAGCCGCCGCCAGCCAGGGTCAACAGGTGGTGGAACTCTGGGATGTGCCCAACCGCACCCGCAAATTCACCCTCACCCGCCCGGATTGGCGCCACGGCATCTGGTCCCTCAGCTTTCGCCCCGATGGGCAGGTATTAGCCAGTGGTGGTGGGGATGGCAAGGTGTCCCTGTGGAACCCCGGCAGTGGGGCGTGGTTGAAAACCCTCCAGGCACCGGGGATTGTTTACAGCCTGGTCTTTAGCCCCGACAATGCCCTGCTGTTTAGCGGCACCGGCACGACTTCCCCTGATAGCCGGGTGATCACCGTCTGGAACCCCGCCAAGGGCACGGCACTGCAAGTCCTCAAGAACCATCAGGAGGCGGTCAAAGCCCTCGCCATCACCCCCAACGGTCGTCTGCTGGTTTCCGGGGGGTTGGACAACCAGGCGATCATTTGGCAAAGCCCTCAGTAAACTTCAAGGGCACTTCTCAAATTAGCACCTGCGGTGTATGGGTATTCCAGCGAGATAACCTTCTTGTCATGCAAATAAATAGAGGTGCCTTTAACTTATGAACAGAGGGTACACAAGCGAATCAATCACTGCACTCTAACCGTTACTGGTGGGTGTAATTACCTGGTTACTTGGTTATGAAATAACTGGCGAAAGTGATCCCCCCGGGCTTCAAAATTGGGGTACTGGTCAAAACTGGCACAGGCAGGGGAGAGCAAAATCACTTTGGCACCCGTTTCTTGCGCTAATTGTTGCGCCGCCGGTATGGCTTCAGCTAAATTTTCTACCCTCAAAAAAGGGGTATAGTTAACACTCATTAATCGTTGGGCAAAACTCTCTGCCGCCGCCCCAAATAATACCACCCCAACCGCTCGCTTTTGAATGGTTTGCAACCAGGGCCAATCGTCGCCAATTTTCGCTTGCCCCCCTGCCAGCAAAATGGTTGGTTCAGTCATACTGGCTAAACCTACTTGAGCGGCATCATAATTGGTGGCTTTGCTGTCATTAATATAAGTGATTCCCTGATGCATCCCCAGTACTTCTAAACGGTGGGGCACCCCAGGAAATTGACGCATCGCCTGGGTGATGATTTCGGGAGGAATTTTCAAGACATGAGCAACAGCAATAGCTAGGAGTAAATTCTGGCGATTATGATTCCCCGGCATCGGGAAATTTTCTAGGCTAAAAATAGCCCTATCTTCAACCATCACTTGCCCATCTTGCACATAAATACCAGGCTTTTCAGAAGGGGGTAACGCATCATATCCTTGGGTGCTTGTCCAAATTATATCCGCCCAACGCTGAGCAAAATTTGCCCGTAGATAGGGGTCATCCCCATTCAGAATTTTGATCTGGGATTGGGATAGCAAATGGGCTTTAATGTGACAATAATTTTCCAGGGTATAATGACGATCCAAATGGTCGGGTGTAAAGGTCGTCCATACCCCAATGTGTGGGGCAATGTGCGGGGATGACTCAATCTGAAAACTGCTGATTTCCGCCACAATCCAGTCCACCTCTTGCCCCACCAAATCACAGGCGGGCGTGCCGATGTTCCCACAAGCGGGTGCCCGATAACCCGCCTCCTGCAAAATGGCGGCAGTCAGGCTGGTCGTCGTGGTTTTCCCATTGGTGCCGGTGATCCCCACCCAGGGATAAGTACAAAGACTGCGCCAGGCTAACCCCATTTCCCCGACTACATCAATCCCTTGTGTCCGCAGTTGTTGCAAAATTGGCACATCCCAAGGTACCCCCGGACTGACCGCCACCAACTCCGGTGGGGGTTCTGGCATGGCAAAGGGTTGTCCGAGATGGATGGTCATCCCCAGGGCGGACAAATCAGCTTTTTGCTGGGTTAACAAGGGAGAAACAGAACTATCTTGGACTGTGACCTGCCACCCTTGCCGGTGAAGCAAACGAGCCGCCGCCAACCCCGATTTCCCTAGTCCCAAAACCAATGCCTGACCCATCAGCTTTTCACAATTTGCGAAAAGTCCGCCAACACCAGGGCACTGTTGCGAATTAAGCCCAGTAAATTCAGGCGATTTTGGCGAATGGCAGGGTTTTCATCCATGACTAAAACACTTTCGGCACCATCAAAAAATCGTTCTAAAATTGGCGCAATTTCCTGGAGTTTTTGAATTAAACCGTCATAGTCCCCCGTGCGTTGCGTGGCTTGAGCTTGGGTGAGTAATTGATGCACCGCTTCATAGAGTTCCCGCTCGATGGGTTTCTGCAACCATTGGGGTTCAATGACCTGTTCTGCACTTAATTCTGAGGTGGATAAAGTGCCTTGATTAGCTAAACGGGTTGCCCGATTCACTGTGGCATAGATGGTTTGTAAAATCCCATTGGCTCGTAAATTCATTAACTTTTCAGCCCGCTCAAATAAATCTTGGACATTGGTCAAAATTCGCTCCGTAACTTCTGGATTTTCGATACCTAAAAGCGCATTAATTAAATCATAGTCTAAGCCTTTTTCCTGCAAAATTGTCTGTAACCTTTGGGTGACTAAGCTATACCAATGGTGTTGCAGTTCCACATCATTGAATTGGGGAAAATCCTCCCTTAAAATCGCTACCATTTCTTGAAATAACTGTTGTAAATTCAGGGGATAGGTGGGATAAATCGCCGCCGTGATCATTAGGATATTGCGTACCGCCCGCCGGAGGGCAAAGGGGTCTGAGGAACCCGTAGGAATTAAACCCACCGCCAAAATTCCCACCACCGTATCCAACCGATCCACAAGCGCAACCCATTGTCCGTTCAAGGTCGTTGGTACATCCTGATAATGCTCACGAATCCCTTGTGCCACCACCGGTGATTCTCCGGTTTTTAGGGCATAATCCCCCCCCATGATGCCCTGCAATTCGCTGAATTCCCCCACCATTTGCGTGACCAAGTCGGCTTTGCACAAATGGGCTGTGCGGAGAATCTGTTGAATTTCCTCGCTTGGATAATCGGTAACCGCTAAAATTTTGGTCAACAGTTTTTCAATGCGGTGGACTTTCGCCAGCACCGAACCCAATTGCTCCTGAAAGGTCACATTGGCCAGTTGGGGAACATAGGCGGCTAAGGGTTGGCGTAAATCCGTTTCATAGAAAAATTGGGCATCCGCCAAACGCGCTTTCAGTACCCGTTCATTCCCCCGCCGAATCGTCGCTTCATACTGGGCATGACCATTACTAATGGTGACAAAATTGGGTAACAATTCCCCTTGGGCATTTAATACGGGAAAATACCGCTGGTGTTGGGTCATCACGGTGGTAATGACGGGGGCAGGCAACTGCAAATAGGCTGGGTCAAAGGTTCCCAAAATCCCACTCGGCCATTCCACCAATTGGGTGACTTCTGTTAATAAATCGCTGGGAATTACCGCCTGACTCTGGGAGGGCACGACCCGCTGGAGTTCCTGCTGAATCTTGGCCTGCCGGATCACCACATCGGGTTCCACCCCCGCCTGCCGCAGACAATCTAAGTACGCCTCTGCACGGGGAATGCTGACTGGTTCTGGATGCAAGACCCGATGTCCGTAGCTGATCCGGTCGCTATACAGGCGTTCCGAACCATTTTCCAACGTTACTGACACCACCTCTTCCCCCCAGAGTGCCAGCAACCAACGGATGGGGCGGCTAAATTTCACCGGGCCATCCCCCCAGCGCATGAACCGGCGACCCGTCAACCCCTGCCACCACTGGGGCATCAGTTCCGCCAAAACCTGCGGGGCAGGACGACCGGGCATGGTTTGCACCAGATAGACAAATGCACCCTTGGGGGTCTCCCGCCGTTCCACCTGGGCCAGTTCCGCCTGACGGGAGCGCAAAAAACCCAACAGTGCCGGGGTTGGTTCCCCGTTCCGATAGGCCGCTTGCACCGCCGGGCCTTTCACTTCCACCCGTTGTTCGGGCTGATGCGCCGGTACCCCGGTCAACTGTACCGCCAACCGCCGGGGGGTGCCGTAGTAAGTCATCCCCTGGGGCACCAAATCCACCGCCGCCAAGCTGTTGGGGATGGTTTCCTGCCACTGCGCCAATGCGCCGGTAATAAAATCAGCGGGCAGTTCTTCTGTGCCCAATTCCCAAATAAAATCCGTCATGCCGTGCCCTGAACCCGCATCCTAGTGTACCCCAGGATGGGTCCCTAATCCCCCAACAGCCGCTCGAGCCAGGTGACCACCCCGGAGAGTTTGCGCACGGCTTTTTGCTTGATTTGTTGAAAGCGTTGGTGCCTCTGCCACGCCTGCCAATCCCGCTCGTAGGCTTCCCCCTGCCGCTGGAGGGTCTGCCACAGGTGCCACAGAACCAATAACCCCAGGGGAACCCCCACAAACACCGGCACATAGTAGGGCCAGGCTAACCCCCGGGTCGTCCAAATCACCACCCGCCCATCCCAAACCCAATCCAAAAGCAGAAACGGGAGGGTCACCAACACCGTTATGACGCTGGAACGCACCAAATGCGCCCGCCAGACCTGCCACCGCCACTGGTGAAACGCCTGCCGCTGATGCTGTAAATCCTGTTCTTGCCGCCATGCCTGCTCCGCCTGAGCCAAATCCGTTGGCAAAATCCCCAATTCCTGGGCAATCTCCTGCAACTGCGCCTGGGTCAAGGTATCCGTTACTTCCCCCTGTTGCATCTGCCGGACAATTGCCCAGTGTAAAATCCCCTGGACTTCCTCAGGACGATAGGTGGGTTGCATGGGCACTTAGGGAACGGGTTTGACCTCTACCGTGGTGGCCGGGGTGTTCAGCATCTGCCGCTGTTTCGCCCGAAACGCCTCCGCCGCCCGGGAAATTCCCCCTTGGCTATCTTCCAAAAACTCGGAAACACTGCGGGTGTTCGCCTTAAAGGAGGCATTGTTGATAAATTCCAGCATATTGATTGTCGCCGAGGTGGGTTCCGCCGCCGGGCCTTGGTATTCATCCTGCCGCCGGGGGGTGAGTAAATTGCTGGCCTGAGCCAGCACCGGTGCCGCCATCATGAAAGTTAACCCCAAGGTCAACGCTATTTTTACAAACATTCCCCTACCTCCCGCACAACATCAATTCTAAAACTTATACGGAGTTTCCATCATTAGGGCTTGATAGTTTTATTTTTTGACACTCCCCGACCTAAAGGTGCGGGGATTCCTGGTTCCACGAGATGACTTGCTCCAAGCAATTCTCATTGCTCAAAGTAGCGGTCAAACTCTCCCCAAGCGTTCCCTCTTGCGTTCACAAAGTGTTGCGAAGCGCAATGGCAGTTCCCGTATGCCCTACGGTACCGTTGAAGCAACCAAAAAAAACTTTGGCTGTTTTTTAGCCGTTAGGCTATCGGGTTTTTAGAGAGGTTGATTACCCTTACCTCTGTGTTTATTATAGCACAAAGCCGCCGTAAACGGCGGGGTTTTAGACCCACGTTTTTTGATAACATGAACCCTCTGAAAAAACCAAACCCCCAGGAGTGCTCCCAGGGGTTTAGCATCGGTTTGGGACTCAATCCCTAGTCCAAATTGGGCATGGACAACACCGGCTCGGCCTTGCGGCCAATGCCTTTTTCAAAGCCCGCCACCGCCGCCCGGGCCCGACCTGCGTGCCACAGGTGCCCGATCAACAGGAAGAAGCCCAGGATGAAGTGGGAAGCGGCCAACCACGCCCGGGGAGACACATAGTTCACCGAGTTGATTTCCGTCGCCACCCCGCCCACGGAGTTGATCGAACCCAAGGGGGCATGGGTCATGTATTCCGCCGCCCGCCGTTCTTGCCAGGGTTGGATGTCATTTTTCAGCTTGTTCAAATCCAAGCCATTCGGCCCCCGCAGGGGTTCCAGCCAGGGCCCCCGGAAATCCCAAAAGCGCATGGTTTCCCCACCGAAGATAATTTCCCCGGAAGGCGAACGCATCAGGTATTTCCCCAGACCCGTCGGCCCTTGGGCAGAACCGATGTTGGCCCCCAGCTTTTGGTCCCGGATCAGGAAGGTCATCGCCTGCGCCTGGGAGGCTTCCGGCCCGGTCGGCCCGTAAAATTCGCTGGGATACACCGTGTTGTTGTACCACACCGTAAAGGAAGCGATAAAGCCCATCAGGGACAACGCCCCCAAACTGTAGGACAAATAGGCTTCCCCAGACCAAATCAGGGCGCGCCGTGCCCAGCCAAACGGGGTGGTGAGAATGTGCCAAATGCCCCCGAAGATGCAGATAAACCCGACCCAGATATGGCCGCCAATCACATCCTCCATGTTGTCCACCCCGGCGATAGAACCGGCACCGCCAAAGGGCGAATTCAGCACATAACCAAAGATCACCCTGGGGTCAATGGTGGGGTTGGTAATCACCCGCACATCGCCGCCCCCCGGGGCCCAGGTGTCGTACACCCCACCCAGGAACATGGCCTTCACCACCAACAGGAGCGCCCCCAACCCCAACAGGATCAGGTGAATCCCCAAGATGGTGGTCATTTTGTTCTTATCCCGCCAGTCGTAGCCGAAAAACGGGAAGGACTGCTCCAGGGTATCCGGGCCAATCAGGGCGTGGAACAAACCGCCAAAGCCCAACACCGCCGACGAAATCAGGTGCAGTACCCCGGTCACAAAATAGGGGTTAATATCCACCACCTCCCCGCCCGGGCCAACCCCGTACCCCAGGGTCGCCAAGTGGGGCAGGAGAATCAACCCCTGTTCATACATGGGCTGGTTGGGGTTAAAATGCGCCACCTCGAACAGGGTCATCGCCCCCGTCCAAAACACGATCAGCCCCGCATGGGCCACGTGCGCCCCCAACAGCTTACCGGACAACTCAATCAGGCGGGCATTGCCAGACCACCAAGCATAACCGGTGGAATCCTGATCCCGACCGCCAACCACTAAACCAGGGTTATAGAGCGTTTCCACGGGGCAAAACCTCCTCGGGGAAGACAAAGTTTTCGTGGGGTTGATCCATCGTCGCCATCCAAGCCCGGATGCCTTCGTTCAGCAGAATGTTCTTGGTATAGAAGGTTTCATACTCCGGGTCCTCCGCCGCCCGCAGTTCCTGGGACACAAAGTCATAGGCCCGCAGGTTCAACGCCAGACCCACCACACCGATGGAGGACATCCACAGCCCCGTCACCGGCACAAACAACATAAAGAAGTGCAACCAGCGCTTGTTGCTAAAAGCAATCCCAAAAATCTGGGACCAGAACCGGTTGGCGGTCACCATCGAGTAGGTTTCCTCGGATTGGGTCGGCTCAAACGCCCGGAAGGTGTTGGCCGCATCCCCATCCTGGTACAGGGTGTTTTCCACGGTCGCCCCGTGAATGGCGCACAGTAATGCCCCACCCAGGATGCCCGCCACGCCCATCATGTGGAAGGGGTTGAGCGTCCAGTTGTGGAACCCTTGGAAAAACAGAATAAAGCGGAAAATCGCCGCCACCCCAAAACTCGGGGCGAAAAACCAACTAGACTGCCCCAAGGGGTACAGCAAAAATACCGACACGAACACCGCAATCGGGCCGGTGAACGCAATCGCATTGTACGGGCGCACCCCCACCAGCCGGGCAATCTCCAACTGGCGCAGGCAGAAGCCAATCAAGCCAAACGCCCCGTGCAGAGCCACAAACGTCCACAGACCGCCAATTTGGCACCAGCGCGTGAAATCCCAGTTGGCTTCCGGTCCCCACAAAAACAGCAGGGAATGGCCAAAGGCATCCGCCGGGGTGGACACCGCCACCGTCAAAAAGTTCGCCCCTTCCAGGTAGGAAGAAGCCAGACCGTGGGTGTACCAAGAAGTGACAAAGGTCGTGCCGGTCAGCCAACCCCCCAAGGCCAAATAGGCGCAGGGGAACAGCAACAGCCCCGACCAGCCCACGAACACGAAACGATCCCGTTTCAGCCAGTCATCGAGGACATCAAACCATCCCCGCTCCTGGGTGCGTCCAATTGCAATGGTCATCGTTGTTCTCCAAACAGAGATTAAAAATGTAGGACAAAACCGTTCCGAAAAGCATCCCACAGCTACAACTGTACCTCTGCAACAGAGTCAGCGCACCTATAAGGAAAATTCACGTTTCTTTACGGTTTGTCTTAATTATAGGGGTAACCACCGGGAATGTGGGGTTTGCCGCCCCAAAATCCTTAACATTTCCCCAGCCTCCCGCCCTAACACGCCATGAAATAAGGAGGCATCCCCGCAGGGACACCCCCCTTAAGCGCATTCAGCGTTTACAGCTCCTCTTTCACGAAGCCAGCGTAGGCTTCCATGGCGTGTTCCCCAATATCCAAGCCCTTGAGTTCCTCCTCTGGGGTGACCCGCAGGCCAAACACCGCTTTCAGGAGTAGCCAGACGACGGCACTGGCCACCACCACCCAGCCGCCGACGATGATCACCCCCAGGAATTGCGCCCAGAGTTGCCCAATCCCCCCACCGAGGAACAGACCCGCCTCCGGACCCGCACTGTAAATCCCGCCACTATCTTTCGGTCCATCGGCAAACAAGCCCACCGCCAGGGTGCCCCAAATCCCACAGACCAAGTGCACAGAAACGGCTCCCACCGGGTCGTCAATTTTAATCTTGTCAAAGAAGGACACCGAAAACACCACGATAATCCCAGCGATCAGACCAATGATGACAGCCGAAACCTGGCTGACAAACGCACAGCCCGCCGTGATCCCCACCAGACCGGCCAGAATCCCATTGATAATCATGGACAAATCCGGCTTACCAAACAAACTCCAAGCGGTCACCGTCGCGGCAATTGCCCCCGCCGAAGCGGCCAAATTGGTGGTCAGGGCAATGTGACCAATCGCCCCCGGGTCAGCCGCCATAGTAGAACCGGGGTTGAACCCAAACCACCCCAACCACAGGATCAAACAGCCCAGGGTGGCAAACCCCAGATTGTGCCCCGGAATCGCATTAATGCCATTCTCCGTGTACTTACCAATCCGGGGCCCCAGCAGTGCCGCCCCCATCAGCGCCGCCCAACCGCCGATGGAATGCACCACCGTCGAACCGGCAAAATCCCAAAATCCCAAACCGGCAAGAAATCCGCCGCCCCAGATCCAGTGACCGCCAATCGAGTACACAAAACCCACCAACAGGAAGCTGAAAAACAAAAAGTCAATAAACTTAATCCGCTCCGCCACCGCCCCGGAGACAATCGTCGCCGCCGTCCCCGCAAACGCCACCTGGAACAAAAACTTCACCGACAGGGGCACCCCCGTCCAATTCAGGGACTTAAATACCCCCTGGTAGGCATCCCCGGTCGCTGGACTGTTATCCGCCCCCGCCAGGAAAAATCCGTCCATCCCCATGAAGCTATTGCCATTGCCAAACATGAGCGCAAAGCCAAAAATCCAAAAGGAAATGGTACTAATGGCAAACACAATCAGGTTTTTCGACAGGATATTCACCGCATTTTTTTGCCGACAAAACCCCGCCTCCACCATGGCAAACCCGGCATTCATAAAAATCACCAGGAAGGCGGCAACCAGCACCCAGACCGTATCCACCGCCACCTTCACCCCAGCGGCTTGCTCCGTCACCGTGGTAATACTTTCCTTGATGACCGTAATATCAATTTCGGGGCTGGGCATCGGCGTTGGGCTAGGGGTCGGGGTTTGTGCCGCCGCCATCGTGCCCCAAGCAACCATCCCCAAAATCATCAACGGCACGTACAAATACCCCAACAGTGCCAGCCAAGCATGGGGAATCTTAAATTCAGTAAAACGCAACTTCCGTGGGCTGAGACGGAAGCGACGACGGGGTTTCATACGCACAATAGGCATGGGTGACACTCCTCCAAAAAAAAAACAATTCCGGTTTTTCCAGCGATGCCAATTTCGCCAAATCTTGAGCGAAGTATCCCAAGAATTGACCAAATGCCACACCGGAACACCGGCTTGCGTCATCACGTCATCTCTCTATTAGGGGATAGAACCCCAAGCGCAATTTGTATCATAAGTAACTATTTTCCCAATCTGCACAAAAAACCTAGTCCCTCTGCTTCACCGCCCGTTCCATCTCCCGTTTTTCTTGGCGTTCCTTGAGGGTTTGGCGTTTATCGTGGAGCTTTTTCCCCCGCCCTAGTCCCAGCAAGACCTTTACCCAGTCCCCCTTGAAGTACATTTTCAGGGGCACCAGGGACAGACCTTTTTGCTCCACTTTCCCGATGAGTTTCCGTAATTCCGCCCGATGCATGAGCAATTTGCGGGTACGCCGGGGGTCGTGATTAAAATAATTGCTGGCGGTTTCGTGGGGGGAGATATGCACATTCAGCAAATACAATTCCCCGTTTTTGAAGCGGGCAAACCCATCCCGTAAATTGACTTTTCCCGCCCGCACTGATTTCACTTCTGTCCCCTTCAGTTCAATGCCACACTCGAAGGTTTCCAGAATCTCATACAGATGGCGGGCTTCCCGATTTTCGCTGATGGATTTCACAAGGTTACTAACATCATAATATGGGAACTTTTATTATAGCATGGGCAAATTTTAACGATTGATGGGAGATTGAAACTAGGGACGACCTGTAGCAATTCGATTCGATTAATAAACAATTAAAATTAAGAAACAAAAATTTTCCAGAACCAAATACGGGGGCGGTGCCCTGCGACGAACAGTGAGGAGTAAGGAATGAGAAGCGAGAAGTGAGATTCCCTAGAACCAAGGCGGGGGGTGCCCCTGCGACCTATTTTTAGAAGTGCCCTCAATTCAGTTGGGATTTCGATAGACCAATCATGAGCAATTTTCTTTGAAAAAAACGTGATTCACGGGATATTTAATTAATATTAAATCACAGCATGGCTAGGGACTGGGATTACTCGCTAGATTACTAAAAATTGATCATTCTGAAATATCCAAATCATGGAGAGACGAAGCTGAAACCCATATTCTAAATTAAAATAATAAAAGCATTCCCTAGAACATTTGGGTTTCTTCAGTGTTCACCATTTCGGATTTGATACTGCGAAAATCAATGGTTTCTGTGTGTTTTTTGAACTCCGCTTCCGTCATGATCGTAATCGAGTACTGGGCTTCCACATCCCCAAAACTGATAATATCCCCGTGTTTGAGTTCGCCGGTGGACCATTCCTTACCGTTAACCCGGGTGCCATTAGCACTGCGATTGCCCTTGCTGTCCCCATCCATCAACCGGTAGCGATAGCCCTTGGTTTCCGGGTTGGGCAAACGGAGCAAAATCGCATGACGGCGGGAAACGGTTTTAGAATTCAGTACAATGGCATTACTAGGGTCTCGCCCCAAGGAGTAGGTGGCGGCTTCGAGGGCAATAGCACGGGAACCGTCATCATCCTGGATGACCAACAGGTGCCGTTCTTGGGGTGTATCGCTCATAGGAATACCTGTGGCGGGGTGGGAATGGGTAAAAAAATATCCTACATTACTCTTGATGATACGGCACCGGGGGACAGTTGGATTAGGGTGCCAATTTTTGTTTTAGCAATTCGTTGGTGCGCTGGGGGTCGGCACGTCCGCCGGTCTTTTGCATCACTTTGCCCACAAAAAAGCCAAACAGTTTGGTTTTTCCGCCCCGGTACTGGCTGAGTTCCTGGGGGTGGTCAGCAAAAACTTCGTCAATCCATTGCCCGATCAATTCCGGGTCGGAGACTTGGGTTAAGCCCCTGGACTCGACCAAGGCTTGGGGAGAACCGCCGTTGGTTAATAATTCGGGGAGCAATTCCTTGGCAATTTTGCCGCTGATGGTGCCCGCTTGGATCAAGCCAATCAATTCAGCCAAGTCACTGGGACGGCAGGCTAAGCTACGGATGTCCTGTTTTTGGGTTTTTAACCAGGCGGTGATGTCCCCCGTGATCCAGTTGCTCGCCAGTTTGGGGTCGGCACCAGCGGCAACCGTCGCTTCAAAATACTCAGCCATCGCCCGTTCATCGGTCAGCACCCGGGTATCGTAGGCGGATAAGCCCAATACCTCCTGGTAACGGTGGCGTTTCGTAGCAGGTAATTCCGGCAGTTGTGACCGCCAATGCTCAATTTGATCCGGCGTGAGTTGAATCGGGGGCAAATCCGGCTCCGGGAAATAGCGGTAATCGCTGGCTCCCTCTTTGGTGCGCATACTCACCGTGCGTTGGCTGGCTTCGTCCCACAGGCGGGTTTCCTGCACCAACCGTTCCCCGTTTTCCAGGGCGGTAATGTGTCGTTTGGCTTCGTAGTCAATCGCCCGCTGGATGGCATTAAATGAATTCATGTTTTTAATTTCTACCTTCGTCCCAAAGCGGGTTTCCCCCACCGGACGCACGGAGATATTGACATCACAACGTAGGGAACCTTCCTGCATATTGCCATCACAGACCCCCAGGTAGCGGACAATCCGGCGCAGTTCCTGGGCGTATTCGGCGGCTTCCGCACCGGAGCGCAAATCGGGACCGCTGACAATTTCACAGAGGGGCACCCCTGCCCGGTTGAAATCCACGAGGGAATAGTCCGACCCGGACAGCCGTTCCGCCCCGGCGTGTACTAATTTGCCCGCATCTTCTTCCATGTGCAGGCGTTGGATGGTGACCCGCTTGCGATAAAATTTGCCCTGTTCATCCGCCAATTCAATTTCCACCCAACCATCGGTGGCAATGGGCAAATCGTATTGGGAAATTTGGTAATTTTTGGGTAAATCGGGGTAAAAATATTGTTTCCGGTCAAATTTACTATAGGGGGCAATGGTGCAATTCAACGCCAAACCCGTTTGTACCGCAAACGCTAAAACCTGCTCATTTAACACCGGCAAAACCCCCGGATGCCCCAGACAGATCGGACACACTTGGGTATTGGGGGGGGCACCAAAGGCGGTACTACAGCCGCAGAAAATTTTGGTAGCGGTGCCCAATTGGCAGTGAATTTCCAAGCCAATGATGGTTTCGTAGCGGGTGGTGATGCTGGCGGTCATCGGAGTTGCAGGTGCAGACCCCTACTATTTTATAATTCCGGAGGCAAAGCGGACAGGGTGATCGCCTGGGGGCTGTGGCGTTGGGGGGAGGCGGTTTTGGGAACGTTTCTGGGGTTAGTGGTGGCGGGCAGTGCAGGTTTATTAGTATTTGCGGGGGTAATTATGATGTGTCCCATTCCCGAAACCGTTTTATTGACGGATAAACTTTTTTCCCGCTGGTCGGGGCGGCGTTAAAAATTTCTAACCCATACGCTAGAATCACTTCAATCTGATGGCTCCAGGGACTTTTCTCTGGTTTTTTTACGCCATCTTTTTTAGGAGTCCCTATGGCAATTTGGCAACAGTTCGTGGCTTCCGGCATTTTTTTGGGTGTCATTATCCTGTTGATGACGGAATGGGTACATCTGGTGATTGCCGCCTTTACGGGAGCGATGTTCTTGGTTTTTTTGAATGTTTTAACCCTAGGAGAAGCGATTAGTTATATTGGCAAAAGTTATGGCACGTTGGCTTTGTTTTTTGGGGTGATGGTGTTGGTACGCTCGTTTGAACCCACGAAAGTTTTTGATTATTTAGCGGCACAAATTGTTCTATTGGGTAAGGGAAAAGGGCGTAATTTACTGCTGGGAGTGGTGGGGATTACAACTCCCATTTGTGCGGTATTACCCAATGCGACGACGGTGATGTTATTAGCACCTTTATTGCCGCCCCTAGCGCAGGATATTGGGGTGGATTTTGTGCCTTTATTGATTCTGATGGTATTTATCGCCAATTCTGCGGGTTTATTAACCCTTGTAGGTGATCCGGCGACCTACATTGTGGGGGATGCGATTAACCTCAGTTTTATGGATTATTTGGTGCGTTTGAGTCTGGGGGGTGCGGTGGCAATTGGGACGGTGGTGGTGATGCTACCATTTTTATTCCCCACCATTTGGCGTAAACAATTGGATAGTTTGGATGCATTACCCCATCCCAAAATCAACCATCCCCGCATTTTATTGGTGGGCATTCTAA
>Ga0209018_1001203_pt1 | contig 21641 bp, 19 predicted proteins | sample YNPBryBLVA2012_FD_185814 | JGI IMG/M metagenome (GOLD analysis project Ga0209018, IMG submission 185814) | Anoxygenic and chlorotrophic microbial mat microbial communities from Yellowstone National Park, USA - YNP Bryant BLVA 2012 (SPAdes)... ...
CTCCGACTTGTGCGACAGGTGCATTCTCGATAGGTTGTGATCATCGTGGCCTTGTTCCGCCCAGCAAGCGACCGTGTCCCCAAGCCCGGCGATATCCTCGCCGGCAAGTACCGCGTGGAGGCCGTGCTCGGCCATGGGGGCATGGGGGTGGTCGTCGCCGCGGTCCACCGCGACCTCGGCCAGCGTGTGGCCGTCAAGGTGATGTTCTCCGCGGCCAGGCGCACCAAGGACGCGGTGGTGAGGTTTCTTCGCGAAGCGCAGACCGCATCGATGCTCCGCAGCGAGCACAGCGTACGCATCCTTGACGTGGGACGTCTCAAGCGCGGTGAGCCGTATATCGTGATGGAGTTCCTGGCCGGCGCCAACCTCGCTCAGCTTCTGGCATCGCGGGGACCACTGCTGCCTTCGGAGGCGGTGGATCATGTTCTGCAAGCCTGCGAGGCGATTGCGGAAGCCCACCGTATCGGCATCGTGCATCGCGATCTGAAGCCCGCGAACCTCTTTCTCACGGTCCGTGCCGACCGATCCCCGTGCGTGAAGGTGCTGGACTTCGGGGTATCCAAGGTCGCCTGGCTGGCAGCGGAGGGCTTCGTCCCGGACCTGACGGCCACGATGGAGCTGATGGGCACACCGATGTACATGTCGCCCGAGCAAGTGCGTGCGTCGAAGGCTGTCGATCCGCGCATGGACATCTGGGCGTTGGGCGTGGTGTTGTACGAGCTGATGTCGGGGCAGCCGCCGTTCTGGGCAGACACGCTCCCGGCGATCTCGGCGCGCATCGTGGGCGATCCGCCGACGCCTCTGCGCGTCCTGCGACCAGATATCCCTGCGCCGCTCGAAGCGGTCGTGCTCCGCTGCCTGGAGAAGGATGCGGCTGCGAGACCGCAGTCGGTGCTGGATCTGGCCCGCGCGCTGGCGCCTTTTGCATCGAGGGTCGGGAAGGCGTCGGTGCGGGAGATCGAGGGCATTGCGCAGCTACCGGTCGACGCCTTGGCGAACGAACCGCTTGTTATTCCCGCTGCGGCGACCCAGGTTCCGTGGCAAGGCGAGACGGGGAAAGCGTGGGGGACGACCCACGGGCGGCTGGGGACCGGGACGCGAGTGGGCTTGCTCAGTGTCGGGACAGGAATGGCAGCAGGGCTCGCTGCCGTGGTGGTATGGTTCGTGTTCATGCGAACTCCGCCTGCGGCTCAGCACGTTGTGACGGCATCTGCGAGCGCGGTCTTGCCCCGCGAGGTTCCGGATGGGGGCAACACGGCGCGGGCCGATTCGGTAGCCCCGCCCGTGCCTGCTGCGTCGGCGTCGTCGAGCGCACCGGCCGCGCCGTCATCCGCGCTGCCGGCAACCACACCACCGCGCGGGAGAGGAGGCCGCGGGCGTGATCCGCTGGACGAGCGTTACTGATCGCGCAGCCTTCGCGATCTGCTGGGTCGTCGTGGTGGCCGCGTCGCAGGCGCACGCGGAGCCCACCGCAGAAGAGCGGGTGACAGCCGACGCATTGTTTCGCGAGGGCAAGGCGTTGTTGAGCCAGAAGAAGTACGAGGAAGCCTGTCCCAAACTCGAAGAGAGTCAGCGCCTCGACCCCCAGGGAGGCACACTGCTGAGCCTGGCCATGTGCCACGAAGGTCAGGGGCGGGTTGCGTCAGCGTGGGTTGAGTACGAAGAAGCTCTGTCAATCGCGCGGCGTTCCAACCGCCCTGATCGCGTGAGGGTGGCGTCGCAGCGGATGAAAGCGCTGCAAGCGCGCGTGCCGCGCCTGACGATCGTGGTGAGTCCGGACGACGTGGTGGAAGGCTTGACCGTGACGCGCAACGGTGCGGAGGTGGGGCGGCCGGTGTGGGGAACCTCGGTCCCGGTGGACCCGGGCGAGGTGGAGATTGTGGCGAGCGCGCCGGGGTACAAGCCGTGGCGCATTGCGATACTGGTCGAAGAAGGGAAGGACAAGACGATCGTGCTGCCAAGGCTCACCCCGGAGCCGAAGCCGGAGCCCGAGGCACATCCACCATCCCATGATCTGCCGCCGCCAGCTTCTTTGCCGGACACATCGCGCACGACGACGGCGTACATCGTAGGTGGTGCTGGCGTGGTCGCCCTGGGCGTGGGAGCGTGGTTTGGTATTCGGGCGATCCGCAAGGTCGGAGAGAGCAACGAGCACTGCCAGGGAACGGTTTGCGACCAGCGAGGTGTGGAACTCAACGACGAGGCGAATCGCGCGGCCTGGGTGTCGAACGGGTGTGTGGGCGCGGGCGTGTTGGCAGTTGGGGTGAGCACGTGGCTTCTGCTCACGGGCCGGGAAGGCGCAACCGTCGAATCCGGCCGGAAGGCACACCTGGCCCCTGTCGCGGGGTCGCGAGAAGCTGGTATCCTGCTGACCGGCTCATGGTGAACCGGGCTTTGTCGTTCGCTGCGTTCCTTGCGCTCGTCGCCGCTGCGGCGGCTTGCCAACTCATCGCGGGCGTGCAGGACAAGACGCTGGCTCCGGGCCAGTCCGGTGCGGACGCTGGGGCCGAGGCCGCAGACGATCATGCGGTTCTGGATACCGCGGAGGAGCCGTCGGCCCATGACGCTGCCGACGCGACATCCGAGGAAGCCGGGCCGAACTACGACCGCAAGCCGCCGCCACGTCCTGCCGGGGATGCTGGTCCGTCCGACGCGGGCAAGACCATCACGTTCGCGGCCAGGACGTTCTACCTGGGAGCGATCGACCCTGACACGGACGAGACGACCTGGGAGGCGTGGCGCAAGCTCGGCTACGATCTCGACGGCAAGTGCACGACGGCGGACGAGTCGCTCAACGACCTGTCCGGGGTATGTCACAAGCCGGCGGGCGCGAACCAGTACGCGCACGAAGACGGTTTGGAGTGCCGTGACAACGTCGTTGGGCACGAGCTTGCGGGCGCGTTGAAGCTCCTGGCGATCGACTACGAGCGGGCCTTGCAGGCGCAGTACCGGGGCGGGGATCTGGCGACGCTGGTGCTGCAGCTTCTCGACCTCGACGACGGCCCTGACGATCCGTACGTACCGGCGCGGATCTACGTCACGGCGCCGTTCGGCTCCGCGCCGTTGTGGGACGGCAGCGATCGTCCGGTCATCGATTCGTCGTCGGTGTTGGACGGCGGTCTGGACGATCCGAAGTATACGGTCACGGGCTACGTGAAGGACGACATCTGGGTGAGCGGCGACTATCCGGGGTCGCCGATGACGGTGCCTATGATGGCATTCGGTCGGGTGATGGAAGTGCCGGCGAAATCGGTGCTGATGACGGTGCGGCTCGATCCGGATCACAAGCGTTCGTTGCGGTCGGTGTTTGCAATGGTGCTGGGGGGGCCGGAGATGATCCCGGTGGTGATGCCTGCTTTGCTCGAGGTGATGGAGTGCAACCAGGCTGCGGCGCAGGCGCTGTTCGCCCAGTACTTCTCGGTGAACCGGGACCTGGCATCGACCTCGCCGGACTTGGTGGACCCGTCGGCGGAATGCGACTCGGCCGCATTCGGTGTGATGGTGGATTGGCGTCCGGTGCGCGCGCCGGACACGGTGCACGACGTACCGCCCACACCGTATCCGTGTGATGCAGGGGCTGATTGATCGGGTGGCCATCCAGGGGGTGGCGCAAGCGAGGCGGGAACGATGGAAGTCATCCGGACGGCGATCGACAAGACGAGCGACGAGTACAAGGCCAACCGCGAGGCGATGCTGGAGCTCGTGAGCAAGCTACGCGACGAGCTGAGGAAGGCGCGGGAAGAGCGTTCGGAGAAGGCGCGCAAGCGCAACGCAGAGCTGGGGAAGCTGACGGTGCAGCAGCGACTCGATCTGCTGCTGGATCGCAACACGCCGTGGCTGGAGATCGCGCCGCTGGCGGCACGGGGGATGTACGACGGCGGGGTGCATGGCGCTGGTTCCCGGGCGGGCATCGGGGTGATTCGTGGCCGCGAGTGTGTGGTGATGGCGAACGACCCGATGATCAAGGGCGGCACCATCTATCCGATGGGTGTCAAGAAGTCGCTGCGGATGCAGACGATCTCGATGGAGAACAGGCTGCCGTCCGTGACCCTGGTGGACTCCGGGGGCGCGTACCTGCCGTTGCAATCGGAGATCTTCCCAGACATCGACGACGGTGGGCGAATCTTCTACAACCAGGCGTGGATGTCGAAGATGAACATCCCGCAGATCACGGCGGTGATGGGGCTGTGCACGGCGGGCGGAGCGTACATCCCGGCGATGAGCGACCACGTGGTGCATGTCGACAAGACCGGCGCGATATTCCTGGGTGGGCCGCCTCTGGTGCGCGCGGCCACGGGCGAGCAAGTCACCGCCGAGGAGCTGGGAGGCGCCCTCGTGCACTGCCAGGAGTCTGGTGTCTCGGACTACTTCGCAGAAGACGATGCGCACGCGATCCAGATCGTGCGCAGCATCGTGGATGCGCTACCTGTCCAGCGCAAGGCAGTCATACCCACGCGCGATCCGAAGCCTCCTCGATACGATCCGGAAGAGATCTACGGTATCGTTCCGCGCCGCATCTCTCAGCCCTACGACGTGCGGGAGATCATCGCTCGGATGGTGGACGGCTCCGAGTTCCTGGAGTTCAAGGCGATGTATGGGCCCACGCTGGTATGCGGTTGGGCGTACATCCACGGGTACCAGGTGGGCATCCTCGGCAACAATGGCGTGCTGTTCTCCAATAGCGCGCTCAAGGCCACGCAGTTCATCCAGCTCTGCGACCGTCAGGGCATTCCCCTCGTGTTTCTGCAGAACATCGCGGGGTACATCATCGGACGGGAGTATGAACGTGGCGGTATCACCAAGGACGGCCACAAGATGGTGAATGCGGTGGCGACCGCCACGGTGCCCAAATTCACGGTCATCGTGGGAGCGTCGTTCGGCGCGGGCAACTATGGCATGTGCGGTCGGGCCTACTCCCCGCGCTTCCTGTGGATGTGGCCCAACGCCCAGATCGGCGTGATGGGCGGCGAGCAGGCCGCAGACGTGCTCGTGTCGGTCAAGAACGACCAGCTCATGCGAGAGGGCCAACCGCCGCTCCAGAAGGACTTCATCGAGGCGATCCGGAAGCCGATCATCGAGGCCTCGCTGAAGGAAGGCGACGCCTGGTACAGCACAGCGAACCTGTGGGACGACGGCATCCTCGACCCGGCCACCACGCGGGACGTGCTCGGCCTGGCGATCTCGGCGTCGCTCAATGCCCCGCTCGAGGGGCGGGCACAAGGCCACGGCACGTTCAGAATGTAGGGGAGGCACGGCATGATCTCGAAGATCCTGGTTGCCAACCGCGGCGAGATCGCCGTGCGCGTGATGCGCACCGCCGCGGAGATGGGCCTTGCCACGGTCGCGGTCTACTCGGAGGCGGACGCAGGGGCCAGGCACGTGCAGGAGGCCGACGAGGCGGTGTGCATCGGCCCGGCGGAGCCGTCGGCGAGCTATCTCGCCATCGACAAGATCGTTCAGGCAGCGCGAGCGACCGGCGCGGACGCCGTCCACCCGGGCTATGGATTTCTGGCGGAGAACCCTGGCTTCGCGGCACGCATCGCGCAGGAGGGCTTGACTTTCATCGGCCCGCCAGCCGCGGCGATGCGCGATCTGGGGCACAAGACCACGGCACGGCAGATCGCTGCCAGGGCGGGCGTCCCGGTCATCCCCGGCATGACGCTATCCGGCGCCGACCCTGCTGAGCTTCGGGACGCGGCCAACGCGGTCGGTTATCCGGTGATGATCAAGGCTTCCTCCGGCGGCGGCGGCAAGGGCATGCGGCTCGTTCAAGACGCGGACGAGCTGGCCGACGCTGCCCGGTTGGCGTCGAGCGAGGCGGCTTCCGCCTTCGGCGACGGCTCGATCTACATCGAGAAGGCGATCGCGCGACCACGCCACGTCGAAGTGCAGATCCTCGGCGACCAGCATGGCAATTGCGTTCACCTGTTCGAGCGCGAGTGCTCGATCCAGCGGCGCCATCAGAAGATCATCGAGGAGAGCCCGTCGACCGCGCTGAGCGACGACCTGCGCAGGCAAATGGGCAATGCAGCCATCGCGGTCGCCCGGGAAGCCGGGTACGTCAATGCAGGGACGGTGGAGTTCCTCCTCGACGAGAGCGGGCAATTCTACTTTCTGGAGGTCAATACCCGGCTGCAGGTGGAGCACCCGGTGACGGAGATGGTGGTGGGCATGGATCTGGTGCGTCTCCAGATCGATGTGGCGATGGGCAGGCCCCTGCCCTTCCGGCAGAGTGAGCTTTCGCAGCGCGGGCACGCGATCGAATGCCGCATCTACGCCGAGGATCCGGAGAACGACTTCATGCCATCGCCCGGCAAGCTCCTGCTGGCGCGGGCTCCCGACGGCCCTTTCGTTCGATTCGACTCGGGCATTGTCTCCGGCCAGGATGTGCCTGTGCATTACGATCCAATCCTCGGCAAGCTCGTCGTGTGGGCAGAAAACCGCCCAGCCGCCATCCAGCGCATGATTCGCGCTTTGCGGCAGTGTGTCATCCTCGGCGTCAAGACGCCTGTCGAGCTTCTGATCGACGTGCTGTCGTCGAAGGCGTTCGCGGAAGGCGATACGCGGACCGACATGATCGCCAGGCATTTCGCGCAATGGAAGCCGTCGGCGGACGGCGACGAGGTCGCCGCGATCGCTGCCGCGGCCGCGGAGATTGCCCTGCCGAAAACGAGGGTATCCTCCGGCACGGGCGAGGCGCGCGGGATTCCTTCGCCCTGGGAGACACTGGGGCGGTTCGACCTGGTGCGATGAAGGGGCGTCGGCATGCATACCAAGGTGAGAATCGGAGGCGAGGAAAAGTCGGCCCTGCTGCATGTCCGGGGGGAGCCTGCGGGCGAAGGGGGCGACGCGGACGTGGTCATCGAGGCCGAAGCGCTGTCGGCCGAACGGATGCGTCTGCGAGTAGGCCGGCGCCTGATCGACGTGCACGTGGTGCGCACGTCCGACGGCACCTGGGTATGGCACGACGGCCGGGCCCGGCTCGTGCCCAAGGAGGATGGCGGGGCCACCCGTCGCAACAAGCGAGATCGTGGCCCGATGGTGGTCACACCGCCCATGCCATCGACCGTGATTCGTGTGCTCGTCGAGGTCGGCCAACCAGTCGAGGTTAGCGCTCCCCTCGTCGTCGTCTCCGCCATGAAGATGGAGACCACGCTTCGCGCTCCGCACGCCGGAATCGTCTCTGCGATTCATACCCAGCCAGGGGCGGCCGTTAGGCCGGGCGAGATTCTCATCGATGTGACGCCCGCGCCCTGAGCCTGCGGGTATGCGTCAGTCCTGGTTCGAGCCGTGGCGTGCGCGAGGCCCGAAGCAGGCTCGACGAAGACCGCAGCGACCCGGTACAATCCCCTTGCTTGGGTCGTGAAATCGATGATGATTGACCTATCGCGTCCTGGTAGAGTCTCATGACATGAGATGCTTGCAACGGCTTGCCGGGTCGGCCGCGCTCGCGGCCCTGGTGCGGGGCTCCGTGGCGCTGGCACAGCCCGCCCCTGTGCCCGCGGCGGACAGCGCCGCACCACCTGCGGCGTCGCCGCCCCCCGACCCTTCCGCCGTCACGCCTTCCGCGCCGATGCCGTCCCAGCCTGCAGCGGGTCAATCTCCGGGCGGGGCCGCTCCGCCACCGGTCTATGTCCCGCCCTGGCCGGGATACCCGGGATACCCCTACCCGCCCTACGCTTATGGCGCGCCTCCTCCCGCTCCGCCTCCACCACCCCCGGCTCCGCCGGTTCGCAACGTCTCGCTGACCCTGTCCCCGATCCACCTCATCTTCCCGTTCCTGGAGCTGATGGGCGAGGTGCGACTCGCCAACCACATCGGCGCGGCTGTGATCGGTGGCTACGGCGAGATACCGGTGTCGAACGCGCTGGAGACGGTCAAGGTTTCGGTCTACGAGATCGGGGGGCAGTTCGCTGCGTATCCCATCGATGCTTTCGATGACTTGCACCTGGGTGTGGAGGTCATGTATCTCGGGGCCAGGGCGAGCGCTCCGAGTGGCGACATCAAGACTGCGGCGGCGCGCGGTTTGGCACTGGGCCCGCTGGTCGGCTACAAGCTGGTCACGGGCGTCGGATTCACCTTCCTCGCCCAGGGCGGCTTCGAATACGTCGCTGCCTGGGCCGAAGGCTCCGACGATTCGGGCAACACCACGAGCGAGGCGAGCGACGATGACGTGATCCCGTTGCTCAACCTCAACCTCGGCTGGACGTTCTGACGAGTCAGGAGAGCGTTGTTCGGCGACGGTCCGCCGGGTCGCCGGGGAGCGCGTGGCGTCGCCCGGAAACGTGGCAGCAGGCAACACCGCAACAGAGAAGCTCGCACAGGGAACGGGCGCCTTCGCAGCACCGTCGAAGGTTGTCCATTCCGTGTTCGCGTTGCCAGCCGGGCGTTCGTCGTTGTCGGGCGACTTGGCGGACCGTTGTTTTCGGGCGCATGCGCGGGGCTGCGGGCGGTCACCCGCCATTGGACGCCGTCTCGCCGTCCATGGCCTTGCGTGTGAGGTAGAAGAAATCCCGCGGGGAGCGGGCACGCACGTAGTCGTCCTCGGAGTACTCGAACCCCTTGCAGAGCGGCTTGGCCACCAGGTCCGACGAGCCGTCGCCCTTCAAGCCGTAGAGCAGGAACTTGGGATACGAATAGTTCACATCGAGCTGGGCCACGTCATGGGCGCCCGCGTGCTGCATCGCCACCGCCATCGCGCGGGCGGTGGTATCGTCGCCGATTCCCACATAAAGGATCTTGCCGTCCCGGCTCACGCCCATCGCGGACCGGCGGATCACCACCTGCCCGTCGAGCGTGCAGCCCCAGATGGTGTTGTTCGGATCGCGCAGATAGGGGTGCAGCTCGCCGTCCTCGACCATGCAATAGGGTGTCTGGCGCCACCAGTCTGCCCGGGCTTGGTCCGTCCCGGCGAAGCGCTCCCAGGGAGCGATAGCGATGGTGTCCTGCCCTGCATGCACGATGGTGCACATCTTGTTGCGCGGGCGGACCAGCGTGACCCCGTCGACGCGCATCCCGTAGTGTCCGTGCTCGAGCTTGAATCCGCCGTTGAACGCGGCCACCAGGTTGGCGAGCGCCTGGTCGGGGATCAGCCCCCTACGCTGGTATCCTTGGGCTTCGGGTTCGGTCGACTTGGGCTCGTACTTGCCCGCTACCGCGTGCAATTCCATCTGCCGCAGGTCCACCGCGACGACGGAAACGGCGGTCCAGGAGCGTCCCCGGTCCGGATGCAATAGCGTCTTGAGCATCCTGGGCGGATCGGCCGGGTGGCGCTCGTCGACCACAGGCACCCAGGCGCCATCTCCTGGAGCGGACCAGGCGGTGTGAACCGGCCCGACGTCGGCCAGGGTGAACCTGGGCGGCAGCGGCTTGCCCGGCTCGGGGGGCGGCTGGTCCATGGGCGGCGATGCCGACGGCACCTCCCAGTACGCCTCCGGCTGGTCATTGCGGCGGGTCCATCGATGCCAGTCGTCTTGCAGGCCGTAGACGATCTCCTCGAGGCGTGCCACGGCTTCGACGCCGAAGATCGCTCGCGCGGTGTCGGCGAAGAGGGGACCCATCCATGTGGTGTGATGCACGCCGATCCACAGCGCGACGACGGCCAGGGCAATGGCGGCCGAGAGGACGGCAACGAGCGCACGCGCCCGGGTGCGGGGTTTGCGGTGGCGCGGAAGGGAAGCGGGGGAGCGTCGCCAGATCTTCATGCGGAAGCAACTCAAAGAGACTTATACCAGAGGCGCGAAGCCGGCGCCGGTTTCCAGCGACGACGCGAACGTGGCGGCCGCCGCCTGGCCCCGGAACCTGGTCTTGCTCGAGCCGTCGCAACACGAGCGAACCGTTGCTTTTTGCTCATCCGCCGGTCATGGCTCGCGAGGCCGGCGGCGTGCTGTGGCGACCGCTGGCAACGACTTGCCGCGGTCGGCAGGCTCCTGGTAAGCAGGTGGCGCTTCATCCCGTCACGGCTGCACGTTCTTCGCGGAGGTTCCATGTCGATTCTGTTCTCCCCGCTTCGCCTTCGGGGTGTCATTTGTCGCAATCGCATCTTCCTGTCACCCATGTGCCAGTACTCGGCGGAAGGTGGCCTACCCACCGACTGGCATCTGGTGCACCTGGGCTCGCGGGCCGTGGGAGGTGCGGGGATGGTGGTGGTCGAAGCGTCCGCGGTTTGCCCCGAGGGGCGGATCACGCCGGATGACGTGGGGTTGTGGTCGCCGGAGCATGCGCGCGCATTCCAGCGGATCACGCGCTTCATCGAGCAGCAGGGGGCGGTGCCTGCGATTCAACTCGCCCATGCGGGGCGCAAGGCGAGCACTTCGGCGCCCTGGAAAGGCGGAAAACCCTTGGCGCCACGAGACGGTGGCTGGCAGCCGCTAGGGCCGAGCGCCCTGCCCTTCTCGCCCGCGCACAGCGTGCCCACCGCCCTGAACGAAGCGGGGATCGACAGCGTTGTCCGGCAGTTCGCCGCGGCCACGGCATACGCACGAGACGCCGGGTTCAAGGCCGTCGAGATCCACATGGCGCACGGCTATCTTCTTCACTCGTTCCTTTCGCCCCTTTCCAACCGGCGGACAGACGACCATGGTGGCACGTTTGAAAACCGCATGCGGCTTCCGCTTCGGGTGGTCGACGCGGTGCGGGGGGCGTGGCCCGACGACCTCCCAGTGATGGTGCGCATTTCGGCCACGGATTGGGTGGAAGGAGGCTGGGATCTGGAGCAGTCGGTGGCGCTTTCCCGCGAGCTTGCGGCCAGAGGGGTGGACCTGGTGGATTGCTCGAGCGGCGGGTTGACCCCGGACGCGGCGGTTCCCGCTGGCCCCGGGTTCCAGACACGCTTTGCTCGCGAGATTCGCGCGGCGGTCGGGATCGCCACGGGCGCTGTCGGCTTGATCACCTCGGCCCAGCAGGCCGAACAAATTGTCGCCCAGGGCGACGCCGACGCGGTGCTGCTCGGAAGGGAATTGCTTCGACGACCTTACTGGCCCTTGGAAGCCGCGGCAAGCCTGGGCGCCGATCCCCCCTGGCCCGTGCAGTACCTTCGCGCCAGGTAGCGTGGTACTGTGCACATTGGCGCGGAGGCCATCATATGAACCCACGAACGCCCGGCCAGGCAGGCATCGTAATAACCGGCACTGTCGCAGCCGCCATCCTTGCGACCACGGCGTGGAGCGCTCCGAAGGAGGTCGGGCTCAACGTGCATCAGTCCTCCGACGTCGGGCTCGATGTCACCAAGGACCTGCACGGCGTGTGGGTGCGGATGGATTTCAACTGGTACGACGCGGAGCCGGCCCAGGGTGCGATGGACTTCAGCCTCTACGACCAGATCGTAGATAGCGCCTTAGCCCGCGGCTTGAAGGTCCTTGCCGTCATCGGCTACACCCCCGCGTGGGCTTCTTCAGGCAACAGCGACGGCGCCGACACGTCGAACGACGTGCCGGTGCCAGGCACCTACGGCGTATTCGTATCCTCCGCAGCGAAGCACTTCCAAGGCCGTATCACCCACTGGGAGATGTGGAACGAGCCGAACCTCGACAGGTTCTTCGAGGGTACGCCGCAACAGTATGTGGACCTCGTCCTGGTCCCCGGCGCCAACGCGCTCCGCACCGCCTGCCCGGATTGCGTCGTGGTCGCACCGGGCCTCGCCACCGTCGGCGGCGAGTGGGACGTCTGGATGCAGACCGTGTTCACCCAGGCGGCGGACAAGGTGGACATCGTCAGCGGGCATGTGTACGCGCACTTCCCGCAAGACGATCCCTCCGCCGGCCAGAGCGACCCGAGCTTCTACTCCAAGCTCGAAGACCATCGCGTCAAGAAGATAGGCGACACCGTCGTGTACGAAGACCCTCTGTCGCTGCGGGAGTGCATGGTCCGATACGGCGTGGCATCCAAGCCCTTCTGGCTCACGGAGACGGGAGCCGAGGCTGCCTACGGCGACAGCGCGGCAATGCTCAGGCAGGCCAGGTACGTGCGCCACGTCCTCGAAGCCATGCTCACGCGACCGTGGTGGACCACCACGATATTCTACGAAGCATTCGACGAGCCTTCGTCTGGATATGAGTGGGGCTTCGTGCTCCACGATCCGTCGGCTCCCTCCGGATACCGCTGCAAGACGGTCTGCGACGTGGTGCGGCGGGCCATCCGGCAGCAGCCTGCGTTCGGCGGCGACGGTTCGGATTGCAGCGATGGTCTCGACAACGACGGCGACGAGCTGATCGACTACCCGGCGGACACCGACTGCACGAGCGTGTCATCGACGAGCGAGGGGCAACCACCGGCGGATGGCGGCATGGACGACGCGAGCGCAGACGGCCCGGCCTCGCAGTCCGATGCAGGCGCGCTGGCCGCGGAGGGCGTGAGCAATGCAAGCTCTGGCTGCGCGTGCGGGGCATCCGGCGCGGATGCACGTCAGGTGTACCTGTCCTGGGGCGTCATGATGCTGGGAGCCGCGTGGACGGGTCTGCGTCGCCGCCGCCAAACCGGACAGCAGAGCAACGGCGGGGAGCGACGGCGTCGGTCCGCCGGCAGGTCAGCCGCGCCGAGCATTGCGCCGGTCCGAGCAAGCGGTGCGACGGGATCGCGTCCGTCCGGCCATTCTTCACGTCGATGGCAGCATCCCCCGCGCGACGGGCTTGACGCCATCGCGGTTCGAGATACAACCTACCGGTCGGTCGATTTCCGCCGAGGTGCACCATGCAGTTCGCTTCGTTTCCGATCATCCGTACCCATCGAGCCGGCTGGCTCGTGATCTTCTCCCAGGCACTCTGCGCGCTCGCGCTCTCGAGTGGCTGCGGCAGCTCCAGCAGCCCACTTGCCGACAACCCGCCGGCAGGGGGGGCAGACGCGGCACAGCCCGAGGGCGGCGACGAGCCGTCGGCCAGCGATGCCCCGCCCGACCAGGCCGAAGCCGACGCAGGCACGGTGCAAGACGCGGCGGAGGAGGCCGTCACGACAGATGCTGCCGACGAGCCAGATGCCGAAACGCCCGTGGCCGATCCGGAGCAGCCCGGTCCTTATACCTACCAAGAGTCAGACTTCATGGCCGGGACCACCGGCGTACACTGCGCGTTGCCCCAAGCCGGTCCGGCGAGCGCGCCGTATCCGGCCGTGCTCTTCGCGCACGGGTTCTTGATCGAGTCGTTCCGCTACTACAGCTATGTCCGTCACCTTGCATCGTTCGGGTACGTGGCCTGCACGGTGGACTACGGCAGCTTTCAGGGGCAGGAGCAGGATCCTGTAACGCTCTCCGCTGCGCTGGATTGGTTGCTGCAGCAGAGCGCCGGAAGCTCGGGCGAGCTGGCGGGCAAGGTCGACGCCAGCAAGCTGGGTGTGATGGGGCACTCTCGCGGCGGAAAGGCCGCGGCGAATGCGGCGTTGCAGGACGCCCGCTTCAAGGCGTTGCTCGGCGTCGACCCGGTAAACACCTGTCCGATGGGCAGTTGCCCCGACGCCATCGCGGCGATGCCCGGACTGACCATTCCGTCCGCATTTCTCGGCGAAACCACGGACGGCACATCGAGCGGCCTGGGTCAGGCGTGCGCTCCCGCCGCGGACAACTTCACCCAGTTCTTCGCCAAGGCCCCCTCACCGAGCATTCTTGTCGACGTGCTCGGCGCCAACCACATGAGCTTCGTCGACGACACTACGGGCTGTCTGCAATGCGGTTTCTGCAAGCCTGCGACCGCGGATCGGACGGTGGTGCTTGGGATCGCGCACGCTTACACCGCCGCTTTCTTTGAGCGCTATCTGCGGGGACTCGCGGGTTACGATGCGTATCTCACGGGAGCGACTGCGCAACAACGCTACGTGCAGACCGGCCTGGCCGCCCTCGACGCCAAGTAGGGTCCACGCTGAGCCCGGCTTGCGGCGCATCCGCTGATCTCTCCAACGCGCGATACCTTCTTCTTGCTCGACACGGGCCTGCGACGGCGAGGCCGCGCCAGGCACAGGGCGCGCACGTGCTCGAGCAAGGCGACCTTGCGCACGGCGATCATCCGGGGCGCGAAGACGTCGCCGCCGATGAAGCGCGATGAGATGGTGTGCATGGCAAAGTAGAAGATGTGCAAGCCCACGATCGACAGTGCGAGCTGCTTCGGATCCTGCCGCCGAAAGGCCCGGATGCGCATGCCGGCACTTAGGAATGCGGCCGTCGCTTCGAGCCCGGCCTGGACCGCGTGCGCCCCCCTGCCTTGCATGTAGGATCCCCCGTCGAGCAACTCGCGGGTGAGAAGCTGCGCGGCGAGCGGGTGCGCGCCGAGGTAGTCGACAATCATCTCCCCGAGCCGGTCCAACGCTCGTGCGTAGCTCGTACTGGCCCATGTCGCGTTTCGCACGAGGTCGTCGAGGTCGTCGACGATGGTTGCGAGCGCAGCCTCGTACAGCTCGTCTTTCGACGAAAAGTGGTGGAAGAGCGACGCCTTGCTCAACCCCGCCCGCTTCGCGATGCTCTCCATGCTCGTGCCCGCGTAGCCGGTGCGCGCGAACGACTCGAGGGCCAACCTCACCAGCTCGGTGCGCTGAATGGGGTTGGCGGGTCTGCCGGGGCCGCGACTCACAGCACGTGTGCCCATGCGACGTTTCTAGCCAGATCCGGCACCGATCTCAACGCCGAGCACCCCTGCCGGGCAAGGCTGCCCGTCCGGCCTTGCACGCCCGGCCACGCGCCTCGAGCATGCCTCAATTCACGGACAGTAGATGATCCGCCAGCCGCTTGCTCAGACTGATGACCGTGAGCACCACCGGCCGGTCCAGCGCCTCGGGCAGCACCGACGCGTCCGACACATAGAGGTTCTTGATCCGCGTCTGCAGGTTCTCGTCGACCACCAAGCCGATGCGCGCGGTAGCTCCCGGGTGCGCGCCGCGGACCGGGCCTACCATGATCGAACGCGGGTCGCAGCCGGCCCGTATCAGGATGTCCCGTGCCAGGGTCGCTCCCCGGTTCAGCCGCTGGCGATCCTGCTCCGTCAGGGGCTTGGAGATTGAACCGTCCATCGAGATGTAGCCCTGCCGCTCGTCGCCTATCTTCACCATCAACCCGAACTGCTTTCGGTAGGTCGGGAACTGCACCAGCTTGCCCGGATTGCGCATCGCTGTCATCACCAGCCACATCCCCCACGGATCAATCAGGTCGGACAGCAACACTCCCTCGTCGATGTAGGCATATGTTGCGACCCCCATCGGCGGCCCGAGACACGTGCCGGGATACTTCGATACGCCCGTGACGAACACCAGCGGGTCCACGAACATCCCGCGCCCGGCCTCCGAGATCCCGCTCTTCTGCAGGATCATCGGCGTGGCGCAGCCCCCGGCGGAGACGACCACCGTGCCCGCCTCTACCGTCAGCTCTCCACCGGGCACGAACGCGTGGACTCCCGTCGCCACCCCGTCTTGCACGGTCACGCTCTGCACGTCGACCCGCGTCATCAACTCGCCGCCGGCGTCGATCATGTCCTGTATGTACGCTCGCGCGCTCCACTTCGCACCATGCGGACAGCCCAGCATGCAGGTACCCCCGCATCGCATCTTGCACTTGGCCGGGTCGATGAACTTCGGCATCTTCTCGAACCGGTGGCCGAGCTCGTTGGCCGCCTCGAGCAGACGATGGCTCGCGCTGCCCAGCACCTCGTCGGGCAAGGGCGCCACGTTCAGCTCGCGCTTGGTCGCCTGCGCATACTCACGCAGGTCGATGTGGTATTTGGATAGCAACCATTCGGGCGGGTCGGCTGCCGACCCGCAATACAGCAGGGTTGATCCCCCCGTGGCGAACGCACGCACGATGTTCATGCCCTCCTCGGTGAAGCTCAGCCCGAGCTTGTCGGCCATGAACAGGGCCGTCAGGTGGTTGCCGATGCGTTGATAATCCCTCCCCTTCTCCAGCAGCAGCACTTGCTTGCCCGCCCTTGCCATCTGCCGTGCCACCGTGGCCCCGCCCGGCCCCGACCCCACCACCACCACGTCTGCTCTTCTCTGCAGCTTCTTCACGACCGTCCTCCCGCCTGGCCTCTCGGCCCCCGCCATCGACGCTCCGCCAGCACCGCAGCGCCCAGCGCTCCCACGATCTGCGGATCCACCGTCACTCGCACGATCTCAGCGCGCAACACCTTGCTCACCGCCTCCACCAGGCCAGCGTTGTGGGCACACCCGCCGGTCATCGTGACCACCGGCTCCAGGCCCACCCGCTTGACCAGACTGAAGATTCGTTTTGCCACGGCGGCCTGCACACCCGCAGCGATGTCCGATGCGGCGTGACGCTTTCCGATCAGGCTCACCACCTCGGTCTCCGCGAATACGCTGCATTGCGAGGTAATCGGAATCACCCGGGTAGCCCTGGACGAAAGGTCCGAGAAGTTCTCCAAGTCCACGCGCAGAATGCGGCTCATCGCCTCGAAGAAGCGCCCCGTGCCCGCCGCGCACTTGTCGTTCATCGCAAACTCTCGCACCGTCCCGTCCGCGTTCAGCCCCACCGCCTTGACGTCCTGCCCGCCCACGTCGATGATCGTGCGCACCGACGGGTTGCACCAGTGCGCCCCCACGGCGTGACACGTGATCTCCGACACGTTCTCGTCGGCAAACGGCACCTCGTTGCGTCCGTAGCCCGTCCCGATCAGGTAGTCGAGCCGCTGGCCCTGGGCCCATCCCGGCACCGACGCCCCCGCCGCCCGAAGCGCTTCCTTCGCTGTCTGCTCCGGGTCCACCAGGCTGGCAATCACCGCACTTCCCACGATCCTGCCGTCCGCGATCAGCACCGCCTTGCCCGTGGTCGATCCCACGTCGCATCCACCGACCATGCCTGTCATGACAAACGCTCCTGCCTCATGACCGTCTGCATGAAGCGGTCGACCTGGGATCTGATTCCTTCCTGGGACTCGACTCGCGCATCGAGCAGGTCGTAGTCGATGACCAGCAGAGGGACGCCCTGCGTTCGGCATTTCTCGCGCAGCATGCCCATCAGTGCCTGGGTATTCTTGCAGCCCACGTTGGCGGCCATCCAGATCATGTCCAGACCGAAGTGGTCGACCAGGTGGAACAGATCGCGGAAGAAGTTGTCAGCCGGCCCACGCGTATGGCGCGCCATCGGCCCTTGCATCACGATCCGGGCGAGATCCCGGAGCATCGTGTCCTCGGAGCGCGTGTCGATGAACGGATGCCGGTGGAACGTGATCATGTCCATGAGTAGAGATACGCCCCATGTGCGCTCCGCCCACGCGAACAGGTCCAGGAACATCATGGTGGGCGGGTTCCAGAGCGCCACACGGTGCTTCTCCACGGGCAGCGCGCCTTTCCCTTGCTCCAGGTTCTCCCTGGCGAGCCTCGCCATCGAGCGCATGACCTCCGTGGAACGACGCATCCCGGGGCGGGCTACCACGTAGACCATGTTGGCGAGATAAATGGGCTCCGCCGCCATCGGCGCTGGCCGCACCCGAAGCATGTCCCACAGCTCGATCTGCGCCTCCACCGCGCGGTTCCGCTCGTCACACACCTCCCGCAGCCGGTCCCAGTCCATCCGCCCCGGCGTGTGCTCCTGCAACCATGCGACCAGCCTTCGCAGCTCGCCTGCAAAGTACTCCACCGCACGTTCATCGTAGAAATCGTAGGGCACGTCGAGCTGGAACAGAGGCGCCTTCAGTTTCCTCTCCCAAATCGTATATTGCGCCATGCCGCCATCGCAGGGCATGTTCGACGATACCACCGCCCGAGGCGCAGGCATTTGCCCTTGCAGCACGATGCCGAGGGTGGCCTTGGGCAGGCTGCAGAGGTCCGACGGAATCCCCTCTATCTCGGCGCGGTCGATGTATGGCTCGCAAGCCCTCGGATCCAGCATCGGCAGCACGATCCCGAGCAACTCCGCCATCCATGGTCGCAATCCCATGCCGAACAGGAGCTCCGGAGGCACCAGGTCCTCATGCACCACGGTCAGGTCCGGGTGCAGAAACACTCCTTCGAGCATCTCGCGCAGCGTGTCTGCAATGCTCGACACGAGGATGGCATTGGCCTGCCGATAGGCCCCGCACCGGCTCTGCGTGAGCCTGTCTTGCAGACGGTTGACCAGCAGCAGCTTGCGGAGCCACGGATGCTTGCGCAGCGCCACGCGCAGCCGCCGAGGTCCAAGGCTTGCGCCGAGATGGGCAATCGTGGCCCAGTTGCGGACACGGCAACTCGCGGACACGAGCCCGTCTCGCGCTCCCGCCCACCACACCTCGCCCGCTGCGCCCATCATCGCCCCATCGCCTCCAGGAACGCTTGCACCCGCGTGCGAAGCTGTCCCTCGTTGCCGCCAGCATACTCGCGCTCGAGGCGCAGCACGGGAACCCCGGCGTCCCGCAGAGCCGCCACCAGCGCCGCCCCCTCCACGCCCCACAGGTCACAGAACTTCATCGTCTCGAGCACCACCCCGTCCGCGCCCCAGGCCCGTATCTGACCCATCAGGTATGCCACACGTTCTTCGAATGCACCCATCATGCGCGGGCACTGCGTCGTCCGTAGCGCATGGGCTGCCATCGCAGCGGCTGGATCCCCATCCTCGGCAATCGGCTCCAGGCCGGGCAGGCATCCGAAGCAGTGCCGGTCGGCGACGACCACACCGCCCACCGACTCAACAACCTCTACATGGCGGGGATCATCGATGCACGACCCCACGACGAGGAGCCGGGGCGCTGCACGCTTGCATTCTTGTGTTCGTTTCTCAGGTCCGCTGGCTTCTGCCATCGACGCCAGCATCGCGTCGAGCCGCGAGCGAAGCGAGTCTTCAGGCGCCGTAAAGCTCGCAACCACGATCCGATGGAAGTCGGCGCCCGACATGGGTGGCGGATCCTTCTTTCGTAGCTCAGAAAGCGCGCGCAGCGTCGCCAGGTGCGCGTTGTGACGGCGGATGGACGCACGCAAAGCGTCGTCGGACGTGTCGACACCGAATGCCTTGGAAAGTGCTTGGGCGAGACGGCGCAGTTCTTGCGCGTACCATGCTTCCGCATGCGGCCCTTTCTTGTGCGGCAGATCGAGCATGACGCAGAACCGCGGGTCACAAAGGTATCGAAGATTGTCGACCATGCGACGCATGGGATCGCAGCTCGACACCATCACCCAGCCGTCGATGTGATCGAGACGCCCGTCCATCGCCTGCTCGAGCACGCTGCGAGGATACGAACAGCCGACGCTCGACAGGTACGTATCTGCCAGCGGCGTGCCGCAGGTGCCCGGGGCGCGCAGCCGCTGAGCAAAGATACCTTCCACCGACAGCAACGGCGCCGGCACGAAGCTACAAGCGTAACCGATGGCGCGCCGCCCCTGTTCGCGTGCACGGGTCACCACCGCATGAGCCGGATCGTCGCAAAGCTCACCGAACAAGCGGTCCAGCACCACGCCAGTCATGTCCGTCAGCCCCCCGCCGACAAGGCCGGCAGGCCCAGCCGCCGCACCACCTGCCGGGCCGCAAGGAGCGCGGGATTGTCCGACGGCAACCCCCAAAGCGGAATGCCGTCCCGGTCGAACCCGCGAACCGTGTCATCTTCCGGAATCGATCCACACACGCCGGCCATTTCCGGTTGCATGACGCTCTCCGACGCATCCGCACGATTCGCCACGACATGCACTCTATCGCGCCCGACCAGGTCCGTGATGAGCCGCAGCGTCTCTCGGCTGCGAGCGGATCCGTCGGTGACCACCACCACGTGCGACACATGCCTTGTGACCTGCCGGTTGATCTGCTCCACGCCGGCCTCCGCATCGATGATCGTGATCGCAAACGCCCCCACGACCAGGTCGATGGCTTGACGGAGCAGCGTGTTCACGGGGCAAAAGCACCCCTGCTCGAGGCTTCGACCCATGCACAGCAAGGCGTAGTCCTTGCGCTCGGTCAGGGCCTCGAATACCATGTAATCGAGTTGCTCCGCAACCCTGCGTCGGGCCTCCTCATCACCGTGGCGCGCGGCCCCGATGACCTCTGCGCGCACAGCCCCCAGCGTCTTGACGGCCTTCTCTCCCAGCGCAGACGCGAGCCCGCCCACCGGGTCCGCGTCGATGAGCAGCAGGGGCCGGATGCCTTCCTCACGGAGTGCACGGGCCAGCAAGGTCGCGAGGACCGTCTTGCCGACGCCTCCTTTGCCGCACACAGCCACGATGGTCTTGTCGGTGCGTTGCCCGTGATGCTCAGTGCACATCGTGGGGATCCTCCCTTCGCGAAGCCGCGGAAATGCCGCGAGACATGGCCTCGAGCAGGGAGAACAGGTCGAGCCTGTCCATACGCCCCCGGGCCTTGCCCAGACCATAGCCCAGCACGAAGGCCGCACGGCCCATCACCACTTGCAATCCCTGCTCCAGCGCGCCGCGGCCGAGCACCTGACGCACCCGCCTGGCAAACTTGTTGCGCATCTCCTCCTCCCGTCTCTCCGGCGTCGCTCGCGCAACACCCCCGTAGACCAACGGAGCAAAATCGAACAACGGAATGAATCGCGCCAGGTCGCTCGCAGACCCGCGCAAGAGCATCTGCCGCCGTCCGTATGCCTCTCCCGGCAACATCGCACCGGACAGCACGGCGTCCCAATGCTCCGCACTCATCGCGACATGGATGTCCGCCGTCATCGACCCGCTGTCGACCACCGCCCGCGCCGGTACCTCCCTCATGTCCAACACCACCGTTTGCTCCGCGGCGCCGCGCACCGTGAACCTCGCTCGCAGACGCGCATCCGAGACGATGACTCGAAGCACGCTGTCGAGCCTCTCGAGGCTCGTGAGGAACGACACGACCTGCCTGGCGCGATCGTCGCTCATGCCCTCCCCCTTCGTTTGCCCAGCATCTCCCGCAGTTCGTCGCACACCGGCTTCTCCTCGCATGCATCACAGGCCAGCTCGCGGCAGCCGAGCTCTCCGTCGTCGGAGATCGCGAGCTTGCGGTGCCTGCCCGCCACCACCTCCGCCTCCAGACACACGGGCGCGAGCGCACGAACCGCCTCGCCTTGCGTGGCAAAGAGCACTTCCACCCCGGCGACCTCCGGGAACCCCTGGAGATAGCAGGCCATCAACGAAGCCCCCACCTGCGCGAACGTCAGCCCCCGCGAGCGAGCGTCCAGGCTCACGCGCACCCAGAGCCTCCCTGGAACCGAGCGTGTCATGTATCCAGGCAGCCGATGCGTCAAATACTGGGCCGCGTCCACCGCGAAAGGGTCCGGCCACGCTTGCGGTCCGACGGACAGGATCACCACCTGCGCAAAGGGCAGCGAGGCTCCCCGCGGCACACGGTGCAGGTCGGGACCGAACAGCGACACGGTCGAGCAGCGCACCAGGTCGGAGCGACGCGTCAGCAGCACGGCCGCATGCGATGCAACGCTTGGAGCGCCCAACTCCACGGCGACTCGGTCGGACAGCACCACTTCGGGCCTGCGGCGATCGGCATCGAGCAGGCCAGCCCGAGCCGCCTCCGCGAAGGGGTCGACAGCGGTCCGCACGCAAGGCGCAAGCCCCTGCGATTCACACGCAAGCACGACCTCGCGCAGGCGACCGACAATCGGCGCCATGTCGGCGGGATCATGATTCGCGGCGGCGCCCGTCATCCCTTCCCCCCATAAGCTTTAACCAACTTTGTTGGCCCGCTCGATCTTGACATGCGATGCACGCTTGCATGAGCGAACCGACACTGGACTGGGCGACGATCGAAG
>Ga0209018_1001204_pt1 | contig 21584 bp, 21 predicted proteins | sample YNPBryBLVA2012_FD_185814 | JGI IMG/M metagenome (GOLD analysis project Ga0209018, IMG submission 185814) | Anoxygenic and chlorotrophic microbial mat microbial communities from Yellowstone National Park, USA - YNP Bryant BLVA 2012 (SPAdes)... ...
CAGGTCAAAATTAAAGAAATTTAACCGGGGAAATTCCTGTTCGTCTTTCGCTTCTAAGCGGCGGACAGTACGACCAAACGTGAACCGCATCAGTTGATAAAAAATCAGCCATCCAACGGTGGCTAAAACGGTATAAATTACACCCCGGATGATGCGTTCAGGACTGCGACTGCGGCGGTAGTCTTCTAAGGCTTGGGTGATGATTTTTTCATACTGTTGTGTCAGTTCGGTGCGGGATTTGCCTAACCGTTCGGCATCCTCATCGAAAATCGTTACAACCACCTGTTCACCGACCCGCAAACTGGTTTGGGTTTTACCATCCCGCTGGGTGACGAGGATGGGTATTTCCTCGTTGTTGGCGATTTTTTCTAGGCGACTGACCACTAGGCGTGCCCGTTCCTCTGCGGTCAGGCTACTGCTGGGGGGAATTTGAAAGAGTTCCTGACCGTCAAAAATAACCGGTACGGTTGCGGGGGGGGCTGGGGTGGGACTAGGGGTTTGCGCCCAAACGTTGGGGGTCAATACCAGGCAAATGATTAATGCGAATAGGGCACAGTATTGCCGCCATTTCTTCATAGCTGACCCCCAAAATGTTTTACTGTTTTAAGCAAGTCTCAATTTATCTTGCAGTTTCCTCGATTATAGGTCATGTCTGTCCCACCGCCCGTACTCACAATTCAGGGGTTGCCCATTCATCTGTTGCCGGATTATGCCCAGGCGCTGAGGGAACGGGTGTCCGGGGGACTCAGCACCCATGTGGTGACGCTGAATGCGGAAATGGTCATGCAGGCGGGGTCAAATCCAGCGTTGAAAACCCTCATTCAAGGGGCGGAATTGGTGGTGCCGGATGGGGTGGGGGTGACCCTGTATTTGCGGTTGCGTCGCTGTGGGACGTATCATGCGCCGGGGATTGATTTGGTGAGCCAGGTGTTGGCGCATTTGCAAGCGGAAACGGTCTTTTTTTTGGGGGGAGCGCCGGGGGTGGCGGCACAGGCTGTCCAGTATTGGCAACACCGGAACCCTCATTTGTCCATTGTGGGGGTGCAACACGGCTATTTCACGCCGGAGGAGGAAGGGGAAATTGTAGCGCAATTGCAACACCTGCAACCCCAGTTGATTCTGGTGGCTCTGGGGGTACCCCGCCAGGAATTTTGGATTCAACGGCACCGGCATTTGTGCCCCAAGTCCGTGTGGGTGGGGGTGGGGGGGAGTTTTGACATTTGGGCGGGGGTGAAAGTCCGGGCACCCCTGTGGATGCGGCGGCTGTACCTGGAATGGGCGTTTCGTCTGTATCAGGAACCCTGGCGGTGGCGGCGGATGTTGGCTCTGCCCCGGTTTGCCGTTCAGGTGTTGGTTCCAGCGTTGTGGGGCGGCGGCGGATAAACTGCGATTACCGAGCAGATAGTTGGCTAGTCTGAGCGACAAAATTGAGGACGGAAGGCACGAGGTTCCCGATGACAATTACGGTGCCGGTGGTGATGATAATCGTGGTTGCCATGCGTACCATGCCGTCTAATCCCTTTTGGTAGGCGGTCAGTTCCACATCCAGTTTCCCCACCTGTTGTTCCAGGTTGTCCACCTGCTGTTCTAAGTTATCCACTTTATTTCCCAGGTTATTCACCTTCGTTTCTAGGTTATTTACTTTGTTTTCCAGGTTATCTACCTTTTGCTCTAGGTTATCTACTTTGTTTTCCAGGTTATCTACCTTCTGTTCCAGGTTGTCCAGACGGGTATCAATGCTATTCAACCGATGAACAACGATCTCCAGAGTAGCCGCTAATGTTTCTAAGGTAATTGGGGCGTTGGATTGCATCTCAAGTCCTCCATTGATAATGTCCTAACCCTAACCTACCTGGAGTGGCAACGCATTCAACAGCCCCTAATTCCGTACCTGTTCCCGGCGCACTTGGACGGGGATCACCACCGGCGGTTGCTCCAGGGTAATGCGTAATGCTCGACTGGGACTGTGGAGGGTAGCGGCGGTCGAGTTTTGGGGCGATGGGGACTGCTGGGCAAATTCTGGGGTTGGGGCCCGCCATACCACACCGGAAATCACGCCCCCCACGAGGGCAGAAGCGGCGACGATCACCCCACTCCAAGCCAAGCGTTTGCGGGCACGGTGGGTAATTTTGGTAATCACCCCTGTCACCATCTGGTCGGCGGAAATCCCGGAAGCAGGGATGGGTAAATCCTGGCAAAGTTCGTGGAGGTTGACTAACTGCTGGTACACCTGCTTGGTCTCTGGATCGGTAGCCAGCCAGTGTTCCACTAAGGCGCACTCTTCGGGGCTGGCTTCGCCGTCTAGGTAAGCACTGAGCAGTTCAAAGCGGTCAGGGGATTCAGGACGGGTGATCTGCATAGGGAGGAAGCGGCGCAACCGCTACTAATATGGCATAAAACTAGCTATCCAGGTAAGGCTTCAACTCCATCTGTAAACGGGCACGGGCACGGGCAATACGGGATTTTACCGTTCCCAGGGAAGCCCCGGTGATCTCGGCAATTTCCTCGTAGGCGAGACCATCCAACTCCCGCAGGATAATGGTGGTGCGAAATACCTCCGGTAGGTCAGCAATCGCCCGTTTGAGCCGGTCATAAAATTCCTGGGTCGCCAAGTCATCACTCGGGCCGGGGGCATCGCAGGGCAGATCCCACTCCATTTCCGTATGCCCAATTTGCCGGGGCGCATCCAGGGAAATCGTGGGCTGGTGCCGTTTGCGGCGGCGCAATTCATCGTAAAACAGGTTGGTAGCAATCCGGCTTAACCAACTCCTAAACTTACTGGGGTCCTGGAGTCGCTTAATATGACGGTAGGCGCGCACCCAGACCTCCTGCACCAGGTCTGCCCGGTCATTCCAGTCCGAGGCTAAATGGTACAAAATTCGCTCCACATGGGTCTGATGACGGCGTACCAGTTCGGTAAAGGCGGCTCGGTCAGGTTGAAACCCCTGTTGGCAACGGCATACCAGTTCTTCGGTTGACAGTTTGCCCACGGGCACGGGCGGTACCTTGAAATGGGACCAATCGGCAGACAACGGCGGATACATGGGTGAGCCTTATCGTTCAGATGTTAGAGGTTGAGACGCTATGGCCTGGCCCAAGTTCCTGCGATTATTCCCTATCTTAATCCTGGCCGCCGCCCCCTTTGGCTGTGGTACCCGTCCCAAGGTCGCCCCCTTACCCCAAGACAGCCCAATTTTGGTCTATTTCAACCAATCGGAAGCGGCTACCTACCAGGACCCCTACCGCAAAAATATCGGCCCTCGTTATGGGGATAATTTCGAGGCGATTATTTTGCAGGAAATTGAAAAGGCGACTCGCTCGATTGACGTGGCAGTGCAGGAAATTCGCTTGCCCCTGGTGGCGAAAGCCCTGGTGAAAAAACATCAAAGTGGGGTGCGGGTGCGGGTGATTATTGAAAATAGTTATAACGTGGCGTTGAGTCAATTGACCGATACTCAAGTGGATGAATTAAATCCCCATGAACGGAGCCGTTATGATGAAGTGGTGAAACTCATTGATACGAATGGGGATGGCAAACTCAGTCAGGAGGAAATTAATAATGGGGATGCGATTATCATCATGCAAAATGGTAATTTACCTCTAATTGATGATACGGCGGATGGCTCCAAAGGCAGTGGTTTAATGCACCATAAATTTATGATTTTTGATGACCAGCGGGTGTTGGTCACTTCAGCGAATTTTACTACCAGTGATATGCACGGGGACTTTGGTTCGCCGGAAAGCCGGGGCAATCCCAATTCCCTGGTGTTGATGGATAGTCCCGAAGTGGCGCGCATTTTTGGGGAAGAATTTAACATCATGTGGGGGGATGGACCAGGGGGCAATACGGATAGCAAGTTTGGCATTCAAAAACCCCTGCGGGAACCCCAAACGGTGAATTTGGGAGCAGGAACAGTCACCATTAAGTTTTCTCCTGCCCGCCGTCGCCAGTGGGATCAAAGTACCAATGCGTTGATTGCCAATACCCTGAGCCAAGCCCAAAATAAAATTGATTTAGCCCTATTTGTCTTTTCAGAACAAAAGTTAGTAGATGTGATGGAACCTCTGCACAATAAGGGGGTGAAAATTCGGGCGTTGATTGAACCGGATTTTGCCTATAAATACTACAATCAATCCCTGGATATGTGGGGGATTGCTCTGCCTCGTAAGGGGACGTGTAAGTATGAGCCGGATAATGCGCCCTGGGCGAATCCGGTGCGGGAGGTGGGGGTACCGAAATTGCCCAAAGGGGACCGATTGCACCACAAGTTTGGAGTGATTGATAACTATGTGGTGATTGTGGGTTCTCACAACTGGACTCCGGCGGGGAATCACAATAATGATGAGACCTTGTTGGTGATTAAAAATGCTACAGTGGCGGCACATTTTGACCGGGAATTTAACCGTTTGATGCAGAATGTGGAACTGGGACCGCCGGGGTGGTTGCTCAAGGCAGTCAAAGAAGCTGAGAAAGAATGTGGTTAAGCAATTATCTCCTTTGACCGACCGACCCTGGTGGGTGTTGGTGGCGGCGGGGCTGACCGGCTTGGGGGTGGGGCTGGTGGGGGGTGGCTTCCGGCAGGCGGTGGGTTGGGGCACCCGCACTCGTTTTGACCTGCTGGCGGCTTTGGGGCAGAGTCCTGGGGGGCAGATGGCGCTGGCGGTGGTGGGTTCGGCGGGGATGGTGCTGGCGGGGTTTTGGCTGATGCGTCGGTGGGCACCGGAAACGGGGGGGAGTGGCATTCCCCAAATTGAGGGTTTTTTGTCCGGTGCGTTGCCCCTGCGGAGTGGGCGGGTGTTGCCGGTGAAGTTTGTCAGCGGCTGGCTGATCCTGGTCAGTGGCATGGTGCTGGGACGGGAGGGGCCGACGATCCAGATGGGGGGCAGTCTAGGACATCTGACGGGACGGTGGGGTGGGTTTGCGTTGGAGGAATGTCGGGTGTTGGTGGCGGCGGGGGCGGCGGCGGGGTTGACGGCGGCGTTTAATGCTCCTTTGGCAGGGATTTTGTTTGTGCTGGAGGAAATGCGCCCCCAATTTCAGGATGAGGTGCGGGCGTATCAGAGTGTGACCTGCGCCTGTGTGCTGGCGATGGGGGTGATTCAAGCCCTGGGCTGGGATGAGGTGGTACTGCCGGTGAAGATTTATGTGGCTCCGCCACTGGTGTCCCTGTGGATATTTGCGGGGGCGGGGTTGGTGCTGGGGATCGTTGGCTATGGGTTTAACCGGGGGCTGGTGCTGGCACTGGAGGGGCTGGGGTGGGTGGGGCGGCGGTTTTTTTCGCTCCAGGCGGTGCTACTTGGTGCCTTGGTGGGGCTGTTGGGGTATATTTACCAGCCGAGTTTGGCGGGGAATGCCCATCTGTACCACCCGTTGGTCAGCGGTGGGGAGCAGGTGATTCTCTGGTCGCTGAATCATTTGTCCGCAGCGCCGGAACTGTGGGGTTTGTTTCTCCTGCGCCTGGTCATGACGGTGCTGTGCTACGGGTCGGGGGCACCGGGGGGGATTTTTGCGCCCCTGTTGGCGATTGCCACGCTTTTGAGTCAGGGGTTGGCTCAGGGGGTGTATGCCGTCCTGCCTGACTGGTTGCCGGAACCGGGGATATTGACCATTGCGGGGATGGGGGGGTTGGTGGCGGCGACGGTACGGGCACCCCTAACGGCGATTATTTTGACGTTGGAAATTACCGGCAATTTTCAGTTGATTGTGCCCCTATTGGTCACTTGTTTAACAGCGACATTGACGGCGCAATATCTGGGTGGGGAACCGATTTATGAAGTATTATTGGCACGGATGTTGGGGCGGCAGAATGGGGAGTAATTAAATTATGCTTAAAACGACGAAAATTTTACTTTGGACTTGCCTTGTTGTTAGGAACAATCTGGTAAAACAGGGTAGCGTCCTTATGGAGGTGGGGTGATGAGCCGTTGGTGCTGGGGTCTCGGAATTGGATGCGGGTGGCTGGTGCTGGGAATCCTGCCGGGGTGGAGCCAACCCAAGCGCACGGTGCAGACCATTCCCTTTCGCAATCTGGGCTATACCCGCCCGGTGGTTCTGCGGGGACCCAATCCCGAATTTGGGGTGAGTATTCCTTTGTTTGGCAGGAATCTGGATACAAAGCAGAGTTTTGTGCAGTTGGAACTGGCACCTTCTCCGGTGTTGAAACCCAATTCTGCGGTGCGGATTTCTCTCAATGGTCGCCCGGTGCGGGTGATTCAAGTAAAAGATTTATTGCCGCAAAAAAGTGTGAAAATTCCGCTCCAATTACCACCGCCGGGGGAACGGTTTCTCTTCGTAGGGTTGGAGAGTTTTTTGCAAATTTCGGACAATTTTTGTGAGGATGTGGCTTCGGGAAATTTATTTTTGACGGTGGGGGAAGAGAGTTTTTTCCGGTTGGTGCAGAGGGAAGGGGATACGCCGGTGAATTATTGGTTTCGCCCGACCTACGACCGGGTGGTGCTGGCGGTGCCGGAACCGATGGATGCCCCCACGACCCAGGCGGCGTTGTGGCTGTTTAGTGTGTTGAGTTACCGGTTTCGGGATTCCCGGGTGCCGGTTGTTTGGCATCGGGGCAATGTGGCATCGCTCAAGTTAAATCCCGATACGGAAGCCGCCGTGGTGTTGCATCAGGACGACAAAGCGCCCAATATCCAACGGCAGGGCAATGTCCTACGGGTACGGGCGCAACCGGCAGTGGTGCAGTCCCTGGCGCAGGCGGAACCAGCGTTTATGGCACCGGGGGTAGAGGTTCTCAATTCTGACCCAGCGGAACCCCAGCGTTTGCGGAATCGGCGGTTGTTTAGCGAATTGGGCTGGAATGAAACGGCAAAAACCGGTTTGGGAACCCAGAGTTTCCGGCTGACTTTTGATTTGGCGCAGTTGGGGGGTCGTCCCCAGGATTTATCGCTGGCATTGCGGTCTGGCTTTACCCAAATGAGCAAGGATGATAGCAGTGCCATGAGTGCCCAGGTTTTTTTCAATGGCACGTTTATCAATAGTTTCAATGTGGGTACCCAGACCCAACTGAATACCACCCTGGTCTTGCCCGATGCCCGTCTCCAACGCACCAACAACCTGGATGTGGTGTTTACGGTGGCGCAAGAGGAGTATTGCCGTTTTCCCCGTCCGGTGACCGTGCAGGTGTTGGGCAGTTCCTACCTGGATTGGAACGGGTATCAACGTCCCCAGGGCAATTTCGACGATGTGCCCCAGGACTTTTTGGGTAAGGGACAGGTGGTGGTGGATATGGAGAATCCGGCTCTGGTGGCGGGGACGGCGCAGGTGTTGGGAATGCTCAGCCGCAGTGGCAGGCGACCTTTATTGCCGGAACTCCTACCGGCTAGCGAAGTGAAAAATTGGGGAAATTTGCCCCAGCGTCCCCAGTGGCGGTTGTTGGGGACAACCCCGGCAGTACCCCTCAATAGTCCCATCCGGTTGGGGCAAACCTTTGAAATTCTCAACCCCATGAACCAAAAAGTTTTGCTCCAGGCAGAACCCACCGCTAGTATTGGGGTGTTGCAGGCGTTTTTCCATCAGGGCGTTCCCACCCTCTGGCTGTCCTGGTGGGGGGATCAACCCCAGGTGGCTGACCGAACGGGGGCAGTTTTGTCCGACCCGGTGGCCAATTTGGCGAATCAATTGCAGGGGAATGTGGCGACCGTCACGCCCCAGGGCAGTTTTGATGTGTGGGATTTGACTGGGGACACCTTGCAGGTGCGCTATCCCGATGAGTTAAATTGGTGGTTACTCCTGCGCCGCTATCGTTGGGTGCTGTTGGGATTATTTCTCGTCCTCGGTGGCATCCTTGCCTGGCGATTGTACCAACGGTTAGGTCGTCCAGCCAAACCCCCTACTCCCCCCGCTCCCTAGCATCGTGTTTTCCTTCGACCCGACCTGGCTGGTGCAAAAGGGCTATCTCACCCTCGATCAACTCGCCCAAGCCCGCTCCTATCAGCACCAAAAGAGTTGTAGTTTGGGGACAGCCCTGAAAGAATTGAGCATTATCAACGAAAATCAGTATATCACCGCATTATCCCAAATTATCCAGGTGGAATTACTTAAAGATTGGTTGGCGGCACAAAAGCATCGGTTGGATTTAGGAATTGCCCGGATTCGCCCCCCCGCCTATTGGAGTCATGCCGAAGTGTTCCCCTGTGCTTGGCAGGATGCCCATACCCTGGTGCTGGCGGTTACGGAACGGAGTTACAAACACGCCCAATCCATCGTCCAACACATCTGGTCACGGCTGGATTTTATCCCCCTGTTGGCGACCCATGCGGAAATTACCCGTTTAGTGGTGCAGTTAAACCTCGGCAAAAAGTTAATTCAATCGGGAGCGATTACTACACAACAATGGCAAAATATTTTAGAAATTTACCAGCGTACTGGCTCCCCCATTGGGCAAATCCTCACCCGTTTGAATTATATCAAACCCCAACAACTGATTCATATTTTAGTGGATTTAACCGGCTGTCCTTCCTATTCTAATTTGATTGGTACACCCCTTTGGTCAATGGATGAAAACCTCGTCCATCGGTTTGATCCGAAACTCATGACCAATCGGTTATTTATTCCCCTACATTATGTAGATGAACACACTCTTTTAGTGATGGTACAAGACCCCTTGGATATGCGGGTAGATAGTCACATTCACAAACGACTTCCTGGGGTGGAAATCACGAAAGTTCTCGGCACAGAGAGTGATATTACCTATCTTGTAGATGGGGTCTTCCGGCAGTTGTTTAGTTGGCAGGCGGTGTATCGGTTAGCGGCTCGTTCGCCCCGGGAGTCGGCGGCTCAGGTGTTTACCCCGGCGCAGATTTTGTCCATTTACATCCTGTTGGTGCTGTTTTTGTGGGGGCTGTTGAACTACCCTGCACCCACCCTTTCTTTGGTGATGTCTATTGTGAATTTATTTTATGTGACGGCGATTGGCTTCAAAATGCTGTTGAGTTTGGTGGGGGCGGTGGATCGAAAACATCATGCGGAACCGGCGGAAATTGCCAGTCTCACCGATGATGAATTGCCTATTTATACCATCTTAGTACCTGTGTATAATGAACCGGAAATTGTGTCCATGTTAATTAAGGGTTTAGGACAGTTGGACTATCCCCACGAAAAGCTGGATGTGTTGTTACTCTTAGAAGAAAAAGACCGGGTAACGATTGAAGCCGCCAAAGCCGCCCATCCCCCCCATTACATCCGTTTTATTTACATTCCTGATAGTCAACCCAAGACGAAACCGAAGGCTTGTAATTATGGTTTAGCATTTGCCCAGGGAGACTATCTGACGATTTACGATGCGGAGGACATCCCCGATCCTGACCAATTGAAAAAAGCCATTTTAGCCTTTCGGAATGGCTCTCCCGACTTGGTTTGTGTGCAGGCGGCGTTGAATTATTTCAACCGGGATGAAAATTTTTTAACCCGCATGTTTACCCTGGAATATTCCTATTGGTTTGATTATTTATTACCTGGTTTAGATAGTTTGCGCCTGCCCATTCCCCTGGGAGGAACCAGCAATCATTTCCGCACGGATCGACTGCTGGAATTGGGGGGCTGGGACCCGTTTAATGTCACCGAGGATGCGGATTTGGGCATTCGTGCCAGCCAGCGGGGCTATCGGGTGGGGGTGATTGATTCCACGACCTATGAAGAGGCTAATTGTCGGTTAAAAAATTGGATTCGCCAGCGTTCCCGTTGGATCAAAGGGTATATGCAAACGTGGCTGGTGCATAACCGTGACCCCTGGAAATCCCTGAAAACCCTAGGCTTGGGAAACTGGTTAGCCTATCAATTCTTTATCGGCGGCACGATTGTTTGTTTTTTAAGCAATCCCATTTTGTGGTTATTTTTTATCTATGCGGCTATTTCCCGTGCCCCTTGGTTGGAACAACTTTTTCCGGGCTGGATATTGTATATTTCTTTGTTTAATTTAATCCTGGGGAATAGTATTGGGATTTACCTGAATATGATCGCCGTATTTCGCCGCAAATATTATAATCTCACCCTTTATGCGCTCTTAAATCCCATTTATTGGTTGCTCCATTCAGCCGCCTCTTATATGGCACTTTGGCAACTCTTTACCAAGCCATTTTATTGGGAAAAAACCATCCACGGGCTGAGCAAGGTGGGACATGGGGCGACTCCCCTAGGGAAAACACCACAACCACAGGGGAATTAGGAACAAAATGCCCAGGGTGGACAGGGCAATGGTGGCGGCCATAATGTCCCGATTCAATTGATGTTCTTCCGCCAAAATCAGGGTCGCCATCGCCGTCGGCATCCCCGCCATCAGCACCAGTGCCAGCCGTTGCTCCCCCCGCAGTCCCAACAGGGTCAACCCCAAGCCCACCAGCAGGGGCATGACCACAATCCGCACCAGGGTCGGCAGTCCCGCCAAATGCCAGCCCCGGTTAAACCCCAGTTGATACAACCGCCAGCCCGTGAGGACAAAAGCGGCACTGATCACCACTGACACCGCCTGATCCAAACCCCATTCCAGCCAAGGGGGAAACGGCAGGGAACGGCAAAAATAACTGAGCGCAAATGCCCACAGGGTCGGCAGTAGCAGGACTTTTTGCCAGTGATAGCCCCCAGGGGTTTGTTGCGCCCCAAAATAGCCCGCCACCAGCACCCCAATCCCATAGGTGCCCAGTAAATTATTGGCCAAACTGTAGCTGACCACCCAGCCCCACGCTTCCGGGTCAACCAGCCCCGGCACCACCCCCAAGCCGATAAACCCCGTATTAACCAGGGTGCCCGCCAGCACCACACTCCCCTGTTGCGCCGCCGTCAAGGGTTGCGTACACCAACGCACACCCCCCCAGGTCACCCCCAGGTTGATCCCCAACACCGCCAAGGTCAGCAGGGGCACCACCCACACCAACCCCTGAAAGTTCGTATGCCGCACCAGGGCAAAAATCTGCACCGGCACCCCCACCCAGTACAAGGTGCGCCCCAATATCTGCGGGAATAATTCCGGCAACCAGCGTTGGGTCAGCAACCCCAGCCCAGTCCAAATAATCAACGGGGTGTAAACGTGCAGTAAAGATTCCATAGCAACCTACGGGGGTGAATTTCGGTTATTCCCCGTTCTCATTACGGTTTTCAACGCTGTGACCAAGCGGTCGGCTATTCCACAATAAGATTAGCAGGTTAAAGCCAAGGCTGACCTGCAGATGCGCCCGATGCACAAGACCGATGCTGAAAACCATTGTCAAAGGAGGTAGTGCTATGGTGTTAGTACGTTGGAATGACCCCTTCCGGGAATTAGAACTCATGCGGCGGCAGATGGATCGCCTGTTTGATGAAATGATTCGCCGGGATGATGACGGCAAGATCAACCGGGGTGTGGACTGGATTCCGGCGGTGGAACTGCAAGATACCCCCGATGCTCTGATCCTGAAAGCCGAAATTCCTGGCGTGGAAAAAGACAACCTGGACGTGAGTGTGACCCGGGAAGCGGTGCAAATCGCCGGGGAACATCGCTTTGAAAAACGGGAAGAAGACAAAGGCACGGTGCGTACCGAATTGCGTTATGGTCGGTTCCAACGGGTGATTCCCCTGCCCGTACCGGTGGCTCATGATCAAAGCAAAGCCGAATACCGCAATGGGATTTTGACCTTGACGTTGCCGAAAGCTGAAGAGGTGAAAACCCAAGTGTTCAAACCCGCTTTGGTAGAAGCGACCAGCTAATTCTAGCTAATGGCAGTTGGTAACTGGTTGTACTCCATCCCCTGGCGACGGCTGGGGGATTTTTTTATATCTTTAGCAATCCTAAATGAGTTTAGAACAAGGGTCGCAGGGGGGCACCGCATTTTAATAATCCACGCCCCGCTTCAAATCCACCCCCCGTTCAGCGTAATGCTTGTGATTGACCATCTCCGAATGAACACTGGCGAGGTCAAAATAACGGGGAAGTTGACGGCACCGCCCCGTAATAATCACCTCCGTATGTTGGGGTTTACGCAATAGGGTTTGAATAATCGGGTCCTGGGGCAGTAATTCCAGGTCAACCGTGGGATTTAATTCATCCAAAATAATCGTTTTATACAGCCCGGAGAGGATCGCCGCCTGGGCAATTTCCCAACCCCGTTCCGCCTCCACATAGTCCAATTCCTGCCGCTCTTTCCACCAGACAATCGCATCCCGCCCACAGCGCTGGTGATCCACCAAATTTGGGTAACTGTGTTGCAATGCTTGAATCGCCGCATCCTCCGTGTAGCCCGACCCGCCCTTGAGCCATTGCAAAATCAACACCCGATGGGACAAATCCAAACGAATCCCCCGCCCAATCGCCTGCAGAGCTTTTCCTAAAGCACTGGTGGATTTCCCCTTACCCGCCCCGGTGTAAATTTCAATTCCCGTAATCCCGTATTTTTCCGCTGTGGGATGGTGATGGGGACGCATCTCCGAATGCAAATCCGCAATGTCAATCAACTCCTTGGGAGCCGCCCGCCCCGTGGCAATAATTTCCAGGGATTCCGGTTTTTCCGCCAAAACTTCCACCACCTCGTCCACCGGCAGTAACCCCAAATGCAACACCGGGTTAATCTCATCCAGCACAATCACCGAGTACAGTTCCGACAAAATCGCACCCTTGGCAATGTGCCAGCCCCGTTCCGCTTCCAAACGGTCGTAGGCGGTGATCTCCTCCGGCCCAAAAAATTCCGCCCGCCCAGTACGCACCTGGTCAATCAAATGGGGAAACGCCTGCTCCAGCGCTTCAATTGCCCCGTCCTCGTCGTACACCCGCCCCGGCCCCTTGAGAAACCGGAGCAATAACACCCGATTCTGCTTGCCCGTATTGATTCCCAAGCCAATCGAACGCAACACCACCCCCAGAGCCGCCTGGGATTTCCCCTTGCCCAACCCGTCATACACATGGATTTGCCCGACGGGACGCTCCTGCCGCCGTTGCGCTGTCACGATTCCCAATCCCGTCCGTGCCATGCCCGACCTGTGCTTAACCTTACTGGCTATTTTAGGGGATTCCCCCCGGCATGATGGACATTGTGCGTAAAGTTAACTGCCGCTACCCCTAGTCCTCGTGGTCTTCAAACGGGTCATCCAGGGCTTGCGACGGGGGGCCAAACGCCGTGTACACCGCATAACCGGTCAAGGCAATCACAGCGGTCGCCACAGAAATGATAAAAACTGTTGCAGATTCCATAGGGGGAGGTTTATCCGAGTCACGGTACTCTTATAATGTTACAGGAACTTAATAGCAACTGATCCCTATGGCCATGCGTACCCGTTTGGGGGACATCCTGCGCCCCCTCAATTCTGAATACGGCAAAGTCGCTCCGGGTTGGGGCACCACCCCACTGATGGCGGTGTTTATGGGTTTATTTTTTGTATTTCTGCTGATCATTTTGCAGATTTACAACTCTTCCTTGATCCTGGAAACCTTCAAGGTGGATTGGCGGGGCTAAAAAATCCAAGGGGTTGGCGTATCCAGCTGACCCCCGCTATGGGGGAACGTGAACAATGAATATTTTTGGCATGGGGCTACCGGAGTTGGGGGTGATTGCGGTAGTAGCACTGCTCATTTTTGGCCCTCGCAAACTCCCGGAGATTGGGCGCAGTCTGGGAAAAACGGTGAAAAGTTTTCAGCGGGCCGCCCGGGAATTTGAGGATGAGTTTAAGCGGGAAGCCCAGGCGCTGGAAGACCCCCCCGCCTTGGAAGCCAAATCCGGGGATGATGCCAGCAAAAATGGTTGAAGGGTGGTGATGAATTCAGCCGAATTTTAGGCTAAACTCTCCCGTTTGCGGCTCTCTTTCGCCGAGGGGAGCAATTGCCCCAAGCCACTGCGCTGGAGTTGTTCCTCAATCATGGCAAAAAACCTCGCCCGATCCCCCGCCCGCACCACCGCCTGATTGTGGGCTTCCGCCAACGCCACCGGATACCCATACCCCTTGGCCACCTGCGCCAGGAGTAAACTTAAGCCCTGATCCAATAGTTTTTTTTCTGCCGCCACCCAAGCGGGAAATTCCACCCGAGCGATTTCCGTACCAACATTTACATAACAAAATATGACCTGTTGCTCCCCGTAATGCTCCAAAATTCGGTTGGTACTCCGCCACAGGGGGCCCCGTTGTCCTGGTTCCAGCCAGGTTTGCATCAAGGTCGTGTCCCGCAGGGGTTTGAGCTTGTCGCAGGGGGCACCCTCCGTATGCCCGTCGCAGTGGCTCTGGCAGTCCGGCACCAGATGGGGACACAAGCCCAACCGCAGAAAATTCATCACCTCCAGGGAACGCCCCGCACTCAGATAGCTCATCAGGGGCACCCCCAACCGTTGACAGACCTGCCATGCCTCAAAAATCGGGGTCAAAATCAACGACCGTGCCGGAGCGGGCAGACCCTCCAAAAACCAATAGGTCAGGGAGCCATCCACCAAAGCCACCGCCGGTTCGGAGACCCCCTGTGTGCGCCAATCCGTCGCCAGTTCCGCCAAAATGGTCGCCTCCAACTGGGTGCGCCGATGCCCTAGCCATTCTTCCGTCCGTATGCCCCACTGGCGGCATTGGTACAAGTCCTGGGGTTGATAAAACACTTCAGGAATGCTATCCAAACGGGGTAAACGCCCGGAACCGTAATGCAAAAGCACGTAGCCAATGTTAATCAAATAGCAGTACACTGCCTCGTGGTGACTGGGGGCAATTTGGGAGCCATCGGTCGCCAACACCGTATGCACCGGGGGTGCCGGGGGAATGGTTACCTTGGTTGTCAGGGGTTCCAGGGGGACGGCGGGGGAAAACCCTAATGCTGAACCAGCGGTTGCCAGGCGCTCCACCCAATCCGGTTGGTGGTCAATGGCTTGGCGGAGGAGTTCCTGCGCCACCTGGAGTTTTTGCCGATTCGCCAGGGTTTCCTGGGTCAGGTAGCGGCTGAGTTCGGGCAATTGTCCCGCCAATTTATTAAAATCCAACATCAGCAATTCCGGCTTTTTTGCCCATGATAGGTGATTATTGTGTTTCCTAGGGCTGGGGATACCCGGAACCAACCCACCTGTCATAATAGAAAATGTTGCGAAACCTGTGTTGATGCCCCTATGAGTTTGTTGCTTTTAGAAAATCTCTTGGATAATACTGCCTTTGCCCTGCTGTTGGTCACGACCTTGGGGTATTGGGTGAATTTGGCGTTTGCCGGTCGGTTTGCCCAATGGGGCACGCTGGGGATGGGGTTAGCCAATGGCACGATTGCCGCCCTGCTGATTGCCCGCTGGGTGGAGGGGGGGTATTTCCCGTTAAGTAATTTGTATGAATCTTTGTTCTTTTTAGCCTGGGGCATGACTGCTGTCCATTTGCTGGCAGAACGGCTGAGTGGGAGTGCCTGGGTGGGGGCAGTGACGGCACCGGTTGCCCTGGGCGTGACGGCGTTTGCCGCCCTTTCTTTGCCCCCGGAAATGCAACAGTCGGCTCCCCTGGTACCGGCGCTTAAGTCCAATTGGTTGATGATGCACGTCTCGGTGATGATGCTCAGCTATGCCGCCCTGTTGGTGGGTTCCCTGCTGGCGATGGCTTTTTTGGTGGTGACCCGGGGGCAGGCGGTGCATCTACGGGGCAGTTCGGTGGGCACGGGTGCCTATCGGGTGCAACGGGTTGAACCCCCAGAACCGGTTGCGGCGGGGGACGGCAATACGGCGGTTTTAACCCGCCATGAGGTTGCCCTGACCCCGGAGCGGTTGACCCTGGCGGAGACTTTGGACAATCTCAGCTACCGGGTGATCGGGCTGGGTTTCCCCCTGTTGACGGTGGGGATCATTTCCGGGGGGGTGTGGGCGAACGAAGCCTGGGGTTCCTACTGGAGTTGGGACCCGAAGGAAACCTGGGCGTTGATCACCTGGCTGGTGTTTGCCGCCTATCTGCACGCCCGCATGACCCGGGATTGGCAGGGACGACGACCGGCAATTCTCGCCACCGTGGGGTTTGGGGTGGTTTGGGTGTGTTATTTAGGCGTGAATTTTTTGGGCAAAGGCTTACACAGCTACGGCTGGTTTTTATAACTTGATCCCCTACCCAGGGCGGCGCAATTCCGTCACCTGATCCGCCAGGGCTAAAATTTCCGCCGGGAGGGTGGTGCCAGTGATGATCAGATCAAGCATGGGCGGGCGTTGGTGCAAAAAGCTCACCACCTCGATCAACCCCAACAACCCCAAATGCACCGCCAGGATCAGTTCATCCAAAACCACCAATTGGTACTGCCCGCTCAATACCAGGTTTTGGGTCGCCTGCCAGAGCTGATGGATAGCCTGGGCTTCCTCCTCCTGCACATCGGGCGTATCCACACAGCGGGGAATCGGACAGCGAATCCAGTCCAGATGTTGTACCAACTTCATGGGGTGTTGCAGACCTTGCCGGATGCCCCCCTTGAGAAATTGCACGATCAATACCCTTTGCCCATGCCCAGCACTGCGGATCGCCAAAGCCATCACCTCCGCAAAAAAAGTGCGCTGGGGGGCGGTGTACACCTGCAAGCGACCGAGCCGGGGCAGTCCCTCCGGTGGGGTCAGGGGTGCCAAAGCCAGGGTGGAATTGGAATTCATGCCGACACATTCCAGTCCGAGAATGCTTTCATTATGCGTTAATTTAGGCGTTAAACCCCACCCCTGCGCTGCACCCCATGCCGCCCCTGCTCACCGTGGAAAATTTGGCAGTCCATTTCCCCGGGCATACGCCGGTACGGGGGGTGTCGTTTACCCTGGCACCGGGGCAGGTGTTGGGCCTTGTCGGGGAGTCCGGGTCGGGCAAATCCCTGACCGCCTTGGCTCTCATCGGGTTGGTGCCAGCCCCCGGCACCGTCCAGGCGGAACGACTAGAATTATCGCCTCCCCAGCAACCCCCGGTGGATTTACGCACCCTCACCCCCCGCTCCTGGCCCCAGTATCGAGGGCGGGCCATGGGGATGGTCTTTCAAGAACCCGCCAGTTCCCTGAATCCCGTGTACGCCTGTGGCTGGCAATTGGCTGAAGCCTGTCGGGCGCACCGCACGCTGACCCCCGCCCAACTCCGGCAACGGCAGGTACAACTGCTCCAGGAAGTGCAACTCCTGCCCCCGGATGCGCCGCCCGCACTGGTGTCCAGCCTCCTGCACCGGTACCCCCATCAATTCTCCGGGGGGCAATTGCAACGCTGGATGTTGGCGATGGCCTTGGCCAGTGACCCCTGGCTCCTGTTGGCGGACGAACCCACCACCGCCCTGGATGTGACCATTCAGGCAGAAATTCTCAGTTTAATGAAACGCCTGTGCCAGCAACGGCAGATGGCCGCCCTTTTGATCAGCCATGACCTGGCCGTGGTGGCGGATTTGGCAGATCAGGTGTTGGTCATGTACCAGGGCACCGTGGTAGAGTCCGGGGACAAAACAACCATTTTTCAGCACCCCCAGCATCCCTACACCCGGGGACTCCTGGCTTGCCGCCCCTCCCCCCGCCACCGCCTCGCTTTTCTCCCCACCCTGACGGATGTTTTGGAAAATCGCCCCGCCCCCGCCGTCATTTCCCCCGCCGCCCACGCCCAACGCCTCAGCCACCTCCAGCAACAGCCAGTTTTGTTGCAGGTGGAGAACCTCCAGGTGGGCTATCCCCGCCAACCCCCAGAGCAATGGGCGGTCAAAGGGGTTTCCTTCTCCATCCACCGGGGCGAAACCCTAGGGCTAGTGGGAGAATCCGGGTGCGGTAAAAGTACCTTGGCACGGGCGATCCTGGGTCTGCTCCGACCCCAAACCGGCAGGATTACCTTTGACGGTCAGGAGATCACCCAATATTCCCCCGCCCAACTCCGGCCCCTGCGGCGGCGGATGCAACTCATCTTCCAAGACCCCCTCGGTTCCCTCAGCCCCCGGATGACCGTGCGGGAAGCCCTCCTGGAACCCCTCCGCATTCACCTGCCCCGCCAGTCCCCCCGCTTGGCGTTGGCACAAGTCGTTACATTGTTAGAACGGGTGGGTTTGACTGCCGATGCCCTGCCCCGTTATCCCCATCAATTCTCCGGGGGGCAAAGACAGCGGCTGGCCATTGCCCGTGCCCTGGTCACCAGTCCCGATTTTCTTATCTGTGATGAATCCGTCTCCGCCCTAGATATTTCCGTTCAAGCCCAGGTGCTGAACCTACTCAAAGAGTTACAAAGCGAATTCCATCTGACCTACCTCTTTATTTCCCACGACCTGAGTGTGGTTCACTTTATGAGTGACCGGATCATGGTGATGAACCAGGGTCAAATCCTCGAAATCGGGTCAGCCGACCAAATTTACCACCAACCCCAGCACCCCTATACGCAAAATTTGCTCCAAGCCATTCCCCGCCTGGATGTTCCCCTGGTTTCCTAAGGACGAACCCCCATCTCCATTCCCATTCTATGAGGAATAAAATTGGCAATTTTTAGGAAACTTATCCCCCAGGTAGTAGTCAAGAACCCATCCCCAAGATAAGCTAAAATAAGGGATTCCCAATCGAGGTACTATGTCAGGTCAACAGGAGCACACCTTCACCCCAACCCCTGGATTTAATCTCAGCGAACTCACCCCGGAGAGCGACCTACACCAGGAATTGGCGACCCTGCGGGCACAAGCGGAATGCCTCCTCCAGGAACTCCAACTCTGTCAACAGACCGCCAACGAACAACAGCGCTTAATCGAAACCCTGGCGGCTCAACTCCAGCAATCCCAACAACAGATGCACCAGTGGGAACAAACCCAGTCCTTTCAGCAAAAACGGCTCCAGGAACAGGAAGCGGCACTGATCCTTGAACAACAACAACGGCAGGAATTGGAAGCCCGGTGCTACCGGCAACAACAGGAAAACCTGCAACTACGGCAATTACTCTACACCTATGCCCCCGGCATTGCTTGGGAAGAACAGGCACGGCTCTACCAACAACCCATTCCCCCCTGGCACGTCAGCCCCGCCCCCAGCGCCGAACCGGCACCAGCCCCGACCGACCCGGAACCCACAACCCTGATGGCTGAACGCACGCCCCCCAGCCAGCCCAAAAAATCCCCCGTTCTGCCCAAACTCTAACCCCGCATCCCCTGCGGTTGTTCCAAACCCGTCTGCCAATGGGGTCGAGCGGCGACCGTCCCCAGGGCACCCGCTGGCGCCAAAGCCACTCCCAATCCCTCCATCCGCTCCCAGGAAGGGGCAAAAGGCGGCACCGCAAACTGGCAGACCGACCAATCCGCCTGCACCTCCACCCCCAGGAGACCACATTGACCCCCCCGCCGCCCCTCAGGACGGTAATGACGACAACACCGACAGGCAGAACCGAAGTAATCCGTGCTGGGTAAAGGCATGACCGTACAACCCTTTATTAAATGAATTTCAACCCTGTTTTAGATAGTATTGCCTTGATCCCCAGCTTTTTTAATCTCTTAAGGATTTTTTCGGCATTCTATGGAAAATCTAAAGAATCCTAAGGACTGGCAGGATTAAACCCCACGGGGATCAAGTAAAAAGAATAAGCTTTATAGATATTCTGGGATGCCGCTGGTAAAAGTAATAAATACTTAGGGATAGGGGTGACTCAGGGTATTGCATTGAGTTATGGTTATAAAAATCGGTTCCGGGGATACCGCCCCCGTACCTAGTTTGGGGTTAGGGCGAACCAACTGTGGTACGATTCAGACAAATGTGATCTCATCGTATCGGTGCAAGTGATTTAGTTCATTGGAGCAGGGGCAGTCCCAGGGTTACGGTAAAGGGGTACGAAACTGCTCACAGAACCTATGCTAGAGTTGCTACCTGTGGTTATGACTGCTCCCGATTTAGCTGATTGGTTGCGGACGACCCTTGCCCCGGCGGATTGTACTGGGCAGGGAATTTTGGATGGTGCCCAACTGCGGATCATGGTCGAAGCCGCCAGTGTTCCTTCCCCCACCCAAGTGTTAAGCTGTTTGCGCTCCGGTTTGCCCCAATTGGCGGCAGGGGAGGTCACTTCCCTTTTGGTATTCGGTCGGGTGCGGGGGGAGGCGATCCCCCACTGGGCGGAAACCCTGACCGTGACCCCCACCATGCGGGGAGAGTCGGTGCAAGAACGGTTGGCACGGTTGAAAAATAGTTTGCAACGCCAGTCCCAAGTGGGGCAAAAATTCCGGGAACAGATGGGCACGCTGCGCCCCCAAACGGTTCCGCCGACCCCAACCCCCACCAGCCCTACCGTGACCGGGGTGGATGTGCGACAACGGTTGAGCGAGGGACAGCGGGATTTTAGCCAGATGGATTTGAGTGGTTTGGACTTGAGTGGTTTGGATTTAAGCGGGGTGTGCTTCCGGGGGGCGGATTTATCCCGTGCCAATTTGCGGGGCAGTAATCTCAGTGGTGCCGACCTGCAACAGGCGGTACTCCGGGGTGCCAATTTGAGCGAAGCCAACCTGCGCCGTGCCAATCTCCACCGGGCGACTATGGGCAGTGAACCCCGCAGTGCCACGAATTTACGGCAGGCTGACCTCCAGCAGGCGAACTTGGCGGAGGTGACCCTGGGACGGGTGGTGGCGGTGGGTGCCAATTTTGCCGGGGCGAATTTGAGCCGGACGGATTTGAGTCGGGCGGATTTATCCCAGACCAATCTCACCCAGGCGGATTTATCCCAGGCGGATTTGTCCCGTGCCAATTTGAGCGGGGCGGGGTTGACAGATGCCAATTTATCCCAAGCCAATCTCACTGCCACGGATTTGACCTGGAGCGAACTGATCCGCACCAACTTGGAACGGGCGGACCTCTCGGAAGCCAGCCTCAACCACGCCAAGCTGGAGGGTGCCTACCTCAGGGATGCGGTCTTTAAGGGCACCATCATGCCCAATGGCATCGTCACCTACACAGCGCCTGTGGAGTGAGATGGGGTTAACGCCGGAACTGCGGGCACGGCTAGAGGATTGGCTCGACCGGGCGGAACGGACGTGGCAGGTGGTCGTCAGTGATTTTCTCAGCCCCCCGGAAGCCCTGGCGGTGCAGGCTCACTGTGACCGTTTGAGTACGGTGCAATGGTGTACGTGGGGGGGCTATCCCCAGGCGGAGCGGGTGCGGGTGGCGGTGGCGCCAACGGACATCCCTCTTTCTGCAACCGATGTGCCCCTGACCCTGTTGGGGGTAGCGGGGAATTTTTTGTTTGACCCCGCCAGCCACCGGGACTTTTTGGGGGCAATCCTGGGCACGGGTTTGGTGCGGGAAAAGGTGGGGGACATTTTGGTGCTGGGGGAACGGGGGGCGCAGGTGCTGGTGGTGCCGGAACTGGCAGACTTTCTCTGCACCCATTTGACCCAGGTGCGCTCCGTGCCCGTAACCGTCAGCCCCTTGCCCTGGGAGGAATTGCGGGTGCCGGAACCCTGTACCAAAAATCTGACCACCGTGGAAGCCTCCCTGCGCTTGGATGCCCTGGGTTCAGCGGGCTTTGGACTCTCCCGTGCCAAGATGGTGGACTGGATCAAACAGGGGGAAGTGCGGGTCAATTGGCAAACCATCACCCAACCCAGCCATACCCTCAAAACTGGGGATGCGATTGTCATCCGGGGCAAGGGACGGGTCGTGGTCGGGGAAATTACCCTCACCAAAAAAGACCGTTACCGGGTGGATTTGACCCGCTTTAGCTA
>Ga0209018_1001205_pt1 | contig 21576 bp, 16 predicted proteins | sample YNPBryBLVA2012_FD_185814 | JGI IMG/M metagenome (GOLD analysis project Ga0209018, IMG submission 185814) | Anoxygenic and chlorotrophic microbial mat microbial communities from Yellowstone National Park, USA - YNP Bryant BLVA 2012 (SPAdes)... ...
CCGCGTTCCGCTGGCCAAGCCAGCCGGAACGCTCGGCCCACCCTTCGGGGTCCCTCCCCGCTCCACGGGCAAAGCCCGTGGAGCCTCGCCCCACCCCTCACGCCTTCTTCGCCTTCGGCTCGAATGCCCCCAATCCCCTGGCAGGTGATGGGACTGTTCTTGGAATCTGCAAGGTATCCAGGACTTGAACCGCCTGTTCGGTTCCCATCGCGGGATTGGGGCCAATCCCGCGATGGAAGGCGAAATGGAAGTGCAAATCCCCATGGATCTTCATGGCCGGCATAACCCACTGCTGTCCAAAATCCTATCGGGCTAGCTTTTCCGCCTTTCACCCGGAAAGCACCACCAGCGCCGAAGGTCCATCGCGGAATTGGGGCCCGTTGCTTTCATCGGCCTCTGGAGAGGGGTCTTACACAGGGAGTTCAAGGAGATCGGGAGTTTTTCTTTTCGCTTTTTACTTTTCCCTCTCCCTCCTCACCGTCCTGCCTGCCTCCGGCCCGCGGGGCTCAGTCGTCATCCTCTGGGGGCATGGGGTTGGGGGTGTCCCGGTTCATGTTGGAAGGGACGAGACCCGGCGGCGGCAGGGGCTTCTGGCCGGGCGGGGCCTTGGGGGGCTCGTCCGGCGGCTTGGTGGCCGCCGCCTCGGCCTCCGCCTCCGCGTCGTCCGGCTCGTCACCGCCTTCGTCCTCGTCGCCCATCTCGTCCGGTTCCGCGGGCGGCGCCGGGCGTTCCGGAACGAAGGCGGGACGCGGGAAGGAGGGCGCCGGAGCGCCCGGGGAGGGAGAGGGGCCGGCGGCGGGAAGGGCGGGGGGCCGGGCCCCCTTCTCGGTCACGATGGTCAAAAGGTCGGAGGAGCGGACGGCCAGTTCGCCCCCCGAGAGGCGGAGGTAGGTCCACCCGGCGGCCTCCCGGTGACCCTGGATCACCAGGGACCGGTGGTCTTTGAAGATGGCCACCTCTTGGGCGAAGAGGGGCGGCCCCAGCAGGACCGTCAGCAGGATAAGGACCGCGCGCTTCACGGCACCACCTCCACCGAGAGGCCGTCTTCCGACGGGGCGGCGGGAAGGATCCCCGCCCCGGCCTCCGAAAGGGCCCTCTCCACCACCCATCGTGCGCCCTCCGGGACCAGGAAGGCAAGACACCCTCCTCCTCCGGCGCCGCAGGCCTTCCCGCCGAGGGCGCCGGCCTTCCGCCCCGCTTCCAAAAGGCGCCGCACCTCCTCCGTCTCCACCCCGTCGGCGAGCCCTCGCCGGGCTTCCCATTCGTCGCCCAGAAGGCGGCCCGCTCCGTCCAGGTCCCCCTGGAGGAGGGCCTGCCGCATGGCCCGGGCCACCGCCGCGACCTCCTCGAGGCGGCGGACCGTCTCCGGATCTCCGTCGAGAAAGCGCTTCATTAGGGCCCAGTTGGTGCGGGCCGAGAGGCGGGATTGGCCCGAGTAGGCCACCACCAGGCGCCGCCCCAGGGCGGCGAGGTCCACCGTGAGCCGCTCCACCCGCTCCCGCCCCGGCGCGTAGTGGATGGCCAGCGCTCCGCCGTGGAGGGCCGGCCAGAAGTCCTGCACGCCGGTGGGGATCCCGAGGTGGGCCGCCTCCACGTCCCGGCAGAGGGCCACCAGGGCCGCCGGGTCGAACCGCCGCCCGGAGGCCGCCTCCAGCGCCGCGGCCACCGCCACCGAGAGGGCGGAGGAGCCTCCCAGGCCGCTGCCCGGGGGAACGTCGCTTCCAGTTTCCAGGCTCCAGCCCCCCTCCAGGCCCAGCGCCTCCACGTACCGTTCCAGCAGGGCCAGCCTGCCCCGCGCCTGCCCCCGCTTCCAGCGGTATCCGTCGCCGAGGTCCCGGGAGCGGAGCCCCACCCCTTCCCTGCCGTCCCGTTTCAGGGCGGCCCTGGCCCTGAGCCCCACGGCGACGTTGACGGTGAGGGCGCCCTCGACCAGGAGACCCTGCGGCCACAGGTCCAGGCTTCCCCCCGCCAGGTCCACCCGGGCCGGCGCGGTGACGGTGACGGCCTTCATGGTTCTTCGCTACCCCTCTGGGCCTCGAGCCCCTGGACGATCTCCCGGAGGTTGGGCGCCTCCTTGCCGTAGGGGTCGGCCTCCAAGGCCCGCCGGAAGTAAGTGAGCGCCTTGCGGGTGTCGTTTTTCTCGTTGAGGTAAAGGGACCCCAACGTGGCCAGGTAGGAAGGCTCCCGGGGTACGATTCGCAGGGCCCGCTCGTACTGGGCGATGGCCTCGTCCACCCGGCCCTGCTGGAAGGCGATGCGGGCGAGGTTGGCCAGCGCCTCGTGGCGGCGGGGATCCAAGGCGAAGGCCTTGGTGAAGGCGAAGCGCGCCGGCTCCCAGTGGCCGTCCCCCGCCTCCACGATCCCCTTCTCGAAGTAGAGGTCCGAAGTCTCCAGCCCCTGGGCCAGGGCCTCTTCCAGGACCTTCCGGGCCTCCGCCCGCCGGTTCTGGTCCAGCAGGACCTGGGCGAGGTTGGAGGCCGCCTCGGCGAACCGCGGGGAGAGGGCCAAGGCCGCCCGGTACTCCTTCTCCGCCAGCGCCAGCCTTCCCTGCCGCTTGTGGACCGTTCCCAGGTTCAGGTGGGCCGTGTCCATCTGCGGCTTCAGGGCGATCTCCCGCTCGAAACAGACCCGGGCCTTGTCGTACTGCCCCTCGTTGAGGTAGGCGATGCCCAGCATGGACAGGGCGGGGACGTTCTCGGGGTTCCGCTTGAGGATGGAGAGGAGGACCTCCTTGCCCCGGGCCTTTTCGCCCCGGTCCATGAGGTCCGTCACCGAGCGAAGCTCCTCCTCGATGGAGATGGCGTCCTTGGGGTCCAGAAGGCCCTTGGCGTCGGGCCTCACCCCGCCTCCGGACAGGTAGCCCAGGGATAGGAGCTGGCGGAGGGTCTCGGCGTTGGACGGGTCCTTAAGGAGCCTCTCCATCTCCGCCTTCTCGCCGACGTCGGCCGCCGGGAAGGCATTGAGCGCCTTGCGAAAGGCCTCCACCCGGTCGGGCTCCCTCAACGCGAGGTTCTCCGTCTCCGAGACCCGGTACCGGTACAGCTCGGGCTTGGGGGCCTCGATGAACTTCCATTCCCCGTCCAGGATGGCGCGGAGGGGCGCCCAGCCGTAGGTGAAGAAGCCGTGGTAGGACTCGGCGTAGAGGGGCCGGGGCGGGAGGGAGCCTCCCCGCAGGAGGGGAAGGAGGCTCCGGCCGTCGGTCCGCGGGGCTTTAAGGCCCATGAGGTCCAACACCGTGGGCATCAGGTCCGAGAGGCCGCAGAGGTCCTTGACCCGGAGCCCGGCGGGGATCTTGCCCGGCCACCGCAGGATCAAAGGAACGTGCAGGGCGTAGTGGTAGAGGAAGACGCCGTGCTGGCGCTCGCCGTGTTCCAGGAGGCCCTCGCCGTGGTCGCCGGCGACGGCCACCACGGTCCGCGAAAGGAGGCCCGCCTCCTCGAGCCCTTGGAGGAGCCTTCCGATCTCGCGGTCCATGTAAGCGATCTCGCCGTCGTAGGGGCTCTGGGCGAAGTCTTTGGCGAAGGGCTCGGGGGGTCGGTACTCGTAGTGGGGATCGTAGTAGTGGACCCAGAGGAAGAAGGGGCCGCGTGCCTTCCGGGCCGCCTCCAGCGCGGCCTTCGTCACCTCCTCGGCCTTCCGTTCCTCCGGGGGGCCGCCGCCGCGGGGCGGCTGGGTCATCCGGTCGTCGTAGAGGTCGAAGCCCTGGGCCAGCCCCCGCTCCCGCTCCAGGATCACCGAGGAGACCACCGCCAGGGTGGCATAGCCCTTACCCCGGAGGAGGGTGGCCAGGGTAGGCACCCCCTCCTTGAGCCGCAAGCCGTTCACCCGAAGGTTCAGCGTGGAGGGCAGGCAGCCCGTGAGGATCGTTCCGTGGGAGGGAAGGGTCAGGGGAACGTGGCTCTGCGCGTTCTCGAAGAGGGCCCCCTCCCGTGCGAGGCCATCCAGGAACGGGGTTCGGGCCTTTGGATTGCCGTAGCAGCCCAGGTGGTCCGCCCGCGTGGTGTCCAGCGTGATGAGGAGGAGGTTGGGCGGAGCCTCCGCCCGGACCGCCGCCGAACCAAGAAGGACGGCGGCCAGCAGGACCGCGGCGTGGGATCTTCGTCTCATGGCTTTTCGGGGGCGGCGTGGGCCGTGATCCACCGGGCCAGGGTCTTCACCGCCGCTCCGTCCACCAGCCCCGTTCCTTCTCCCTGGGCGTTCTGGGCCGCCAGCGTGTGTCCCACGCCGGGGAGGGTGAGGACCTCCTGTCCCCCGTGGAGGGCCGGCGAGAGGATGTCGGCGTGGAAGGCCTGGACGGTCAGGTCCCGCTCGGGGTAGGCGAAGAGGCAGGGGACGGCGAGGGCCCGCACCGTCTCCAGGGGATCCATCGCCGCCAGGGTGCGCACCGCCGGCATGTGAAGCCGCTGGCCCCGGAAGGTGAACGCCGGTTCCGTCCCCTTCTCCACCTGGACCTCCAGGGCCGAGAGCTCCAGGTAGGCCTTCTGGCGCGCTTCGGGGTCGGTCATGGAGCCCACCTGCTCCTTCCAGAGGCGCAGGAGGGGCTTGGCGGGGTAGGCCACCCCCACGAAGGCCGAGACGGAGGGGGAGGCGGCGGCGGCCCGGGCCGCCATCCAGGCCCCCAGCCCCACGCCCAGCACAACGGCCTTGCCTCCCTTCGCCTCGGGACGGGAGGCCAGGTAGTCCGCCAGGGCCCGTGCGTCGGCGATCCGGTCCTCCGGGGAGACCTTCTGCGGGTCCCCCCCCGACTCCCCCACACCCCGGCTGTCGTACCTCAGGGAGGCCACGCCGTTCTCGGCGAGGAGGGCCGCCAGCTGCTTCCAGGTCCCCGAAAGGGAGTAGGGGTCCCTCGGGTCGTTGCCGTCCCGGTCCAATGCGGCCAGGTCCTGCACCAGAAGCACCGCCGGAAAGGGGCCTTGCCCCTGGGGAAGGGCCAGGGTTCCCCCCAGCGTGACGCCGGAGGCCGCGACCCGGACCTTCTCTTCTTTGAAGCCGCCCCCGACTTCCACGCTCCGGGAGACGATCCGCGGCGCCTCCTGGTCGAAGGGTTCGGGGGTGTAGTCGGCCCGGAGGGCCACCAGCCCCTCGCCGGGGATGGTGACCAGGGCCACCTCGCCCTTCCGGTCCAGCCAGAAGGAGGAGAGGAGGGTGGTGCCGATGAGGAGGTCGAAGTGCTTGAGGATCAAAGTCTTTCCCCGAAAGGGCGCCCGGTCGGTCCCCATGTACTCCAGGGAGCCGGCCCGCACGCTCAGCGCCTGGGGAAAGATCAGCGTCAGGGGCCGGGAGGGCTCTTTCATGGCCGCCGCTTCCCGCGCCAGGACCAGGTAGGGGACGAAGGTGTAGGAGTCCACCACGAACGGCCTTTCGGGCATGGGCTCGTCCTTGATCCGGCTGTCGGAGAAGCGCGTCTGCTGGAAGTGGAGGACCTTCTCCCCGGGAAAAACCTTGCCGGAGTTGACCCCCAGGTCAATCCGGTTGGCCATCTCGTCCTGCTGGAGCTGGGCCGAGCGGTTGAAGAGGTCGTAACTCCGCCAGTCCTGGTCAATGACCTCCCGGGCCGAGTCCTGGGCCTCCACCATGTCGGTCTTGCTGAAGTCGTTGAAGGTCAGCCGGTAGGAGTAGCCCTGGAAGCTTCCCGTGGCGGCGTCCAGCGAGAGCACCGGGTAGAGGTAGAGGTCAATGTAGTTCCGCTTGGCCTTGGGCATGGGCATCTGGAAGCGGATCTCCGAGGAGAGGGTCCTCTCCCCCTTCTTTTCCTCGATCTTGAACTTCTCGTAGCCCTTGTTGACGCCGTTGAGAAGGAGGTCGAATTTGCCCTTGGTGAGGGGGGCGCGGGCCCAGAAGGTGAACGCCGCCAGGAACAGAACGCAGGCCGCCGCGACACGACGCATGGGGACACCTCCGAAGGGGCATTATACGCCGTCCGCCCGGGGGGCTGGCTTACCGGGCCGGGGGGCGGGACCGGGGGACCGCCGGCGGTACCGCCGCGCGGTTCACGAGAGCCAGCAGGACCCGGTCGGTGTCGAGGTAGCCGGAAAGGCCCGCTTCGGCGGCCAGGGCCTCGGCCTCGGCGAAGGCCCGGCGGGCGCCGGGGGTGTCCCCCAGCAGGCAGAGGCCCAACGCCACCGACGCCCGTCGGCCCACCTCGCTGGCGGCCCGCTGGAGGGCCCCCAGCCCCGTCGCCGGCGCCTCCCCCACCAGCCGGGCCTCCCGCAGGAGCTCGGGGGTCATCAGGAGGGCGGCGTGCCGCCGGCTCTCCTCGCACCGGCCCGACAGGTGGGCGGCGACGGCCAGCAGGGAGAGGGAGCGCCGCAGGGTGACGTCCGGCTGCCGACCGGCGGCGGCGTAGGCCTCGTCGGCCTGCCCGTCCTCCAAGAGGAACAGGATCCAGGTTCCCTGGGCCCTCTTCCGTGCGGCCGAGGGGATTCGGCGGACCAGCTCCCGGGCCCGTTCCACCTCCCCCAGCCGCACCGCCACGAGGAAGGCCCGCTCCGGCTGGTGGCCGGAGAGGACCAGGGCCATCCGCGGGCGCCCGTTCAGGAGGAGGAGCTGGAAAAGGGTGGCGCCGTCGGCGCCGTAGGCCGGGCCCAGCGACAAAAGCTCCAGGCGGTCCCGGATCTGCTCCGCGAGGCAGCGGGCCTGGCGGCAGGAACGGAGGGTGGAGAGGTAGAGGAGCCAGGGCCGGAACTCCGGGTGCCGGGCGACCAGGGCCGCCTCCCGGGCGGTGTTTCCGGCGAGGAAGGCTTCGTAGGCCTCCCGCCTCAGCTCCCAGTAGAGCCCGTAGGGGCGGCTCAGGCCGTAAGATCCCGCCAGGAGCACCGCCAGAAGGAGGACCGGCGGGCTCAGGAGCGCCAGGGCCCCCCAAGGCCGCCGCCGTCCCTCCGGCCTCCAGGGACGGCCCTCGCCGTCCACGTAGCCCGCCGACACGAAGTGCCAGCGGCCCCCGCCCCGGACCCACCATCCGCCCGGGGTTCTCACCGCCTCGCGGATTTCCTCGGGACCCCTCCGCCCCCGCCACCGCCAGCGGCCCTCCGGTTCCTCCTCGATCTCCGCCAGGCATCGGCGGTAGAGGACCTCGAGGACCAGAACCAGGGCCAGCAGGGCCAGGGTCACCAGGGAGAGGGCGGGGAGAACCGCGTAGGTGAGGGCCACCCCCAGGGCGTAGAGGCCATGGACGGGGCCGAAACCGGCCACCACCGCCTCGAAGCCACGTCCCACGGTGATCCAGTGGCTGAAGAGGGCCCAGACCCCCACCACCGCCCACTGGGCGACACCGATCCACCGGGGCGGGCGCCCCCCGGTTCCGGCCAGGAAGTAACGAAAGCGCCGCCCGCAGCCCCGGGAGGGGCCGCCACCGGTTCCGCCGACGGGTTCCAGCGCCGTGTCCTTTCTCAGACGGTGACCGTCTCCCCGAAGCCCACCACCCGGACCTTCACCCCCCGGGCGGCGGCCTTGGCGGCGAAGGAGGCGGGGTCGGCGGGGATCACCGGGAAGGTGTCGTAGTGGATGGGCATGACCTCCTTGGCCCCGCACAGCACCGCCGCCTCCACGGCGTCGTCGATCCCCATGGTGAAGTTGTCGCCGATGGGCAGGAGGGCCAGGTCAATGGGATAGAGGCGCCCGTAGAGGCCCATGTCGGAGTGGAGGGCCGTGTCACCGGCGTAGTACACGGTCTTGCCGCCCATGAAGAGGAGCAGGCCCGCGGGGTGGCCTCCGTAGGAGCCGTCGGGCAGGGCCGAGCCGTGAATGGCCGGCACCAGCTTCACCCGGCCCCAGGGAAAGCCGAAGGCTCCGCCGATGTGCATGGGGTGGACCTTCACCCCCTGGGCCGAAAGCCAGTTGGCGATCTCGAAGTTGGAGACCACCACGCAGTCGTTCCGTTTGGCGATGGCCACGGCGTCCCCCACGTGGTCTCCGTGTCCGTGGCTCACCAGGACGGCCTCCACCCGGATCTCCTCCGGCCTGGCCTTAGCGTGGCCGTTGCCCGTGAGGAAGGGGTCCACGATGACCCGCTTCCCGTCCGCCTCCAGTTCGAAGCACGAGTGGCCGTGGTAGGTCAGCTTCAGCATGGGCGCACCTCCCCGGGCCTCAGGAGCCGCCCCTCCGGACCGCCCCCGGTGGCCCCGGTATCCTCTCTCCGAGTACACCACGGCAGGCCCCCCCGGCGCAAGACCCCCGCTTGCCCCCCAACTTCCAGGGAGTGGGCGGTGTTTGTTCGCGCGGCGTTTTAGAATTGTCAAGAAAAGGAATTTGTCAATCACGGCCGTTCCACATCCGATCCGGCGCCATTTTCTCGCCTTTCGCCCGGAGCGACGGGGAGGGTGGAAGGCAGGCCGCAGGATTGGGCCTTGGCGAACCGGAGGCGCGTATACTTGACCCATGCGGATCGAGGGGCCCCTCCTGCGGGGCCGGTTCCTGCGGCGCTACCGGCGATTCTTGATGGACGTGGAGGCGGGGGGGCGGGAGGTCACCGTCCACTGCCCCAACTCCGGGAGCATGGAAGGGTGCCTGGAGGAAGGGGCGGAGGTCGTCTGCTCCTTTTCCGCCGCCCCGGGCCGGAGGCTCCCCTGGACCGCCGAGTGGATCCGCCTTTCTTCGGGCTGGGTGGGCATCCACACCCACCGGAGCAACCGGATCGTGGAGGAGGCCCTCCGGGAGGGCCGGGTTCCGGGGCTCCAGGCGTACACCCAGATCCATCCCGAGGCGGAGGTGGAGGGGGGAACGAGCCGGGTGGACTTCCTGCTGAACGGCCCGAACCTTCCTCCCTGTTACGTCGAGGTGAAGAACGCCACCTGGCCGGCCCCCGGCGGCGGCGTGGGCTTCCCCGACGCCGTGACCGAAAGGGGTCTGAAACATCTGGGCGTCCTTTCCCGTAGGGTGCGGCAGGGGTGCCGGGGGGTGATGGTGTACCTGGTCAACCGATCGGACGGCCACTTTTTCCGCCCCGCGCGGGAAAAGGACCCGGCCTACGCCCGGGGGCTCCTCCGGGCGGCGGCCGCCGGGGTGGAGATCCTGGCGTTGCGGGCGGAGATCGCTCCGCCCTTCGTGCGCCTCGGGGCGCCTCTCCCCGTAGTGCTCCGGTGAAGGAGGGACGGCGATGAGACAGGCGATGGCGGCGGCGGGCGGCCTCTGGCTCGCGGCGGTTCTGGCGTCGGCCCCGGCCCGAGCGGCGGACGGGCCGCCGGTCCTCTTTCCCGAGCCCCTCTCCCCCCGGGTGGTCGCCTACCGGATGGAGGTCTCCTGGGACCCGGCCGCCAAGGTCATCCGCGGGACCGAGACCCTCACCTGGAAGAACACCACCGATTGCCCCACGGCGGAGGCTTGGTTCCACCTCTACCCCAACGCCTTCGCCAACTCCTCCACGGTCTTCATGCGGGAGTCCCGGGGGGGCCACCGGGGCTTTCAGGCCGACGCCGAGAGCTGGGGCTACTGCCGTCTCCTCTCGCTCGCGGCGGCGGTGGGGGAGGGGCCCGAGGCTTCGCCCCGGCCCGACTTCCCCGGAGAGGACCGGACGGTGCTCCGCCTCGCCCTCCCGGCGGAGGTGCCGCCCGGGGGCACGGCGACCTTCCGCATCGCCTTCGAAACCCGGCTTCCCCGGGTCTTCGCCCGCTCCGGCTACGCCGGCGACTTCGTCATGGCCGGCCAGTGGTTCCCCAAGATCGCCGTCTTCGAGGGGGAGCGGGGCTGGAACTGCCACGCCTACCACCTCAACTCCGAGTTCTACGCCGACTTCGGCGTCTACGACGTGACGCTGACCGTTCCCCGGGACCACGTGGTGGGGGCCACGGGGGTCCTCTGGAAGGAGGAGGGCCGGGGAGGAGAAAAAAACCTCCACTTCCACGCCGAAGACGTCCACGACTTCGCCTGGACCGCCTCCCCCCGCTTCCAGGTTCTGGAGGAGGAGTGGAAGGGCGTGAAGGTCCGGGTCCTCGTGCAGGCGGGCAACGCCCGCCAGGGGCGCCGGTACCTGGAGGCCGTGCGGGGGGCCCTGGAGGCCTTCGCGCGCCTCCTCGGAAAGTATCCCTACCCGGTGATCACGGTGGTGGACCCTCCCCGGGGCGGGCTGGGGGCCGGCGGGATGGAGTACCCCATGCTCATCACCGCCATGTCCAACCCCCTCGTCCCCCGGGACGTCCTCTACCCGGAGATGGTCGTCATCCACGAGTTCGGCCACCAGTACTGGTACGGCATGTCGGCCAACAACGAGTTCGAGGAAGCCTGGCTCGACGAGGGGATCAACTCCTACTACGAGCAACGGATCGTGGAGGACCTCTACGGCCCCGGCCGCTCCCTCCTCCGGAACCTCTTCGGCTGGCACCTGGGGGATGGAGACAGCCAGCGGCTGGGCTACCTCTCCCTGCCTTCGGCGGACCCCGTCGTCCGGTACTCCTTCCGCTACGCCAGCAACCACTCCTACTCGGTGATCTCCTACGACAAATCCTCGCTGGTCCTCCGGACCCTGGAGAACCGGCTGGGCCGGGAGAAAATGGACGCCGTCATGCGGGCCTACTTCGCCCGGGTTCGCTTCACCCACCCCACCACCGAGGACTTCCTCCGCATCGTCTCCGAAGAGGCGGGGGAAGACCTGCGGCCCTTCCTGAGCCCCCTCCTCTTCGGGACGGGGACGGTGGACTTCTCGGTGCTCTCCGTCCGGAACCGGAAGGCCTCCCCCCCGAAGGGCTACGACCTTTCCCGGGACCCGCCGGTTTTCTTCCCGAAGCCCGGCGGCGGGAAGAAGGAGGGCGGCAAGAAGGAGAGGGGCCTCTGGTCCTCGGAGGTCTTGGTGCTGCGTGAGGGCCAACTCCTCCTTCCGGTGACGGTCCGGGTTCATTTCGCCGACGGCACCCAGCGGGACCTCTCCTGGGACGGCGGGGGAAGGCGGAAGACCTTCTTCTTCCCCGGGGGCCCCAAGGTGGTGAAGGTGGAGGTGGACCCCGAGGGCAAGGTTCCGCTGGACCGGAACCGCTTCAACAACGGATGGATGGACCCGCGCGACCGGCGGCCGGCTTCGGCGGTCACCGGCCGGATGCGTCTCGTCTTTCAGGGCCTCTTCGCCTTCCTGGCGTCGGCCCTCTGAGGGGGAAGCCATGGGATTGGGGAACGCGCTGAAGACGGCCTTTTCCTGGGACCGCCGGGCCCTCTACGCGGGGCTTCTCCTCTACGGGACCTCCTTCCTCTTCGGAGCGGCGGCCTTGGCTCCCCTCCGGGCGGCCCTCCACGCCCGCCTGGACGGTGCGCCGGCGGCGGCGGGCCTGGCGGGAGGGGACCTCTCGCTCCTCGCCGAGTTCTTCCTGTCGGAGAAAGGGCTGGGGGCCGCGGCCTTCGGCTCCCTGCCCCCCCTGCTTCTCCTCTTCCTGCCGGTGGTCCTCTTCGTGCAGGGGGCCGTCTACGCCCAGGCGGCGCACGGGACCGGGGAGGAGAAGTTCGGGCGGCCCTTCCTGGAAGACGGGGCCCGCGTCTTCCTTCCCTTCCTGGGCCTGGTCCTTTTGAACCTGGTCCTCTACCTCCTCGTGGCGGTCCTCCCGGTCCTGGCCCTCCTGGGGATCAACCGGGCGCTGGAGGAGGCCACCGACCCCCGGGCGGGCATTCTCCTCCTCGTCCTCTTCGTGGGGGTGGGGGGCCTGCTCTTCGTCATGGCCCGGAACGGCGCCGGCTTCGCCCGGGCCCGGAGGGCCCTCCGGCCGGTGAGGGAATCCCTGGGGAAGGCCTTCCTCCGCAGCACCGCCTTCACCTTTCGCCGCTTTTTCCCCGTCACGGTCCTAGGCGTTCTTTTCGTAGTCGCGAGGTGGGTCTGGCTCGGCCTCCTGGGCCTCGCGCTGAGCCCGGGGACGGCCACCTCCGGGAGGGCGGCGGTCACCGCCCTCCTCCTCCAGGCGGGCTTTTTGGGTACGGCCCTTCTCCGCGTGGCGGAGGCCAGGGCCCAGGTGGCCTACCTCCGGCCCGTTCTCGAAGCGGAAGCGCCCGCGCTTTCCGAGCCCGAAGCGGTGCCCCGTCCGGAGGAGCCCGAAACCGAAGAGGGACCGGCGGAGCCCGCACCCCCCGCCGAAGACGCCGGCCCGTGACCCCGGTCCCTTCCGGGGGCGGGGGAGGAAGAAGCGAAGACGGAAGGCGGACCGCCGCCTTCCACCTCACTCGTTGCGGGGAGAGGGCAGGCGGCCCGACTGGGCGAGGGGGGTGGTGCGCTCGCCGGCCATGCGGTAGACCGCGGCCTTCTCCTCGGGGCTGAGGTGGCGGCTGGCCTCGAAGAGGACGAAGGAGAGCAGGTTGCTGAGGGCGCCGTCCAGGGCGGCCTGGCGCTCGTCGGCGGGGAGGTCGGCCACGTTGGCGAGGAGGGCCTTCACGTCGAGACGCCCGCCGCCGTCGAAGGAGACCCCCTCGAAGCAGGGGCTCTTCGCCTCGGCCAGCACGCCGGTGCAGAACTCCTCCACGGCCCCCTCGGGAAGCCGGGCTCCCAGGCTGGAGAGGATCCGCGCGAAGATCCGGTTGTAGGAGGCCACCAGCGCTTCCAGCGCCGTGGCGTCCTCCACCTCCTCGCCGGGGCGGCCCTCCCGGGCGCCGGGGATGAGGATGTACCGGGCCAGGCAGAGGGCCATGAGGATCCGGAGGGTTTCGAACTCGTCCAGCTCCGAGAGGTGGATGATGTCGCGGACCGTCCGGACGCCGTCCACCAGGTCCAGAATGGCCTGTTCGCCTTCGAGGAACTTTACGCTCCGGTCCCGCTGTTCCGGCGGCGCCGGCCGGGGAACCACCCGGTTGCTGGGGATGACCTCCCGGATTCGAGGCCACTCGTCCAGCCGCCGGATGCCCTCCATGATGATGTTGGTGGTGGAGACCGACAGCTTGATCTTCTCCTCGTGGGCCGCCTCCGTCTCCTCGAAGGCGAAGTGGCCGGAGCGGATAGAGAAGGCGGCGTAGATGATCTCCAGTACCTGGTTCTTCACCGCCCACCACAGCTCCTTGGGGGTGAGGACGCCCATCTGGACCAGGATCTTTCCCTGCCGGCGGCCGGGCTCCACCTGCATCCCCGACCGCATGTTCTCCTCCTGGGTGATCTTCCCGTGGCGGACGAGGAAGGACCCCAGGGCCTCCTCGGGGTCCGAGGAGGAGGCGAAGATCATCTCCCCCCGGTCCCAGTAGACGCGGCGCACCACCTCCCCCTGGCGGAGGACGAGGACGCCGGTCTTCTTCATCATGTTGATGAAGGTGAGGAGGTCCGGAACGCTGACGGCGCTCAGCGATCCTTCCAGGATGGGGTTCTCCATGGCGCCTCCCGCCCTCCATCCTACAACGGCCTACCCTCGGGTGAAAAGCGTCCCTCGCCGGCCCGGCGGGCGACCACAGAAAAAGTGAAAAGTGAAAAGGAAGACCCCTCCCCGACCTCCTGGTTCAAGACTTGGGTTCACGGCTGTCCAACATCCTGTCGAGCGAGGTTTCCCGCCCTTCACCCGGAGCGAACAGGCCGCAGAATTGGGCCTTGGGCGAGGTTTTCCGGAGGGGCCTTCCTGTGGCATCCTGGGCTCCGGTCTGGGAGGTTCGGATGAAGATCCTGCACACCATGATCCGCGTACGGGACCTGGAGAAGAGCCTGGAGTTCTACACGGGGTTCATCGGCCTCCACGAGGTCCGCCGCAGGCGAATCGGAGACGAGGCGACGCTGGTCTTCCTCAGCGACGAGGAGGAGCGGGTCTTCCTGGAACTCACCTACAACCACGACAACCCCGAGTACACGCTGGGAGACCAGTTCGGCCACCTGGCCTTCGGCGTCCCCGACCTGGACGCCGTGGAGGCGGAGGTCAAGCGGCGGGGGTGGGAGTACTGGCCGTCCCGTCCCGAAGTGGGCTCCCGCTACCTCTTCGTCTGCGATCCCGACGGGTACGACGTGGAAATCCTCGAGAGAAGGCAAGGCGCGACGCGGGAGGGGTGAGGAGCGAGGAACCAGGACAGGAAAGGGACGGGACACCCGCAGACGGGCCTGTCTATTGGCTCCCCGCTTTCGACGCTTTCCGATCCGGAGGCCCCATGGGACGGGAAAAGGAATTTCGGGAGTTTCGCGAAAAAATGAACGCGCGCATCCTGGGCGAGGGCCACAAGGGAATCCAGCGCTTCTTCGCCCTCGACACCCAGGCCTACCACGACGGCGCCCTGCCCGCCCGAACGAAGGAGTTGATGGGGCTCGCCGCCTCCATGGTCTTGAGGTGCGACGACTGCATCGCCTACCACGTGATCCGGTGCCGGGAGGAGGGTTGCACGCGGGCCGAACTCTTCGAAACCTTCAACGTGGCCCTGGTGGTGGGCGGTTCCATCGTGATCCCCCACCTCCGGCGGGCCGTGGCCCTTCTGGACGAGCTGGAAAAAGCCAAGGAGTGAACCGTGCGTATCCTCTATCTTTCCTCGGACCGCATCGGCGATGGCGACGAGGAGCTGGGAAGGCTCCTCATGCGGAACTTCCTGGGGAAATTGGCGGAGTCCAAAACCCCCGTGGACCGGGTCCTCCTCCTGAACCGGGGGGTCTTTCTGGCCCTCGAAGGGGCGGAGACCCTGGAAAGCCTTCGGGAGCTGGAATCCCGCGGGGCCACCGTCACCGCCTGCATCACCTGCCTCGACCACTACAAAGTAGAGGAACGCCTCCGGGTGGGGGCGCCGGGGACGATGGCGGAAACGGTGGAGGTCCTCCAGGGGGCGGAGGTCATCCTCCGGCCCTGAGGGGAGCGTCCTCCTGGCCCGGGGCGTTTCTGGGGAGGGACGGAGGACAGGCGCGGCCCTGGAAGGACCTCCGGCGGGCCAGCTCCCGCTGGAGGGCGCCCAGGACCGCCCGCTTGTCGCCGCACCAGGAGGGAGCCAAGAGGACCCCCTCCGGGCGCTCACCGGTGAGGCGGTGGACGGCGATCTCCGGCGGCGTGGCCTCCAGCAGATCGGCCGCCGCCCGGACGTAGCGCTCCCGCTCCCAGAGGAGAACCTCGCCCCGGCGCCACCGTGCCTCCAGGGCCGACCCCCGGACCACGTGCAGGGGATGGAGCTTGAGCCCCCAGGGACCCAGGGCCAGGGCCGCCCCGTGGGACCGCGCCAGGTCACCCTCGTCCTCGCCGGGAAGGCCCGCGATGAGATGGAGGACGAAGGGGATCCTTCGCTCCCGCAGGTCACCGGCGGCCCTTCGAGTCGCCTCGAAGCCGTGGCCGCGGTTCAGGAGGGCGAGGGTGTCGTCCCGGCAGGTCTGCATCCCCACCTCCACCCAGAGAAACCGAAGGCGGGCGGCCCGTTCGAGGACCTCCAGCGTTTCCGAAGGCAGGCAGTCGGGGCGTGCGCCGACGGCCAGGGCCACCACCCCGGGAACCGACGCCGCCCGATCGAGGATTTCCCCCAGGAGGGCCGGGGGGCCGTAGGTGGCGGTGAAGGCCTGGAAGTAGGCGATCACCCCGGCGTCCCCCCGTTCAAGCGCGCGGGAGGCCAGCCGCCGGAGCCTCGCCTCCCAGTCCTCCCCCGGCCGGAGGTCGTCGGGGCCCGATCCCCCGGGGTCGCACCAGGCGCAGCCCCCCCGTCCCCGCGTCCCGTCCCGGTTGGGGCAGGAGGCACCCCCGTCGAGGGCGGCCTTGGTGACCCTTCCGCCGAAGAGGAGGCGGAAGTCCTTGGAGACCCAGTGGACGGGATCCAGGGGGGAGGGCCGGAAGGGGAGGGGAAGGGCATGGGCCGGGCGAATGGGAGAGGGAGGACCGGTAGCCACGGACCCCCCTCACTCGTCCTTGAAGACGATGGGGGTGGACTCCACCCCCGAAGGGGGATAGTCGGTGATGTGGCGGACCCCCTTGGCGTCCAGGTGCATGTAGAGGAGCCGGTACACCGGCTTGACGTTCCGGGAGGGGACGTAGAAGCGGTCGTAGTCGGCGGGGCTGGCCAGCAGGGCCTTGGCCCTCGCCGTGAGGGCCGGCCTGCCGTAGTCCTCGAGGATGCGGAAGACGTACCGCACCGTCTCGGCGTAGGGGGGGATGCGGTTTCCGTACTTGCGGACGGCCTCCTCCCCGGCGTTGTACCCGGCGAGGACCAGCGGAATCTCCCCTCCGAAGAGGTCGTGGAGGTAAGCGAGAAAGGCGGTGCCGCCCCGGATGTTCTCCTCGAAGTCCCACGGGTCCTTGCAGCCGAAGCGCTTGGCCGTCTCCGGCAGGAGCTGCATGAGGCCGATGGCCCCCTTTTTCGAGAGGACGTTGGGCCGGAAGTCCGATTCGGCCTGGACGAGGGCCGCCACCAGCGCGTAGTCGAGGTTCCTTTCCCGGCAGGCTTCCTGAAGCTTTCGGCGGATCTCCTCCCGGAGCCGCGGCGAGAGGGCGGGGAGGGGCGGGGCGGAGGGCGATCCTTCCAGACGGGCCGAGGCCTTGGAACCCTTGTTGGTGATCACCACCTTGCCGCTGGCGTCCCGTTCCACGCGAATCTGGGCCGTCGCGGCCAGGGTGGCGGCCGCCAGGCAAAGGCCCCACAGAAGCATCTTCCGGTTCATGGGGGGGCCTCCGAGGCCCAGCCCTTCCGGGCGAGCTGGCCGCAGGCCGCCAGGATGTCCTCCCCCCGGCTCTTGCGGATGCTGGTGGCGATCCCGTCGGCGAGGAGGATCTCCTGGAACCGGCGCACCGCCTCGGTGCCGCATCGCCGGAAGGGCGCCTCCGGCCCGCCGTTGTAAGGGATGAGGTTCACCTTCACCTTGAGTCCCCGGGCAAAGCGGGCCACCTTTCGGGCCTCCTCCTCGCCGTCGTTCACGCCGCTCAAGAGGACGTACTCCAGCGAAATCCGCTCCCGTTCACGGGTAGAGAGCCTCTGGAGGGCTTCCCGCAGGCGCCTCAAGGGGTAGCGCCGGTTGACCGGCATGAGCCGCGTCCGCAGGACGTCGTCGGCGGCGTTGAGGGAGAGGGAGAGGCGGGGGCAGGCGGGACTCTTGGCGAAGGCCTCCAAGGCGTCGGCCAGGCCGGAGGTGGAGACGGTGATGCGGCGCCAGGAGATGGCCATGCCCTCGGGGTCCTCCAGGATGGAGAGGGCCGCCTCCAGGTTCTCCCGGTTGGCCAAGGGCTCCCCCATCCCCATGAAGACCACGTTGTAAGGGCGCCCAGAAAGGTCCGTTTCCCGCTCCAGGAGAAAGAACTGGGAGAGGATCTCACCGGCCGTGAGGTTCCGGAGAAAGCCCATCCGGGCGGTCATGCAGAAGGCGCACCCCATGGCGCACCCCACCTGAGAAGAGACGCAGACCGTTCGGCGGACCCCGTCGGGAAGGTAGACCGCCTCGATGGCCTGACCGTCCGAGAGCCTGAGGAGGAACTTTCGCGTCCCGTCGGAGGATCGCTGTTCCCCGGACACCTCCGGCAGGCCGGGGACGGTCCTCTCCGCCAGGACACGCCGGGCCCGCGCCGGGAGATTGGTCCAGGTCAGCGGGTCGAGGTTCCGCCGGCCGTAGATCCAGCGATAGGCCTCCGCCACCTGGAAGGGCTTCAGGCCGAGATCGGCGCAGAGGGCTCCCAGCGCCTCCCGATCCATGCCCACGAGGGGAACCTTCGCGCCGTCCACGGCCACCGCCTCCGCCCTTTCACTATACCCCAAATTCCGCATCGGTCCGGCCCTGCCTTTGGCCGGGCCTGCGGCGCGGCGTACTCTTTCGCCGCGAAGAGGTGGCGACGGGATGAGGTGATGAGGAAGAGGAAAATTCTTGAACAAGGAGACCTGGGAGGTCGGGGAGGCTTGCTTTTCACTTTTTTCCTTGCGGTCCTCAAAGGCGGAAAGCGAAAGGGCGGCCGCTGGGAGGCGGCCGCCCTCGACGGATCGGTCCGGGACGAGGCTCAGGGGGTGAAGGTGATCTGGATCCGGCCTCCGACCTTGGTGAGGAAGAGGGTCTTCTGGTTGTTGTCCAGAAGTTCGTAGAAGACCAGCGGCCGGCCGTTGTCCGAAAGGACCGCCGTGTCCGGGTCCAGGTCCCCCGAATGGATGTCGGCCACGTAGGCCTGGTCGTCGTCGGTGGTTCCAGGGTCGGAGGGGGAGGCTCCCTCCCCCCAATTGGCCAGGTGGTTGGGACCCACGGGGGCCATGGCCGTATCCCGGGGATAGCGGCGCTCAAAGAGGGGGGCGATGGGCTGGCTGAGGCTGGTGAGGGCGTCGGAGCGGAGGAGGTGGAGGACGTTGCCCACCACCGCCGGGTCGGACCATTCGGAGGTCCCCTGCGTTCCCGCCGTGGCGGTGGCGGAGAGGATCGTCCCCGCCGAGAGGGGCCCCACCCCGGAGAGGGTCCAGTTGCCGGAGCCGTCGGCGGTGGTGGTGCCCAGGTAAAGGCCGTCGGCGTAGACGTCCACCACGGCCCCCGGCAGGGAGGTCCCGGAGACCGAAACGGCGCCGTCGGCGATGGGAACGGAGATGACCGGGGGAGGGGTGACGCCCAAGTTGGTGTCCCCCACCACGACGGTGTTGGAGAACCCGCTCGCCGCCTCGCCGGGGGCCTGGACGGTGGCGGAGACCTCCTGTCCCTCGGAGAGGGCCAGGGGGCCGTAGGACCAGGTTCCGTCGGGCTGGACGGTGGCGGTCCCCACGGGAGAGCCGTCCACGTAAACCGTCACCGTGCTTCCCGGAGGCTCCACGCTGCTGCCGGTGATGGTCACCGAAGGGCCCGCGTAGAGGGGCGAGGAGACGATAGGGGGCAGGCTCGCCGGAACGGAGACGGTGAAGGCGTTGGCGTCGGAGCCGACGTTGCCGGCGGGGTCGGTGACGGAGGCCAAGACCGTGTAGGGACCGTCGGGGAGGGCCGTGGGCCACTCCAGGGACCAGGTTCCGTCTCCCTGGACCACCGCCGTGTGGGATTCGGAGCCGATGGTGACGGTGACGGTGGAGCCGGGGGCGGCGTCGGTGGTTCCCGAGACGACCGGCGTGGAATCGGAGACGGTCGAACCCTCGGCGGGGGCGAGGATGGTGATGGCCGGCGGGGTGGTGTCCACGACCACCGGGAAGGGCGCCGAGGGGGAAGAGACGTTGTGGGCGGGGTCCTCGGCGGTGGCCGTTACGGTGTAATTCCCGTCGGCGAGCACCGTGCCCGTGTAGTCGAAGGACCAGTTCCCCGAGGGATCGGCGAGGGCCGTCCCCACCTCCACGCCGTCGAGGTACACGTGGACGGTGGCCCCCGGCTCGGCGGTTCCCGAGAAGACCAGCGTATTGTCGGAGGTGATCCCGTCGGAGGGGGAGCTCCCGGTGTCCAGGGTGATGGCGGTCACCACGGGCGGGGCGGGCGGCGTCGTGTCGATCTGCCCCTGGGAGCCGCTGGAGCCCGGCGGGGGAAGGGGATCGACGGGGCAGGCGCCGTTCATCGCCTGGACCGCCTCGAAGTAGTAGAGGTGGTTCTCGGTGAGGGGCGTGGTGACCGGAATGGTGAAGGCGCCGGTGGAATCGGCCGTCGCCGTGCCGGTGAAGACCAGGGTGTCGCCGCCGGTGTGGTCGTAAACCCGCAGCGTGACGGTGGCGCCGGGAATGGCCACCCCGGTCACGTCGGGCGTCGGGTCGTTGAGGTAGCCGCTGGTGTCGGGGTAGGTGATGACGGGCCGGGCGAGGGCCGCGGGGAGCATCACCTTGGACCAGTCGTTGAGGTGGGTGTCGCAGTCGCCCCCGAAGACCTCCACGACGATGGGGTGGATGGCATCCTGGCTGTACAGGTAGAAGGGGGTGTTGTTGGCGGTGTTGCCCGAGACGGTGACGAACTCTCCGGCGTTGAGGGTCTGCGGCAGGGAGGGGGTGGTGGTGACGCCGGACCCGCTGAGGACCGTCCCGTCCTGGCCGGCGAAGACCGTCCCGCCGCACCGCAGGGCGTGGCCCCGGACCTCGCTGCCGGTGCCGCGGTAGTAGACCACGTCGTCTCCCAGGTCCCAGAGGCTGGTTCCCCCCTCGTAGGAGCCGGCCAGAAGGCCCATGGTTCCGCCGGCGGTGGTGACCTCCACCTCGTAGAAACCGGCGGGAACGTTGCGGATCGTCACGTTCCCCGCTCGCACGGTGCGGTTTCTCCAGCTCCCGGAAGGAAGGGTCCTGTACCGCCAGTCAACGTCCGCGTAGCCGATGGCGACCAGGGCGGGGTTCTGTCCGTTCCAGGCTTGCACGTGGACGTAGAACTTGCTCCCCAGGCTGGAGGTGGCGCAGCCGCTCCCCGCCACCATGGTGGTGGGGGGGACCTCGGTGGCGGCGTTCTGGCTGGACTGCTGCACGGCGACGGGGGTTCCCGTGGAGGTGACGGCGTAGACGGTGTTCGAAGTGAGGAGCGAGGTGGCGTCCCAATAGCCGGCGCCGGAGAAGGTGTTGGACCCCACGAGGGTGCCGTCCATTCGGCGGATTTCGGCGGTGCCTGCGCCGGAAGCGAAGACGACGTAGCGGGTTCTCCCGTCGAGGCCTCCCGTGGGCACCGTGAAGGAGGAGCCCCAGAAGGAGACGCCGTCGTCGGCCAGGAAGAACAGGGACCCCGGCAGGGTTCCCGAGCAGTCGAAGCCCATGTACGCCTGGACCGGCCGGGAGGCGGCCAGTCTAAAACGGTGGTTGTCCACGAAGGTCGGGTTGGGGCTCACGAGGGTCGCCTTCTGGCCCCGGTTCACGGTTCCGGTGGCGAGGACGCCGGCGGTGTCCAGGTCGGTGACGGTGTAGGTGGTACCGTCCACGATGCCGACGATCCACAGGTAGGTTCCGTCGTAAACCCGAGTTGCGCAGTTCCAGTTGGGCTTGGCCATGCCGTAGTAGTGGATCTGGTCCTGGGGGCCCGCCAGAAGGTTGATGGGCGAGAGGACCGTGCGGGACGGAGCCCCCGATTCGCCCTTCACCTCCACCATCACCGGGTAGGAGAGGTCGGGGGCCAGGAGAACCTCCAGGGTCGCTTCCCCGTAGGCCGGGAGGAAACCGACGGAGGTCCACCCCTCCTCACCGGGGGTACCGGGGGCGAGAAGGCTCAGGACGGGGACGGGGTTTCCCACGGCGTCGGTGGCCCGGGCCAGGAACCAAGCGTCCTCGCCCCAGTTGGCCAGGCGGACCTTGGCCGGCCGCTCCTTTTCGATGCCCTCTTCGGGAAGGAGGACGAGGGGGGTCTGGGGGAAGAGCTGGGGGGCCGACGGAGCCCCGCCCTTCACCCGGAAGCGCAGGTTCCAGAGGTCGGCGGCGGTCCGGGGCCTCACGGGAAGGGGCGCCTCGCCGTCACCAAGGGCCACCTCGGCCCACGGGAGGCCCGGTCCCTCAGAAACCTCCAGTCGCGTGCCGGGAGCCGCTCCAGGGAGCCGCACCGCCAAGTCGGGAACGGGAAGGTCCACCGGCTGTCCGGGGACGACCATCCAGGCCGCCTCGCCGGCCTCTCCCGAAAGGGTGGTTTTGGTGATGGAGATCACCTTCTGAGGACCTTCCGCCCGGATGGGGGGGGTCGCTCCCCATCCCATAATGATAAGAATTAGTGACAGTAGAGTGATTCGCTTTCGAGCCACGATCTTGCCCTCCCGGAGGACCGCAAACCCACGTCCTTCAAGAGGATTTGCCTTTTCGCGCGGGCTTTTTCTGGCCATCGGACACCTCCCCGCGAACCGGAGCTTCGCCTCCTCGGCCGCGGTTTCT
>Ga0209018_1001207_pt1 | contig 21560 bp, 18 predicted proteins | sample YNPBryBLVA2012_FD_185814 | JGI IMG/M metagenome (GOLD analysis project Ga0209018, IMG submission 185814) | Anoxygenic and chlorotrophic microbial mat microbial communities from Yellowstone National Park, USA - YNP Bryant BLVA 2012 (SPAdes)... ...
CGTCGGAGCTCACCCCGCCCGTGGCGCTCACCGCTCGGCTGCCCACCGTCAGGCTCCCAGCCACCTGGGTGCGCCGCCCCGGGGCAGGCCCGGCTTGGGGCTGTACAGAAGCGACCTGGGCGCTCGAGCTCGCAGCGGGCGGGGGCGCGGGAGGCGCTGGCTCCGCTGGGGGCGTGGGGGTAGGGGTTGGCGGCGGAGTCGCGCTTGCGAGAACCACCTCGTCCTGGGCCTGTACTTGCCCTAGGGCTCGCACGATCGGGCAGGAAGCCGAGTGCTCCGCCACGAACTCCACCGCAAGCTCCGCCACCAGCTGCCCGCCGCGCACCACCTTGAGGACCATTCCCTCCGCAAGCCCCTCGGCCCGCCCGCCGTTCACGTACACGGTGGAGCTGGTCACATGGGTCACCCGAAGCGGACTGGCTGCCCGGGCCGCCGAGGCAGCCGCCAAGATCGCGGCCAAGGTGACCAGCAGCCGCTTACCCGCGGCCCTGAGGATGGCACTGATAGCACGCTCTGCTGTCATACCGGTACCCTGCGACTTTTTTGTGCTTGCTATCCATCTTGCTCTGGTTGTGCTCGTGACACGTGGTGCACTCGAAGGTGCGGAAATCGTTGGGGGCCACGTGGCACTGGGAGCACTGGGACCACTTGCCCTGGTGTTTGCCCGAGTAAATCGGGAAGTACTGCGCGTCGTGGTTGAAGGTGGAAGGCACCCAGGCGTTGGTGCTGTGGCAGCTTTGACAGGTGGTGGGGAAGCCAGCGGTGGCGTGGTTGGGGTTTCGGGCGCTGTTGTACGCGCTCTGGTGGCACGCGTAGCACTCCTTCGGGGTGCCCGCGAAGCCGTTGGCGTGGCAGCTGTTGCACGTGGCCTGCTGGTGCGCCCCGGTGAGCGGAAACGCCGTCCGCCCGTGATCGAAGCTCGCCGGCCGCCACCCGCTGGTACCGTGGCACGTCTCGCAAGTGGTGGGAAAACCAGCCGCCATGTGGTTCGGGTTTACCGCCCCCTCGAACGCCGTCCGATGGCAGGAGTAACAATCGGTCTGGAGCGGGCCACTGCCCACGTGGCACTGCTCGCAACGCAAGGTGCCGTGGACCCCGTGGAGCGGAAAGCGCTCGTGGCGGAAGTTCGGGGCTTTCCAGCCCAAGGTGGCGTCGCTGTGGCACCTGGCGCAGTCCGTAGAAAAGCCTTGGTGGCTCGGCGCCTTCGCCTGGCGAAACTGCGTTTCGTGGCAGAAAATGCAGCCGTTCACCGGGCCGGTGAACGCCGCCGGAGGCGAACCCCGATGGCAAGCCTCGCAGGCGAGCTGCGCGTGCGCCGAGAAGAGCGGGAAACCGCTGCGAGCATGGAGGTGCAGGAAGTCTTCGCGGTTGCGCCAGCTGCTGGCGCCGTGGCAGCGCTCGCAGGCAAAACCGAACTCCCCTCGGTGCACGTCCCTGTGGCAGTCGGCGCAGGCCACAGCAACGCGGGAGAAAACCAAGCTACCGTGGCAGGCGCCACAGGGGACCTTGGCGTGCGCCCCCTCTAGGGCCATGCCCACCTCCTCGTGGCGGAAAAGCAGATCTTTCCGCAAGGGCCGCCACTGCTCCGCGGTGTGGCAGTTCTCGCAGGGAATTTTCAGCTGGCCGTGGGGGCTTTTTACCGCGGCCCACGCCGGGGAAAGCCCCAGGGCCAACAGGAGCGACAGCGCTGCCGCCAAGCCAGGGGGGCGCCGCAAGAGCTGCGAGTCGCCGAAAAAGCGCACGCCGGAGGCGCGCAGCAGATCGTAGGGCGGCTCGCCACCGATGAGCACGAAAACGAAATCGTTGGGCAGGGTCACCTTCTGGTCGCGCACCACGAGAGTGACGCTTGCCCGCTCGATGCGTTCCACCGTGGATTCGAAGATCACCCTCACCTTGCCCTCCCTCTGCAGCCTCTCGATGGCCTGCAGATTCTTGCGCTTGATGCGGTAGAAAGTGTTTTTGCGGTAGGAAACCCACACCTGGTTCCCCGGCTGGCGCGCCAGCCCCACCGCCGCCTCCACGGCACTGTCCCCCCCGCCCACCACGAGGATCCGCTGTCCCTGGAAGCTCGCGGCGTCCTGGAGCTGGTACATGACCTTGCTCTGCTCTTCCCCCGGGACCCCGAGACGGCGAGGCGTGCCCCGGCGGCCCAGCGCCAGGACCACGAAGCGCCCCACGTAGCTCGTTTGCGAGGTGAGCACGCGGAGCAGGCCATCGTCGGGCTCCAGGCGCTGGAACCGCTGGCCGAAGGCCAGCCGCAGGCGGTGGGCGTTGATCTCCTGCTGGAAGAGCTCCAAAAGCTCCTCTTTGGCGTACGACTCCCGGCTCAGCTGCCGACCGCTCGGCAGCACCACCGGGCGGGTGAGCACCATCTTGCGCCGCGGGTAGTGGAGAACGGTTCCACCCAGGTCGCGGTTTTGGTCCAAGACCAAGGCACGGATCCCGAGACGTTCGGCGGCCAGCGCCGTGGCCAAGCCCGCGGGGCCCGCCCCGACGATGAGGAGATCCCAAACCTCGCCCGCGCCGGGGCGCCGCCCCTGGGCCAGGCGAGCGGCCACCGCCCGCGCCACCTTTTGCCCTTGCTCCACCGCGTTGGCGATGAGCGAAAGCCCGGTGAGCTCCCCTGCCGCGAAGACGCCCGGCACCGTGGTTTCCAGCTCGTCCGTGAGCACCGGCAGGTCGTGCCGGCCCTTCAGCTCCCCCAGCCCGACCTCGATCGCCCCCACAGGGCAAGCTCGAGCGCAGTACCCGTGCCCCACGCAGCGCAAGCCGTTGATCACCACCGCGGTCCCGCCCACGATGCCCAACACGTCGCCTTCGGGGCAGGCCTTGACGCAGCTCCCAGAGCCGATGCACACGTTCCGGTCCACGAACGGGTACTGGGCCACGGGGCGATCCAAACCCAGCTCCCGGGCCTCGATCCAGCGCTGCCGGTCCTCCTGCCGTCGGCGACGGAAACGCAGCAGGTACGGGAAAAAGATCCCCGCACCCGCCAGGAAAGCCAAAGCCCAGAGCACCGCGGGTTCCAAGAGCGTGGTTATCAACGGGAACCTCCCGTGGGCGCATCGGCATGGCAGCCAGCGCAGGTGATGGGCAGCGGCTTGTAGCGCACCGTGCTCGGCTTGCCGTTGCCTCCCTCCCGCGGGTGGCACCCGCTACAGGGCACGAGACGGTGACGGCCGTCTAAGGGAAAACGTGTGCGCCGATGGTCGAAGTTGGCCGCGGGGCGAAACGCGTTGCTGTCGTGGCACTAGCCGGCGGTTTTCGGCAAGGCGCAGGTACCGAGGACTTCCCAGGCAGAACTCAGCGCTTGCCCGGCCGGATACGCCCTCGGGCAACAAAAAAGCCGGCCGGAGCCGGCTTTTGCAGCGCCAACGGCGCGCTACTCGTCACCGTCGTCGCCGATGGCTTCCACCGGGCAGGAAGCCTTGGCCTCTTGGCACTGGGCCTCCTCTTCGGGGGTCTCCGGCTGCTTGTACACGTAGGAGTACCCCTCGTCCTCGTTGGCCCGAAAGTTGTTGGGGGCGGTGGTACGGCACACGTCGCAGTCAATGCAGGAGGTGTCCACGTACCACTTGCCCGGAACGTTCATCGGCACCTTGTCGTCCTTGTTCGCCATTGTCCACCCCTTTCTTCGGGCCCGCGGCCCTCGGGCCGTGAATGATAGCACAAGCTCCCGGAGGAATATTCCCGAGGCGGCTTACGGGTGCGGGGGGAGCAGCGGCCGGGGGCGAAGCAGCACGCTCGCTGCCGCGGCAAGCCCCTGGGGGGTGCAGTTGCCGTTGAACACGCAGTCCCAGGGGAACTCCTTGGTGAAGCTCTGCTCCAGGTACACCGGGTCGTTGGTGGTGTTGTCTATGCGGGAGCAGTAGGCGATGAGCGCCGGCGTGGGCTCCGCCGCGGTGGAGCCCCAGCTCTTCACCGAGACCTCCAGGGTGCCGAAGGGAAGGTCGTTTTCCAGGCGGAAAAGCCCGCCTTTTACCGCCTGATCGAACTGCTCGTGGGCCAGCGGGTTGAGGATCACCCCCAGGTCCTTGAGCTTGGTGCCGTCGGCCCCGTAGAGCACCAGCTGAACCTCCAAGGTCGTGAGCCGGTCCGAGATGTTCACGAGCCCCACGTTGGTGCGAAAGGAAGCATCCTCACGGATGCCGGAAAACACCACCTTGTTGAGCCCCCTTGCCTGCTGGTGGGGGTCAACGTAGTAGTACCAAGGCAAGCCAGGGATGGACTGGCCGTAGGTGGAAACCGCGTTGTTCTCGCCGGTCCTTCGGTTGTAGGTGCGGCTCCACACGAGGATCTTCCGCGGCTCTCCCCCCGGGGGGTTGGTCTGGGTGAAGCTGCCCGCCTTGTAGGCCCAGATGAGCAGCGCCCCCACGGCGTTTGTCCCCCAGTGGGCCTCGATGAGGTTTTCCAAAAGCACGCTGCGCCCCGGCTGGATGTCCTTCAGCTTGGGGTCCACCTTGGAAAACCCGTCCTCCTGCCGCCCCCCCAGGTGGTTGGCGAAGTTGTCGAAGCTTATGGTGTTGTTGATGTTGCCGGTGGGCAGGAAGACGATCATCACGTCCACCGGCACCTCGTCCACGTTCATGATCTCCACGTCGGTGCGCCAGGTGGCGTTCTGCAGCCCCGGCGCCGCCGCTGCGGCGGGGACGATCACGAAATCCGCGGCGCGAAAGCTGCCCCAGGCCAAATGAGCCACGGAGAAAACCGCCGCTGCCAGCAAGAGCCTCCTCATGCCGTACCTCCGCCGGAAGTGTACACGCCTTCCGAGGAAGTGGGGAGCAGCACCAGCGCGGCAAGCCCGGACGGCTTGCGGTTTTCCAGCACCAGCTGCCCCCCGTGGGAGGTCACGATGCGCTCGGCGATGGCCAACCCCAGCCCCGTGCCCCCCTTGCGCCCGGAGTAAAACGCCTCCTTCACCTTGCCAAGCTCCCCCTCGGGGATACCCGGGCCCGTGTCCTCCACCGCCAGCACCCACCGCCCCTCAGCGAGCGAAGCCCGCAAGCGCAACTCCTTCACCGGGGCCTGCTCCATGGCTTGGATGGCGTTCAGGCCCAGGTTCAAAAGGACCTGGGTGAGCTGCCCCCGATCCGCCAGCACCTTTCCGGGGCTCGACTGCACGGCAAGCGTCACCCCTGCCCGCTCGCACTCCGGCCCCAGCAGCGCTTGCACGTCCGCAAGCAGGCTCGCCAGCTCCACCGGCTCCCGCTGGGGAGGGGCAGGGCGGGCGTACTGCAGGAAATCGCTCACCAGCTTCTGCAGCCGGCCCACCTCCTTTTTCGCCAAGGCCACCGCCTCCGAGCCACCCCCCTGGGCTTGCAGGTCCTCCGCCACCAGGTCCAGGTGGATGGAAAGCGCGTTCAACGGGTTGCGGATCTCGTGGGCGAGGTTGGCCGCCAGCACCCCCAGGGAGGCTAGCTCGCGGTCCCGGGCGCGCCGTGCCTCCAGCTCGGCGTTGCGCTTCAAGAGGTGGCCGATGAACACGAACGCCCCCACCATCATCGTGAGCGTCACCCCGCCGGCCAGGGCGGTGCGGTAGAGCAAGCGCTTGCGCAACAGCGCGATGCGCTGCTCCAGCACCGGCTTGGAGATGGAGAGCACCACCGAGGCGAAGTCCTCCACCGGCACGCGGATCTGGTAGGAGGCTTGGCTTTCGGTGACGTGTTCCCCTTCCGGCAGCGGCACGAACTCGCTCCCGGGCTCCGGGAACCCCCCCGGCACCCCCTCGCTGCGGGTGGTGGTGTGCCACACCAGCCGCCCCCGGTCGTCGTAGACCTCCACCGACTCGATCACCTCTTTCCTGGCCAGCGCCGCGGTGAGCCGCTGCAGCGCTTCCCGCTTGCGCTCCACCACCTGGTAAAGCGGCGCATCCCCCTTGAGCTGGCGGGCCAGCTCCTCCGCCTGGGCGCGGCCGGTGAGCAGCACGTCCTCCAGGTAGGAGCGGGAGAGCTGCGAGATCGTGAGCTGCGCGAACAGCGCAAACGCCAGCACGAACAGCAGGGCGAACGCCACTGCCACAGCCAAGTACTGCCGCTGCCAGCCAAGACCCTCCCGCACCACCCCCGCATTCTACGCACGCCGCCGGGAGCTGCTACCATAGCCGGGGGAACCGCGATGCAAGCGCGATCCAAAACTGCCCTGGCGATCCTCTGCTGCGCGGTGCTGCTGGCGGCTTGCCGGCGCCAAAACTCCCTTCCCCCGCCGCAAACCGCCGAGCCGATCCACGGCGGCGAGGTGGTGGTGGCTCTGGCCCAAGACCTCTCCGGTTTCAACGAATACACGGGCTTTGCCGAGTCCACCGAGCTCGCCATCCTCGACCTGCTCTTCCCCTCGCTCTTGACCGAGCAACCCGACTACCAGCTCCACCCCCCCTCCTTCGCCCCCGCCTTGGCCAAAGCCTGGGAGTTCTCCGAGGACAACCGCACCCTCACGCTGTACCTCCGGGAAAACGCCCGGTGGTCCGACGGCACGCCGGTGACCGCCGAGGACGTGGCGTTCACCTTCCGGGTGCAGAAGGACCGCCGCCTCGCCTGGCCAGGCCAGGAGATCAAGGACTTCATCGAGGGGGTGGAGGTGGTTTCCCCCACGGTGGTGCGGTTCCGCTTTTCCCGGGTCTACCCGTACCAGCTCATGGACGCCAACGACGGGCACATCGTGCCGGCCCACGTCTGGGGAAAGGTGCCGCTGGAGGACTGGCCGCACACGGACTTCTCCAAGCTGCTGGTGACCTCCGGTCCGTTCCGGGTGGCGACCCACCTGCCCAACCAAACGCTGGTCTTGGCTCGGGATCCCAACTACTGGGACCAGCCCAAGCCCTACCTGGACCGGGTGGTGTTCCGCGTCCTGCCCGAGGTAAGCCAGCAGCTGGCGCAGCTTTTCGCCGGCCAGGTGGACCTGGTGCTCATGGTTCCTCCCCGGGAAGCTGCCAGCGTCAAGCAAGACCCGAAGCTGGAGCTGGTGGAGGTCCCCTCCCGGGTGTGGGGGTACGTGGGGTGGAACAACCGCCGTCCCCCCTTGAACGACCGGCGGGTGCGCCGGGCTCTGAGCTTGGCCATCAACCGCAAAGCGTTGGTGGAAACCGTGTACTGGGGCTACGCGCGCCTCGCCAACGGGCCCATCCCCTCCACCATGTGGGCTTACAACAAGAACCTGCCGGTGTTTCCTTACGACCCGCAGCAAGCCCAGGCGCTGCTGGATGCCGCCGGGGTGCGGGACAGCGACGGCGACGGGGTGCGGGAGTGGGGGGGCAAGCCGTTCACCATCGAGCTGCTCTACCCCGGGGTGAACCCGCTGCGCGCCCAAGCGGCGGTGCTGATCCAAGCGGACCTGGCCAAGGTGGGGATCGCGGTGCGCCCCACCCCCATGGAGTTCACCGCGATGATGGCGCGGCAAGAGGCGGGGAACTTCGACGCGGTGCTTTCCGCCTGGGAAGAAGCCACCAAGGTGGACCTCACCTCGCTCTGGGTCACCCCCTCCCCCACCACCGGCAGCAACAACTTCATCGGCTACTCCAACCCCGAAGTGGATCACCTGGCTGCCCAAGCCCGGGAGGAGAGCGACCTCGCCAAGGTGAAGCTGTTCCTGGACCGGGCCCAGGAGCTCATCGTGGAGGATCAGCCGGTGACGTTCCTCTACGAGGGGGTGCAGCTGGTGGGGCTTTCCCGCCGCATCAAGGGGGCGGACATCAACCCCTCCTCGGTGTTCTTCAACCTCCCCGAGTGGTACCTGGCGCCGTGACCGCACGGCTTTTCCGTAGGCTTTTCGCGAGCCTCCTGGTGGTTTGGGCGGTGGCGAGCGCCACGTTTTTCCTAGCTTCCCTGGCCCCTGGGGATCTGGCCACCAAGCTGGCCGACCCGCGCATCCCCCCCGCGGCCCGGGAGCGGCTGCGGGAGCACTACGGCTTGCACCGTCCCCTGGGGCAGCGTTACCTGGCTTGGCTTTCCGGAGTCGTAACAGGAAATCTCGGCGATTCGTTCCTCTACCGCCGCCCCGTGACCCAGGTGCTGGCCCAGGCGCTGCCCAACACCGCGCTTTTGGCCAGCGTGGGGCTGGGGCTGGAGCTGGTGCTGGGGGTGGTGCTGGGGCTGGTGCAGGTGCGCCGCCCCCACGGGTTCTGGGACCGGGTGCTGTCGGCTTTTTCCCTCATCGCGTACGCCGTGCCCACGTTCCTGGTGGCAGCGGGGTTGCTTTGGCTTTTCGCGTACCGCTGGCCGGTTTTCCCCGCCTCCCACATGACCGGCCTCACCGCCCCAGCGGATTTCTGGACCACGCTGGCCGATCGGGCCCGGCACCTGGCGCTTCCTGCCATCACCGTGGGGGTCACCGGGTGCGGCGCGGTGGCCCGTTACCTCCGGGGGGCGCTTTTGGACGAGCAGGCCCAAGCGTACATCCTCGGGGCCCTGGCCCGGGGGGCGAGCCGGCGACGGGTGCTTTTGCTCCACGCCCTCCCCAACGCCGCGCTGCCGCTGCTCACCGTGCTGGGGCTCAGCTTGCCGTTCCTGGTTTCCGGGACGCTGGTGATCGAGGTGCTGTTTTCCTGGCCGGGGATGGGGCAGGTGTTCTACAGCGCGGTCACTGCCCGGGACATCCCGCTCATACAAGCAGCCACGATCCTGGTCACCGCGGCGGTGGTGGCGGGGAACTGGCTGGCGGACGCCGCCTACGCCCTGGCGGACCCGAGGATCCGGCGATGAGGCGGCGCCTTCCCCGGCGGTTGCGCCTCGGTATCGGGGTTTTGCTTTGCGGCCTTGCCGCGGTGAGCGTGGGCCCGCTGTTGCTCCCCGACCCTCAGGCGATCCTCGACCCCCGGGGGGCAGGGCTTCTGCCCCCCTTGGCCCGGGTTTTCGTGATAAAGCTCGCGGACGGCACCGTGCTCGCCGGAAAGGCGCTGCGCCGCTCGGGGGACAAGGTGCTGCTGTGGCGCGCCGAAAGCTGGCTGGAGCTGCCCTCCTCCCAGGTGCGGGAGCTGGGCCAGCGGGTTTTCCTGGCAGGGAGCGACGCCCTGGGCCGGGACGTGGCGGCGCGACTGGCCTCCGCCGGGCGCATTTCTCTGGCCGTGGGGTTTCTCTCCTTGGCCTTGGCGGTGCTGCTGGGTACGCTGGTGGGGCTTGTGTCCGGCTTGGGGCCTTCGCTGCTGGACCGGGCCCTCATGGCGTTGGTGGACGCTACCCTGGCGCTGCCGCTTTTGTTCGTGCTGCTTGCAGCCAGCGCTTTCCTGCGACCGCAAACCGCCACGGTGGTGCTGCTTTTGGGGCTTTCCTCCTGGATGGGGGTAGCGCGGCTAGTGAGGGGCCAGACACTGGCTGTGCGGGAGCGACCTTGGTTCCTCGCCGCCCAGGGGCTGGGGCTTCCCCCTTGGCGGTTAGCCGCCTTCCACGTGCTGCCTCACGTGGCCACCCCGCTTCTCCAGGACGCCACCTTGCGCTTGGGGGACCTGATCCTCCTGGAAGCCTCGTTGAGCTTCTTGGGGTTCGGAGTGCCACCCCCGGTCCCCTCCTGGGGGAACATGGCTGCGGAGGGGTTCGAGGTGTGGCGGTTGGCCTGGTGGCTGCCGGTCCTCCCCGGGTTGGCGGTGGCGCTGGTGGTGCTGGCTTTCGCTCTGGTGGCGGAAGGGCTGGGGGAGCTGGCCCGGGGCGAAGCGTAGTAGCATGCCGATCATGGCCCGGGGGGTGGCGCTTCCGGTGCTGGTGGTGGAGGACGACCCGGAGCTGCGGGGCACGCTGGTGCAGCTACTTCAGGCCCAGGGGATCCCCACCATGGCCGCGGGGTGCGGCAGCGAAGCGCGGCAGCGGCTGGAGGAAGCCGAGGCGGGGCTCATCCTCCTGGATCTCGGGCTTCCGGATGTGGACGGCTTGGAGCTCTTGGTGGAGCTCAAGGCCCAGGAGGACACCCCGGTGGTGGTGCTCACCGGCCGCAGCGACATAGCCACCGTGGTGGAGGCCATGAAGCGGGGCGCCGACAACTTCCTGGTGAAGCCCACCGAGGCGAGCCAGGTGCTGGCCACGGTGCAAAAGGAGCTTTCCCGGCACCTCTTGCGCCGGCAAATGGAAAGCCAAGCAGCCCGGGACAAGGCATCCGGGGTGCGCCTGCCCGTGGGCGCAAGCCGCGCCATGCACCAGGTGAGGCAGCTCGTGGAGCGGGTGGCGGAAACCGACGCTTCGGTGGTGCTCTTGGGGGAGTCCGGCACCGGGAAAGGGATGATCGCCCGCCTCATCCACAGCCTCTCCCGCCGCCGGGAGAGACCTTTTTTGGACGTGAACTGCGCGGCCCTGGCCCCGCAGCTCCTGGAGTCCGAGCTTTTCGGCCACGAGCGGGGGGCTTTCACCGACGCCCGGGAGCGGAAGCTGGGGCTTTTGGAGGCAGCCCACGGCGGCACGGTTTTCCTGGACGAGGTGGCGGACATGGACCTGGCGGTGCAGTCCAAGCTCCTGAAGGCCATCGAGGACCGCCGCTTCCGTCGGCTGGGAGGGGTGCGGGAGATCCAGGTGGACGTGCGCCTCATCGCCGCCACCCACCGGGACCTGAAGCAGGAGGTGGCCGCCGGTCGTTTCCGCCAGGACCTCTACTACCGCCTCAACGTGTTCCAGATCACGCTGCCCCCGCTGCGGGAACGGGTGGAGGATATCGTGCCCATCGCCGAGGCGTTCATCGCCGAGCTGAACCCGGTGCTGGGGCGGAAGGTGCAGGGGCTTTCCCCCGAAGCGGTGCGCATCCTCGAGGCTTACTCTTGGCCCGGGAACATCCGCGAGCTGCGCAACGTCATCGAGCGGGCCATGATCCTCGCCCGGGGGGAGCTCATCCGCCCCGAGCACCTGCCCCGGGAGATCCGCCCCCAGCGAGCCGGGGAGTCGGGGCCGCTCTCCCTGGCGGAGGTGGAGGCCGCCCACATCCGCAAGGTGGTGGAGCAGTGCGGCGGCAACCTCAAAAAAGCCGCGGAGCTTCTGGGGATCGCCCGCTCCACGCTTTACGAGAAGCTCGCCCGCTACCGGATCCTGGTTCCCCGGAGCTGAAGGCGGGTCGCCGTGCTAGCATGATGACGTGGGCAGGGGGAAGCCTCGGCGCTCGGTGGTGGAGTACTTCATGGCCGCGCTGGGCTTGGGGCTGCTGCTCTTCGTGCTGGCCATCCTGGTCACCCCGGGCTCCTGCCGGGTGCGGCTGGACGTGGACGCCGACAAGCCGTGGGTGACCCCTACCCCGCTGCGCTGAAGTACGGCTTTCGCGGAGGGAGCCATGACGAACTGGTTCAAGACCGTGCTGCTTTTGGGTTTCCTCACTGGCCTGCTCTTGGCCATCGGGGAGCTGGTGGGTGGCCCCCAAGGGCTGGTTCTGGCCCTGGGGCTTTCCGCGGTGATGAACTTCGTGGGTTACTTTTTCTCCGACCGCATCGCCCTGGCCATGCACCACGCCCAGCCGGTGGAGGAGCGGGAAGCTCCGGAGCTTTACGCCATCGTCGCTGGGCTTGCCCAGAGGGCGCAGATCCCCATGCCGCGCCTTTTTGTGATCCCGGAAATGCAGCCCAACGCCTTTGCCACCGGCCGCTCCCCCCAGCACGCCGCGGTGGCGGTCACCGAAGGGCTGCTGCGCACCATGAACCGGGAGGAGCTTGCCGGGGTGCTGGCCCACGAGCTCGCCCACGTGAAAAACCGCGACATCCTCACCGCCTCGGTGGCAGCCACGCTGGCCGGGGCCATCACGGTGCTGGCGCGGATGCTGGGTTACGCGCTGATGTTCGGCAGCCGCGACCGGGAGGAGGGCGGCGGTGCCTGGGGCGGGCTTTTCCTGCTGATCGTGGCCCCCATCGCTGCGCTGTTGATCCAGCTGGCGATCTCCCGCTCCCGGGAGTACGCCGCTGACGAGCAAGCGGCGCGGATCACCGGCAACCCCTTGGGCTTGGCTTCCGCGCTGCGCAAGCTGGCGGCGCTCACCCAGCGCCTGCCCATGGAAACCGCCCAGCCGGCCACCGCCTCGCTGATGATTGCCAACCCGTTCTCCGGCGGGGGGCTCATGCGGCTGTTCTCCACCCACCCACCCATCGAGGAGCGCATCGCCCGCCTCGAGGCGCTGGTGGGTCGCTTGTGACAGCTCAGCCGGCGAGGCGCTCGGCTTCCTGGTCCCAGCGCTCGCGGAGCAGCTCGGTGAGCACCTGCACCACCTTGGGGTCGAACTGCGTGCCGGAGCAGCGCCAAAGCTCCGCCACCGCCTCCTCCCGGGTGCGCGCCGGGCGCCACGGCTTGGGGTGGGTCATGGCATCGTACGCCCGCACCGCGGCCACGATCCGCGCCGCCAGCGGGATCTGCTCCCCGGCAAGCCCTAACCTGCAGGCGAACTCGCCGGTGGTGCTGCCATCCCACCGCTCCCCCACCGCCTCCACCACCGCCATGACCTCCTGCAACAGCTCCACCCGGCGCAGAGCCGCGAGGTTCTGGGCCAGCTGCTTGCGCAAAAGCTCCCTGGCATCCTGGGGCAGCTCCGTGGGTTGGTTGAGCACCGCCTCCGCCACCCCCACCTTCCCCACGTCGTGGAGCAACGCCGCCCGCCGCAACACCTTGAGCTCCTCGGGGCCGAGCCCCAGGCTTTCCCCCACCCACACCGCCAGCGCCGCCACCCGCTGGGCGTGGCCGCGGCTCCACCGCTCCTTGGACTCCAGCGCTTGGGCAAGGAGCGTGGCGATTTGATCCACCGCTTCTTCCAGAGCCTCCGACTGACGCCGCACCTGGGCCAGAAGCTGCCGGTTCGCCGCCGCCTGGGAACCCAGCAACCAGGCCATGGCGGTGAGCAGGAACAGGTTGCCGTAAGCGGTCACCAGCTCCCCGGTGACTGCTTGGACCCGGGAGCGATCGAAGCTCACCACCAGCACCAGGTAGCACGCTGCCACCAGCCCGTTGGCCAAAAGCGCCGCGCCGGTGCCACCGCGAAAGGCAGCCACCGCCAGGGCCGGGAGGAAGAAAAGCACGAACCAGTGGGGCTTGCCCCCTCCCAAAAAAGCCAGGGCCCCCACCAGCGCGCCAGCCCCCAAGGCGAGCCCCAAAAGCTGCGCCCAGCTGCCGCGCCGGGCTTGCCAGCGGCGAAAGGCGGCGAGCTCTTCCGCCAAAAGCAGCGCTTGGGGCCGCAGCAGCACCATCCCGGCAAGCCCCAGGGAGCCCGCTGCCGCCAGGCCGGAAAGCCACCAGGAGACAAAACCCAAAAGCCGACGGGCCTCGACCCCCGGGGGGGCCGGCGCAGGGAAAAGCTGCAGCAGCACGGCTCCCAGGCTGGCGCTGACCAGGGTCCCCAGCACCAGCCCCCGCAGCACCAGGTGGGAGAGCTTGAAGCGGCTGCGGCGCTCCGCCTGGCGCAGCGCCACCACCACCAGGAGGCAAAAAGCCACCTCGGAAAGACCGAAAAGCCCGGTGCGCCAGGGACTGGTGGCCGCTCCCCAAGGGAAGAAGAAGTTCCCCACCCACACCGCCAGCGCTGCCCAGGGCCCCAGCGCCGCGGCCCCCACCGCGGTGAGCGCCGCGGCGGGGAAGAAGAACGAAACCCCCGGGAGGAACTCGAAAAAGCCCGCCAACCCGTTGAGGGCCGCCCAGGCAAGGGAGAAGCTTGCGAACACCAGCCCGCGCTGCGCCCAGCGGCGAACCCTGCTGCCGTCAATCATTGAAGTTATTCTAGCGCGCTGCTCAGCCGCTGCAAAGCAGCTTCCCCGGGAAGGGCGAGCTCCACCACCTTGTTCCGGGAGCTCCCCCCGCGCACCACCTGGACGCGGCTTTTCGCCACCTGGAAGGTGGTAGCCAAAAGCTCCACCAGCTCCCGGTTGGCCTCGCCTTTTTCCGGCGGGGCAGCCACCGCCACCTTCAAGGCGTCGCCGGAAACCCCGAGGATGCCAGTTCTTTTCGCCTTGGGTACCACTCTGACCCGCAGCAGGCACCCTTCCGGGGCGAGCCGGGCGAAGCAAGCCGCGATGGGGGACGGCTGGGCGGGGGGAGGTGGCGCGCCCTGCCCCTTACCCGCGGGCAAGGATCACCCCCCGCTGGGAGGTGCGGATGAAGGTCAAAAGGTACGCCACGTCCTGCTGGTCGCCCAGCTCCGCCGCGATGCGCGCTACCGCCTCCGAGGTGGTGAGCTTGGGGTTGTGGAGCAGCCGCCAGGCCTTCTTCAGCGCCTCCTGGCGCTCCGGGGAGAACCCCTTGCGGGAAAGGCCCACGGTGTTCGGGCCGAAACACCGGGCTGGGCGGGCCCCCACGGTCCTCATGAACGGCAAGCAGTCCTTGGTGGCCACCGTGAACCCCCCGAGGAACGCGTAGGCCCCCACCCGGCAGAACTGGTGCACCGCGGAGAAAGCCCCGATGGTGGCGAAGTCCCCCACCTCCACGTGGCCGGCCAGGGTACCGCCGTTGGCGAAGATCACGTGGTTGCCCACCTGGCAGTCGTGGGCTACGTGGGCGTAGGCCATGAAAAGCCCGTGCCCGCCGATGCGGGTGACCCCTCCCCCCTTTACGGTGCCGCGATGCACGGTCACGAACTCGCGGAACAGGTTCCGGGGGCCGATTTCCAGGCGGGTGGGCTCCCCGCCGTAGGAGAGGTCCTGGGGGGGCGCGCCGATGGAGCAGTGGGAAACGAAGCGGTTCCCCTCGGCGATGACCGTGGGGCCCTCCAGCCGGCAGAACGGGCCCACCACGCACCCCGCTTGAAGCTGCACCGGCCCCTCGATCACCACGTAGGGGCCGATCACCACATCCTCCGCCAGCTCCGCCCGGGGATCCACGATGGCCGTAGGGTGGATGCGCGCCATGCCCTCAACCCCGATCCACCATGGCGGAGAAAAGCTGGGCCTCGGCCACCAGCTCCCCGTCCACCTTGGCGAGCCCTTCCAGCACCGCGAAGCGGGCGCGCTTTTTCAAAACCCGCACCTCGAAGATCACCTGGTCCCCCGGAACCACCGGCCGGCGGAAGCGGCAGCGATCTATCCCCGTGAAGTAAATGAGCTTTTGCTGCCGGTCCGGCACGTCCCGGAGCATGAGCACCCCGCCTGCCTGGGCCATGGCTTCCACCAGCAGCACCCCCGGCATCACCGGCACCCCGGGGAAGTGCCCCTGGAAGTACGGCTCGTTGTAGGTGACGTTTTTCAGTGCCACGATGCGGTCTTCGCCGATTTCCAGCACCCGATCCACCAAGAGGAACGGGTAGCGGTGCGGCAGGATCTCCATGATCTGCCTAACGTCCAGCATGCGCCTCCTCCAGCTTGGAAAGCCGCTCCTCAAGCTCCGCCACCCGGGCCAGGAGCTTCTCCAAGCGGTAAAGCCGCGCTTGGGCGGCCAACCACTCCCGGTGCGGGCGGGCCGGCATTCCCGAAACCATGCTCCCCGGGGGCACGTCCTCCATGGCCCCGGCCTTGGCGGTCACCACCGCACCATCCCCCACGGTGACGTGCCCCGTGACCCCCGCCTGCCCGGCGAGGATCACGCCGCGCCCCAGCTTGCTGGAGCCGGCGATGCCGGTTTGCGCCACCAGCAGGCAACCCTCGCCGATCACCACGTTGTGGCCGATCTGCACCAGGTTGTCCACCTTGGTGCCCCGGCCGATGCGGGTTTCCCCCAGGGTGGCCCGGTCCACGCACACGTTGGCCCCCAGCTCCACGTCGTCCTCGATCACCACGCGACCTACCTGGGGCACCTTGTGATGCACGCCCCCCGAGGTGGCGAACCCGAAACCGTCCGAGCCCACCACAACCCCGGCGTGGAGGATGCACCGGGCCCCCACCTGGCACCCCGGCTCCAGCACCACCCCTGGGTGCAGCACCGTGTCGTCCCCCACCTGGCAACCCTCGCCGATCACGCAGGTAGGTCCCACCACCACCCGATCCCCCAGCACCACGTGCTCCCCTACCACCGCGCAGGGGCCGATGCTCACCTGCTCCCCCAGCCGCGCGGTGGGCGCCACCACCGCGGTGGGGTGCACCCCCGGCCGGGGACGCCGGGGCGGCACCATGACCTCGAGGATCTTGGCCAAGGCCAGGTACGGCTCGGGGTGCACCAAGAGGTTGCGGCCAGCGAACGGCGCCGGGTCCCGCACCAAAAGCGCTCCGGCTCGGGAGCTTCGCGCCGCGGCGAGGTACTTGCGGTTGTGGTAGAAGGAAAGGTGCTGGGGACCTGCCTCGTCCAAGGGGCGGACGCCTACCACGGAAAGGGCGGGATCCCCCAGGACCTGCCCCCCCACCAGGCTGGCAAGCTCGGCCAGCGTCCAGCTTTTCCCTTGGCCCTGCTCGGTCACGTTACTTGGCGAGCTTGGTGTTGAAGCGGCGCAGCACCTCGTCGGTGATGTCCACCGCGTCGTCGGCGTACACCAGCCCGGACTGGAACTTGTTGAAGATCAGCGCGAGCTTTTTCTCCTTGCCGATCTCGTTGATGATGGGCATGATTTGCCGCTCCAGCGCGGAAAGCTCCTTGTTCTTGGCTTCCTCCAGCTCCCCCTGGGCATCGTCCTGGAAGCGCTGCAGCTCCACCTGCTTGTCCTCGATTTGCTTTTGCAGCTCGGCGACCTTCGCCTCGGTGAGCGTGACCCGCTGGGTCTCCAGCTGGCGACGCAGGTTGGCCAGCTCGTCCGCCAGCTTGCGCCCCTGGGCCACCTTCTCGTCCTGGAGCTTGCGCAGCCGGCTCATGGCCTCCCGCCCCGCCGCGGATTCTTCCACCACCCGCTGCACATCGATCACCGCCACCGGCCAAGGGGGTTGCTGTGCCAAGGCAGCCGAGGCCACCGCCAGCAAAAACGGCATCCACGCTTTCCCCTTCATGCGTCCCTCCTGCTCCCGCCTGGGCGGGGCCGCCATTCTACCACCCCAGTCCGCTCTCGCCCTCTCCTAGCCAGCCTTGCCGAACGGGGCAGGGGCGAGGAAAATGCCCGCGGAGGTGCTATGGAACGCTTCTCGGAGCTCGACCATCAAGCGGTCACCGCCCTGCGGGTCCTGGCCATTGACCAGGTGGAACAAGCGGCATCGGGGCATCCCGGGCTTCCCCTGGGGGCTGCCCCCATGGTCTACGTGTTGGCCTCCCGCTTCCTGCGTTTCGACCCCCAGGCACCGGACTGGCCCAACCGGGACCGCTTCGTGCTCTCCGCAGGGCACGGCTCCGCGCTGCTCTATGCCCTGCTCCACCTCTTCGGCTACGACCTGCCCCTGGAGGAGCTGCGGCGCTTCCGCCAGTGGGGCTCCAGGACCCCAGGGCACCCCGAGCACGGCCTCACCCCTGGGGTGGAGACCACCACCGGCCCCTTGGGGCAGGGGCTCGCCACCGCCGTGGGCATGGCGGTGGCGGAGCGGCACCTGGCGGCCCGCTTCAACCGGGAGCAGTTCCCGGTGGTGGACCACCGCACGTTCGTGCTCGCCTCCGACGGCGATCTCATGGAGGGGATCTCCCACGAAGCCGCTGCCCTGGCGGGTCATTGGCGCCTGGGCAAGCTCGTGGTGCTCTGGGACGACAACCGCATCACCATCGAAGGCCCCACCTCCCTGGCCTGGTCCGAGGACGTGGAAGCCCGTTTCGCCGCTTACGGGTTCCTCACGCTTTCGGTGGACGACGGCAACGACCTGGAAGCCATCGCCGCCGCGCTGGAAAAAGCCACTTCCCAAACGGAGCGGCCGGTGCTGATCCGCGTGCGCACCCACATCGGCTACGGCTCCCCCCACAAGCAGGACACCGCCGAGGTCCACGGCGCCCCCCTGGGCCCCGAGGAGCACCGGGCCACCCGCCGCAACCTGGGCTGGCCCCACGAGGAGCCGTTTTTCGTTCCCGAGCCTTTGCGGGAGCACTTCCGGCAAAAGGCCCGGGGGCGAGCCCGCGCCCGGCAGCAGTGGCTTGCGCTCTGGGGCCGCTACCGCGAGGCTTACCCGGAGCTGGCCCAGGAGCTCGCCAGAAGGCTAGCAGGCGAGCTCCCCTCGGGGTGGGACCGGGAGCTGCCGGTGTTCGGCCAGGAAAAGCCCCTGGCCACCCGGGAAGCTTCCGGCAAGGTGCTGAACGTGTTGGCCGGGCGGCTGCCGGAGCTGGTGGGGGGCTCGGCGGACCTCGCCCCCTCCAACAACACGCTGCTGGCCGGGGAGCCCTCGTTCCAAGCGGCCACCCCCGCTGGTCGCAACCTGCACTTCGGGGTGCGGGAGCACGCCATGGCCGCCATCGCCAACGGCCTGAGCCTCCACGGGGGGGTGCGCCCCTACGTGGCCACGTTCCTGGTGTTCGCCGACTACCTGCGCCCCGCCCTGCGCTTGGCCGCGCTCATGGAGCAGCCGGTGGTGTACGTCTTCACCCACGACTCCATAGGCCTGGGGGAGGACGGCCCCACCCACCAGCCGGTGGAGCACCTGCCGGCGCTGCGGGCCATCCCCAACCTCCGGGTCCTGCGCCCCGCCGATGCCAACGAAACCACCGTTTGCTGGCGTCTGGCCCTCGCCCGGCGGGAGGGCCCTACGGCGCTGGTGCTCACCCGGCAGAAGCTCCCGGTGCTGCCGCCCCAGGACCCGGCTCTCGTGGAACGGGGGGCTTACGTGCTGGAGGAAGCCAGCGGCGGCGTGCCGGAGGTGGTGCTCTGGGCCACGGGCTCCGAGGTGCACCTCGCCCTGGCAGTGCGCAAGCTGCTGGAGGCCAAGAACATCGCCACCAGGGTGGTTTCCGCCCCTTGTTTGGAGCTTTTCGAAGAGCAGCCGGAAAGCTACCGGGCCGCGGTGCGGGGACCGAGCTGGGCGCTTGCAGTGGCCCTGGAGGCGGCCAGGGGCGTGAGCTTCCGGGCGCTTTTGGGGGACGAGGCGCTGGTTTTTTCCTTGGAGCGCTTCGGCGCCTCCGCCCCGGGGCCCACGTTGTTCCGCGAGCTGGGGTTCGACCCCGAAGCCGTGGCCAGCGCCGTGGAGCGGGCCCTGGCCGCGCGGCGCCCCGCACCCCCGGTTTGGCACCCGGAGCGATCCGGGGAGGTGGCGGCGCTGGTGGAGAAGCTGGCCACCGAGGCGCTGCCGCGGCTCGTCTCCCGAGATGCCACGCTCTGGGGGCAGCAGCACGCGGCAAGCGTTGCCAGGAGGCTGGGGTTTTTGGACCTGCCGCACCGCACCCTGGGGGAGCTGCCGGGGCTCGAGAGGCTGGTGGCCGCTTGGGCCGGAGAAGGGGCGGAGGAGCTTTACCTTTTGGGCATGGGGGGCTCGAGCCTCGCCCCCCAGGTGCTCGCCAGCATGCTGCAAGGCTCCGGGGGCCGGAAGCTGGTGGTGGTGGACACCACCGATCCGGTCACCGTGGCAACCCTCCTGGAGCAGCTGAACCCGGACTGCGCTGCGGTGCTCGCGGTTTCCAAATCCGGCACCACCGTGGAAACCGCGAGCCTTCTGGCGCTTTTCTGGCAGCGCCTCGCCGCTGCGCTCCCCCACGCTTCCCGGCGCTTCGCGGTGCTCACCGAGCCCGGTACCCCCCTCTGGGAGCAGGCCCGGGAGCAGGGTTTCGCCGCGGCGGTACCTCACCCGGTGGATGTGGGGGGAAGGTTCGCCGCCCTGGGGGCGGTGGGGATGCTTCCGGCTCTCTGGCTTGGCTTGCCCGCGGAGGAAATCCTCCAGCAAGCGGTCCGTACCTTGGCCCTGGGCCCCCACCACCCGGCGCTGGAGCTTGCGGCGGGGATAGCTGCCCGGTGCGAAGCGGGCTGGGGTCGGCTGCTGCTGTTCCCGGACGCCGCTTGGCACCCCTTCGCCCCGTGGCTGGAGCAGCTTTTGGCGGAAAGCACCGGCAAGGAAGGGAAAGGGGTGCTGCCGATCGTTCCGGAAACCCCGGAGGGTTTGCAGGGGCTCCCGGGCACGCTGGCGGTGGCGCTGGGGGAACGCGCAACGCTGCCGTTGCCCGGCTTGCAGCTTGCGCTGCCGGCCCAGCGGTTGGGGGAAGCGTTCGCCCTCTGGGAGCTGGCCACTGCGCTTTCGGGCTTCCTTCTGGGCGTGAACCCCTTCGACGAGCCCGACGTGGCCCAAGCCAAAGCCAGGGCCAAGGCGGCGCTGGCCCGGGGGGTGGCCTCGCCGCCCCTCACCCCGGAAGCCGCGCGAGCATTGGCAGCGCACCTGGCGGCGGTGGGCCCCCGGCAAGCGGTGGTGCTCCTGAGCTTCTTGCCGGAAACCCCGGCGGTGGCCAACCTCATGGCGCAGCTGGCCGCAGGCCTGCAGCGAAAGCTCGGGACCACGGTGGCTTGGGCGTTCGGTCCCCGTTACCTCCACTCCACCGGCCAGCTCCACAAGGGGGGTCCAGCCACGGTGGTGCCGGTGGTGCTCACGGCGCAACAAGCGCCGGCGCTGCCCATCCCCGGCCAGCCGCACACGCTGGGAGAGCTGCGCCTGGCCCAGGCGCTGGGGGACGTGGAGGCCCTGGCCGCCGCGGGAAGGCGGGTGCTGCACCTTCACCTTCCCGGGGACGGCACCGAGGCGCTGACCCAGCTCGCCGCGAGCTTGATCACGGACTGAACGTGGCGAGGATGGGGGCGTGATCCGAGGGCTTTTCCCCCTTGCGCGCCTCCCGACCCACCACCACCTCCTGGCAGCGGGCCGCCAGCGGCGCCGTGGCCAGGATATGGTCCAAGCGCATCCCCCACCCCCGGTGGAACGCCCCCTGGCGGTAGTCCCACCAGGTGTACACCCGCTGGGTGGGGTTGACACGGCGCAGGCAATCCACCAAACCCCAGTCCAAAAGCCCTTGGAACGCCTGCTTCTCCGGCTCGGAGAAGAGGATCTTGCCCCGCCAGAGCTCCGGATCCCAGACATCCAGGTCGGAGGGGGCCACGTTGAAATCGCCGCAGAGCAAAAGCGGGCGGTCCGGTGCAAACCGCTGGGCCAGAAACTGCCGCAGCTTTTCCATCCACGCGAGCTTGAAGGCGTAGGCTGGCGTGCCCACCTCCTGCCCGTTGGGGACGTACACCGAAACCACCGGTACCCCCTCCACCGCCGCGGCCAGCAACCGGGCTTGGCCGCTCTCGTCCCCCGGCAGCCCCCGCTGCAGCTCCTCCAAGGGCAAGAGGCTGGCAATGGCCACGCCGTTGTAGGTCTTCTGGCCGAAGGCCAAAACCTGGTAGCCGAGCCCGGCCAGCTCCTCCCGGGGGAACTCCTCGTCCACCACCTTGGTCTCCTGGAGACACACCACCTCCGGCCGTTTTGCCGCAAGCCAAGCCAAAAGCCGCGGCAAGCGGGCACGGATCGAGTTCACGTTCCAGCTGGCCACACGCATGGGCACCTCCTGGCAGCTCTCACTTTTGCCCGAAAACCGCGGGGCGGCGGCTGCTCACGCCACCTCACCGGCCACCACCTCCACCTCTTCCGCCCCCGAGGGCAGCTGCGACACCAGAAACTCCACCGGCAAGAAAGCCCTCACCACCTCGATTACGGTCCTGGCGTGCAGCGAAAGCGGCAGCGTGCGCACACGCCCGGCCCCGGCAAGCGCCATGTAGGGCAAGAGCTGGTCCGCCAGGTGCTCCCCCACCGGTACCTCCGCAGCGAGAAACCGCGCCATGGCCTCCACCGCCTCCCCGGCCACCACCTCCGCCGATGCCCGAAGCGTAAACCGCCCACACATCCCTTTCTTGCCCTC
>Ga0209018_1001208_pt1 | contig 21517 bp, 17 predicted proteins | sample YNPBryBLVA2012_FD_185814 | JGI IMG/M metagenome (GOLD analysis project Ga0209018, IMG submission 185814) | Anoxygenic and chlorotrophic microbial mat microbial communities from Yellowstone National Park, USA - YNP Bryant BLVA 2012 (SPAdes)... ...
AACTGACCAAGTTAATCATTTCGATTTCGAAACTTCAAAAAATGAAATCATTCAGATTAAAGAAAAAATTGCAGCATTGGGTAACATAAATTTTCAAGCATTAGAAGATTACGAAGAGCAAAAGAAACGCTTGGACTTTTTGTTAACCCAAATGAATGATTTGGAGAATTCCAAGAAAACACTAACTGATACCATTGATGAAATTAATAAAATTGCAGTTGAAAAATTTACAACTACATTCGAACAAATTCGTCAAAACTTTAAGCACTTGTTCAAATTGCTTTTTGGAGAGGATGGCGAAGCCGATATAACATTGGAAGGTCAAAATGTCTTGGAAGCCGGAATATACATATCGGCAAAACCACCATTCAAAAAGCCAAGTTCTATTGATTTATTGTCAGCGGGCGAAAAAACACTAACAGCGATAGCGTTGCTTTTTGCAATATATTTGGTAAAGCCAAGCCCATTTTGTATATTGGACGAAGTAGATGCTCCACTTGATGACAACAATATTGATAAGTTCGTTAATTTAATCAAAAAATTTAGTAAAGAAAAGGATATCCAATTTATTTTGATAACACACAATAAAAGAACAATGGAAGCAGCAGATGTTTTATATGGATTGACAATGGAAGAAGAAGGTGTTACAAAAGTAGTTTCTGTTAAATTAGAAAAATAAAAGAATCGTATCTCTAAACATTGAAATCAACAAAAATAAGGTACATATATGAAAAAAATATTTGTAATTCTAATCTTGTTAACGCTTGCAAATACAATTTTTGCACAAAAAAAATCTCCAACAAATACAAGCACAGATAATATTTCGGTCGAGATTACAAATAGAACCGAAACAACTGCAGCATTTAATTTCAAAAATCCCGGAAAGTTGCTGATCTACTTTGTTCTATCCAAAATGCCGACCAATTTAACACAAATTGACAAAGATGTTTTGAGCTTAGAGAAAACAATTACTTTAAATCCCAAATTGGAATTATCCAAAGATATATACTTAATTGTAACTTCAAAACATGAAGCTGGCGATTATACAATAGAAGGCTTAACACCACGCACTAAGTACGAATTTGCTGTCTATAAGCGAATTGATGATAAAAAAGTTGAAAAAATTTGGTTTACGGATATTTCCACTTTAGCCAAAGAACCAACAGAACAGGCAATGAACATTGCATTTGGTGACCTTACCGAAAATTCTGTTAAAATATCCCTATTTCGTGGAAATGGAGAAAAAAGATTAGTTGTAGTTACCAAAGGTGATCAGTCCAACATTCCACAAGATGGTGTTCGATATTTTGCTAATCCAAACTATGGCAGTAAAGACAGCAAATTAGGCACTGGTTATGTTGTTTATAATGGTGGCGATAGGATGGTGGATTTAGTTGTAAAAAACCTCGAAAGTGGTGAATATACTGTTCAAGTATTCGAATATAATGGAGATGGTGAATCTGCAAATTATCTCACAAAACCATCGGGAAACAATCCTCGTAAACTCAGAACATTATTACCTCCACCAAAAGCTTTTGAGCCCGAATTAATCACCCACGACGGTTTTGTTGCCAAATGGAGCAAAGTTGATGGAGCAACAACCTATTATTTGGACATTGCAACTGATAAGGATTTTGTAAATCGGTTGGAATTATATTCGGATTTGGACGTTGGCGACATTGATGAAATCGAAGTTGTAGATTTAGAAAGCAAACAAACTTATTATATGAGAGTTCGTGCTGTTGCCCGTGGAAACAAGAGTAACTATTCGAATGCAATACAAGTTACAACTAAGTAGTTTGTAAATTAATTTTTAGATTATCCTCCAAATCTATCATTGCATTGATAATTTGGAGGTTTTTATATTTATTTAAATCTCTTATATGGATTTGTGTTGAACAAATTTTCTTTTCATTTAAAAGTTTTGCTCGTTTTGTGCCATTAAGCAAACAATTATCGGGAGTATAGTAATTAGTTCCATCAAACAAAACGATATTTGCATATGTTGCATCAGTTAAATAACCATTTTGGGTAATGATTCCGATTTCGTCCAATTCAAGATCTTTTTCGATTTCTTCAAAAATTTTACGATTAACAAATTTGTATGGATATTTCAGTTCAGGCAACTCATAAAATTTAATACCTCTTTTTGGTATAATTGAATATTCTGATATTCGATAATCAATTATTGATTTTGAGTATAAAACTTTCAATTTATAGTTTTTATTTGAGTTTAAAGTGAAATTTGATAGAAATTTTTCAATATCATTACTAAATGCCTCTCCAAATAAATTGAGACGTGAACTTCTTATCCTATTAATGTGATATTTCAAGTTTTGTGGAGTTCCCTCCGATATTTTAATGGTCTCGAATAATAGGCACATAAATTTTTTTAATTAATTCATTATACTCATCATCAACTTTGCTTAATGTTGTTATACCGCCGCCACTTTTAAAATAAAGCTTCCCATCAATATTTTCTATAAACCTTATCAATACATAACTAATTAGGCTTGAACCGTCGAAGATACCAGCAACTCCAGTATAAAAACCACGATTATAATTCTCGATTTCGTCGATAATTTGGCAAGTTCTAATTTTGGGAGCGCCAGTAACACTTCCAGCTGGCGTAAGTTTATCCAAAATTTCACCAATTTGGGAGGCCCAATTGTTTTTCAAAAAACCACTAATCAAGCTACTTGACTGCAAAATTTCTCCATTATTAGTTTTAATTTTTTCGATATATCTGAATTTCTCCACACGAACTTTTTTGGCAACCAATGATAAATCATTGCGAAGCAAGTCAACAATAGTGTAGTGTTCAGCAATTTCTTTTTTATTATTTATTAGCATTTGTTCGGCATTTGGAAATTTAGCGTCAATTGTTCCTTTCATAGGATTAGTGAATATTTTATTATCCTTTATTTCGATAAATTTCTCGGGCGAGAAGCAAACAAAATTATCTTGAAATATTAAAATAAATTCTGATAAGGAATGGTCGAATATATCTTTTAAACTTAAGTTAGTATGAATTGGTGTTGAGAATGTTAGATTTAGAAGATATGTATCTCCATTATACAAATATTTTTGGACTGCTTCGAAACTATGAGAATAAGCGTCGAACTCGACAGGAGAATAGGAAAATTCTAAATCGCCATAAAATTTTCTTGGCTTCTGATTTATTTTGAAATATATACCATAGTCCTGTAATTTTTCGAATGGTATAGCCCTCACATCTTTTTTGTTGTAGGAAACTATAAAAAAAAATGGAGTTTTTTCCTTACCAAATTTGTTCATTAATTCAAACGAATCATTCATAAGTTAAAATATTCATCGTCAACATAATTACAAAATTAACGAAAGCTATGTCAAAAAGAATATTGTTGATAGACAACGACGATTCATTTACTATGAACATCAATCAATTGATCGAAGAACTGGGATATTCAGCTGAAATTTTAAATTATTCGGAGTTGAGAGGAGTAGTTGTTAAAAATTTCGAAAAAATCATTATTTCGCCGGGTCCAGGTCATCCAAAAGAATACACCAAATATACAGAAATTTTAGATGGATTCGTTGCAACGAAATCTTTTTTAGGCATATGTTTGGGAATGCAAATATTAGGTCAATATTTTGGCGCAAAGTTGAAACGGTGTGATTCAATAGAACACGGCAAACAAAGTCGCAATATAATCATATCCCACTCAATGCTTTTCAAGGACGTTCCACAAGGAGCAACAATTGGGCGTTACCACTCCTGGACATTGGATAAAAGCGACTTTCCAAATGAATTAATAATCAATTCAATATCCGAAGATGGTGAGATTATGAGTTTTTCTCACAAAATTCTTGATGTTTGTGGCGTTCAATTCCATCCTGAGTCTTATATAACTGAATATGGAGACATAATCTTAAAAAATTGGATTGAAAATTAGATCCCTCATTTATTATAAAGCAATGTGAACTCTATTTAAAAGAGATTGAAACAAGGATTTACAAAAGTCATTTAATTATCAACTGGCTTTTCGATGTTTGACTTATCTTGGAAAAAGAAATAATAGAAAAAAAACAATTCGGGAATCAATAGCATAATTAATGCTAATGTGTCATTTGTAAAATAAATGCTATTCCAAGCTTTGGGCCATATTGCAAAGGTTAAAGTGCCCGTCATAGCCCACCCAATCGAAAATATAAGCAAAATTAATCCAACCGATAACAAACCTTGTTTTATTCCGCCTTGTTGCCAATTTTTTGTAAATGCATAAATTGCAACATAAAAATGAATATAAAAAATCAATAAATCAATCATTTTTCTTAATTTTACATAACAAACATTACAAAAATATGGAAAACTCTTTAAAAATGGTATTTTCGACTGCTTCGAGTTATGATAATGCAATGATGATACTTCGCAACATTATCTACGAGAGATTAGCTTTTTGCTGCAATGTTATTCCCAACTCAACTTCAATTTATGTTTGGGATGGAAAAGTGGTAGAAGAAACAGAATTTATTTTATTAATCAAAACCGATTCAAATAAACTCGAAGCATTAAAGAAAAGGATTGTGGAGTTACACGATTACCAAATTCCCGAAATTGTAGTATTGGATATTGTAGATACAACTTTTGCTTATTCCAATTGGGCAAAATCAATCCTAAATTCCGTTGAATAAATAATGCCAGTCCCAATTAAGAATTGGAGTATCGACGACCGACCACGCGAAAAACTTCAAAGCAAAGGTTCAAAGTATCTTTCCGATGCAGAATTACTTGCTATAATAATAAACAACGGTACTCGTAATAAATCTGCTTTGGATTTGGCCAAAGAGATATTGCTTTCGGTCGACAACGATATAACTAATTTGGTCAAAAAGGATTACGCATTCTACAAACAATTTGATGGTATTGGAGATGCCAAAGCTATTTCGATAGCAGCGGCTATTGAATTAGGATCAAGATTTAATTTCCGAAAATTTTCGTCCCTTCCCTTGCTTCGCTCACCTGGAGATATTGCTCAATACCTAATACCCGATTTTTTGGGTGAAGTGAAGGAAAAATTTTTGATTTTGTTACTTAATCCAAAACTACAAGTCATTCGTAAAGTTGAAATAAGTGTTGGAAGTTCAACCAAAAGTATAGTAGAACCTTTGGAAGTATTTAAGCCAGCAATTTTGGAAGGTTCCACTCGTATTGTTGCAATTCACAATCACCCTTCTGGCGATCCAAACCCATCACAGCAAGATATTACAATAACAAAAAAGTTGATAGATGGAGGTGAATTATTGAATATCGAACTCTTAGACCACGTTATCATCGCTGGGGAACAATTTTATAGTTTTCGGGAAAATATGTCCCATCTATTTCCATAATATTTAATTTCGTCTACTAAATTTGTAATCCGTGTAACGCAATTATATGCCAAATAGAAATATTGAAATAATGTCGCCTGTTGGATCATACGAAATGCTAATGGCAGCAATTAATGCCGGTGCTGGTTCAGTGTATTTTGGTGTATCCCATTTAAATATGAGAGCCAAGAGTTCCAAAAATTTTACACTTGACGATTTGGTAGAAATAGCAAAAATTTGTCGTGATAATGGTGTAGCAAGTTATTTAACAGTCAACACTATTATTTATGATACTGAAATTTCCGAAATGCAAAGAATTATCGATACTGCCAAACAAAGCGGAATTAGTGCAATTATTGCATCTGATATTGCAGCAATTGAATATGCTCGCTCCATTGGTATGGAGGTCCATATTTCCACTCAACTAAATATTACAAATACTTTAGCAGTTCGATATTTTTCCAACTATGCTGATGTGATAGTCTTGGCAAGGGAACTAAATTTAGACCAAGTGAAATATATTTGCGATTATATCGAGAGAGAACAGATTAAAGGTCCATCTGGAAGTTTAGTGCGAATCGAAATTTTTGTTCACGGAGCATTGTGTATGGCTGTATCGGGCAAATGTTATTTAAGTTTGGATTTACAAAATCATTCTGCAAATCGTGGAGATTGCTTGCAAATTTGCCGGCGTCCATATGAAGTAACCGACAAAACAAGTGGTTTGCAATTGGAAATTGAAAATGAATACATAATGTCGCCAAAGGATTTGTGTACGATAGATTTTTTAGATAAAATACTGGATGCTGGTGCTAAAGTATTGAAAATTGAAGGACGTGGGCGTTCCCCTGAATATGTCAAGGTAACAACCGAAGTTTATCATCAAGCTGTCGAGGCATATCAAAATGGTGAATATACGGTTGAAAGAATCGAAGAATGGAAAAATCGGTTAGCAAGGGTTTATAATCGTGGTTTTTGGGATGGTTACTATTTGGGACGGAAAATTGGGGAATGGACTAATAGAAAAGGATCTTCGGCAACAACAACAAAAGTATACGTCGGTGAAGTAATGAATTATTACACGAAAATTGGAGTTGTGGATGTTTTGGTTGAAGATCAAAATATTCAAGTAGGCGATGAATACTACATAATTGGTCCGACAACTGGAGTTGTCGAAGGCAAAATCGAAACAATGAAAGTCGACGAAGTCGATACCTTCATTTCTTATCGAGGTGGAAGATTAACTTTTCGTGTACCAACCAAAGTGAGAGAAAGCGATAAGTTATATAAGATCATAAAAAACCAAGAAATATGATAAATTAATCATAAAAAAAGAGGTTACTCGAATTAAAGTAACCTCTGAAAAGTAATTGCTAAAATTTAAAATTAACTATACCCAGCCGCGTAATTTAACTGCTTCGGCAACTCTCGAAATTGCAATCATATATGCAGCGTCTCTCATATATTCATTGCGATTTTGGGCTAATTCGTAAACAGCGTGGAAAGCAGCAGTCATTTTGGAATCTAATTTTTCTAAAACTTCTTCTTTGCTCCAGAAATAGTTCATATTGCATTGAACTTGTTCAAAGTAGGAGCAAGTAACTCCACCAGCATTAGCCAAAAAGTCGGGTATGTCCAAAATACCTCGTGCCTTGATAACTTCGTCGGCTTCGGGAGTTGTTGGGCCATTTGCACCTTCGGCGATGATTTTTACAGTTGGCTTAATTTTTTGTACTGTATCCTTGGTGATTTGGTTTTCGATAGCAGCAGGAACTAATATATCAACTTCTTGTTCAATCCAAGCATCACCAGGAAGAACTTCGATGCCCAAATCTTGTGCCTTGTTTTTGTCGATTTCACCAAATTTATTTGTTATACCAATTAATTCATCAAAGGTAAGTCCCGACATTTTACGGAAAGTATAGGACTTTTTATCTTCGTGGTTCCAACTCGAAACTGCGATAGCTTTGCCACCTAATTTAACATATAAATCCAAAGCATATTGGCTAACGTTTCCAAAACCTTGGAATGAAGCGGTTGTTTTTGTGATATCAATTCCCAATGCTTTGCAAGCTTCGCGAACCGTGTACATAACACCATATCCAGTTGCTTCGGTTCTTCCCAAGGATCCACCCAAACCAACTGGTTTTCCAGTAATAAATCCAGGAGCTTTGATGCCAGTAATTTTTTCGTATTCGTCCAACATCCAAATCATATGTTGTCCGGTTGTCATTACGTCGGGTGCGGGTACGTCTTGGAATGGACCTACATTACGAGCAACTTGACGAACCCAACCACGAGCCAAAGCTTCTTGTTCTCTCATCGATAAATTGTGAGGATCGCAGACGATACCGCCTTTTCCACCACCTAATGGTATGTCGACAACTGCAGTTTTCCAAGTCATCCAAGTAGCTAATGCACGAACTGTATCGATTGTTTCTTGGGGGTGGAAACGAATGCCACCTTTTGCTGGTCCGCGTGCATCACTGTGTTGAACACGAAAACCACGGAATACTTTATAGGTGCCATCATCCATTCTAATTGGGATGTTAAAATGGTATTCACGATCTGGATTGCGGAGCAAATCGCGTGTTGCTTGGTCTAAATTTAATTTTTCAGCAACTGCATCAAATTGTTGCTGAGCCATTTTGAACGGATTGAATGAACTATCAGCCATTTTTGTTCCTTTATTTTTTTTTGATTTTTTGATTTAATTTTTGAAATTTGTAAAAAATTTCAATTACAAAATTACATAGAAAAATTAAAAACTCTTTGATATTTAGTAAAAAAATAACCAATTTATTAAAAAAAATTAATTTGTTTATTTTTAAAGATTTTATTATTTTATCGTCTTTAATATTTGATGTAAAAGAATAATTTTATGAACGGTGTTTTTTTCTCTTTTTTCAAAAAAATCGATTCAATTTTTGCTTCTTTAGAATTAACAATTGAAGAAAAATTTCAAACAGCTGCCGACCAATTTGTTGAGCATTTTAAATATGTTAAAGGAGTGAAGTTCTACATCGAAGACAATGAAATAATGAGTAGTAGTTTTTCTCCTACATCAAGAATGATTGAACGAGACATTCGTTCTTCTTCGATCGTCTTGGGCAATTGCTTTGTGTATTTAGATGAAGATGAACAAAGCTTTAATTATGAAGAGTTTGAGATATTTTTCATTTTAATAATTGATAAATTTTCAAGTTATTTATTTATTGATAAATTGGAGAAAACACTTCGTCAAATCGAAGCCGAAAAACATAATTTGCAAATCACCCAACGTACAAAATGGGCTATTGTACTGGAATTGCTTAAAAATACGGATCGAAACCTATATACTATTATTGCACGAAAAATGCTTAATTATCTGCTTATAAAAGGTATAAAAGAATCCGGCGCAATATTCGAAAAATTGGGTTCACGAATTGACGAAATGAACGAAGTATCAGCAGAGGTAAATCGCCCTACAAAAAAACAAGTTCTCGAACAAATTTATTTTTTGGCAAATGATATATTCATTTTAGCATCCAAATACTTGGACGAAGATTATATTGTTAATCAAATTCAAAGATGGATTAACGACGAAAATGCAAAAATTGTTACCAAAACATTGAACGATCCAAATGCTTCTTTGTTCGATATCGGTGAAGCAATTCGTCGATACTACAAAATGAATCCCAACACAGCCGACGACAAATCTGCCCAATCTATAGGTATGGTTGTCTCGCTAATTAGACGCTTTTTTTCTGAGCAGTTGGAATTTATCAACATTGCAAAAAATTTTTTTGATATCCGAGATTTTTATCAATTATCACCCAATATAATTTTTGCTTCCGAAAGTTATGGTACAGTTGGCGGAAAGAGCTCTGGTATATTACTTGCAGCTAAAATAATCGAAAAGGAAAAGCAAAATCATCCAATTTTAAATGATATCAAACTGCCACGCACTTGGTTTATCCCATCCGATGGCGAAACTAATTTTATATACTATAACAATTTGGAAGATATAATCGAGCAAAAATATAGAACATTAGAGGAAATTCGGAAAGAATATCCCTATACAATGCAGGTGTTCAAAAATTCACAGTTTCCCGAGGAAATGATCAACGGGTTATCGCGAGTTTTGGACGAAGTTGGCGATAATCCCATTGTTGTTCGCAGTTCTAGTTTGCTCGAAGATAGGTTAGGAACTGCTTTTGCAGGCAAATATAAAAGTTTATTTTTGGCAAACCAGGGTACTAAGAAAGAAAAATTAGATGCACTATTGGATGCTATTGCCGAAGTTTATGCTTCGGTTTTCTCGCCCGATCCAATAAGTTATCGCAAGGAAATGGGATTGTTGGATTTTAATGAAGGAATGGGTATTATAATTCAAGAGGTCGTGGGAACCAAAGTTGGCCATTATTACTTTCCTGCGTTTGCTGGTGTTGGTTTTAGTAATAACGAATTCCGTTGGAGCCCACGCATCAAGCGTGAGGATGGTTTATTAAGATTGGTTCCCGGTCTTGGAACGCGAGCAGTTGATCGCGTAGGTAACGATTTTCCGATTTTGATTTCACCGGGTCAGATGGATTTAAGGGTAAATTTAAACGTTCGAGATGCAATTGCTTATTCTCCACATTATATTGATGTGATTAATTTAGAAAAGAATACTTTCGAAACTATCGAAATAAGGCAATTAATCAAAGAGGTTGGAAATAAGTATCCAATGCTAAACGAAATTTTTTCTATTGTTGAACATAATAACTTAAAGGCACCTGTTGGTTTAGGAATTGATACAAAAAAAGATGATATTATCGTTACTTTCGATAACTTGGTTAGACGAACTCCTTACATAAAAAAAATCGGTAAGTTGATCGAGGTTTTAAAAACTGCATTCAATTTGCCCATAGATATTGAATTTGCTTGTGATGGAAAATATTTGTATTTACTCCAATGTCGGCAACAAAGTTCCTACGAATCCGAACTTTCGCCATCAATTATTCCCGATAATATTCCAAATGAGAACATTTTATTTACTGCTAATAAATTTGTTTCGAATGCAAGAGTACCCGATATAGCCTACATAGTTTATGTCGATCCAGAACATTATAATAATGCCGAAACTATTACCGAATTGGAAGACACAGCAAGGGCAATAAGCAAATTAAACCAAAGTCTACCCAAAAGGTCATTTATTTTAATTGGACCCGGACGATGGGGCACCCGTGACGACATCCGACTCGGAGTAAAAGTTTCTTACTCCGACATTAACAATTCTGCGATGTTGATCGAAGTTGCAAAATCCAAAAATGGATACACTCCCGAACTATCTTTTGGAACTCACTTCTTCCAAGACTTGGTCGAAAGCCGAATTTACTATTTACCATTGTATCCTGATGATAGTAGCAATATTTTTAATTATGAGTTTTTTAATATTTCAGAAAATGTGTTAGATCGTTTTATTTCGGGATTTGACCATATAAAAAATATACTTAAAGTTATCAATATTCGCGAAGCAACCAATGGAAAAATTTTAAGGATATTAATGAACTCGGATGAAGAAAAGGCTGTGGCATTCTTCACTTCGGGGCAGGTTACATCTAAACAATCAGGTCTGGACATAATGAAAGACAACACAACAGAAGCCCAAATTTGGAGAATGCGTATGGTTGAGGCTTTTGTTAATTCACTTGATATGGCAAGATTTGGTATTGGAGGTGTATATCTAACGGGGTCGGTGTTCCAAGGAACTGCTAAATCGAGTTCAGATATTGATATTATAGTTTATTTCCAAGGGAATGAGAACCAGAAAAAGGAATTCTTGATATGGTGTGAAGGATGGAATTATTCAATATCAAATATCAATTACAACCGATCGGGCTATAAAATCGAACGAATACTCGATATATTGTTAATTGACGACCAAAGTTTACAGAACAATAAATTTTATGCTGATTTGATCAATCCCGCAAAGGGAAGGTCAAAAAAAATAAAGTAGGAATTTTTTAAATCATCCTTCGATTGATAATGATAATCAATAAAAAATTCTTAAATTAGTGTTTTTAATTTATTTATTAAATCGGTAAATTATGAATGTAACAACCAAATCCCAAGTAGAAGAAATCAACCGAATTCGAAACGAAAAAATATATAAGGAATTGCTAAGGCAGGATGTGTCGCTAATATTTGATGATGCATTAGATAGTGATATGATATTAAATATGGGACCTCAACATCCAGCTACGCACGGTGTATTGAGAGTTGTCCTGCGTTTAGATGGCGAAACTGTTGTCAATGCTGTCCTAGAACTTGGTTATTTGCATCGAGGATACGAAAAATTAGCCGAAAATGTAACCTACCACGAATTTATACCTCACACTGATAGATTGGACTATATTTCTCCAATGTCGAACAACACTGCAATAGCTCTTGCAATCGAAAATAGTCTCGGGATCGAAGCTTCGCCGCGTGCTCAGTGGATTAGGACACTCGTTTCCGAAATGGCTCGTATTTCGTCCCACCTAATGGCAATGGGTTCAACTTGTTTGGATTTAGGTGCAATGACCGTGTTCTTGTGGACATTTGTTGAAAGAGAAAAACTTTATGACTTTTTCCAAGAAATTTGTGGAGCCCGATTTACAACAAGCTATACTCGAATTGGGGGAGTCGCCAATGATATACCCGACAATGTGCTTCAAGGAATTAGGCAATGGTTAAATGAATTTCCCGAAAAATTACGTCGAGCCGAAGCATTGGTTCATCGCAATCGCATATTCATCGACAGAATGGCTGGGATTGGGTATCTATCCAAAGAAAAAGCAATTCAATTGGGTGCAACAGGTCCCGTATTGAGGGGTTCGGGAGTTGCTCGCGATCTTCGACGTGATAATCCATATTTAGTGTACAATGATTTGGACTTTGAAGTAATAACCGAAAACGATGGTGATTGCCTTGCTCGTTATATGGTGAGAATTCGCGAAATGTACGAAAGTGCCAAAATTTTACATCAAGTTTTGGATAAAATGCCTAAAGGAGATGTCTTGGCAAACAAACCTAAGCAAGTTCTTCCAAAAAAGAATGAAATCTATACAAAAATGGAAGAATTAATACACGATTTTATGCTAATCAACTTTGGTGCAGCACCAGAACCAGGATCTACTTATACGGCAATCGAGTCTCCAAAAGGAGAACTTGGATTTTATATTGTTTCGGATGGTACCGGTCATCCCTGGAAACTTAAAATGCGATCTCCATCGACTTCGAATCTACAAACTTTACCCGAGATGGCCCGTGGTTCGATGATTGCAGATATGGTCGTCATAATTGGATCGATCGACCCAATTATGGGTGAAGCAGATAAATAGTTTTCCACAAAGGATTAATAAAAATGAAACAGTTCTATCTAATCAGTTTTTGTTGTTTAATTCTATCTTTTTCCAATAATTTATTTGCAGAAGAAGAAACAAACGACAACTCAACCACGATAATACTTTCATTGGCCCAAGATCCGTCATTTGGTTTTTATCCTTTTATCAATGGTTCTGTTACTTTAACCAATTCAATAGATTTAACTTTCTATGGAATTTTTTGGACACAAGACGCATTAGCCGGCAAAGAAGGGGGACTTGGCTTATTAACTGAATTTGGTATTGGTGCAAATTTTAAATTTGCCGATGATGCGTTCTTTTTAAATCCAAACATTGGTTTGGGGAATGGAAAATTTCAATCTGGAGGTGGTCGGCACGTTGTTGGGGATAATATAGCCTTTTCTTTGTTTACAGGTTATTCACACAATAATTTTGAAATTGCTGGAGGAGGCATTTATTGGAAAGGTTTTCGTAGGGAAGAAATGATTTCTCCTTATATTGACCAAATTGAATACACACTAAGCAGTTGGTATAAAGCAAATAGCTAGTTTTCGATAGGTTTATATTTCGATCACTTTTTAATTACAGAAGATGATAAACAAACAAAAGATACTTATACGGGTTATTTTTGGTTAGGTCCAGCATTCAAGTTCACAGCAAAATCCGGTGCGTCAATGTGGTTTACTTTTGGACCGGATTTTGTCCAATATCTCAACGATGAAAAATCTGCCACAATTCAAGATTACTACAAGTTGGTTGCAAGCTTCCCCTTTTAAGTTGTGTGAAAATTACCTATTAATCAAAAAGGAAGATTTTTACATATTAATTCGAAAAGGTTTTGAGAAAAGGAGAAATAGAACCTTGAGATAATAACCTTGATAGGGTTGGAAATAGAATTTGAGCTCTATATAAAATTATAAAATTAACCCGTCAAGCCTCTTCAAGAGTGAATAAAATGAACATAAACAAATTTCGGTCTCTTCGTTCGAATTATTTTATATGCAATCACGATTATTTAATAATATTTAAAAAGTAAATATTATATTTTCCTTAACTCACTTTTTTTAATTAATTTTATATTTTATTTTTTAATAATTTTAAAAATATTTTGGTGATATTATGTCCAAAGCAATTTATGATTTTTTAAAAACAGAATTACAAAAATTAGAGGACGAAAAGTTATATAAACACGAAAGAATTATCGAAAGTCCACAAGGTGCCGAAATTACCGTCAAAGGGAAAAAAGTGCTTAACTTTTGTGCTAATAATTACTTGGGGTTGTCGTCCCATCCTTTGTTAATCGAAGCTGCCCACGAGGGTATCGAAACTCGTGGATTTGGTCTGTCCTCGGTGCGTTTTATTTGTGGTACCCAAGACCGTCATAAAGTTTTGGAGCGAAAGTTGGCTGACTTTTTGGGTATGGAAGATGCGATATTATTTTCCTCTTGCTTTGATGCAAATGGAGCATTGTTCGAGCCTCTTTTTGGTGAACAAGATGCAATTATAACAGATGCTTTGAACCATGCTTCGATTATTGATGGTATACGCCTTTCAAAAGCAAAACGATGGGTGTATAAACACGCAGATATGCGTGATGTGGAAGAAGAAGATCCAGCTACTGGCAAAATGGCAAAAGGATTGGAACGATGCTTAAAAGAAGCTAATCAACAAGGAGTTAGATTCAAAATAATAGCCACCGATGGCGTTTTTTCGATGGATGGTGATATTGCTCCACTACGTGAAATTTGCGATTTAGCCGAAAAATACGATGCTTTGGTTATGGTTGATGATAGTCACGCAACAGGTTTTATTGGGAAAACTGGTCGTGGAACCCACGAATATAATGATGTGATGGGACGAGTTGATATTATAACAACCACTTTTGGCAAGGCATTAGGAGGAGCTTCGGGTGGTGCTGTTGTTTCTTCGAGCAAAATTACAGAATGGTTACGCAACAAAGGTCGTCCTTACCTATTTTCGAATTCACTTGCACCTTCTGTGGTCGAAGCCACTATTCGAGCATTAGATTTGCTATCTTCTTCGACTGAATTGCGAGATAAATTGGAAAATAACACAAAGGTATTTCGTCAAGCAATGGTTGAGGCTGGTTTTGATATACTGCCAGGTGTTCACCCAATAACTCCTATAATGTTCCGTAAATACGAAAATTCTGCTAAAGTTGCAGTAGAATTTGCTAATCGGTTGCTCGACGAAGGTATCTATGTTATAGCCTTTTCTTTTCCAGTTGTTCCCAAAGGTAAGGACAGAATTCGTGTTCAGATTTCTGCTGCCCACGAATTAGAGCATATCGACCGTGCAATAAATGCTTTTATAAAAGTTGGAAAAGAAATGGAATTAATTTAATTTGTTGTCAATTGTCAATTAATTTCTCTTATTTTGTTAATTTAAACTTTCTTAAATTTTGTTAATTCAATAAAGGAGATTTATGTTTAAAGGTCATCCAAAAGGTTTGTTAGCTGCAGGCATAGCAAATATGGGCGAGCGCTTTGGTTTCTATACGATGATGGCAATTTTGGTATTGTTCTTGCAAGCTAAATTTGGCTTATCAGGAACCGATGCTGGAATAATTTACTCGGTTTTTTACTTCTCAATTTATATTTTAGCATTCGTTGGGGGATTGATTGCCGACCGAACAAGGAATTACAAGGGTACAATTTTGATTGGATTAATCGTAATGGCTGTTGGTTATTTTATAATTGCTTTCCCAACTCCAACTCCTGTTCCAAATAAAATTCTGTTTTTATCCCTATCTTTGTTTGGTTTGTTTGCTATTGCTTTTGGTAATGGACTATTCAAAGGAAATTTGCAAGCATTAGTGGGGCAAATGTATGATAATCCACAATATAGTTCTATGCGGGACTCGGGCTTTTCGTTGTTTTATATGTTTATTAATGTAGGGGCATTATTTGCACCAATTGCTGCTGTTGGTATTCGCAATTGGTGGTTGAGTGCTAATGGCTTTCTTTATAATCCAGATCTACCTGGACTGGCACACGCCTATTTAGAAAACAAAATAACCCCCGAAGCATTACAAAAGTTAACAGAATTGGCTTCGCAAGTAACTTTGAATGGGGCAGTTGGTGATATTTCGGTTTTTGTCAATAATTACCTTAATGTTTTTACTACGGGGTTTCATTATGCATTTGCGATTTCTATTTTTGCTATGTTAGTTTCGTTATTCATTTATTTATTGAATAAGAAAAATTTCCCAGATCCAGCAGAAAAGAAAAAGAAATCCGACGATACAAAAGAAAACATCCCATCCATCGAAATGGATCCACAAGAAGTAAGGCAAAGACTCTATGCACTTTTTGCTGTTTTTGGAGTAGTAATATTTTTCTGGTTTTCATTCCATCAAAATGGCTTAACTTTAACTTATTTTGCAAAAGATTTCACAGATTTAACTGCTTTGAAATTGAATTTGGGCATCATTAGCTTAGAAGGTGCGGAGATTTTTCAATCCATCAATCCGTTATTTATAGTATTGCTAACTCCTATTGTGATGGCATTGTTTGGTTGGTTAAGAGCTAAGAATTTAGAACCATCGACTCCAAAGAAAATTGCAATTGGGATGTTTATAGCAGCAATGGCCTATTTGTTGATGACCATCGGGTCACTGGGATTACCTTTGAAGTCCGAAGTAGTTGCTATGGGGGGATTAAATCCTGCAGAACGAGTCACTCCTTGGTTGTTGGTTGGAACCTATTTTATCCTAACTGTTGCAGAATTATTCATCAGTCCATTGGGAATTTCGTTTGTTTCGAAAGTTGCTCCGCCGAAATATCAAGGAATTATGCAAGGTGGATGGTTGGGGGCAACAGCAATAGGCAATCAATTGCTATTTATTGGGGCAATTTTATACGAAAACGTTCCGTTATGGCTCACTTGGTTGGTATTCGTTATTGCCTGTTTACTCTCGATGCTAACAATGATAATTATGCTCAAATGGTTAGAACGAGTAGCAAAATAGAGTAGTATACTCCAAATAGATGATTTAAAGGCTGTTTTTTAATTACAAAACAGCCTTTATTTTTAAAGTCTCTATGCAAGTCAAAACCACCTTTATCATTTCCTTGGTTTGCATATTAGCTTGTATCTTTTAATATTTTTTTCGATGCAGAAAAGTTCTTTGTTGGTTTTGGGCAAGTTCCATTGACTTTCGTCAGTTGTTTTGAATTCAAATAAATTAGTTTGTGTTAGTAGTTTGCGATGAAATTCGTCCACATAATCGCAATCTGTTGCTAAATATAATAAACCGTTGGGCTTTAAAACCCGATAAACATTCTGCAAAAAGGTTTCGGAAAACAATCGTCTTCTCTGTTGCCTTTGTTTTGGCCAAGGATCGGGAAAAAGATAGAAAACATAATTTATAGAATCTTCGTCAATAAAATCCAAACCATTTACGGCAGAATACCAATAAACCCAAGCATTGGGAATTTTTTCGGATATTATCACGTTTTGAGCCCAATCAACTAAAACTTTTCTTAATTCTAACCCAAGAATGTTTTCGTTTGGAAATGATAAAGCATAATCCAATAGAAATCGACATTTCCCGCATCCAATGTCCACGGCAGATGGTGGCAATTTGTTAATGAATGCTTTTTGTACTGCTTCGCTATCAATTAATGGCGGATAATACAAAGGAATATATTCCAAGTCTTTGATAGGTATGTATAGGTTAGCACTTGCGTGGTGACGCACTTTCCGGGGATATGGATATTTCCCGATAATATCTGTTATTGATTTCATTGTTAATAAAAATACCCGAAAATTGCGTCCAAAAAAAGTATGGCAGCGGCAGATAGTGTGAATGCACGCACGGTGCTATTTCCTACACCTTCGGCTCCACCAGTAGTTTTTAATCCTACGTGAACACCGATTATTGCAGTAACCCCGCCAAATACGCTCGATTTTATTAATCCAATAACAATTTCTTTAATTTTAAAAAAACGTTGGACAGATTCAAAAAATCCATAAAAAGAAAAATCGAACTTAAATAATGTTAATACATAAGCACCAATCAAACCAACTAAATATGAAAAAATTACTAAAATAGGCATCATAACTATTGTTGCAAGAGTTCGTGGCATTGCTAAAAACCTATTTTTGTCGATACTCATCATTTCCAATGCATCTATTTGCTCGGTAACTTTCATCGTGCCTATTTCGGCTGCCATCGAAGCGCCAATTCGTCCAGCAATGACCAGTGCAGTTAAAACGGGGGCTAATTCGGTAAATATTGCTGTTGCAATCGAGGAACCTAAATATGGCTTAGCTATTCCCATCATATTAAATTTGTCGAACAAACTAGTTGCTTCGAGTGCAGATATAACACCAGTAAAAACACCTATCAATAAAACCAAAGGTAATGATTTATTGCCCACCAATTCCATTTGTTTTAAAACCAAGTGCTTAGAGCGCCACACTTGGGGAAAATATCGGTGAACTTGGATTGTAAATATACCAATCTGACCAAGTTCAGATATAAAATTGATTGTTTTTCGTACTAATATTTGTAGAAATTTGAGCATACAATAAATTACAAAATTCTTAAATTTTAATTAATGTTTGCTTTTTTGTTGAAAAATTGTTATTTTACAAAAAATTAAAATTCAAAAATGAGAAAAAAAATCTTTAAATTAAATAATAAGTTATTGGTATTATTCCTTTTTTTGTTTTTCGCTACATCATTTGACCTATTTCCACAATACCGCCCCTCCAACCAAAGGCAACCGCAAAACTTTCCTGATAATTTCTCAGAATTAGATAACGAACGCAGTGAACAAATTTTTAAATCTGTTGATTTTCAGAATGCTATTATATTTGCTCGAAAAAAATATCACGAAGCACTATCGGCTTTGAAGCGAAAGGATACAGTTAAAGCCGCACGTGCTTTTGAATTAGCAATATCAAGAATTAATCCATATGTCAGCTATCCTGGAATTGAAAATCAGACCGAGTTTTTGGATTTAGTGCACTCAATTATCGAGGATTACGAAAATTATATAACAACAATTGATGATTTGGACGAAAATTCTGCAATCTTTGTTGTCCGCAAAATGCTCTTTAATCAATTCGAAGCACTGCCCGAGGTTACACCAAAAACTGCTGAAAAATTTGTAGTTAAATCCGGAGAAGTAAAAGCCAAACCTATTCCTGGTAAAAAAACTTTTTTCCGAATAACAGATTCATTAACAATTCCTTTCGAAATTAATGAACAAGTCCAAAATGCAATCGAAAAACTAACTACAAATGCAAAACTTAGAAAATATCTTAAAGTTTATTTAGAACGATCTGCTAAATTTTTTCCGATAATGGCACGAATTGCCGAGTTTGAGCAAATGCCCAAGGAAATTTTATTTCTAACTATGTATGAAAGTGGGGTAAATCCAAACGCAATTTCTTCGGCAAGTGCTGTAGGATTGTGGCAATTTATTCAATCTACAGGGCAACGATATAATCTTAACACCAAACCCTCGATATGGTATGATGAACGCCGTGATCCCGAAAAAGCAACAAGAGCTGCATTTCGTCATCTTAAAGATTTATATGCAGTCTTTAACGATTGGTATTTAGCCCTTGCAGCATATAATTGCGGAGAAGGCTGCGTTAAAAGTGCAATTAGGAAATCAAAATTGGATAATCCCACTTTTTGGGATATACAAAAGTATTTACCGCGAGAAACTAGGAATTATGTTCCAAACTTTATTGCTATCTCAATAATTGCAATGGATCCCGAAAAATATGGTTTTTCCGAATCCGAAATGCAATTCCACGACGAATATGTTTATGATGTTTTTCCAATTAACGAACCTATCACACTCGAAGCAGCAGCTCGTGCAGCCAATGTTCCCGTCGAGAAAATTAAGGAACTCAATCCCGAACTAATCCGAAATTGCACGCCCTTGGATGTTTCCACCTATTACCTTAAAATACCAGCGAATAGCCTTCCATATTTTGCACAAAATTTACAAAATATTCCTTACGAAGAAAAAACAGCTTATTCAATTCATACAGTTGAAAATGGAGAGACTTTAACTAGTATTATAAATAGATTTTTGGTGAATAAAGAAGAATTAATACAGTTAAATTTAGCTCAAAACATAACTCAAAATTTGCAACCAAGTATGCAAATTCTGCTTCCGATAACACCTAAATTATATGATAGCTTGAAAATCGCCAATAAAATAATACCAGTTGCATCACAGGATAACACTGATGTAGCTACAACCAAACAATCCGATCTTCCCAATATTACTAAAAAGATTACTAAAACTAAAAAGCATAAAGTTGAACCAGGAGAAACACTTTTTATTATTTCCCAGAAATATGGTATTAGCCTTAATGAATTAAGAGAACTTAACTCATTTGATAATCAATCTGTAATTTATTCTGGTCAAGAAATTCTGGTGCCAGATGGTTCAGTTCAAACTATTACCAAAACAGTAATTAAAAAACACAAGGTTAAGAGAGGCGAAACATTATCCACAATTGCAGATAAATACAATGTTTCGGAAAAAGATATAATGAAAGCCAATAATATGAAGAAGAAAACTGTTATCAAAGGCACCACACTCAAAATACCAGTCCAAGAAACAATAATTGCAACCAAAAACGAAAATCTTGACGAAAATAACAATAAAGTAAAAATCGAAAAAGAACAAGTCATTGTTCACAAAGTTCGCGAAGGTGAATCGATCGAAAAAATCGCTGCAAAATATGGTGTTTCGCCAGATGATATTCGCCTATGGAACTCTGAAAAAATCCGCAATGACGTTGTTTTGAAAGGTAGTAAAATAAAAATATACAAAGGCAATAATACTATTTTTGCAAAAGATAAGAGCAAAAAGTCGAAATCGAAAAACAATGTTATTGAGCACATTGTCAAACCTGGCGACACTTTGTTTTCAATTGCCCGAAAATACAATGTTTCCATCGAAGACATAAAAAGGTGGAACAACTTGAGCGATTTTCGAGCCGAAAATATTCGTGTTGGACAGACAATTTTAATTAAATAAAAGGTTACCAAAATGAGCTATTTAGTTTGGGATGTCTCCCCCGAGATTTTTCGATTGGGGAGTCTATCCATTCGTTGGTATGGTTTGCTTTTTGCATTAGGATTTATTATTGGATACGAAATTTTTCAGAGGATTTTCAAACTTGAAAAACGTAATCCCAAAGATATCGACAAATTAACTGTTGTGATGATATTATCAACGGTTATTGGTGCCCGCTTGGGTCATTGTTTTTTTTATGAACCTGAATATTATTTAGCACATCCAATCGAAATTCTGTATGTATGGAAGGGTGGATTGGCAAGTCACGGAGCAGCAATAGCAATACTTCTTGGTATTTGGTATTTTGTTGCTCGCTATAAGGATTATTCGTATTTATGGATTTTAGATCGGTTGGTAGTAACTGTTGCTTTGGCTGGAGCATTGATTAGATTAGGAAACTTCTTCAACTCCGAAATATTGGGTGTTCCCACAAATGTTCCTTGGGCTATAATTTTTGCAAGAGTAGATAATGTGCCTCGTCACGCAGTTCAGCTTTACGAATCCATTTCATACTTGATAATTTTTGTGTATTTATCGCTTATATACTTGAAATATAAAGATAAATTACCTTCCGGACGAACTTTTGGTGCCTTTTTAACTTTAGTGTTTACTGCTCGCTTTATTCTTGAATATTTTAAGGAACAACAAACTACTTTGGAAGCGGGGATGCTATTACATATGGGACAATTGTTAAGTATTCCTTTTATTTTGATTGGTTTGTACTTATGGCTAAAATCATAT
>Ga0209018_1001209_pt1 | contig 21482 bp, 17 predicted proteins | sample YNPBryBLVA2012_FD_185814 | JGI IMG/M metagenome (GOLD analysis project Ga0209018, IMG submission 185814) | Anoxygenic and chlorotrophic microbial mat microbial communities from Yellowstone National Park, USA - YNP Bryant BLVA 2012 (SPAdes)... ...
GAAACCCACAAACCAGGTCGAATACCATGGAATAAAAACTTCTTCAAAAATTTTCAAAAAGTACTTGACTTTTAACATAAAGGATAGAAACAACCCAATGGATAAAAATTCTCAAAAATATCCGTTGGGTTGTTTCAATCCGTTGGGAAAAAAATTGCTTTTTAAAATAAACTCCCAACTGATAGAAACAACCCAACGGATGAAAATCTTGAAAAAATATCCATTGGGTTGTTTCAATCCGTTGGAAAAATTAAGGAGGATTTCATCGATGAAAAATCAAATTTCATTTCTTAGCACAGTTTTTTTGGTAATTCTTTTTTCAGCATCCACCATCCATCCCCAGATGCTGGCCACTATCACCGAGGACGTCACCACCGAATTCGGCACCTATCATCCCATTCCCGTGGAATTCACCGCCCAGGTGCCAGGCTTCAGTTTTAAACCCGATTTCGGCGACGTCAATAATTTCGATCAGGTGAGCTGGAATTTTACTGGCATTGATTCCGCCTTGCTGCGAGCCAATCATTTTACCGTCAAGAAAAGCCAGTACAAGCAACTGTACGACGTCTATAATGTCTGCACCTGGAATGGCACGCCGATCTTTGTGACGACCGATGCCGTGCTGCATACCTATCACGTCCTGTTCGATCGGATTCTGGCGGAAATCGAAATCCAGAAATTTGTGGGGGAATTGGATGCGCTGACTGAAAAACTGATCATCGAAACGGAAAATGTTTATAGCCAATCCGTCACGGCAGGGGCAATAGAAGCGGCTCGACGCAATCTTGCCTTTTTATATGTGGCCAAAAAATTGTTGAACGGAGCGAAGGTCACCGTTCCATCGGCGGTGGCTGCGCTGGTGGATTCTGAGCTGATGCTGATCGACCAGCATGAAGGCTATCGCATCTCACCGATCTTCGGTGATTTTTCGGCATTGGATTACAGCCAGTTCCAGCCCCGAGGTCATTACACCAAAAACGACACGCTCAAAGCCTATTTCAAAACCATGATGTGGTACGGCTGGACCATCTTCACAATGGAGCCTAACCTGTTCGGCGATCTATCTTATCGCCATACACTGCAGGCATTGCTACTGGTGCAACTGCTTTACCGAATACAGCTTGCTAATCAGCCGCTATTGGAAAAATGGCAATTCATTTACGATCCGACCGTCTTCTTTGTCGGCAAAACTGATGATCCGACGGTTCTGCATTACAAGCTCATTGCCGATCAAATTTATGGCGCCAATTTTTTATCCCTGTCCTGTGATAGCCTGGCAAATAAAAATTTATTAGCAGCGTTAATGACCGAAGCTCAGAAGCTGCCCGAGCCGAAAATCCCCAACTGGATTTATGGGACATTCACGACTTATAAGGGTTTCCGCTTCATGGGACAGCGCTTCATCCCTGACTCCTACATGTTCGCCCATCTCATCGATCCGTATGTGACGTATCGATATTTTCCCAAAGGATTGGATGTAATGGCGATTTTAGGCTCCCATCGGGCGTTTGCCATCCTCGATTCGCTCTATAAAGAAACCGCCTATCAAAATTACACCCAGCAGATCGATGGCTTCAAAACTGAGTTTGCCAATTTATCACCCGCCGCCTGGGCGCAAAACCTGTACTGGAATTGGCTGTATTGCCTGATGCCCTTGCTGTACGAAAAAGGCGCTGGCTATCCATTGTTCATGCAGACGCTGGCCTGGGCGAATAAAGAGCTATTGACCGCCCTGGCGTCCTGGGCTGAGTTGCGGCATGACACCATTCTTTATGCCAAGCAAAGCTCAACGCCCTGTTGCATTCCGCCAGGGCCGCCTCGAAATTATGTCGAGCCCAATCCCCATCTTTACGCCCGACTGGCAAGCCTGGCAAAATTCACCCGTGATGGGCTGGAATCACGAAATTTGCTGTTCCCAGAATTCAAAGAAAAGCTCGATCTGTTTGAAAACTTGTTGCTATTCTTGAAAAGAGTTGCAATCAAAGAATTGGAGAATGACCCGTTGACGGATCAGGAATATGAAGATATCTATTGCTTCGGCAAGCTGATGCAAAAATTGGTCTCTTATTTTCCTGATCCGAATAATCCCTGGAAGAGCGATACGGATGACATGGCCGTGGTCGCCGATGTGCATACCGATTCCAATACTGATCAGTGTCTGGAAGAAGGCGTCGGCTATCCGCTGGAGATTTTTGTGATCGTGAATGAAGGCGGAACGGTTCGTATCACCAGGGGCGCTATTTTTTCCTATTATGAATTCTTCCAGCCCATTGCCGATCGCTTGACCGATGAAGCCTGGCGCAAAATGCTGGTGGGGGAGAAGCCGCCCAAAATGCCCGAATGGACTGCCAGCTTTATGGATCTGGGGCAGCCGCAGCCGCCGTGGTGGGAGGATTCGCCCAATAATTTATTTGAGAAAGAATTTTCCAGTGTTCAAATGGCTGAGCCAAAAGTGGTTCCCAAAACGATCAGGTTATTTCCGAACTATCCCAATCCGTTTAACGAGCAGACTGTGATCCGATTTCAATTGCCAAAAAATGCAATGGTGAAGATCGAGATTTACAATTTGCTGGGACAGAAAATTCGGACGCTGCTTAGTGAACAAAAGACGGCTGGGGTTCATACAATAAAATGGGATGGGAAAGATGATTTGGGCCGAACGATTGTCAGTGGTGTGTATTTTATTAGTCTTGAAGCTGCTCTTGTTGGACAGGATGGCATCCTGTCCCACAACTCTAAGGTCGAACAATTTCGACAGGTGAATAAATTGGTGTTGTTGCGCTAACTGTAGGACAGGATGGCATCCTGTCCCACAATAATCAGGAGGTAAAAAATCATGAAACGATTAATTTATATAATTGCTACCACAGCTCTCATTTTTGCGGTGGTCACCTGCACAAACTGTCCCACGACACCTGGGAACAGAGAAGTGCGAGAACTAACTTCCGTCGAAAAAGCGTTGGTCGAGGCTGACAATAATTTCGGGTTGAAAATCTTTCGAGAGATCAATAAAGCTGAAAAAGATAAGAACGTCTTTATTTCGCCGTTGAGCATTTCCATGGCGTTGGGCATGACGCTCAACGGCGCCAATGGTGAGACCAAAGAAGCCATGCAAACTGCGCTGGAATTGGCAGGCCTATCGGATCAGCAGATCAATGAAAATTATCAAAGTTTGATCGACCTGCTGGTCGGGCTGGATCCGAATGTGAAATTTCAAATCGCCAATTCCATCTGGTATCGCAATGACTTTGCTTTCAAAGAATCGTTCATCAATATCAATAAGAAATATTTTTATGCGAAGGTGGCTGGGCTGGATTTCACCAATCCGCAATCCGCCAATATTATCAATAGCTGGGTGGAAGACAATACCAACGGCAAGATCAAGAAAATCGTGGATCAGATCGAGCCGCAGATCGTCATGTTTTTGATCAATGCCATTTATTTCAAGGGCACGTGGACGTACGAATTCGACAAAAACCAGACGCAGGACGATTCGTTTCACCTGCCCGACGGCTCGGAAAAGATCGTCCCGATGATGGAGCTCTCCCGTAAGCTTGCCTATTATGAAAGCGATGAATTTCAGGCGGTGGATCTGCCGTATGGCGATGGTTTGTTCAGCATGACGATCATTTTGCCCGCTCCGCACATCAATGTGAATGATTTTCTGATGAGGCTTTCGGCTGAAAATTGGAATCAGTGGACAGGCAGTTTTTCAGAGAAAAAGGGGACGCTATTCTTCCCGAGGTTCAAGCTGGAATATGAAAAACTGTTGAACGACGTTCTGAAATCATTGGGAATGGCCATCGCTTTTGATCAAGACCAGGCAGATTTTACCCGCATGTTCGATAAAGTGAGCGACATCAATCTTTATATCGACAAAGTGAAGCACAAATCCTTCGTCGAAGTCAATGAAGAGGGCACCGAAGCGGCGGCAGTGACGTCGGTGGAAATTGGGATGACATCGGTGGGACCTGGTGCGTCATTTGTCATGCGGGTCGATCGACCGTTTATCTTTGCCATTCGGGAGCATCATTCGGGGACGATTTTGTTCATTGGGAAGATTGTTGATCCAAGCTGATTTTCGATTTTTTTCTTCCGCCGCAAAGAGGCAAAGACGCAAAGCATCTTGAAATATCGGCGTCTTGGCGCTTTCGCGGTGAAAAAATCCCTTGTGAATAACCCTTGCGAAGATTGAGAGCCTTCGCAAGGGTTTCGATCCCTGCGCCCCTTAGCGGTGAAAAAATCCGTTGGTTTCATCTATCAGTTGGTAGAAGAAAATTAAATTGAATTGCCCAAGGGATTAATGAACCTAACTGATATTCAGTTCCTGGACAAGCTGTAAAAGGATCGCGACATAAAATTTTAAAACAGAGAATATCCTCGGAAGGAGAATCAGCTATGATGAGCAAAACGAGCTATTGGATCGCATTAGCAATTCTTTTCATTGCCATCAGCCTTGTTAATCCCGCTTTCAGTCAATACTGGGGCGAGCGGGTCCTCGAAAAATCCTTCGAGCAGATGGATTTCTTTTTCATGCCCAATTATCTGAATCCGTACGGCCTGAGCAATCTGGCGTCGACCACGCCAGGCTTGATCGATGATCCGTTGTTGAATCTCATCGTCAACCCCGCCAACCTCTATTCGGATTCATCGAGAAAGACTTATTTCTATCTCGATTTCAGAAATTCGCAGATCAAGCAGAACAAAAATTACGGCTACTATCCCTATCCTGAATATCGTTCCTCCTATTCGGTGGACATGATTTATTTCCCCAATTATTTTATTCACACGAGAAAAGCACTGGAGCCAGTTTTCTCAACAGCATTATTGACCCGACCAGTGCGATCTTTGAAAGGATTATTCTTAGGCTTTTCCTATCAGCTCATCTTACAAAATGAAGCCTATTACTCGGTGCCGCAGGATATTTATCGCTCCAACATTGGCTATGACTATGCGGGCAACAAAGTGGCGGAGATTTCGGACATGCCGATCGTGGATCGCTTTAAGGGCACGGACGACATGCGCCAAACAGGACATTTTTTGTCGCTGTTTTCGGGCTATGAAATTTCGCCCCGTCTGCAACTTGGTCTCCGATTGAATAGCACCGCATTCGAACGGGATGGCTCGTATGGCTCGCAGAACTTCTGGGACAATCCCTCGAGCTATCAATATACCTCGGTCTGGTACGATTGGCGCTGGCGCCATCAGAATTACGATCACTGGGATCTGGCAGGCGGCTTGAATTTCAAGCTGGATGATCGAACAAAAATCGGTTTTCAAGGCGGTAAGCTGTGGGGAGATGCCGATCAATCCTATATGCAGGAAGATTCATCGCTGTATAAATCGGGGCAGATCAATCTTGGCAAGGAGTGGAACTATTATTGGAAGCAGGGCGGCGGTGGCCAGCGCTGGGAGCATGAGGGGACAACCTATTACGGCGGGATCAATCTCACTCACCAGCTCGATCCAACCAAGTCGCTGGTATTCTATTACACCTATCATCAGCAACATGCCGACATCACGCTTTACTCAACCTTAGATGATTCCTCTTACAGCAACTATCATCATGAATGGGAGAAGGACTATTATTCTGGCGAGTGGGACTATGCCTTGCAAGATGTCCGCACAGGAATAGGCGAGCGCAGCAACAAGAGCCATCGCTTCATGGGCGCATTGCAATGGCAGATCGAGCAAAATAAGAAGCTGCACATCGGACTGAATGTGGAATTCCTGAAGCGGCGGATCAATACCGATGAGCACGTGCTGCTTGACCGTCACAGCCGATCCAAATATACTTCATTTTATAATCAAACGACTCAACTTCAAAATTATTTCGATGCCACCAACGAAGATAAAAATTTGCTGTGGGAATTCAAAGCCGATGTGGTCAATTTTCAAATCCCGATTATTTTCACCTGGAAAATTTCCGATGCGGTGGAAATCCTGTTAGGCTTGAACCGCAAGATGACCAACTGGGACATCGACGACATGACCCTGGCGATTTTCAAATATCGGGAGACCACAGTCGATTCGGTGACGACCAAAAAGACCAATTTCGGTGAGCGCTACACCGAGCCGAGCGAGCGCCGCAGCGATGTGCAGACCACCATGCTCGGCGGGATCACCATTGCGCCATCGAAGTTCTTCAATGTGCGCTTGCTTGCCGTGCCCAATTTTACCAATACGTATGCAGGGACGACGCTGAGAGAATTTCAGTGGTGGATTGAGATTAGTTTGTATCCGTGATCTTGATTTTAGATTTTAGAATTACGATGTTAGATTTTTTTTATTCACCGCTGAGACGCAAAGACGCAATGTTTTTAAGATTCATGATTAACATCTTTGCGCCTCAGCGTCTCAGCGGTTAAAAAAATCTGTAATCTATTTCCCCAAGTGATAGATGAACCTAACGGATAAGAGACCTTAAAAAAAATCCGTTGGGTTCTCCTTTGGCGAATCAATCAATACTAAAGATCTGCCGAAGGAAGATTGTTTCTATCCGCTAGAAAAATAGTCGAGAGGGTGAAAATGTTGAAGATTCGATTTATCATTATCCTTTGCCTGTTTTATGTTCTAGCTCATTTTGAATCCCACCTTCTGGCTCAAATCTTAGAACCCTACGGCTTGCAAGGAAAAACCGTCACTGCCCTGGCTTATTACGGCGGGGCGCTTTATGCTGGAACCGAGGGCGAAGGACTTTTTGTCCGCCAGTCGCCAGATTCATCCTGGAGCGAATTGGGATTGAAGGGCGTTCGCATTCGCTCCATTTATCCCCATGATATTGGGCCGATCGGTTGGGGAATTACAGTTGGCGCAGAGCCTGACAAAGCAGCGGGCGATTCGGTATTGACCTACTGCTGGTCGGTTTATGATCCGCACTGGGTGGTTTCGGACAGCAATCTGGATCGAAGCAAAATTTCTGTCATTCATGCCGTTGATGGATTCCCCGATCCTCGAATATGAGGCGAGACATTCGCTGGAGGTTCCAGCGGAGTCTATCGCCGCCAACTGAATTCCAATAGCTGGGAGCAAGTTCTGGATATTGGGTCAGGCACAGCCTGGGATGTGACGGTCGATGAGGTCAATCAGGTGGTCTGGGCCTGCGGCGTCAGCGATGCTTCAAACCCCTGGATTGCGAAATCCAAAGATAAAGGCGACAGTTGGGAAACTACATTTTTAGGGCTTGACAAGAAGGATAGCGTTTGCTATCACATTGCCATTCATCCCAATAATTCGGCCATTATTTATCTCGCTGTGAGCGAATCGATAATGAAAACCACCGATGGCGGGACAACCTGGCACTATACAGGTTTGCGAGGCCAAATGGCTCGCTTGTTTGGACTGGCGATTGATCCATTCAATCCTGATCATCTCTGGGCGGCTGGCGCGCCGCATGAAAATTACTTCACTTGGTGGATGACGCCATTTATCCTTTATGAAAGTTATGATGCTGGCGCAACCTGGCGATTTGTCCCAAAGTTTTTGCCTCACGTGCCAGATCAAAGTATCACCGCTATCAAGCCTGACCCGAATCAACAAAATATCCTTTATGTCGCAACAAAAGCGGATGGCGTCTGGCGTTACCAAAGCACACCGCCGACTTTGGACTCCTATTTTCCGTTGCAGGTAGGAAATTGGTGGACTTTTTCTAAATTCCTGACCGAAACGATTGTAGACACCATTCGGGTCAATGATAGCCTCTATTTTCAATTCGATCAATTCCGCCATTCCAAAAATATTTTGCTGCGCATGACTTCGGACAATAAGCTGCTATTAAACGACAAATCCACCGAACAAGTCTGGCTGGATTTTGCTGCCAATATTGGTGATAGCTGGAAAGTGAAAACTCCTCTGGCCGAGTGGACGGTTCACCTGGAAAGCAAGTCCGATACTGTAATCGTTCCAGCAGGCGTCTTCACTCATTGCTATCGCTTCTGGTTTCAATTCCATGGCGCTGATAATGATTGGGTGGAGTGGTATGCCCCAGGCGTCGGTCCCGTCAAACGAATTCTCTCTGGATTTGCGGTTATCGAATACCCGCTGACATCTGCCTTTGTGAATGGATTTTATCTGCCAACGAAAATTGATGAGTCTCAAGAATTCAGCAAGCCTGATCAATTCTACCTGCATCCGAATTACCCCAATCCATTCAATGCGACCACGACGATCTCCTTCGACTTGCCACATTCGAGCTTTGTGGTGCTGGAAATTTATAATCTGATGGGCAAGAAAGTGCGCACATTAGTGGCTGACGAGAAACCTGCGGGTCATTTTGAGGTTCGATGGGATGGGACAGATGAAATGAATCAAGATGTTGCCAGTGGCATCTATTTTTGCAGGCTGCAAGCAATCAAGCCATCAAAGGGGGTAGTGGTTCAGGCTCAAAAATTACTTCTGTTGCGGTAATTCTCATTTGAATCTTTCCGAAAGTTCCAAACTTTTGCAAGGCGAAGTCAACTGATTCCATCGCTCCAAGCGATGGAATCAGTGTAAATTTGATTGTAGGACAAGATGACATCTTGTCCTGCATAAAACAGGAGGCTAAATTATCGATACCAAAAAATCTCTACTATTATTTGTTCTGGTGATAAGCTGATCGCTGACTATAATTGGCTGTTCAAAAACAATCACCCAGCCTGAGCCGCAATTCCTCAAAAATCACTGCTACTACGGCGTTGGCGTGGCATTGCCCGCTGCCAGAGGGGAATGAATTTGTGCCGCGTCTGGTAGAATTGAAAAATTTGATAATCGATATCAACGAATCGAAACCTGAATATAAAAAATTGCCTCCAACCAAAGGAGCACGAATTTAGTCATTTAGAAAAAACTCCTTGAAAGGTTTCAAACCTTTGAGAGGGTTGGTCACGTTCTGTAAACGTAAAAATACCAGTGATTGCGAAGAGCGACTCGACGAGGCAATCCGTTGGTACTTAAAAATTTCTGGGAATCCTCGCTCCGCTTGGGATGACAACTTCCGCGATTTTATAAGAGTCCTAAATTTTTCAAAAATCAAAGGAGATCGATCATGCGGACCAGGTTTTATTTGCTTGCTTTCATCCCGTTGCTCTTATCGATGGGATGTGAAAAATCACCCACCAGGCAGGAACCCCAGGCGGTCGATGTTAGTCATTTCACCATCCATAACTATCCCCGAGTCGATGGTTCCACTTCGGCCCATCCGCTCCAGATCGTCATCGCCTGTTATATTCTGGGGGCCAAAATTGCCTGGATTGATGCCGAAGATGGCACTCGGCGCATCTATCCCGACTATTCCGATACCACCAAAAAAGAGATTAATGATTTTGTTAGTGGAATTTACCATCATGGCACGCACGAGGCGTATGTCAATCTGATCAACGATAGCGCGGATGTCATCCTGGTGGCTCGGGCGCCCTCAGCCGATGAGCTGGCCCTGGCTGAGACGATGGGCGTCGATCTGGAAGTGAAAGATGTAGCGCTGGACGCCTTTGTTTTCATTTTGAATACTGCCAATCCAGTCTCCAATCTTTCGCTGGACCAAATTCGGGGGATTTATACCGGCAGTTACAGCAACTGGCAGGATGTCGGCGGCCCCAATGCTCCCATCAATGCTTATCAACGGGATCGAAATTCCGGCAGCCAGGAGCTGATGGAAGCGCTGGTGATGAAAGGGCTCAAAATGGTCAATGCGCCAGAAATGGTGTTGATCACCATGATCTCGATCATCAATAAAGTGGAGTTGGACCCCTGGAGCATCGGTTATACGGTGTACTATTACGAGGAATTCATGGCCATGCGGGAGGCCATCAAATTATGCGGGGTGAACGGTATCCCACCAAATTATGACACTATCTTTCATCGGCGCTATGAGCTAACCGCGCCCGTCTATGCCGTCATCCGTTCGAATTTGGATAAGACCAGCAACGCCTATTTGCTCTGGCAGTGGATGACCACCGCCATCGGACAACAGGTCGTTGCCCTTAGCGGATATATCCCGGCGAAATAAAAAATCTATCATCGCAATTTTGTCAGGCAAGAGTTGCCAATATCTCAGTAAGTTAACTGAGAAAATATTATCACCTGAAATTCTACACCGAAAATGATTAGCAATAATTGCCCTTCGAAACACACGAAACGCATCTTCTATTTTTTGAATTTCGTGGCTTGCCGTGCATTTCGTGGGCTAAGCGCGATCCTTTTCGCTGGTCATGGCGCATTTTAGAAATTTCGGTATCACTCTGAAGAGCTCAGCAACGCAGAAGCGCTCGTCTGATAAAAATTATCGAGGTTGCTGTCCCAGCCGCACAACTGCAGTAGCTTCAGAATGACCAATGCGGCAATTCTGCAGAGTCATTTTAAATTCATAGAAAGGAGTTATTCCATGAAATCATTCGCTTTTCTCTGGCTGATCGCACTTACCGTATCGCAGGCACTCACTCAAGAACCAGCGTCCATTCAAAACAGCGATCTCGTGCATAAAAGCGCCTTGCTATTCACTTGTGATGGGTTGCAATTGAACGCTTTCCAGGGTGGCATTGGCTGGAAGAAATGGACCAAGGAAAATAAGGCAATAATAGTGGCGCTCCAGGCACTGGCTTCCCGAGAAGAAAAAGATGCCGGGCAGGAACTCACTGGCACGCAGAGCTGTCAGTTGGCGATCCAATTGAGCGCTGGCACCGAAAAACGCTACCCCATCCGCCAGCGCCTGGCACCTTACTATGGTGGCTTATTTGCATTTGGTTATGAGCGATCGGTAAATGAGATTAAACCCAGTGATCGTCTACGGATCTGGCCGAGCTATGAACCGCCCTATCGAAGTGAAACGCAGAGCACGTTATACTCCGTAGCCGCCTATTTTGTCATCGGTGTTGAATATTTCTGCTGGAAGAATTTATCGCTTTCGGGCCAATACCAGGTGGGGGGCGATATTCTCTGGGGGCAAGAGAAAAACATCTCGACGGTGGTGGAGGAAATTCGGGACATTTCAAAGCTCAACCTGGGAGTATGGAATTCGCGACTGATGGTATCGCTTTATTTTTGACAGACACAGTGAGATTCTTGGGGAATACGAATGGCGCAATCTCTTGAGGTTCATGCGGGGTGGCCTGATTCTTGCTCTTTATGACTTTGGATTAGAGTCTTCATCCGACCGCTGAAAATTGCAGGCGATAGTCCTGCTAACGAAAACGCCGTTCTCACTGGTCTGGTGTTTGCCTGACGCCGAATCATTGACCCAGAGGCGAAACAATGGATAGTCATCGAGGCAAGCCACTGATGGATTTCGATTCTTACCGGCAATGGCGCAAATGGACGAGCTACGGGTAGGAAAATTGGTCTCAGACTGAGCAAATCATGCTCATTTCAGCGCTAATAACAAATAATTAGCTTCATTCTGAAATTTTCTCAACGCGCAACGCGTTCACGAATTGGAGGAATGATCGAGAAGCCCAGGAGATGTTTGGCGATGACGCTCAAAACACTTGAAGCAATTGTTCAATGGCTGTTAATAGCAATCATTCTTTTTCAAACCATCAGGCAGGGCCAGGCGCAACCTTGCAGTTCTCCCATTTCAATCGACGCCAGCCACCATCCTTTAGCCACAGCCGACAACAACGGCCGGCGCATGGTCAGAGATAGTCAGGATCATCGCAATGTGGTCTATCAGGATATGCGGGGCGATCGGCCAATTATTTGTTTCATCGACCGCGCCGACGGGAAGATCTGGTCTAAACCTGAAATTTTAGCTAAAGGGGCTCTTCCGTCGCTGGCAATTGATCGACCTGATCTGCCATGCCTGGTTTCGCAGGCGACGGATGCTTCTGACATTTATTTCACTTAAAATTGCATGAGGTGTACCTTGAAAAAGTCATTATGCTTAGGGACATTGCTGATTTGTTTATCTTCAATCAGCTTTGCTGCGCCTGATTCGGTCAAATTTGCCGTTATCAGGCTGGATTATCTCTCTTATTCGCTCAAACACATTTATTATTTTCAGCAGCCCTATCAAGTTTCGTCGCCAGCCGAAGGGGAACAAATCTACCACGATCTATTTTTTCGCATCGTTCCCGCTTTAGATTTCGGCGGCACAACGATCCGCAGCGCCAATACGGGCAAGGTCATTTACGAAGCCACCACGATCTGGACCGGAACAGGAATCCATATGTTTCCGACACCTGAATTTGAAATAAGAATGCATTATACCATTTTCGAACCGAAGCCTCAGTTTATTGATATTGAAGATCACTTTTTCACCATCGGCGACTCCGCTCGGGCCGATACCGCCTATCAGGCTGCCTCAAGTTTTGCTCCGCTAAAGTTCTTTGAAGACGATAAGTATGGAGCGTTCATCTATCTCCATTATTTTTCAGTCGGCCTGTCCGACCCCTACACCGCCGAATGGATCATCATTTTTTATTCCCTGGCCCAAGCCACTTCTGGTCGCTGGGTGGATATTTCGGGCGATTTGCCCAATCGCCACATCAACTCCATCGCGCCACATCCCTTTTACACCGATTCCTTGTATGTCGGGACCGATGCAGGTGCGTTTCAAACCAACGATGGCGGCAAGCACTGGCGCCTGATAAAATTCGATGACAAGTCAGAGGTGAAAGTCACCCAACTGATCGCCGAAGTTCACCCCATTCTGGATTGGACTGTGCCTGTGCTGTGGCTGGGCACCGAAGAATACACCATCATTCCCGAAGATCGCCTGGGCCGAATTTTCTTCAGCGTCAATGGCGGAATGGAATGGAAGAATACTTATTTTCCGAAGATTGCCGTATCCGCTATCGAAGTGCCCTATGATTCCTCCCTGGTTGCCTTTGCTGGCGCTTACAATCCCTTCTACAATCAGGACGGCTTGTTCGTCAGCAATGACACCGGCTGGGTGAAATTTGACCTCACACCAGGCGACACCACCGCCATTCGCATCAACGATATCGATGTCGATGAACTCACCCCCAAGCGGCTATTTCTGGCGACCTCCAATGGCCTGTTCGCCACCAATGACGGCGGCAAAAGCTGGAACCAGATTGATCCCTATCATCCCTCCACATCTGTGGTGATTTCTCCCTTTAATCCCAAAGAGATCTACGCCATTCTGCTCGGCGGCACTCGTTCTGAAGGAATCTACCGCAGCCACGATGACGGCCAGACCTGGGAACGCCGCTGCTGGACCATCAATTCCAGCAATTTGATCGCCGATAGGTTTGTGCCCGGCACCTGGTACTGGTCGGTGAAAGATGTCGGCGTATTCAAAAGCACGGATGATTGTTCCTCTCATATCGAAATCAATGAAGGATTGAAAGAAAAGAACATCCTTTGCCTCGCACAGGATCGTCGGAATCCAAAGGTTCTGTATGCTGGCACAGCCAATGGGATTTTTCGCTACGAGGAAGTGCCGACATCAATAAATAATAAAGCTAGAGCTGCTGAGAAACGACTCCCGGTGCAGTTTCATTTGCTCCATGTCTCTCCCAATCCATTCAACTCCGTCACGGTCATTGAATATCATCTACCGCAGGCTGGCCATGTAACGCTCGATCTGTTTGATGCGCTTGGTCGGCATGCGACACGGCTTGTTGATGAATCCAAATCGGCTGGCCATTACCATGCCATCTGGAACGGCCAGGATTCTCATGGATTCCCATTGCCATCAGGGATTTACATCGCCCGCCTAAATGCTGCAAAGCTGAGCTCGAAAATAAAAATCCTGTTGCTGAAATAGCCAGAACGAATAAGAGGTTTTTTGCTTTATTTGAGAGAAACGCAGCATTATTTTGCAAGACAATATTTCGCTTGACATTCGTCGCCAATTCGATTATGTTAACTCCAAATAAACTCTACAATAGAACCGAATGAATCGAGCGATTGCCCCATGGATGAATTCGTCAACCGTGATAAGGAGCTAACTGCCTTTCGCCAGGCGCTCACCACATTATATGATGGCAAACACAGGCCCCCGATCCTGCTGTTTCACGGCAAAAGCGGCATGGGCAAGACCTGGCTCATGAAACAGTGCCAGCGTATTGCCGAACGCCATGCCCCAAGGCCGCTCACCATGTTCCTGGATTGCAACCGCACCAACATGTCGCTGGAAGTATTGCTCAACGATATTCATACCGAGCTGGAACAAGACTTCAAAAAATATTTTGATGAATATTTGAAATTCCTGGAAATCATCGACGACATCGAAAAAAAGGTGGATGAAGAGGCGACGGTCAATCCCGAAAATGCCCAGAAGCTCGCCAGCGTGGTTTCCACCGTGGCGTCGAAAGCCATTGCGCTAACCGTGCCTGGCGCAGCGGCGCTGGTGGGGGAACAGACCATCAAGAGCGTCACCGATGGCGTTACGGGTCTGGCAGCCGAAGGAATTACCGCCCTGCGCCAGAAGTTTGCCCAGAAAAAATTGGATCGCCAGAAATACCGCCTGTTTCTCAAAGACCTCCAGGCCGAGCAGGCTAAAAAGCTGGCCGAGATCCTCAATAACATCGCTGCTGAGGAAGGGCGAAAGATCGTTCTGTTAGTGGATCGGTTCGATAAATTGGCCACTGCGCCCAATACCCGCTCCGACCGCACCTTTTACGAGTACTGGCGGGACTGCTTTGTCCAGCAGCTTGGTAACAATATCTTATTAGCCCAGGCGGGTCGCATGGATCTCCAGGACGATTACCGACTGCATCTTCGTGATGTCACCATCCAATCCTTTGAGCTGAAGGCTTTCACCGAAAACGATATTAAAAAAATATTCCCCCAGCTCCAGGTATTGCAGCAGCAGATGCAGGACTATGAGGCATTTATCAAACGGTTGATGCGAACGACGCTGGGCTATCCTGTGGCCATCGGCATCTTGCAGCCACAGCTCCAGGGGCTGTCCTCGCTGGATCAATTGGAACAGATCATGCAGGAGGTGACGGACAAAGAGCCCAAGATTATCGAGCTGTCCATCAACTGGTTTCTGGATCACAACGTGGATCCCCAGTATCGGGAGACCGTGTACAAACTGGCCATCTGCTGCTCCCGCTCGGGCCAGATCGATCGCAAAGCCATTGAATATATTTTTCACAAAGCCAATATGCCGTTCCCCGAGCTAGAGGCGACGCTGCGGCGCCTGTCCCAGCAATACAGCTTCATCGACTGCATTCAGGGCACCATGCACGAACTGGTGCGGGAGTTCATTTTGCGCTATTTGAAGTTGAGGGATAAAAACTACATTCGGGCCGTGAACGCCGAGCTGCGGGCCTTCTACCAAAACCAGGCGGAGGTGGCCCATGGCAATTGACAGAGAAAAATATCGCTCGCCCGAATGGCAGGAAAATAAGCTGAAAGAGCTGTACTACGCCTTTGGCACCTCGGAGGAGGAGGGGCTGAAGCTATTTTTGAATTTAGTATTTGAGCTTTGGTATAATAATCCTTCTTTTTTAGAGAAGGTGTACCATGCCATTGAGGAAATCCAGCAGGAGGGCATTTACGAGGTCACGAAAAAGACCCTGGCTTGGGTGCAATTCTGGAAATCTTTTGATCCTGAAGATGAAGCCAAAAATCCGTTGCAATAGGAGCGGCTGACAGCGCTGAAAAATGCGGGTTATCTTTGCCAGGAAAATTTGGGACGGCTCTATTTTGAACTGGGTTTTATTGAAGGCGAATTAAAAAATCATGAAAATGCCGCTCGTAACTATGAGGAGGCCATCCGTCTATTGCCCGATTGGTCCTGGGCTTACATCAATTTGGGCAATGTCTATAGTGATTTAGGTCGGAAGGATGAGGCGATAGCGGCGTACCACAAGGCCATCGAGCTGGATCCGAAAGATGCGGCCGCCTACAACAATTTGGGCAATGTCTATCGTGATTTAGGTCGGCAGGATGAGGCGATCGCGGCGTACCACAAGGCTATCGAGCTGGATCCGAACGAAGCCAAAATCTATTATAATTTAGGCAATGTTTATCGTGATTTAGGTCGGCAGGATGAGGCGATGGCGGCGTACCACAAGGCCATCGAGCTGGATCCGAAAGATGCATCGCCGCATAATAGTCTGGGCTATTTATTTTTGAAAGAAGGGCAATTGCAGCAGGCCCAAGCCCACCTGGAGCAGGCCATTTCGCTGAATGCCAATGCTTATTGGGCGATCATCAATCTTGGCATTACCTATTTTCATCTAAAAGACAGGAGCAACGCCCAGGCGCAATTCCGCTCCGCCTTGGAGAAATGCCAGCTGGATGCTGTTCATGGCTGTCTCAATAAAGTCACCGCCTTGCTGGGCCTGGAGCAAAGTCAAGAGGCGCTGGAACTGCTGCAGCGGACCAAAGAAAAATTTACCATTCAACCAGACGAAATAGAAGATGCTTTTACCGACTGGAACCTGTTGGCCGCAGCGCCCGAGCCGCCAGCGGGCATCGGGGAGTTTCTGGAGCGGGCGAAGCAAATATTATAAACATAAACATCACCCTGGCGAGGGTTGAGAACCTTCGCAAGGGTTCTGCGGTCTCAGAAATGAAAGGTCTCAGAATTCAAAAATACATTTCTGTGGCCTTTCAATTCTGAGACCAAAATTTTCATTTCCCTCGGGCGAGGGTTGAGAACCTTCGCAAGGGTTCTGCGGTCTCAGAAATGAAAGGTCTCAGAATTCAAAAAAATATATTTCTGTGGCCTTTCAATTCTGAGACCAAATTTCAGTTCCACCTTGGCGAAAGTTAAGAACCTTCGCCAGGATTTCATAGCGGGGAATCAAAATGATCAGTGAATATTTACAAGCCGCCTTAGAACGAGCGCATGATAATATTACAAGTCAGATCCTTGTTTTTTTTGGCAAGGCCTTATGCGACAGGATGCCATCCTGTCCGACAAGTGATCGAAAGATGGGTAATAGTGCGTCGCTCTCATAGTTTGGATGTTTCAAGTCGCTTAAAATGACTTGATTTTTATTATGAATTTGATTATTTTTATTCAAAGAAATTTAATGGAGTATGGAGAAAACACCAATGAGCGCCATTGAACATGTTGAAAAAAAGTTTGCACCCATTTTAGATGAAGATTGGGAGGGCTGGCGTAAAAAATATCCTCAACGAAGCATTAAAGATATACTTCAGGAACTTAGCCAGATAATTAAAGCTTATGAACAGAAATATAGAATGACAACGGAAGAATTCATTACTCGATACGCCAGTGGGGAATTTGAGATGGATGATTCTTACGCCGATTACGAATTGGCCCATTGGCAGGGCAGTTATGAGGCCTATCAGCGCCTTTCCCAGACGGAGAAATGAGTGAATGGGCTATATCGAGACGCTTATCTTTCTGAGGATAAATTATTTCTTAAATAAACTCACTGAATATCTATCTCATTGGCTGGTCGATTCTCCATTTGAGGTTGTTGATGTTGAATTGAGCACCTGGACCCATCAGTTTTATCATCGTTTCTATTTTACAAACGGGTGGTCACTGATCATATATGAAAAATACGTTTTTGCAGAATACCAGTTGAAATTTCAAGATATCATTATGCGCTGTTAAATCCTCAAAACGAGGCTCATTTAAGTTTTGATAACTGTCCCCATCATCGCAATCTATTTACCTTCCCTCATCATAAGCACTTTTATCCCAAGCATAAACACTCTCCACTGGTTTTTTCTGGGGAGATAGCTGATGCATTTCAAGAAATTGAATATATAATGGAAAATTTAAGTACCACTTGAAATTCTAACATGGAAATGATTATCAATCATTGCCCTGCGAAACAGACGAAAAAATACATGTTAAGAACCTTCGCAAGGATTCTGTGGTCTCAGAAATGAAAGGTCTCAGAATTCAAAAATACATTTTTGTGGCCTTTCAATTCTGAGACCAAAATTTTCATTTCCACTTTGGGCGAGGGTTGAGAACTTTCGCCAAGGGTAAATGGTCTCAGAAATGAAAGGTCTCAGAATTCAAAAATATATTTCTGTGGCCTTTCAATTCTGAGACCAAAATTTTCATTTCCCTCGGGCGAGGGTTGAGAACCTTCGCAAGGGTTCTGTGGTCTTAGAAATGAAAGGTCTCAGAATTCAAAAATATATTTCTGTGGCCTTTCAATTCTGAGACCGAAATTTTCATTTCCCTCTGGCGAGGGTTAAGAACTTTTGCAAGAGTTCTGTGGTCTCAGAAATGAAAGGTCTCAGAATTCAAAAAAAATATATTTCTGTGGCCTTTCAATTCTGAGACCAAAATTTTCATTTCCCTCGGGCGAGGGTCAAGAACCTTCGCAAGGGTTCTGTGGTTTCAGAAATGAAAGGTCTCAGAATTCAAAAAAATATATTTCTGTGGCCTTTCAATTCTGAGACCAAAATTTTCATTCTACTTAAAACGTGACCGTCACCTCCAAGGTGACGGTCACGTTTTCTGTGGCAAATGATGGTCCCGTGCTGTCAGGAGTAGCCGCAATTCGCCTGATAAACCTTATTTTCATCTTTTTGAGCTTAATAGCAAATAAAGATCGCCACCTCGGTTGAACCTTATTACCTTATCATTTTCTAATGCGTTAATAAGGTTCGACTGCTGTAGGATTTTCCTGCTACTAAGGTTCGGGATATGATTTGCCTCATTTGCTCCGATAGGCCTAAGTTGGTTGGCAGAGATCGGTGTTATGTTTATTGCTTAAGCTTGGTAATCAGTTTTTATTGGGGAGAATAGCATTCCCTTGCAAAGATTGGGAATCCTGGTAAAAGCGGAAATGAAGGGCAAGTTTTCAAATTTTATTGTGGGGAACCAAAGTGGTCAATTATAATTTGCATGTTGCCTTAAAGCGAGCGCACTATGAATTTGTCGAAGATGAAGAGCCATCCTGAGGAATGGCTGGTGCCAGAGTGATAGGAGAAGTTACTTCAATGGGGGGGATGGAATGTTCTCGCATTCGTTGTGACCTTTATCCAGTTAACGAATGAGGGTCACGTTATCCGATGCGAATGACGGGCATTTGCTTTGTTGTACTTACGGCGCTCAAAACTCATACGAGATGATTTTCGATAAACATTTTCCACCTAACAGGGCTTTTCCGGGACGCTGTTGAATATCATCTCAAATCATAGCGCCCTCGGAGCAAAAAAGGCCTCGATGACCACAAGAGGGATTCGCATTCCCGCTCCAATGAAATGGTAGTTACTCACGCCCGTGAAAAATCAAAAAAGTTGCACATGTAAAATTTGTTACGGCCATTTGTCTTGGAAGCGATGGAAGGTTTGTCTGTGGAAGAGATGGCTATGAAGAAAGAAAAAGCGTACTTGTTCAGTGTCGCTTTTCAGGTCTTTGTTGTCTTTAATTCGGATTTGACAATAGTCACAGGCTCTTCAATATGCTTAAAATCTTCGACATTGTACGTCATCAAGTCACAGCCCAAAATTTTTGCCGTCGCAAGAATGATCGCATCGGGCAATTTGATCCTTTTCTTCTGCCTCATCGAAATCACTTCTTTGGCGATTTCCATATTTACATGGATAATTTCGAACTGCTCAAGCAATTGCATGATCAGCTTTTGTTCCTCTAGATCCTCAAACGCATACCCCAGCACTTCCATGTAGGTGATGATAGATATGTAAAACTCATCATATTTGGCAAGAATTTCATCAATATCCAACAGACCTTTCGAAAGATAGATGATGATATTACTATCAAGCAATACCCTTTTCCCACTCATTTCTCAAGTTCCTTTGCCATTCCTCAGGGCTGGCGATTTTTTTGAAAACATCCCTGACTATGATTTCGGAAAGCAGATGTTTGATCGCTCGTTTTTGATGGTTCGATGATTTTAGGCTATGCGATTGGATCGTGATTTTAAGGTGTGCATTTTCCAGGCCCTTGTATTGCTCTGGAATCCTGATCATCCCATTTTTTACCTGAGCTTCAAATTCGATTGTGGCCATAACATCACCTGATAAAAGGTAAACTCTCAAAATGCACTATGCATTTAAGCTTTCGAATTTAAAATAAGTATTTTTGAGCTAAATGTCAAATGAAATTTCTTGGCAACTCACGCGTTGGCCCGTTGCTAAGGTCAGACGCCTTCTACTGAAGAAAACGTAACCGTCACCCCCAAGGTGACGGTCACGTTTCTAATGCAACGCCTCCACCAACTCATTGATATCCACCCTGGCCATGGCAATCACCTTATCGGCCCCACCATAAAAAACCAATAGCTCGTTCCCAAACAGCGCCGTGCCCTCGGGAAACACCACATTGGGTACATCGCCTTTCAATTCGTAGTTCCGCTCGGGCTCCAGAATGGGGTAGGGGAGACGGCCGATCACTTTCATGGGATTCTCCAGATCCAGCAATGCCGCACCCGCACGGTAAACCAGGTTTTTATCCACGCCATGATAGATCAACAGCCAGCCTCGCTCGGTTTTGATGGGCGGTGCGCCTGCGCCGATCTTGCTGTATTCCCAATCGAACTGCGGCCGCATGACCGTGAATTCATCGAGTCGTTTGAGATAATTCTCCCAATAGTTTTTATCACCGCTGAGCATCTGCTCGATGGAATCGAAATAGGCAAATTGGATGTTCGGCTCCACCCGATGGATGAGCACCACTTTACCGTTGATCGGCTCGGGAAACATCATGGCATCTTTGTTGTTGATATCGGGGATGATCACGCCGTGTTTTTTGAACGTGACGAAATCCCTGGTACTGGCCGCTGCCACCCGCACCTGGCGGCCGTTGTAGGCGGTGTAGAAAATGTAGAAGGTGTCCCCAAATTTCACAATGCGGGCATCCTCACAGCCCTGCTGTTCCGCTGGCGTCTCCCGTTTGATGACTGGCTCGGCTCGCCGCTCCAGTACCTTGCCATGGCGATCCAATTTCGCATAGCCCAGCGTGGAAAAATTTTCGCCCTCCACGGCTCGGTATAACATGTGAATGACCTCGCCATCTCGGATCGTTCCAGGGTTCAAAACCGCTCTCGATTCCCACGAATGTTCAGCAATCGGTGCCAAAATCACCTCTTTCACCCGCTCCAATTTGACCATGTTCTGCTCCTTGTTGTAAGTATTTTTTGTTAATTTCTTATCCATTGGTTTCATCTATCCTTTGGGTAAAAAAATTTAAATTTATTAAATGTGCCCAACTGATAGATGAACCCAACGGATTTTCTTTTATGTTGCATCCAGTGGTTTCATTGATTCGTTGGGGAAAAATATTAAATTTTAATGCCCAACGGATGAATGAACCCAACGGATTTTTTTTTATGTTGCATCCGTTGGTTTCATCTATCCTTTGGGTAAAAAAGTTAAATTTATTAAATGTGCCCAACTGATAGATGAACCCAAAGGATTTTCTTTTATGTTGCATCCGTTGGTTTCATCTATCCTTTTGGTGAAAAATTAAATTTTAATGCCCAACGGATGAATGAACCCAACGGATTTTTTTTATTTTGCATCTGTTGGTTTCATCTATCCTTTTGGTGAAAAATTAAATTTTAATGCCCAACGGATGAATGAACCCAACGGATTTTCTTTTATGTTGCATCCGTTGGTTTCAT
>Ga0209018_1001211_pt1 | contig 21448 bp, 18 predicted proteins | sample YNPBryBLVA2012_FD_185814 | JGI IMG/M metagenome (GOLD analysis project Ga0209018, IMG submission 185814) | Anoxygenic and chlorotrophic microbial mat microbial communities from Yellowstone National Park, USA - YNP Bryant BLVA 2012 (SPAdes)... ...
GGCAGTAAGGTATTGGTTGTATTGGTTGACAAATTGATTGAAGTTGGCAGTCTCTTGTTCTTGCAACCGATTGATCTTTTGTTCGATCTCGATTTGCTGTGCCTGGCGCATGCCGGCAGTAAGGGTCAAAGGCAAGGGGGCAATCCAGTTAGCAGTATAGGCTTCGATGATCGGTCTGAGCTGTTCCTCTGCTGTCGTGATGGTTTGCAAGTGGATTTGCTGTTCGGTGGTTAGCAGTTGTTCATTTTGCAATGCAATGATGGCAGATTGTATGTCTGCCAGAGCGGTGTCGGCCCGGCTGATGTTGGTTAGCGGCAGCAATACGCTTTCATAAGTCTGGTTCTGTTGTGCGCGAATGGACAAGAAGCCCCGCCAGGCCGTCAAAGAGATACCCATAAGCCCCAAGAGCATGACAAAAATAAGCGCATTCAATTTCCATTGCACTTTGAAGTTTGCAAAGAAATCTTCCTGCGGTTCTGGAGGCGCTTGTGTCTGTTGTACCTGTCGAAAATCGTATGTGGTCATTTCGCTTCCCTATCGGTCTCTTGTGGCTGCAAGGAAATGGAGATTTCCGAACCTGGAATGGCGCGTCCCAATTCCTCTACTGCGGTGCGCAGGATGTTTTTCAAGTTGATGGACTCTCCAATTTTTGCGGTCACTTCGCTGATGACTCTTTCGCGTAAGGCCCGGCGGCGGGCCTCTTCCAGTAAGTAGGCGCTTTCCAAGGCCAGGGCGGCGCGCTCTGCTGCGGCTTGGATGAGAATCATTTCATCGTGCTTCCAGGCGCGTTTGGGTTGTTTGGAGCGGATTTCTAGCACCCCTAAGGTCTGTCCGCGCAGGGTTAGCGGAAGTCTGTACAATCCTTTCTCGTTATCTGCAAAGGAATGTGTTGAGGCCTTGTCCAGAGGCGCTATGACGCCTTCTTTGTACGCATAGCCGATTGTATCCATTTGGCGGGTAAATTGCGCCCACGATTGACCAAAATATTTTTGGTAGGCTTCTTCGGCCTTGCTCAGGGCTTGTTGGGTCTTTTCGAAGGAACGGACGTTTTCGATAGCCAAAGCCACCTGGTCGGCCAAAGTCGAGATGACAGCAATGTCTTCTTGCGAAAAGGCGTTCTTCTCTGTGCTTTGCACGTCCAGCACGCCAATCAGTTGTTCACCGACTTTGAGCGGAACGGCCATTTCGGAGCATGTTTCAGGTAAATCGGGGTTGTCGAAGAAGACGGCGTCAGCGCCGGTGTCGAGAGCGATGCGCGGCGATTGGGTGCTGGCAACGAAACCTACGATACTGCGTGGCTCGACCGCCAGTTGATGTCGCCGAGCCAGCATTTTTTGGCCGCCAGCACTGTTGGCGGCTACGAGAACGGCGTTTTGGGCAGTGGCGTCCAACAAGAAGATACCGGCATGGTAGTACCCGAATTGTTCGGAGATTTGGCGGGTCACTTCGGACAGAAGCAGGTCCAAGTCGCGGATAGAGGCGGCCGCACGCGCTACCTGCGAAACGGCCTGAAATTGATTCGCGCGTCTTTGTAATGCAGCAGTGCGTTCCTGCACACGTTCCTCGAGGGTCGCAACCAGTTCCTGGACTTTTGCAGACATCAAGTTCAAGGTCTCCGCCAGGGTTGTCGTTTCGTCTTTGGCTAACCTTACTTTCATATCAGCCCTGGCAGCCAGGTTGCCGGCAGCAATTTCAGAAGCCGTGCGCGTCAGATTGGCCAGCGGCGCTGTCAAGATGTTGCTGGCGATCCATGAGACCAGTGTCGCAATTGCCAGGATGACGCCTAAGATAACGAACACAAAGGTAAGCGTTGTGGCAGTTCCGCGTTCCAGGGCTTGAACGGCTGTCAAGAAGGGTTTGCGTAGTTCACTGGTTGGCACGGCAATCCCCAGACTGTAATTGACATTGGGTATGGGGCGGTAGGCAAAATATTTTTCGACCCCATTGACTTCGATTTTTTGCAGCCCGCGTTGTCCTTCTACCATCTTGACCACCACTTTGAACATTTCGAGTGAAACGGTGTCGGGCAGGGTATATTGGACGAGTTCCTCGTCCGACGTATCGGCGGGAATTCCAAAATCAGCATATCCTTCTTTGGGCATGATGACGATACGACCCTCTTGATCAATCAAGAAGGCATAGCCTGTTTCGCCAGCCTGGATAGACGAGACTGCTTGGGTAACGCTGGTCATCAGCACATCGGCGGCTAACACTCCCCGAAACCTGTTCGAGGTGTCGTAAATAGGCGCGCTGCTGGTGATGACTAGCCCGTGCAGGGCGGCGTCTTGGTAAGGGATGGACCAGGTGATTTTTCGCGAGGGGTTGGCTTCGGGCGTAGCAATCACAAACCAGGGGCGTTGAGTGACATCGAAATCTGGCGGTACGATGTTTGCCAGGTCTATATTCGGGTAGTACAGCGTTTCTTTGCCTGTGCCGCCAAAATACAAGGCAATGATATTCGAATTTTCTTTCAGGATGATGGGAGCAACCGAGTCCAGTTGTTTGAGGGCGTTGATTTCCTGGACCAGGCTGCTGGTTAGGCGCCCGTTGGCTGGCAGAAAAATCGAGCCAACCTCGTGATTGGGGTTGTCCAAACTGCCGTTTGGCAAGGCGAAGAGCGTTTCATTGGCATTCCACAGCGAGCCAGAAACATAAATTCCCTCGCTGGCATCTTTTTCTTGTAAGAGAAACGTTTCTGTAGCGATGCGCGCCGTGTTCAAGTTCTTTTCGGTAGAACTGAAAAACGAGTTCAGGTCGGAGGCCCCTTCAGACAATAGGCCGTTCAGCCGATTTGCGGCTTCCTGTTCCACGCTTTTATCCAATTGTTCCGTCAGCAGGGTATTGAGAGATTGGGTGCGGCTCAACAAATAATAGCCCACCCAAAGGATAGCCAATAACGTGACAATCAGGTTGGCAATTGTCAGTTTGGTGCGTAAGGAAACAAAGGCCTGGCGCCCCGTTTTCTGTTCAGAATCTTTGTTTTCTGGCTGTCTTTCTCTCATAACAAACTCAATTCGTCTCTTCAGACTGCCTGGGAAGGAGATTGTTCATCGGAGTTCATCGAAAGGATTTTGACGCTGACCTCGCAATCGTCCAATAAAGCGCCCAGGCTTTCTACGGTGGCGCGCAGAATAGCATCCACTTCCGGCTCTGTACTGATGCGGTTGGCGACATAGGTCATGGCGCGTTCCAATTCGGCACGTCGTTGTGTATCCTGGTATAATCTCGCGCTTTCCAGGGCGGCGCCAATTTGATTAGCCAGCCGGGCTACGTCGGCTATTTCGTCTTGAGTCCAGTTGGGAGATTGAGGCGCTTTGACCAATCGTGCGACCCCAATCACTCGATTGCGCACCTGAATTGGCACCGCCAGAGTCTTTTTGTCGTTGCTCAAAGCGGGTTCGGCCGTTTCACTGGCTCGAATGGTTTCGGGCTGTCTCAAGGGGGCTTTGCTTGGCGCTACCTCGCCATGCGCGTAGCCAACATATCCCATATTGAAAGTTCTTCCCAGGATTTCTTGCCAACCTTTTTCGCTTCGTTCTGCATAGGCCCGGCGGGCGGTTTCGAGCGCCTGTTGTGTTCGTTCCAACAGACGGGTATTTTGCAGGGCAATGGCCAGTTGATCTGCCAACACTTGCAAGGTGGGGATATCTCCCTCTGTAAAGGCGTTTGGTGCTTCGCTTTGGATATCCAATACGCCCAGCGTTTGGCCGCTCACAATAATAGGAAGAGCCATCTCGGAGCGCGTTGTGGGCAATTCTGGATTGTCGAAATAGACTGCATCTTGCCCGACGTCCAATGCGATTCTTGCTTGACCCGAACCTGCTACCGTTCCGACGATGCCTACCTCGCCTACTTTCAACTTATGCCCTTGCGCCAGCAAACGCGCTCCGCCGGGGCTGTTCGAGGCCCGCATAATGGCATATTCATTGGCCTCGTCTAACAGGAAAATACCGACATGGTAGTAACCAAACCGTTCGCTGATCAAGCGGGTAGTTCGATTCAACAATTCATCTAACTCATGTTGCGCTGCAACGGCTTTCCCTACTTGGACAGCAGCCTGGATTTGTGAAACCCGCCGTTCGAGCGTTTGGGTACGTTCTGCAACTTGCTCTTCCAGGTTCGATATCAATCCTTTCAACTGGGCGGCCATATCGTTGAAGGTGGCGGCAAGCATTCCCATCTCGTCTGCCGTTTCGAGCTCGATGCGGGTATCCAGTTTGCCGCTTGCCAGTTGGTGAGCGCCTTCGGTCAAGGTTGCTAGGGGGGTCGTCAAATTCCTGCCCAGTATCCATCCCATTGTAACGATGATGGGAATGGATAACACAACGATCAAAGCGGCCGTCCTGAAGGCTTGTTGCTCTCTTTCGATGACTTTCGAGGCCGAGATGTCGATTCCCACAACGCCTTCGCGCTGCCCATTGGAGCGATAGAAGGGCGCATAGGCGGTCAGCCAGGTGCCCCATTTGTCGGTGTAAAAGTCGGGTTCTACAACCGGCTCTTGCAAAGTGGCAAAGGTTTCACGTAGTAGAGGCCCAGCGTCGTCGTAGACATCTCCCAGGTGAGAGATATCCTCCTCGCTTTCTTCTGCGTCCACGATGAACAGAATACTCCCATCGGCGTTTTGCCGCATGGTGTACACAAAGCGTATGTCTGTGCCAGAATCGCGAATGTGCTGTAGCGTTCTTTTCAACTGGAGATAGGTTTCATTCCCTTCCTGGCTGGGGTCGGTGAGCAGAGCGTGTGCGTCGCCGTCAATCTGCAAAGCGCCAATGGCGGCAATATCTCGCAATCGCTCTCGAATATCCTGGCGTAATTGGGCGCGCGTGTTGGCAAAATAGGCCAGCGCCGTCAGCCCAACAAAAAAGATGGTCAGGAAAGAAAAGGCAAACGTGGCCTTTATGCGTAAACTGAGGTAAGGACGTTGGCGCTGCTCCATTGGCTTACCCTCCTCCGAGGATGAGTTCGTTTTCGAGTGCATCGTCCTGGCCTGCTTGTAATTGCACTTCGGCTTCTTGCAAGTCGAAGGCGCGTTGCAGTTCGCGCGCCGACGTGCGCAACACGGTTTCCAAATCCAGCGTTTCCCTGATTTGGCTGCTGATGTTGGCTACCATTTGTTCGCGCCAGGCGCTTTCACGTGTCTTTTGGATGAGACGGGCGTTGTCGAGCGCCAGGGCGGCCTGTGCAGCGATTTCATTGGCTAGTTGGCGTTCGTTGTTGCTCCAAGGGGGTTGATTGGGCTTACGCCGCAAGGTGATTTTGCCAATGTTTGTCCCCCGAAACAGAATGGGGACAACCAGGGTATGCCCTGCTTGGTCGAGAGAGACTCCTTGCGAGGCGGGCCGAATGCCTGTGGGTAAATATTGATAAGCGGGGATTTTGCGCTTGCGTTGTTCTTGCCAATTCAAGTGTGCGCTTTCCCTGGAGATGCTTTCCAGTTCATGGATGAGAGCCTGACTTTCGGTAATCAAGCGCACATTTTCGATTGCAACCGCAATTTGATCTGCCAGGGTTTGAAGGATATCCAAGTCGCTCTGATGGAAGGCTTGTGGCTCGGTGGATTGCACATCCAGCACGCCGATCAATTGGTTTCGCGCTATCATGGGGATAGCAATCTCGGAGCGGGTTTCGGGGAGGTCGGGGTTGTCGAAATAAACGGCATCCGCTCCAACGTCCAGGGCGATGCGTGGCCTCTTTTCGGCAGCAACAAAGCCCACGATGCCTTCGGCGCCGACCCGCAGACGATGTCCGCGCTCCAGCATTCGTTTTCCTCCCTCGGAAGAGGCAGCCTGCAAGACTGCATAATCTCCCGTTTGTGTTATCAGGAAGATGCCAGCATGGTAAAACCCAAATTCTTTGGAAATCAATTGCACGACATTCGGGAGCAAGACATCCAGATTTTTGATTTCGGCTGCTTGTTGGGCGATATAAGCGGCGGCGTTGAGTTGATCGGCTTTTTTCTCCAGTTCTCTAGTTCGCTCGGCCACCCGCTGCTCCAATGATGCGCGTTCTTCGGCAAGACCGCTGATGGCCTGCGTCAGGTTTTGGCTCGATTCGATGAACCCCTTTCTTAATTGGCGTATACCGGCCATCACAATTACAGAAAGGAGCAGTTGCGTTGCAATGCCACTAATCCAATCTTCCAGATTGCCCGGATGGCTCTCAGGGTCCACGATTTGGTAATGCCCGCCCAGGATAACGATGGCTCCAGTAGCAAGCGTGGCCATGCTGATGAGTAAAGAGAGCGTCCCTGCTCTAGGCGAGAGGAGCAATGTGGCAGTGGCGACGAAGGTGAGCAAGTAAATGTCGGCGTTGCTGTGGATGCCGTTTTCCAGCATTCCGCTGATGCCGATTGTCAGGAGCAGGAACAGCAATACGCTGGCGCGTAGGGGGTAAGAAAAGGGGATGAAAATCACCGCCAGCAAGATAAGGTAACTTACAACATAGACAAGAATCAACGTCTGATTGGGCGTGCTGAACAAAGCAGGAATGAGCGCCATCAAGCCAAAGACAGCAGCACCAATCAAGAGAGAACGCAGGAAGCGCTCTCTCCATTGTTCTGGAGAAGAGGACGATACAGGTAAGGTCTCAACGGATTTTAGGTTCATCATCAACGCTTTTCATTCTACATCAGACAATTCAATCGTGGCCTCTGCCGCATCCAGGGCGGCTCCTAGTTCGCGGATGGTGGTTTGCAAAATGCCTTCTATGGTCGAGGAAGCCCATATTTTCCCACTGATATCGGTGATGGTCTTCTCTCGATTGGCCAGATTTTGGGTTTCCTCGAGCAGACGCGCGTTTTCGAGCGCCAGGGCAGCCTGCGTGGCAATGGCTTGCATCCAAGTTTGTTCTTCGGAGGTAAGGCTTTCTTCCCTTTCAAGGCTGATTTTTCCGATGGGTTGATCGCGCAAAACAAGGGGAATCTCGATCGTATGTTCTTTGTTCAAGTCTGAATCTTCGCCAATGGTAACGGTTGTCTCTCTTTGAAGTAGGTTCGTTTCTTGCCAGGCCTGTTGGAGGTATTGCCGCTGGAGGGTGCGTAACTCTCGCAGGTTTTGTTGGGTTTCCTGAAACAGGCGCGCATTTTCGAGAGCAATGGCTACTTGGTTGGCCATGTTTTGCAAAGTGTCAATTTCTTGCTGTCCAAAGGCGGCTTCTTTTGTAGAATGGATGTCCAATGCGCCAAGTACCTTGTCTCCGATCAGCAGCGGCACGATAATCTCAGAGCGCGTGAAAGGCAAGAGGGGATTTTGAAGGGTGTGGCTCTCTTTGCTGGACATCAATACCACTTGCGTTTCTCTGCGCTTGATTGCGCGGCCAAGCATGGTCAAGTCATTGACTTCTACGCGATATTGGCTGTCTTTCAGAACGCGGCCTGCTTCGCCGCTGGCTTCCTTGACTTCAGCCCAGCGGTTGCTGGCATCCAACAGGTAGATGGCTGTATGGTAATGACCGAGTCGTTCCTCAATTAACTGGACGATATTCTCCATCAATTTCTGCGGATCGAGCGTGGAAGTGGCGACTCGCCCCATTTCACTCAGCACTTCCAATTGCGCCGTTCTTTCTTGTACTTGTCTTTCGAGGGTGGTCTGTAATTCGTCCAGGCGGGAAATCATGCGGTTGAAATAGATGGCAACTTGTCCAATCTCGTCAGAGGCTAAAACCTGCGCGCGCTGTTTCAAGTCGCCTTGCTCTATTTTGTTGAATACTTCGAGCATTTCATTCAAGGGGTGGCTGAGGGAAATCGAAAACAGGGAGACCAGGACCACCCCAAGCAAGGTTGCTAAGATGCTAACCAGGATGGATTGCCTTTGCAAGTCTGTCAAGACTTGTATGGAGCCAATTTCCTTATACAGAACCGTGACGGTCTGGTGATAGCCGATAGGAGTGACCAGCAAGATGCTCAAGAGCACCATGGCCGGCACGACCAGATACATTCTCCTCGACAAGGTAAGCCCCCTTGCGCCGGCCAATTGGGCGCCGAAATCTGCAGGCAGAAGGGCAGTTCTGGCAGGAATCAGGAGGTAATCGAGAATGCTTGTGCCGAGGGTGATCATGGCTAAAGCGCCAATCGTCACGCTAATGAGAACATAAATCAATTGGTCGAAGGAGGCGTGAACTCCAAAATACAGATAGGAGAGAAGAGGTATGCCTACGAGTAAAATATTGAGAAGCGAGGCTGTAATCGCATACTTCCATGTCCAGGCGCTGCTTTGTTGCCAGGCAGCCAACTGGGTGGCCGTCGCTTCAGGCGCAGGGTCTCCCTTTTTGTGCAGTTGCAGGCTGTGAAAAGCGTCTTTGTTGAGGGGATAGGCAAGCAGCAAAAGCAGTATGCCGCTCAAAAAAGAGAGAAAGCCTGCCAATGAAATGAGACGGCTGAAATCTGCAATCGAAAACTCAGCGTTGATTTGGGCCAGGTACATGGTTGGGATAGCAACGATGAGCGAGCCTGCTTGCGCCGTCAAAGTGGCAAGAAGCAAGTAAAATCCGCCTGACCATTTCAAGAGCCGCTTTAGAAAACGTTGGAAAAAATTATCGTAAGACCATTTCATAAAATCATCCTTGCTATGCTCAAGAAGTGGCCTTGTTTTCAGCCTCGATTCCCACTTTGATTTGTGCCTTGCGGGCGTTAGCGGCGCGGCTCAACTCGCCAACGGTGGTCATCAATATGGTGTGAATATCTGTTGATTGGCGGATTTTGCTGGTGATTTCATGCAGCAGGCGCTCGCGCTCGGCTTGTTTGCGGATTTGTTCCAGGAGGCGCGCATTTGCAATGATGGCAGCCAAACTGCCGGCCAGCGTCCCAAGCATTTCCTCGTCGTTATCTGTGTAGGCTGCCAACTGTTCGCTTTCGACATTCAAAATGCCCAGTAGTTCATTGCGAAAGAGGAGAGGAATGGCCATTTCAGAGCGCGTATTAGGGCTTAACTGAATATAGCGTGCATCTCGGCTAACGTCGTCCAGGCGCAGGGTTTGACGGTGAGCGGCTGCCCAACCTGTAATGCCCGATCCAAAGGGAATGACCCGATTGGCTACTTCGTTGGAATAGCCTACCCAGGCTTTCATGATGAGGTTCTTGCGCTCTGCATCGGTGAGCAGAATCGAGACGCGGTCGCCTCCCAGACTGACTTGCAAGCCGTTGACGGCGCTCTTCAGGGCCTCCTCCAGCGTGGTGCCTGAGGCGGCAGAAGCGGTGATGTGATGCAGTAAGCGGTGCTGGGAAAGGTGTTCTTGCGTTTCAGCAAACAATTCCGAGTTATTGACTGCAATGGCCAATTGGTCGGCCAGAATCTGGAGTGTTTCGATATCAAATGTGCCAAAGGAGAAGGGGATGGTGCTTTGAACGTCTAGCACGCCCAGCGTGTGATCACCGATTTTGAGGGGGATGGCAGCCTCAGCGCGCGTATTGGGTAATAAAGGATTGGGTAGGTGGGTCACGTCTTTCGCGGTATCGTTCACTACTAGAGGAGTACCTTCTCCGGCCACATAACCGACGATGGATTTCGAGCCAACAGCAAGTTTGTGTCCCATGCGCTTCATCTGGGCGCCGGCCTCGCCAGTGGCTTCTCGTATGACGGCGTTTTTTCCCGTATTGTCTACCAGGAAAACGGCTGCATGGTAATAATCGAAGCGTTCTCGAATGAGATTGACTGCTTTCAAGAGCAGTTCATCCAGGTTCAAAGCGCTGCTTATATCGCGGGCGATCTGTGCAGCGGTTTGAATTTGGAAAATCTGACGGCGGCTGCGTTCCAGGCGCATTCGGTTGTATAGGATGCCTGCTACTTGTTGTGCAAGTGCCGTCAGCGTGTGCAAATCTTCTGGACGAAAAGCGCCCTCTTTTTCCAGGTCTTGTACGATGAATGCGCCGATGACCTGGTCGTTCACAAGCAAAGGCACCCCCATCCACGATTTGGCCTCCTTTCCCACTTTTTTGGCGCCAAGCGTTTCTGCTTGTTTTTCGACTTCGTTCAGCAAGAGGGGCTTTTTCGAATGAATGATGGTCGTCGTCAGGCCTTCGCCAAGCGGGAAAGTTTCGATGACGCTGAGTTTACCCTCTTCGTAATGGTAAGGGATTTGTATCGAAGCAGTCGTTTCATCGTAAAGGGCAACTGTGAAGGTGTAATCTCCTATCGAGCGGATGACTTGGGTGTGGATTTCCCGAAACAGATCTATCAGGTCGTTGGAGGTGCTTGCCTGGCTGATGTTTGCCAGAGCTTCCCATTGGACGAGCGGTATACTTGCAGGTTGGTTTGCACTATCCTGTTGCAAGGCCATCGAGGTTAGATGGATGGCGCTCAGACAGGGTTGAATATTTTCTCTTGGAAGTGGTTGCCCCTCTCGGCTGCCTAATAGAACAATTCCGCACAATCTACCATTGGCCGGTATCGCCAGCAGGGCAATTTCTTGCAGATGGAAAAATTCAGCAAATTGCGAGATTTCCCCCAGAGCGGTTGTCTCGTCAGGAATTCGGTGAAATTTAACCTCGCCGTCGAGATGATTTTCCAGGAAGGCAGGTTCGGCTTCAAGGGACTTCGGAATTTCGTTCGGGGCTTTGTTTTCAGTATCTGAACATGCAATCAATTCCAGGGTTCGACCCTCGACCCTGAATACTGCTGAGAAAGGACACAAGCCGTTCAGCGTTTTCGAAAGTTCATGCAGCGCACGGGACAACACCTGTGTAGTCACAACTAACTCAACTCCCATACTGATTCGCCGTTCAGAATCCGTCGAATTTGTTCGGGGAAACGATCTGGGTCGAGCGGCTTGCCCAGAAAACCATCGAAACCAGCCGCGCGGGCTTTGTTGAGTTGTTCTTCGCTTGCTTCTGCCGTAACGGCTACAATGGGTATGGCTTTCAAATGTTCGGATGCACGGATTTTTTTCAATGCGCCATAGCCATCTTCGTAGGGTAAGCGAATATCCATCAGGATGAGGTCGAGGCGAGGGAGGGTGTCGGCATATTCGACCACTTCATAACCTGACGTTTTCCATTCACAGTGTATGCCCATATAGCCCAGTATACGGGCAATGAGGACGAAGTTGGATACATTGTCCTCTACCACAAGAACGGTCAGGTCCTTCGGAATAGCCGCCCTTTTGGAAAGGGTATCAGAAGTCTTCGATTCTGGCTCTGCCATTTTACCTCCTCAAAAAGGCTTGGATTTGCTGGGCGAGCAAATCTATGTCAATCGGCTTTTGGATATACCCGTCGCATCCGGCTTTGAAGGATTTTTCGCGGTCGCCGCGCATGACATTGGCGGTAATGGCAATGATAGGGATGTTGCTCAAGCCAGGAATTTCCCTGATCTCGGTAGTCAACGTGTAGCCATCTTTATCTGGCATGTTGATGTCCATGAGAATCAAGTCTGGTTTAGAGGTCTCCAAGATTTTCAGCGCTTCTGCGGCGTTGGCTGCCTCTATCATGTTGTACCCAGCGGCTGTCAGCACACGCCGCACCAGCATGCGATTGTCGCGGTTGTCTTCGACATAAAGGATAGTGGTATCGTTCGTCATCTGCCAAGTCTCCGCTTTGAATTTTACTTGCAGGTCTCTTTTGTTTTCATAACAGCAACCTTGCAAAACAAAGGCACGGCTTCTCTATAAACTGAAACCGTGCCTGTAAGCGGGTGATGGGATTCGAACCCACGAAATGGTAGCTTGGGAAGCTACTGCCTTACCGCTTGGCGACACCCGCGCAACCATCGTCTTCGATGCGTCGTTTGACTCAAAATAGCCTTTTTGTACTGAAAACACACAACAGCGTTCATTAGATACGCTAAGTATGCCTGTAAATTTTATTCTCGTCAAGGTCAATTTTGCTTTTGTTAAGGGGTTGTATGCTTGTTGAAAGCGAACTCCTTTTGTTTTTGAAGTAAGGTCTAAAACTACTGTTGACAATCATCTTTTATTTTGATAATATGTCTCCAAATTCACAGATGCAAGGAGATTTTCTATGTCGCAGCAAATCGAAAACAGTCTTGTCACTATTAGCCCCCAGGCTGTAAAAGCGGTAAGCGATATTCTAACAGAGAAGAAATTAGACGGTTACGCTTTGCGTATCTATGCTTCGGCGGGTGGTTGCTGTGGCCTGAAATTCGGCATGGCGTTGGATAATCAGATTGCTGAAGAGGATACGACCATTGCCGCAGATGGCATCCATTTGGTGGTGGATCGCGCTTCGCTGGAATATCTACAGGGGGCCGTGATTGATTTCATTGACGACCCACAGCGGGGGACCGGCTTTACCATTGATGCCCCTCGTGCAACGGCGCAGGGTGGAGACTGCTCTTGCGGGAGTTCTTGCGATTGCAGTAATTGATTTTTAGACTGCAAGGGGGGGACTTTATCGCCCTCTGAGGTATGAAAGCAGGATGCCCATCCCGCCGATGAATCCCAGGATGAAGATGATTAGTCCGGCAGGGATGCGGGTGAAGCGGCCTGTGTTCCCCTCTGTGAACACGGGAGTTTCCTGTTTGGCTGGCGGCGTGAAAGTGGGTAGCCGGGTGGGGGTCTCTTGCGCTATGAATGCGGCTGCTAAGGTTGGATTGATTGTAGGCGTGGAAAAAGGGGTGGGGGTTGGAGGCGCTTCGACAAGGGGCAAACGCGCTCCAGGCGAAATCCGAACATAGGGAGCATAGACCCAGGCTTTTGAGCCAGGGATGCCGGGGTAATGCACTTGTATCCAATCCTGGTCGGCAGTTTGCCCGAGCGCCGGGGCGCTTTGCCCGGCCAGCAGGATACCTACTGCCGGGTAGAGGAAGGAACTGGGACCGGCGTACACATCCACTTGTTTCAAATCTGCGTAGACGGTGACGAAGGGGCCGGCTGCCGTCCCCGTGACTGTGGGAATGGAACCGGTGGGTTGCTGAGCCTGAGCCGGGTGGGCTTGTGGCAGGATCAGGCCTATTGCCAGCATCCCCAAAATGAGAAATACAATCGAAGCCTTACCCTGAGAGGGCATGTTGCCTGCTTTCGATTTCAGCGCCTCCGAAAGAAGGATGAAAGCATAAACCCTAACAGTCCTGGGATTCCCAGGGCCAGCGCAATGGCTCCCAGCGGATACCTGGCGAGGGGAGAGGCGCTCGGTGTTTCGGTATAGGTGGCAATGACCAGCGGCGGCGGAGGCGTAAAGGTCGGCAGGCGGGTTGCGGTTGGTTCCAGCGCAAAAGCCGCCATGAGCGTCGGATCTAGGGTCGGCGTTGTAAGCGGCGTAGAGGTGGGGGGAGGTTCAAGGATTTGCAGATTGCCGGAGGAAAGTGAAACCAATGACGTATGAACCCAGCCGGTGCCGTTGGGACTAGGCGGAAAGACGATTTTGATCCAATCGCGGCCCGGCGATACTCCCAAGGCCACAGCCGTTTCACCTGGCTGCATATGTCCAATGATTTCATATAGCACCGTGCTAGGCCCTGCGCGCACGTTGATTTGCTCGCTATAGGTGACGGTAATGAAAACGTCGGAGGGGGCCGGCGTCGTTTGCTGGGCTAGGGCGCGGGTCCCGCTCAAGACCGAAAGGGAAAGCGCCCCGCCTGCTATCAGCATGATCCAAAGAGAAAATCTGAACCAAATCCGTTGCATTTTCGTATATTGGGTTTAAGAAATCGAGAAGGCGATTATAATCGAAAATATGGACAGGCGCATTTTTCACGGCAATCTTACTCCCACAGACGTTGCAGAAGCCCTCTTGGCTGAGTTCGACCGAGGCAATTTTCGCGCCCAGGCGCTGGGTCACAGCGATAAACTGGCGGTTCAAATCGGCACTCGCTTGGGCGCTTCCTCTGGTGGGCAAACGGCGCTTACGGTTACGCTGCAAAAAGTGACCGATGGCATTATGGTAGAAATGGGCCAGCAGGCCTGGCTGGGTGTGGCGGCTAGTTTGGGACAAACTGCCTTTTCCTTGCTGCGCAATCCCTTGAATTTACTTGGACGTTTGGATGACCTGGCGCAGGATATCGAAAGTTTGCAACTCGGCGAGAAGGTTTGGCAAGTCATTGCGCGCAGCGCTGCTGCCGCTGGCGCTTCTCATCAACTTTCTGAGCGGCTTAGCCGAATTGCGTGCGAGTATTGTGGAACGGCTAATCCAATAGGTGAAGCGACTTGTATTGCCTGTGGTGCGCCGTTGGGTGACGCCCATCCTGAAACTTGCCCTCATTGCGGCTTTGTCGTTTCCAGGCAGGAGAGTCAATGTCCAAACTGTGGCAGAGGTCTGGAATAGCCAATTGGTAGGCTTGCACAAATTTCCCCTGCCCTCTATAATAATGAGGGCAATCGAAACTTTACCCTGCTTCTTGAGGGACAACTGGTGATGAAATTGAACTTGGAACAAATCGAAACTCGTCTTCGCGATCTGGTCGAAGTCAAATTAACAAGCCTTCTTCCTGGCTCCAAAGCCCCCCATCAAGCGATTCGAAAACTCATCCAGGCCATGAAAGACAACCTCGTTCAAAATGAAGATGGGAAGGAGGTGGCCCCCAATGTGTTTACATTGATCGTCCATCCCAACCAGGCTTCGATTTGGCAGAGTCCAGAGGTGTTGCAAATGCTCGTTGCTTCTTTGAAAATGGTGGGAGACGAAGCGGGAGTCTATTTCGATGCGCCACCAACGATTACCATCACCCAGAACCCCAACCAGGAAGAAAACACCCTGGAGGTGATCGCTTCTCGTCAGGTAGATGCGGTTGCAGATACAATGGGGATGACCCCCGTGAACGAGCCGGCGGCAAACCCTAGCAGCGAAGCGGCGCCAGAAAACGCCTTCCTCATCGTGGATGGTGTCAAGGTATTTCCGCTGACCCAGCCGGTTGTCAATATTGGCCGCCGCCTGGACAATCAATTGGTGATTGACGATCCGCGCATTTCTCGCAACCATGCCCAGTTGCGCGCCATCAAGGGCCGTTATGTCATTTTCGATTTGAACTCGACCGGCGGCACCTATATCAACGGGCAAAAGGTCAGTCAATCGGTATTGTATCCAGGGGATGTCATTTCTCTGGCGGGCGTGGCGCTGGTATTTGGGCAGGACAACCCGCCCTCTCGCCCTGGGATTGCGGACACTTCTCCGTTGCGCCCCGCTTCAGTGGACCGGCCTACCGCTGTTCTAACTACTCGCCAGACTGGAAAATTCAAAGACAACGAGCAAAAATGAGTGCCCCCGTTGTTCTTGCGCTGCGCGTGATGCTGGCGCTGTCGTTGTATGTGTTCTTGGGATGGGCGTTATGGACAATGTGGCGTGACCTGTATGCCAGGGGCGGATTGTTGGCGGCGCGTAAAATTCCGGGTATTACGGTGCTGAGCGCAAGAGCCGATGCACCTCTTGATGCGAAGTTCTTTTCACAAGCAGAAATCGTCATTGGACGCGATCAGCGTTGTGACATTGCTTTGCCAGACGAAACGGTCTCTCTTCGCCATGCCCGTCTTTCCTATCATCACGCTCAATGGTGGCTGGAAGACCTGGGTTCGACCAACGGTACACGTTTGAACGGCCACCTTGTTGGCACACCGACAGTCGTCATCCATGACGACCAGATAGAGTGTGGCAAAGCCCGCTTGACCATTCATTTGGGCAGCGATCCGGCTAATCCACCCACCCAAAAAATCCCCTCTTTGGAGGAAGAACAATGAATAAAGTGGCAACCATGGGTATCATTGGTGGCTCGGGCTTGTATGACATGCCCGGCCTTCAAGGAGCGCAAGAAATCCGCCTAGACACCCCTTTTGGCGCACCTAGCGCGCCTGTCGTCGTAGGTGAACTCGAAGGCCGGCGCGTGGCATTCCTGGCCAGGCATGGCATTGGGCATCACATCACCCCCTCCGAAGTCAACTATCGCGCCAATCTCTATGCCCTCAAGGAACTGGGCGTGGAGCAGGTTGTCAGCATTTCGGCCTGTGGTTCGCTGCGTGAAGATTACGAACCCGGCCATATCGTCATCCCCGACCAACTCTTCGATCACACCAAGGGGCGGCAGCGCACCTTTTTTGGAGAGGGGCTGGTGGCTCATGTGAGCGTAGCAGACCCCTTTTGCCCGCGCCTGTCTGTGCAACTCGAACAGGCGGTTCGAGAGACGGGCGCCGTTGTCCATCGCGGCGGTTCCATGATTACCATCGAAGGCCCGCGCTTTTCCACCAAGGCCGAGTCCCATACCTATCGCGCCTGGGGGATGTCGTTGATTGGCATGACCACTTCTCCTGAAGCATTCTTGGCGCGCGAGGCCGAGTTGTGTTACGCTGTTATGGCGCATGTTACCGACTACGATGTCTGGCACGTCAGCGAATCGCCGGTGACGGTTGAAATGGTCATCCAAACGCTCAACAAGAATACCGCCATTGCGCAAGACGCCATCCGCAACTTGATGCGCAGCCTCTCTGACTTGCGCGATTGCGAGTGCGCCCAGGCGTTGTCCTCTGCGCTCATCACCCGCTCAGACGTGATTCCGCCGGCCACGCGCAAGAAACTTGACCTGCTCATTCGTAACTATCTCCATTGAGTATCGTCTCAAAAAGGAAGGGGGCGCTCTATTTTCTTGAGATGATACTCCACTCATTTTTCTTTGGCAGTCGAATGAACGAACGTTTAGAACGCCGCTTGCTTGACCTGGTAGGCGCCTTTCTCATCCTATTCTCTGTCATTTTGACCTTGTCGCCGGCCGTTCGCGAACGTTCCTGGCAGGTAGACTATCGCTGGTCGCATTGGCTTGGTCTGGCGGCCTGTGCGATGGCCTTCTTTTTTGTACATCGGCTATATGCGCGCTATTTGCCAGATCACGATCCGTATTTGTTGCCCCTGGCTGCTTTGCTGAGTGGTTGGGGCTTGCTTACCGTGTGGCGATTGACGCCGGAATTTGGACTGCGGCAGACGCTTTGGCTGCTCATGGTATTAGGCCTGTTTGCCCTGGCGCCCCGCTTCCTCCCCGACTTGGGGCTGGTGCGCCGTTACAAATATTTCCTTCTGGCCCTGGGCCTGGCGTTGACCGCTCTGACGCTTTTCTTTGGCCGCAATCCAGCCGGCAGTGGGGCGCGTTTGTGGTTAGGTTGCTGCGGCCTCTACTTCCAACCCTCCGAGCCGCTCAAGTTGTTGTTTGTGGTTTATCTGGCCGCTTATCTGGCGGATAGGCTGCCGTTGGGCCGCAATCTCCTGTCTTTGCTCTTTCCCACCCTGTTCGTTACCGGATTGGCTTTACTCTTGTTGTTCGTCCAGCGTGATTTGGGTACGGCTTCCATTTTCATCCTTCTGTATGCCGTTCTGGTTTTTCTTGCAACGGGAGAGGCGCGCGCCTTGTGGGTCAGCATGGCTATCCTGGCGCTGGCCGGCGGCAGCGGGTATTTCTTCGTAGACCTGATTCGCATACGTCTGGATGTCTGGCTGAATCCCTGGGCCGATCCTGGCGGGCGTTCCTACCAAATTGTGCAGTCGTTGATTGCCATTGCAAATGGCGGCGTCGGCGGGCGCGGCCCTGGCCTGGGTAGTCCCTCCCTGGTTCCCATTGCTCATTCTGACTTCATCTTTACGGCTATTGCCGAAGAGACCGGTTTGGCAGGCGTCGTTGCTTTGCTCGCCTTGATAGGGATGCTGGTCATGCGCAGTTTGCGTATTGCGCTGTATTCTGCTCATCACTTTGGGCGCTTGCTGGCTGCTGGTATAGGCGTCTACTTCAGCGTGCAGAGTTTGTTGATTGTGGGCGGCAATTTGCGCGTCCTTCCACTAACCGGCGTGACTTTGCCTTTCGTATCCTATGGTGGTTCGTCTTTGTTGACGGCCTTTGCGGCCCTGTTCATGTTGTTGACGATTAGCAACCAGGCAGAAGAAGAACCTGCTCCCCTGCCTCGGCCTCGCCCTTACATTCTTGTTGGCGGGCTGGTATGCCTGACCTTGGGCGTCATGGGGCTGGCGGCGGGATGGTGGGCCATTGTGCGCGCGCCCGGCCTGCTGGCTCGCACCGACAATGCCCGGCGCTCTATTTCAGATCGCTACGTTTTGCGCGGCGCCTTGCTCGACCGTAACAATCAGCTGCTCAATTCGACCGCCGGTCAAACAGGTTCTCTGACGCGCATCTACCATTACCCTCCTCTCGGGCCGGTGGTTGGCTATACTCATCCGGTCTATGGGCAGGCTGGCCTGGAAGCCTCGCTGGATGCTTATCTGCGCGGTTTGCAGGGCAATCCAGCCAGTTTGGTGTGGTGGCATCATGTTTTATACGGCACTCCGCCGCCTGGCCTGGATGTGCGCCTCAGCCTGGACCTTTCCTTGCAATCTCAGGCAGATATTTTGCTCGGGGAGCATCCTGGTGCGCTGGTTCTGCTCAACGCCGCAACAGGGGAAATCCTGGCCATGGCCTCACATCCCACTTTCGACCCGGCTCGCCTGGATGAGCAAGGCCCGGCTCTGGCGCTCGACGAAAGCGCCCCGCTGCTCAATCGCGCCAGTTTAGGCCGTTACCCGGCTGGAGAGGCAACGCAGCCCTTTCTCGATGCCTGGTCAGAGAAATCGGCTTGGCTTCCGGAGCAAGAAAAAGCGCAGGCGTATCAGGCGCTGGGTTTTTACGCTGCGCCCCTCTTGCGGATGCCCTCGGCCTTACCGAGCCTTCCCTCAGACGAATTGCATCTCAGCCCGCTACAAATGGCACTGGCAGCCGCTACTTTGAGCGCCGACGGCCTGCGCCCGCCGCCGCGCATTGCCCTGGCTGTGAACACTTCTCGAGAGGGATGGGTCATCCTGCCGGCGCTGGATGAGGATGTGCCCGCGCTCGATGCGCAGGCTGCCCGCGCGATGGCGCAAGAACTGGCCTATTCCGGCCAACCGTTATGGCAATTTTCGAGCGTTGTAAAAGCGGAAAGGCCGCTCACCTGGCAATTGGCCGGCACGCTGCCCGATTGGAAGGGGACGCCGCTTGCGCTGGCGGTCTTGTTGGAAGAAGAAAATCCAACTTTGGCGCGGGACATTGCGGTCGAGTTGTTTCAACGCGCCTTGAATCCGTAGCGCGGCTGTTTGCCTACTCGCATTTCGATTTTTCTCCCAACCCATCTTCTTGAATATCTACCCGCTTGCCTTCCCACAGGATGATGGTTTGATAGGCTTGTTCGTCGCCGGCCTCCAGGTCATAGACTTGATATTCTCCCGGCGGGAAGCGTTCCTCGTTGTACGGCTCTTCGTATTTGTCGAGCAGTTCCACTTCTGATGGCAAGACCAGCATACGATGTTTGGTACAGTTGCGAATGAAGGCCGGTAAGGCGGGTGAGATGGTGACAATCGGTAAATCTTCCACCTCTCCGTTCACCCGCGAGTAACTCGTCAAGATAGATACCCAACCCCATTTGCCGGGTGCAGCAGGCAGCGGGACTTGCAGCCAACGGCTGACCGCATCGCGGCCGGTGGCTGTCAAGGTTTGTCCGGCGCGCAGCACGCCAATCGAGTTGTAGTCTACGCTCGGCCCGCGCCGGAGGTGCAAGTTGCCGCCGATGGCTTGCACTGTGACCTGGACGGGGGAGGGGGTGGCAGTGGGGGCAGCGGAAGGGGAAGGGGTAACGGTGGCAGGTCGAGGCGGAGTCGGAGGCGCAGCCGTCAAGTCGGCAGGACGCGGCGTCCAGGTAGGAATGTCCCTCGACAGGCCGGTCGGTTGTGGGAGCGGCGTCGTGTCGGCTGTGGCCGCGCAGCCGGGCAATGTCCACGCTGCCAGCAGGAGGATGAGTAGGAGAAATCGGGCTTCGATGTTCATACAGGGGTAAAAATGAAAAAGCCAGGCGGCTGCCTGGCTTTCGTTTTGCGGTTTACATACCGTCGTCTTGGTCTTTTGCGCCGTAGCCGGGGCCGCTTTGGAAGAATTTGGCATTCAGCGCGATGTCGGGCGTCAGGTCTATCACTTCGCCGGCCTGCAATTGTTTGGTGGTCTCGAGGACAACTTGCTTACCGTGATGGTTGGTGGCTTCGTAGTGGCCGCTCAGGCCAACCTGGTTGATGTATTCTCCACCTTTAGCGGTGTAAGCCGAAGGCACTTCATCTTCGGGGAAGATGGCCGCATACGGGCATTCTGGGACGCACGCGCCGCAGTCAATACAAGTATCGGGGTCAATGTACATCAAAGGCCATTCAGCCACTGGCTGACCCGGCACGATACATTCTACCGGACAAACCTCGATGCAACCGCGGTCGCGCAGGCACAAACTGGTAATCACGTGGGTCATACGGAAAGCCTCCTTGAAAAAATAAAAGAGCCGGATGTTTTCTATTATATCCTCCTTCTATCACGGCGCAAGGTTTTTTTGAAGACTCCGAGTTCAAAAGACTCCGAAGTCTGATGGAGTTAACAAATTGTTGCCGTCCTCTCGTGCCACCGACCTTTGGTCTGTGTGGCCAGGCAGAGCCTGGTGATACGGCTATTTGCGCCTGGCTGCTGGCGTCTGGGGTAGGTTTCCAGCCGGGGCCGCAAGGAAGGTTACCGAATTATTTTGTCAACTTTATCAGACTTCAGAGTCCCTATTTCGTATCGAGACCTATAGCGCGCCAAGCGCAACCAACCTGGATGTTGCGGCGCAGTTGCCTGGGCAAGTGCCAGCCTCTCTCCTGGACACCCGCCAGGGCAGGCTGGGCGGGTGTCCAGAGGGCAAGCAACTGCAGCGCGAACCAAGGACAGGTGACCAATGTGAGCGCGCTGCGCAATGCCTCCCTGCCCCCCTTTTCGAGAAGATAGGGTTCTTATTTGTTGTAGCGGTCTGCTACGGCTTGCCAGTTGACCACATTCCACCAGTTGGTCACATATTCAGCGCGGCGGTTTTGATAATGCAGGTAGTAAGCATGTTCCCATACATCCAGCCCCAAGATAGGAGTGAGGCCCTCAGAAAGCGGATTGTCCTGGTTAGCGGTCGAAATGACGGCTAGCCCGCTGCCTTTCTTGACCAGCCAGGCCCAGCCGGAGCCAAAGCGTCCATTGGCGGCCTTCTCGAATTCCGTTTTGAAAGCCTCGAAGGAGCCAAACGCCGCATCTATGGCTTTGGCCAGGTCGCCTTGGGGTGCGCCGCCGGCTTTGGGAGCCATGATTTCCCAAAACATCGAGTGGTTCCAGGTGCCGCCGCCGTGATTGCGCACCACGCCGCGAATGTCTTCAGGAACGGCGTTCAAGTCGCCTAACAGGGCCTCGAGTGGTTTGTCGGCTAGTTCGGGGTGTTTTTCGAGCGCGCCGTTCAAGTTGGTAATGTATGCCTGGTGATGTTTGGTGTGATGGATTTCCATTGTGCGGGCATCTATGTACGGTTCCAGCGCATCATACGCATAGGGTAGTTTGGGAAGTTGATAAGCCATGATTGTCTCCTGTTTTTTGAGTGGGTCGGTCTCTTTTTGGATGCAGAGCAAGGGAAAAAGTGACGTTTTTATGATAATTATAATCAAAATTGTATTATATTGTCAGTTGTCTGTCAAGAAATGCTGGCAGACTCTAACAAATCGCTTATACTTGCGCCAACT
>Ga0209018_1001212_pt1 | contig 21445 bp, 17 predicted proteins | sample YNPBryBLVA2012_FD_185814 | JGI IMG/M metagenome (GOLD analysis project Ga0209018, IMG submission 185814) | Anoxygenic and chlorotrophic microbial mat microbial communities from Yellowstone National Park, USA - YNP Bryant BLVA 2012 (SPAdes)... ...
GGCTGTCGCCGGACATCGGTACTGACCACACGAGGGCGAGCAAGAGGAGGGACACTCTGGAGGCCATGGAGGCATCATAGTCTCTTGAACGCGCTTACACAAGTCCGTGGAACGGAGTCAGCGAGGCGCTCCAAAGTCACCACCCCCGGCCCTCTGACAGGTGCCGGGCGAAACGGCGGATCATGCCGGTCCTTGTAGCCGGCGGCAAGAGAAGCGGGCACAAGAGTCCGCGCCGGCAGGCCGGAATGGCCGCCCAGCCGGCAGCCCTGCACGGATGGGTGGAATCCCGGCACGAAGGAAAAAGGGGATTGACACGGCTCGAAATTCGGATATATGCTGTCCGCGTTATCGTTTTTAGCCATGTTGGGCAAGACATCCATCTCCGCAATCCGCGCCCTGCTGTTCCTGGCGCAGCAGAATGACGACGGCTGGTGGAGCCCGCGCCGCCTGGCGGCGGAGCTCGGCGAGTCTCCCACGTATCTGGCCAAGGTCCTGCGGCACCTGGTGAAGGCAGGCATCCTCGACGTGGCGCGAGGCGTACACGGCGGGGTGCACCTGCTGCGCAGACCGCAGGAAGTGACTCTGCTCGAAGTGGTGGAGGCCTGCCAGGGCGCCATTGTCGGAGATTACTGCCGCTCCGGCCGGGAGCAGACACAGGTATGCAGCTTCCACATGGCGGCGCTGGAGCTCCACACAGCCATCGAGAAGGTGCTGGCCCGCTGGACGCTCCTGCGCCTGTTGGAGAAGCCGGAGACACAGGCGCGCCGCAAAGGGGCCATTCCTTGCCTCATGCAGGGCGTGGCGGTATCGGGATGCAGGAACGGGTGCCGGAGCAAGGCATCCTCAAGGCCGGTGCAGTGACTCCGCTTCAGGTTGAAGTGCCCGCCGAGGGCTACCACAAGGGGCTGATTTCCTGCCAGGCAGCGTGTCCGGTGCACACCGATGCGCGCGGCTATGTGCGGGCCATCGCGGAGGGCCGCTTTCACGAGGCCTATCTCATCGCCCGCGGTCCCAACCCCTTCGCCTCCATCTGCGGACGCGTGTGCGGCGCGCCGTGCGAAACGGCCTGCCGCCGCGGCAAGGTGCCTCGCGTGGACGACGACGGCGCCTTCATCGGACCGGACAGACCGGTGGCGATCCGCGCGCTGAAGCGCTTCGTCTGCGAGCAATTCGGCCCGGAAGTGCGCGGAGCAGAGGCTGTGCTGTCCGAGGTGAGGAACTTCGAGCCGCCGGTGGCAGTGGAGGCGGAGGAGATGGCGGCGATGATCCGCGCCGCCATGCAGGGCCGCGTGCGCCTGGCAAACGGACAAAAAGTGGCGATTGTCGGTGCGGGGCCCGCGGGGCTCTCGGCGGCACACGATCTGGCCCTGCTCGGCTTCCGGCCTGTGGTGTTCGAAACCGAAGCCGTGCCTGCGGGGATGCTGGCCGTGGGCGTGCCGGCCTACCGGCTCCCGCGGGAGGTGATCCAGCGCGAGGTGGACGTGATCTGCGCGCTCGGCGTGGAGATCCGCTGCGGCGTCACCGTCGGCCGTGACATCTCCTTCGAGCAGATCCGGCGGGATCACGCAGCCGTGATCCTGGCCGTGGGCGCAAAGTCGAGCCGCTCGCTGGGCCTGCCCGGGGAATGGGGACCGGGCGTGTATGGCGGCGTGGATTTTCTGCGCGCCGTGTCGCTGGGAGAGCCGGTGCCGGCGGGGCGGGAAGTGGTGGTGATCGGCGGCGGCAACGTGGCCTACGACGTGGCGCGCACCGTGCTCCGGCAGATCGCTTACGACACCGCGCGCACCGCAGCCCGCCTTCCCGGCACGGCAGCCGTGCGGCTGGTTTCGCTCGAGAGCCTGGAGGAGATGCCCGCCGACACGCTCGAGATCATCGAAGGCGACGAAGAGGGCATCGAACGCTACAACGGGTGGGGTCCGGTCGGGATCGAACGCGACGGCAGCGGGCGGGTCACCGGCGTGCGCTTCCAGAAATGCCTCCGCGTGTATGACGACTCCCGCCGGTTTGCGCCCGTGTTTGAACCGGAGCGGCAACTCACTCTGCCTTGCGACACCGTGATGCTGGCCGTGGGGCAGGCGCCGAAGGTGGATTTCCTCTCCGACGGCGGCACAGATGTGGAGATGGGGCGGCCGGGTTGGCCCAAGGTCAACCCCGAGACGCTGGCGACCACCGCACCCGGCGTCTTCGTCGCCGGCGACCTGGCGCACGGAACGCGGCTGTTGATCGATGCCGTGGCCTCGGGCAAGGCGGCGGCGCGCTCCGTCTACCGGTACATCACAGGCCGCGACTTGCGGGCCGAGCAGCTGACGGCGCCGCTGGTGGAGCACTACTACCGCAGAGAGCGCGGCTACGAGGCGCTGCGCCGCGTCGCGCCGCGCACGTCGCATCCGTCGGAGCGGCTGCGGGACCCCCGCGCGCTGGTCGAGCTCGTTTATAGCGAGCAGGAGGCCCTCCGCGAGGCCTCGCGGTGCCTGGATTGCTGCGTGACGCCGGTGTTCGACGGCGCGCGCTGCGTGCTGTGCGGCGGCTGCGCCGATGTGTGTCCCACACAGTGCCTGAAGCTGGTTTCGCTGGCCGAAATCGCCCCCTCGCCCGAGATGGCTGCTGCGATCTCCGCATCCCTGGGCGAAGCGGACCTGGATGAGAACTCCGCAATCCTCAAGGACGAGGACCGCTGCATCCGCTGCGCCGCCTGCGCGATGCGCTGTCCCGTTGAAGCCATCACCATGGAACGCGTTACCTTCCGCACCCACTGGAGGTCCGAATGACGACTCAGGCTTCGCAGAAACGTTCCCGCCTCGATCCCGAACCCATGCCGCGCCGTGACTGGCTGGGGCTGGGCTCTCTTTGGACGATGGCGGCGTCCTTCCTTTTCGCGACCATCGGCATGATGCGGCTCCCCAAGGCCGCAGTGCTCCCTTCGCCCTCGAAGAAATTCCGTGTGGCGCTTCCGGAGACGCTGGCCGCCGGCGAGCCCTTTGTGCCGCCGGGCCGGTCGGTGGCGCTGTTTCGCGACGCCGAGGGCGTGTTTGCCATTTCCACGGTTTGCACGCACCTCGGATGCATCGTGAAGCCGTCGGCGGAAGGGTTCGAGTGCCCCTGCCACGGAAGCCGCTTCGCGCCGGACGGCGAAGTGCGCAAAGGCCCCGCGCCCAGGCCGCTGCCGTGGCTCAAGGTCAGCGTCAGCGGCTCGCTGGTGACCGTTGACGAAGGCACGACGGTGCCTCACGGAACAAAGGTGGCGTAATGTTGCCTGCAACCGGACAAAAGGACGCGCTGCGCCAATTCAGGGAGAACCTCCGCGCGGCCCCGCAACGCCTGCTGGAGTCGGCCTTCCGCGGCGGCCCGCCGCGCACCGACCGCTCGCGGTCGACGTTCGTCTTCGGAAACGTCTTCCTGCACCTGCATTCGGTGCGCACGCACCGCTGGAGCCTGCGCTGGCTCACGACGGCGGGGCTCGGTATCGCCACGCTGGCCGCGTTTCTCATCACGCTGGTGACCGGCGTGCTTCTGATGTTCTATTACAAGCCGTATCCGGACGTTGCCTACCAGTCGATCAAGGACATCCACTTCGTGGTGCCGACGGGGCGCTTCATCCGCAATATCCACCGCTGGGCGGCCAACGTGATGGTGAGTGCCGTCATCCTGCACATGGCGCGCGTGTTCTACACCGCCGCCTACCGCCGCCCGCGCGAGTACAACTGGCTCATCGGCATGGGGCTGCTGGTGGTGACGCTGGCGCTCTCCTTCACCGGATATCTGCTGCCGTGGGACCAGCTCGCCTATTGGGCGATCACCATCGGCGCCAACATCGCGCAATCCCCGCGTGAAATTACCGACGCGCTCGGCATCACGGACTACTTCGACCCCGGCGGGCTGCAACGCCTCCTGCTGCTCGGTTCGGACACGGTGGGGGCGGAGGCGCTCATCCGCTTCTATCTGCTGCACGTGATGCTGCTGCCGCTGGCTCTGGCCGCTCTGCTGGCCGTGCACTTCTGGCGCGTGCGCAAGGACGGAGGACTGGCGCGCCCGGCGGACGCCGACGAGATTCTCGCCCGCGTGCGGCATGAGGAAACCTATCCCGTGTTCACAGAGCTGCCGCAGAAGACCTACCACCTGGCCGCAATCGTCCGCGGCAAGACCTCCGCCGTGGGCAGGGGGCCCGAGAACACCGTTCCTTCGATGCCCCACCTGTTCTACGCCGAGCTCGGCGTGCTGATGGTGACCGTGGTCATCTGCCTCCTGTTGTCGATCTTCTGGGATGCTCCGCTCAAAGAGCTCGCCAATCCGAACGTCCCCGAAAACCCGGCCAAGGCGCCCTGGTATTTCCTCGGGCTTCAGGAGATGGTCTCCTTCAGCGCCTTCATGGGCGGGATCGGGATTCCCGCCATCGTGCTCTTTGGTCTCGGGCTCATTCCATATCTCGACCGCGAGACCGGCGGCACGGGCCACTGGTTCGGCGGGCCGGGCGGCTGGCCGCTGGTTCGTTTTTCCCTGATTTTCGGATTCTCGGCTGCGATCCTGATCGAGGCGTTCGCCATCCGCTTCGGCTGGCTGCGCGAATGGTTCCCGGATATCCACCAGCTTGTGATCACCGCGATCAACCCTGGCACAGTGCTGACCGCCGTGTACGCAGCGTTTTCGATCTGGGCGATGCGGCGGTTCAACTCCACCCGCGCGGGCGCGCTGGCGCTGTTCACATGTTTCCTGTGCGGCTTCGTCGTGCTGACGGTGATCGGCACCTGGTTCCGCGGACCCAACTGGGAATTCTTCTGGTCTCCCGCTGACTGGCCGGTGCACTGAGATGAAGAAGAACAAGTACCTGCTGCTGATCTCGAGCCTCGTGGCGCTGGCGCTGCTGGCCGCGGCGGCCATCGAGGAGAATTTTCACCGCGAATGGCGGAGGATCCAGGCTTCGGCGCGGTCGGAGGCCGGGCCTTTGCCGGTGCAGTTGCGGCAAATTGTGAATCCTTCGCTCAGGGCGGCCGACCGCTGCGTTAGCTGCCATGTGGGCATGGCGCCGGGCGAGGGGCTGCTGCGCGGCGGCGACGTGCTGCGCCCGCACAAGCCCGTCGTGCACGATCCTGCCGAGTATGGCTGCACCATCTGCCACGGCGGCCAGGGGCAGGCCACGGAAAAGAACGACGCGCACGGCCGCGTCGAGTTCTGGCCGGAGCCGATGCTGCCGCCCGGGATGTCCTGGGCCGGATGCGGCGCCTGCCATGTGAGTCTCGGCGTACCGGGCGAAAAGGCGATGAAGGAGGCGGAGCTGGCCTTCGAGAGGCTCGATTGCTACGCCTGTCACAGAGTGGACGGCCGCGGCGGCACCATCCGCCCCGATGGCGGAGGCATGGAAGGCCCGGACCTCTCGTTTGCGGGCATCCGCGGCTATGACGCGGCGTGGCACGAAAAGCACGGGAAGAAGGCTGCCACGGCGGCCGGAGCCTGGGGCAAGTCCTTCTCGCCGGTCTCGCCCGACGACCAGCACCGTCTGGATGCCTATCTGCGCACGCGGGTTGGCGCCTCCGCGCTGGTCACTGCCAAAAGCGTCTTCCTCGGCTCTGGCTGCCTGGGTTGCCACAAGGTGAACGGCGTCGGCGGCGACGACGGCCCGGATCTCAGTTCGGCGGGGTTGAAGGACCCCGGGCGGCTCAACTTCGCCGGTGTGCCCGGCGGCCGCCAGGTGAGCGCCTGGATGGCGGAGCATTTCCGCTCGCCTGTCTCCGTGGTGGCCGGCTCGCAGATGCCGCCGGTGCCGTTGCCGGAAGAAGGCATCCGGCAGCTCACCTTCTTCACGCTGTCCCTGCGCGCGCGCGAACTTCCGGAGCGCTACGTTCCGCGGGACCGCGTCCGGGCGGCTCGCTTCGGCGTGCGCGAGTTCGCCTCCGACGGCGAAACCATTTTCGCCGCGTTTTGTTCCGGCTGCCACGGCCCCGAAGGCGCGGGCCGGCGGCTTCCGGGGCTGGTGTCTTTCCCCGGCGTAGCCAATCCGGATTTTCTGGCCCTGGCGCCCGACGAGTTGATCCTCCGGTCCATCGAGCACGGCCGCCCCGGCCGGCGCATGCCTGGCTGGCTGAAGCCTGACGGCCTGCGGGAAGAGGAGATCCGCGCCGTGGCGGCGTGGCTGCGCGAAAGCACCGGCGTGAAGCAGGAGCGCGATCCGCGGCCGGCCCGGTGGATCTCCTCCGACGCCGCGCGCGGGCGCGAGGTGTTCGAGCGCTATTGCATCGGCTGCCACGGGCCGGAGGGCAAGGGGGGCGAAGGGCCGGCATTGAACAACAAGGTGTTGATGGCGGCAGCCACCGACACCTATCTGGTGGAAACCATCCGCCGCGGCCGCCGCGGCACAGCCATGGCCGGCTTCGACGGCCCGACCCCGGTACGGCCCGCGCTGGCGCAGGCCGACATTGAGGCCGTGGTGGCGTATCTGCGTTCTCTCCAGGGAGGCAAGTCATGAGTCAAGATAAGAACCGCCGTGATTTTCTGGCGATGGCCGCTGCGGCCGGATTCGGCGGTCTGGTGGCTTCCACCGCCGAGTCCTGGGGTCTGCAAGCTGTCCAGAACCCGCTGGCTTCCTATCCGGACCGCGACTGGGAGCGGGCCTACCGCGACTTGTGGAAGCACGACTCGGTCTTCACATTCAACTGCGCGCCCAACGACACGCACAACTGCATCCTGAACGCCTACGTGCGCAACGGCGTAGTGGTGCGCATCGGCCCCTCCATGCGGTATGGCCAGGCCACAGACCTGGCCGGCAACCGCGCCAGCCACCGCTGGGACCCGCGCGTCTGCCAGAAGGGGTTGGCGCTCACCCGCCGCTTCTACGGGGACCGGCGCGTGAGCGGCTGCATGATCCGCAAGGGTTACAAGCAGTGGTTCGAGGCCGGCTTCCCGCGCGAGCGCGACGGCTTGCCGCCGAAGAAGTACTTCAACCGGGGCCGGGACGAGTGGCTGCGCATCTCGCACGACGAAGCCGCCAAGATCGCCGCGGCCGCGCTGAAGAACATCGCCGAGGCCTACACCGGCGAACAGGGCCGCAAGCGGCTGGAGGCCCAGCACTACGATCCGGTAACGATCGAGGCGACGGAAGGCGCCGGCGTGCGGACACTGAAATTCCGCGGCGGCATGCCGCTGCTTGGCATCACGCGCGTGTTCGGAATGTACCGCCTGGCGAACTCCCTGGCGCTGCTGGACGCGAACATCCGCGGCGTCGGCCCCGAAAAGGCGCTCGGCGCCAAGGGATTCGACAACTACTCCTGGCACACGGACCTGCCGCCGGGCCATCCGATGGTCACCGGACAGCAGACCGTGGAGTTCGATCTCAACGCGGTGGAGCACTGCCGCACCGCGGTCGTCTGGGGCATGAACTGGATCACGACCAAAATGCCCGACGCCCACTGGCTGACCGAGGCGCGCCTGAAGGGCGTCAAGATCGTCGTTATCGCCTGCGAGTACTCGGCCACGGCCTCCAAGGGCGACGAAGTGATCGTCGTTCGGCCCGGCACGACGCCTGCCTTGGCGCTCGGCCTCTCCCACGTCATCCTGCGCGACAAGCTCTATGACACGCAGTACGTGAATCAGTGGACGGACCTGCCGGTCCTGGTCCGCATGGACACGCTCCAATACCTGCGCGCCAGGGAAGTCTTCGGCGGCGCGCCCAGCGAGCTGAAAAACACCCGCGTGCTCGGCAAGGACGAGCGCGAACCGCCCCCCATCCAGCAGGATCGCACCGTGGTGAACGCCGCCATGCGCAACGCCTGGGGCGACTTCGTGTGGTGGGACCGCAAGGCGCAGGCGCCGCGCGCGCTGACGCGGGACGATGTGGGCCGCAACTCCGGCCTCCAGGATCCGCTGCTGGAGGGCTCGATCGAGGTGAAGCTCGCCAACGGCAAGACGGTGCGATGCCGGCCGGTGTTCGATCTCGTCCGCGAGTACGCTGCGCATTTCGATCCCAAAACAACCGAGGAGATCACCTGGGCGCCGGCGGCGGCCGTCGAGTCGCTGGCGCGCCACATCGCCAAGGAGCCCGGCACCACGCTGTTCGCCGTCGGCATGGGGCCCAACCAGTTCTTCAACAGCGACAACAAAGACCGTGACATCCTGCTGCTGGCGGCGCTCACCGGCAACCTCGGCAAGATCGGCGGCAACGTCGGCTCCTACGCCGGCAACTACCGCGTGGCGCTGTTCAACGGCGCGCCGTATTACATCAACGAAAACCCCTTCGACATCGAATTGGACCCGGAAAAGCCCGCGCGCATCCGCCAGTACTGGAAGCCGGAGTCGGCCCACTATTACAACCACGAGGACCATCCGCTGCGCGTGGGCAACAAGCTCCTGACCGGCAAGACGCACATCCCCACGCCGACCAAGTCGATGTGGTTCGCCAACGCGAACTCGATCCTCGGCAACGTGAAGTGGCACTTCAACACGGTCGTCAACGTTCTGCCCCGCATCGAGCTCATCGCCGTCAACGAGTGGTGGTGGAGCGCCTCGTGCGAATGGGCCGACATCGTCTTCGGCGTCGACGCGTGGTTCGAACTCAAGCACCCCGACATGACCGCTTCCGTCACCAACCCGTTCCTCGTCGTCTTCCCGCGGACGCCCATGAAACGCGCTTTCCAGACCATCGGCGACATCGAAGTCTACGCACTCGTGGCCTCCAGGCTCGCCGAACTGACTGGCGACAAGCGCTTCCTGGACTACTGGAAATTCGTGCGCGAAGGACGCACCGACGTCTACCTCCAGCGCATTCTGGATCACAGCACGAACACGAAGGGCTATCGCTTCCTCGAACTGGAGGCCAAAGCCAAACAGGGCGTGCCCGCGCTGCTCAACAGCCGCACCACGCCCAAAGCGGTCGGCTACGACCAGGTGGCCGACTCGATGCCCTGGTACACCAAGACGGGCCGGCTCGAGTTCTACCGCGAAGAGCCCGAGTTCATCGCCGCCGGCGAGAATCTTCCCGTACACCGCGAGCCCGTGGACTCCACTTTCTACGAGCCCAACATCATCATCGCCCCCAGGCACGAGGCGCTCCGCCCGGACCCGCCGGAAGCCTACGGAGTGCGGAGCGATGACCTGAGCTGCGAGACACGCTGCGGCCGCAACGTCGTGCTTTCGTGGCAGGAGGCGAAGAAGACTCGCCACCCGCTTGCCAGCCACGGGTTCAAGTTCATTTTCCACACGCCCAAATACCGCCACGGTTCGCACACCACGCCCATCGACACGGACATGATCGCCGTGCTGTTCGGCCCGTTCGGCGATCTCTACCGGCACGACAAACGCATGCCGTTTGTCACCGAGGGCTACGTCGACATGAACCCCGCAGACGCGAAAGAGCTGGGCGTGGAAGACGGCGACTATGTCTGGATCGACCCCGATCCTGAAGACCGGCCCTTCCGCGGGTGGCAGAAGGACAAAAAGAACATGGAGTTCGCCCGGCTCCTGTGCCGTGCGCGCTACTACCCCGGCACCCCGCGCGGCGTCACGCGCATGTGGTTCAACATGTACACGGCCACGCCGGGTTCGGTGGAAGGACAGAAGACCCGCGCCGACGGACTGGCGAAGAACCCGCGCACGGGCTACCAGGCGATGTTCCGATCAGGTTCGCATCAGTCAGCCACCCGTGGCTGGTTGAAGCCGACGTGGATGACGGACTCGCTGGTGCACAAGACGATGTTCGGCCAGGGCCTCCGCCAGGGCTTCGAGCCGGACATCCACTGCCCGACCGGGGCGCCCCGCGAAGCGTTCGTCAAGATCACCAGGGCGGAGCCGGGCGGGCTGGAGGGCAAAGGGCTGTGGCGCCCGGCCGCGCTGGGGATCCGGCCGAAGTATGAATCGGACGCAATGAAACGCTTTCTGGCGGGAGAGTTCGTCCGGCAAAAGGGAGGGAAATCCTGATGGCACGTGTTTTCAACTGGCAGATCGGACGGGAAATGTCCTATTGGTATCCGGAATCCCGCCCGAAGCGGCAGTTCGCCGCGGTTCTCGATATCAACAAGTGCATCGCCTGCCAGACCTGCACCCTGGCCTGCAAGACCACATGGACTTCCGGCAAGGGCCAGGAGTACATGCTGTGGAACAATGTCGAGACCAAGCCCTACGGCAGCTATCCGCTCGCCTACGACGTGAAGCTGCTGGAGATGCTCGGCGGGCAGGAGTGGGACGGGAACCGCTACGCCGGGCGGACGCTGTTTGAAGCCGCTCCCGCAGGAGAGCGCGTGCTGGGCTGGCGGCCCGGGCATGAGGACTACTCCTACCCGAACACGGGCGAAGACGATTGCGCGGGCCAGGTCGACCACGGCGAGCATCTCTCGCTGCCGCATGCGCAGTGGTTCTTCTACCTGGCGCGCATCTGCAACCACTGCACGTACCCGGCGTGCCTGTCCTCCTGCCCCCGGGGCTCGATCTACAAGCGCCCGGAGGACGGCATCGTGCTGGTGGACCAGGGCCGCTGCCGCGGCTACCAGGAATGCGTCCGCGGGTGCCCGTACAAGAAGGTTTTTTACAACCCTCTCACCGGCACATCGGAAAAATGCATCGCCTGTTTCCCGAAAATTGAACAGGGAATTCAGCCGCAATGCTTCGTGAATTGCATCGGTAAAATCCGCCTGGCGGGCTGGATTTCCAGGCCGGAAAACGCCCGGCCGGACAATCCGATTGACTACCTGGTTCATATCCGCAAGGTCGCCCTGCCCTTGTTCCCGCAGTTCGGCCTCGAACCCAACGTCTACTACATCCCGCCCGTGCATGCGCCGGAATCGTTCAACCGGCAGTTGTTCGGGCCGGGGGCGGCGCAGGCCGTGAAGACCTATCGCGAGGCGGCCCGGGACCCCGATCTGGCCGGGCTGCTCTGTCTGTTCGGTTCCACCGAGATGCTTGTGTCGCGCTTCCGGCGGGCGAGCGAGACGGTGGCTGGCACGGACGAGAAAGGCGCCGAACTGGTGCGCGTGCCCCTGCGCGAGCCCGTGGTCGTCCGCCCGGCGCGCGACCCGAGGACCCAACTGGTGCGAATCAACTGCCCGTGAGGTAATGGCGATGAGAGGACAACGATACTGGTGGATTGGATTGCTGCTGGCGGCAGCCGGGTGCTCCCGCGGCCCCAGGGCCGTTCCTGAGGTCATGGCCGTGGAAACGGCTCGCCTTCCCGATGGCCCCGATGCCCGGGAATGGTCGTCAGTGCCCGAGCACCGCGCCCAGTTGTTGGCCCAGGACCTGGTGGAGCCCCGGCTGATGGAGCCCTCCACGCAGGAGGTGGCCGTTCGCGCGCTCACCAATGGCGCCGAGATCGTCTTCCGCCTGGAATGGCCCGACGAGGCACGCGACGACACGCCCGGGCCGAGCCGCATGGTGGACGCCTGCGCCGTGCAGCTTCCGGAGAAAATCGAGCCCGACCTGCCGGAGCCGCAGATGGGGCAGGAGGGGCGGATGGTGCAGATCGCCTACTGGCGCGCCGACTGGCAGGCATGGACGGATGGACGCGGCGACACGATCCGCGACCTGTATCCGAACGCGTCCGTCGACCACTACCCCTTCGAAGCCAAGCCGCTCGAGCCGGGCTCCGCCGCGCGACAGCAGATGGAGCGCCTCTACTCGCCTGCCACGGTTTCCGGCAACCGCCGCGCAGGCCCACGCAAGTCTCCTGTGGAATCGCTGATCGCCACCGGCCCGGGCACCCTGTCCCCGGCGCCGAGTCAGGACGCGACGGGCCGCGGCGTCTTCCAAAAGGGCCGGTGGTCGGTGGTCATCCGCCGGCCGTTGCCCCAGGGGCTCGGACGGGACCAACGGACCCACGTCGCCTTCGCCGTCTGGCAGGGCTCCCGGCATGAGGCGGGCGCCCGCAAGATGCGCACCGGCTGGATCCCGCTGGTGCGGAGGGCCGGCTCATGAGCGCCGCCACTGCACCTCCCCCTGACCTCGTGGTGCACCTGGACAACGCAGCCGCGTGGCGGCTCCTGGGGCAGGTCTTCTCCTACCCCGATGAGGGCTGGGAGCGGCGGCTGGAACTGCTGGCCGGCTGCGTGCGCGACACGCAATTGGCCGCCTTGGCGAGAACTGCGGCGCGTGAAGGCAGCCCGGAGCTCTGGATGCGCCTCTTCGGGCCGTCGGGGCCGGTCCGCATTCGCGCCGTGGCCTGGGAGGGCGGCCTCCAGCCCGGATACCTGCTGGCCGAGCTCGAGGCCTGTTACAAAGCTTTCGGCTACCCCGCGCCCGGCGGGCCGCCCGACGCGCTGCCAGTCCTGCTCGATTTTGCCGCCTGGATGGAGCTCAAGCTCGCCTATGCCGGCATCCACCGCGATGCGGAGGCCGCTGAGGTCACCGGACGGGCGCTAAGAACATTCCTGGAGCGATTTGTTGCTGCTGTCACCTGGCCCGTCTTCCGGCAGCTGGAGAGCACGGGGCCGGATTTCCTCACCGCCGCAGCCCGTGCCGCCGCCGGACTTTCCGGCCCGGAACCGGTGCGCCGGGCGCCGGCGCCGGATGCCTGGCCCGACGGCTCGCCGCTCGAAGACGCCGCCTGCGGAGCGCAGCAGGAACGGATCGTGCAGATCGATCCCCGCTGAATCGCCGCACTGGGCCGATCGAGTCCGGCTACAATGACGCCATGACCGCCGCACTCTGGTTGGGACTCGCTTTCCTCGCTCAGCCTCCTTCCGGGCTGTGGGACGCGGTATTGGAGGTCGACGGCCGAAAAGTCGGTTTCCGCATGGAGCTGCAACTGGCTGGCCGGCAGACACGCGGCGCCATTCTCGACGGCGAGCGGCGCATCTGGTCCACTTCGGGCGAGTTCGCAGGTACGAAGCTGCATCTGGCCTGGGACTACTTCGATTCCCGCCTGGAGGCCACATGGGACGGGCAGGCGCTGCGCGGCGCCTACCAGCGGCGCACTCGCGCCGGCCTCGTGCGCCGGGAGTTCACGGCCCAGCCCTTTCAGCCCAAACCGGAGGCTGCGGACTCTGCCGCGGCGCAAGTCGCCGGAGCGTGGCGCATCCAGACGGATGCCGCCCGCGGCGTGCGCGTGATGAACGGATACTTCGCGCAGTCCGGCGCCTCTGTCACCGGCACCATTCAGAGGCTGGACGGAGACTTCGGGACCCTGGAAGGCCGGGTGGACGGCAAGCGGCTCAAGCTCTCGCACTTCGACGGCATCCGCGCGACCCTGATCGAGGCGGAGATCCAGCCGGACGGAACCCTGCGCGGCCTTCTCGATGGCAAGACTGCATTTACGGCCGCGCGCGTGGAAAAGGCGGCCGAATTGGGCCTGCCCGAACCACCCGATCCCTCGCGCTATGTCTCGGTGAAAAATCCGCTTGACCCCGTCCGTTTCCAGGCTGTCGATCTGGACGGCAATCCGGTGTCTTCCACCGGCCCGCGCTTCCGCGGCAGGCCCATGATCCTCACCATCATGGGTTCCTGGTGCCCGAACTGCCACGACGAGGCGGAGCTGTTGGCAGAGCTGGACCGGCGCTACCGGGACAAGGGGCTTGCGGTCGTCGCGCTGGGTTTTGAATACACCGGCGAATCCGAACGGGACCGGAACCAGCTGCGCGCCTTTGCCCGGCGGCACAAGACGGACTACACGATCCTTTACGCCGGAACCACCGAGGAAGGACAGGTGCAAAAAGTTCTCCCTCAATTGGCGAATTTCGGCGGATTTCCCACAACCATTTTTCTGGACCGCGATCATCGTGTGCGGTCCGTCCACGCCGGGTTTGCCGGTCCCGCGAACAAGGAGGAACACGCCAGGCTCAAGGCGGAATACGACCGTCTGGCGCGCGAGCTGACCGCAGAGCCGTAGGCAGAGTTACGCATCACGCTCCGCAACGCCGGCTGAGAGGCGCCGGCGTCCGCGGTTGCTGCCCGCGCCGTGACGTAGGATATTCCCGAGGAGCCTGCCTATGGCCGTCTTTCGATTCACAGTCAACGGCGAGCCCCGGGAAGTCGACACGTTCCCGGACCGCCCGTTGCTGGAAGTCCTCCGCGAGGACTTCTCGCTCACCGGCACGAAGTATGGCTGCGGCGAAGGCCAGTGCCGCGCCTGCACCGTGTTGCTCGACGGCGCCCCGGCGCTCGCCTGCATCACACCCGTGCGCGCCGCCTCCGGCAAGCGCATCACCACCATCGAGGGGCTGGCCCGCCCGGGCGCGCTGCATCCCGTGCAACAGGCGTTCGTCGAGGAAGGCGCCATGCAGTGCGGCTATTGCACCCCCGGCATGATCCTCCGCACGGTGGCGCTGCTCGAGCGCGCGCCCGCGCCCTCGCGGGCGCAGATCCTCGAGGCGCTGAACGGCAGCCTCTGCCGCTGCAATGGATACCCGCGCATCGTCGCCGCGGTCGAATTTGCGGCGCGGCTCCGGCGTGGCGCGGCACAAAGGCAGGAGGGCGCCCATGCCGCGAAATGAGTCCTTCGAGCCGGACCGCTTCGAGCTGTTCGAGCCGCCCCTGTACCGCTTCGAGATCACGCGCCGGCACTGGCTGGAATCGCTTGGCGCCGGCTGGCTGCTGACCTGCTTCGCCCTGGACACCTCCGGACAGGGGCGCAGCGAAAGTGTGGAAGCGCGCATTCATCTGGGCGACGGCGGTGTCTTCACCGTTCTCAGCGGCAAGGTGGAAGAGGGCCAGGGGCCTCGCACGGAGCTCGCCATGGCAGCCGCGGAAGAGCTCGGCGTCCCGCTTGAGCGGGTGCGCGTCATCCTCTGCGACACGGCGCGCACGCCCGACGACGGCATCACCGCAGGCAGCCGCACGACGCCGCAAACCGTGCCCGCCGTGCGCCGCGCCGCTGCCGCCGCCCGCGGCTGGCTGACTGCCGAAAAGCGTCTCATCGAAAACCCGCGCCTCACCGAACCCGGCCAGTGGAGGATTCTCGGCCGCGGCCAGTGGCGCACCGATGCGCGCGACATTGTCACCGGAGCGCACCGCTTCCCCTCCGACATCGCCCGCGACGACATGCTGTATGGCTGCATCCTGCGCCCGCCCGCCTATGGCGCACGCCTGGAAGCCGTGGACGTGGACGCCGCGAAGAAGGCGGGCGCCGCCGCCGCCCTGCGCGACGGCGACTTCGCCGGCTGCGCCGCCCCCACGTCTTTCGCAGCCCGCAAGGCGCTCGAAGCCATGGCCGCCACCGCCCGCTGGTCCGGCGGCGAAAAACATAACAGCGCCAATTTGTTCGATCACCTCCGCGCCACCGCGAAGGAGAAGGTCGCGCCCCTGCCCGGACGCACCCACTCCGCCGAATACCGCACCGCCTACATCCAGCACGCCCCGATGGAGCCGCGCGCCGCCGTCGCCGAGTGGCAGGACGGCAGGCTCACGGTGTGGACCGGCACCAGCAACCCGTTCAGCGTCCGCAATGAGCTCGCCCGCGCCTTCGCTCTCCGCCCCGAAGATGTGCGCGTCATCGTCCCCGACTTCGGCGGCGGCTTCGGCGGCAAGCACACCGGCGAGGCGGCGGTCGAGGCGGCGAGGCTCGCCAAAGAAGCGGGACGCCCCGTGAAGGTCCGCTGGACGCGCGAGGAGGAATTCCGCTGGGCCTATTTCCGCCCCGCCGCGCTCATTGACGCGGAAGCGGTTCTGGAAAACGGCAGAATCCGCGCCTGGCAGTTCACCAACTACAACTCCGGCGCCGCGGGGCTGCAGACTCCATACGAGATCCCCGGCCGCCGCGAGAAATACGTCCCTGCCGATCCGCCCCTCCGTCAGGGCTCCTACCGCACGCTCGCCGCCACGGCGAACAACTTCGCCCGCGAGGCGTTCATGGACGAGCTGGCAGCCGCCGCCGGCGCCGATCCGCTCGAATTCCGCCTCGCGCATCTCTCCGATGACCGCATCCGCGCGGTTCTGACTGCCGCTGCGGATAAATTCGGCTGGAAGCAGAGGCGCGCCGCGCGGCGCCCGCCCAACCGCGGCATCGGGCTCGCCTGCGGAACGGAAAAGAACTCCGTGGTCGCCGCCTGCGTGGAGGTGGAAGTCGACCCCAAAGCGCGAACCGTCCGCCTGGTGGAGATCGTGGAAGCCTTCGAGTGCGGCGCAATTCTCAACCCTTGGAATACCCGCTCGCAGGTGGAAGGCTGCATCCTCATGGGCCTCGGCGCCGTGCTGCGCGAAGAGATCCGGTTTGAGGATGGCCGCGTCTCCAATGCGCGATTTTCGCAATATCACGTCCCGCGTTTCCGCGATTTGCCGGAAAAAATGGACGTGATTTTGCTCGACCGCAAAGACCTTCCGAGCGCCGGCGCCGGCGAAACGCCGATCATCACCATCGCCCCGGCCATGGCCGGCGCCGTCTTCGACGCCACAGGCATGCGCCCGCGGTCGCTCCCGTTGCGCTGGTGAGGCGGCCCCGCGCCACGATTGCCGGGGCCATGCCCGGCGGCAACAATCCCCGTCTGTCGCCGGCCCCTCAGGCGCCCGACGGCGACGCCGCGGCGGCCTCCGCCGGCGGAGCAGCCGCCAGCGCGGCCAGAATCTCCAGCGCCGCCTCCTTGGCGCGCGCCCCCGTCTCGCCCGCCGGTCCCGTACAGGCAGGGCAGCCGTGTTCGCAGCCGCACCGCCCGATCAGGTCCCTCGCCCCCGCCAGCAGCCGGTCCGTCATCTCAAACAGCGGCGCGCTTTGCCCGATGCCGCCCGGGTAGTTGTCATACAGGTGCAGGTTCGGCTCGAAGCACTCCACCGGCGGGGCGATCTCCTCGGTGATCGCCACGCCCAGATCGCGCGGATCGCACATCAGCAGCAGCGCCGCCACCGTGCGCAGCGCATGGCTCAGGCCGGTGAGCCCGTTCAGCCGCTCGGCCGGCGTCAGGCGCGGAAACGCCTGCCAGAACGCCGCCGGGAAGTGCAGCCAGAAGCTCGTCGTGTGCATCTCCTGCTCCGGCAGCGAGAGCGTCCCCGCGCCCACGTTCTCGTTGGTATAAAATTTGATCTTCTTGAACCCCACAATCTGCCGGTTCACTCGAACCTCGCCGTGAAGCGCCTCGGCGGCCTGTACGGCTCGTTTGGCGAACTCCTCCAGCACCTTCACCTGCGTGTAGTCGATCGCGTCCGTGTAATAATCGCACTCCACCTGCCGCACATACGCCTTCCGCCCGCCGTAATCCATCCGCTCCACCTGGTACTGCCGCGCCTCGTGCAGGTAGATTGCCTTCTCGTGCAGCTCCGTCAGCGCCGCCGGAAACGCCACCTCCCCGATCACCCGCTCCTCGCCCGTGATGTCGATCACCACAAAGTTGTCGCTGGTCACCGAGCGCAGGCTGATCGCGTCCGCCGGATACGAGTCCGCCACCCAGTGCCAGGCGCCCGCAGAATGGTGCACCACGCCCAGTTCGGCCAGATACTGGCACAGCTCCGCCGTTTCGTGCGGGCCGAACCGCTCTCCGTCCTTCACGGGCAGCTCGAAGGCCGCGCACTTCAGGTGGCTGACCAGAATCTCCAGGTTGTCCGGGTTTACTTGTGCATGCTCCGGCGGCGTCTCGAAAAAGAACTCGGGATGCTCCACCACATACTGGTCCAGCGGTGCGCTGGAGGCCACCAGCAGCGCCAGCGACGTGCCCAACCTTCGCCCGGCGCGCCCGGCGCGCTGCCAAGTGCTGGCGATGTTGCCCGGATACCCGGCCAGTACCACCACGTCCAGCCCCCCGATGTCCACGCCCAGCTCCAGCGCGTTGGTCGCCACCACGCAGCGGATCTCGCCCTCCCGCAGCCCGCGCTCGATCTCCCGCCGTTCCCGGGGCAGGTACCCGCCGCGGTAGCCCCGCACCGAATCGGCATCCGCCGGTGGCCGCGCACAGGAGTCCTTCAGGTACTTCACCAGCACCTCCATCGCCAGCCGGTTGTTGGCGAACACCAGCGTCTGCTGCCCCCGCCCCACAAACTCCGCCGCCAGCCGCCGCGTCTCGTTCAGATAGCTGCGGCGGATGCCCAGCTGCCGGTTCACCACGGGCGGATTGTAAAACACGAAGTACTTCTCGCCGCTCGGCGCGCCGTTGCGCTCGATCAGCACGAACTCTTCGCCCGTGAGCGCCGAAGCCAGCTCGGCCGGGTTCGCGATCGTCGCCGAGCAGCAGACAAACTGCGGCCGCGAGCCGTAAAAGGCGCAGATCCGCTTCAGCCGCCGGATCACGTTCGCCAGATGGCTGCCGAACACGCCCCGGTAGGTGTGCAGCTCGTCAATCACCACATAGCGCAGGTTCTCGAACAGCTTGCTCCACTTCGTGTGGTGCGGCAGGATTCCCGCGTGCAGCATATCGGGGTTCGTCAGCACCACGTTGGCGCGCTCGCGGATCTGCTTCCGCGCATCCTGCGGCGTGTCGCCGTCATAGGTGAACGCGCGCACGCCCGACCCCATCGCCTCCACAATCGAGTGGAACTCGTGCAGCTGATCCTCGGCCAGCGCCTTGGTCGGAAACAGATAGATCGCCCGCGCCTCCGGATCCGCCGCCAGCCGGTCCAGCACCGCCAGGTTGTAACACAGCGTCTTGCCGCTCGCCGTCGGTGTCACCACAGCGATGTTCGAGCCCTGCTTCAGCGCCCGGAAGCTTGCCGCCTGGTGTGCGTATAACTGCCGGATGCCCCGCTCCTCCAGCACCTTCCGGATCGCTGCGGGCGCCTCTTCGGGAATGTCTTCGAACTGCCCCGGCTTCGCCGGCTCGTGCCGGATGGCGCGGATCGGGGAGTTCGGCTCCTCCATCCATGCCGACAGCCGCGCAATCGCGGCGTCCAGATCCGCCCGCCGCGACAGCCCAAGCTTGTCCTCGCGCCGGGGATCGGGGAAGTCCAGACTCAGGTTCATAGCCGAAGATTCGCCTTTTCTTTGCCACCTTAACGCATGGCGGAACCAGCGTCAAGCGGATCTGCGGCCCAGTTTATCTCTCGGCGGAGGCGGCTTTGGAAAGCACCCGCTCAAACTCGTACCGTTGCATCGCCGCCGCAGTGGACAGCCTGGCCCTGTCCCGGCGAACCACCGACCCTTTGCAGTGCACCCTGACCTGCACGCCCTCCTCGGCACTCGGCAGAAAAACCAGGAATTCGATCAGTTGACCCTTCTCCAGCAGCCCTTCCGGATCCTCCAGCAGTATGCCCCTGCAACTGATGTTCCTGCTCTGGAACCGCAGGCGCGTATGCCGATCCCCAATCTTGATGACCTCGACCGGTAGGAGAAGCTCATACCGCCGGTATCGCCTTTTCTCTGCCACAGGCTTGTCCATCAACCATCTAAGTACTTTTCGCTTCAATGGTCAATGACAGACTCGCAGTTATCCACAGCGGAATTGGGCTTCATGTACTAGGCGATCCCCTGGGGCGGTTCATAACGGTAATAGTGTCCGGGGAGGCGGCGTTGTCACCGCTTCCCCGGACGTGCGCTTTACCGGCGCGGTCCCCGCTGCCCTTTGCCCGTCCCGCCCCCGGTCCCCGGCGAATGAATCGGCCCCGAGCCATCCTGCGGGCCGCTCCGCTTGCCCTTCTTGCCCGCGTATGTACCGCTCTTCGGGTTCGGGCAAACCACGGTTTGCGCCGGCACGGCAACCAGGGTGAAGACCGCCAATGCAGCCAGTGCGATCATTCTCTTCATCTCTTGAGACCTCCTTTTCGTCTCGCCTCAGAGAGATGCAGCCGCATGGCCATCACACCAATGCGTTTTTTATCAATGACTTACGAGATCCGAGGCAGCCCCGCCCCCGCAACTTCTGCACTCGCCCGGCGCTGCGCCGCGCAACTCTTACCTTTCAGCCTCCACCACCGGCACCCCCGGCGGCGCCTCGAACCGGAAAGCCGAGTCCCGCACCACCGCATTCAACTGTTCCCCCGTGAAGCGGAACTCCATCGCCGTAGCGTCGATCTGGTGGATCACCAGCCTCCGGATCTCGAACTCCGCCCCCAGCCAGAAATCCACCCTCGTGAACGGCATGCGGTCGCTTCGCGGCCATGCCGACAGCCGCACCTCTTCCCCTTCCCGCTCCACCTCGAACGTGCCAAACGTCTTCCCCAGATCCAGCCGCCCCAACAGGAACGCCAGCGGCGCCCGGAAATCATCTGCCTCCTTCAGCCGCGCCCGCTCCACCTGCTGCGCATCCGGCGACCACAGCCACACCCACTTGCCATCGCACACAAACAGCTTGCCCGCCGGGCGCTCGTACTCCCACCGCATCCGCCCCGGCTTGCGCAGCACGAGAATCCCGGACTCGATCCTCCGCGGACGCCCCGCCACCAGATGACGCTGCTCGAAAGCCGCCCGCAGCGTCGTGGCGCGGTTGTAGCGCTGCTCCAGCCCGCGCACCGTCGCTGCGACATCCGGCGCCGCCGCGGACGCCAGCGCCATCCAGCCCGCCATCACGCCTGCCCGGAGCATCATTCCTGTTCCAGATTACCGGGATCCGCGACGTCCGCGTCCGCCCACCGGTCTCCCCAGGAAACCTTCCGCGCCTGCCGCCACTGCCGGTCGCGGCGCGTCACCGTGCGCTCCTGAACTCCGTCTCCCGTACACAGCCGCAGCCGGATCCATCCCTGCCGCACCTCCGGGTGCCGCAGCACGCGGCCATCCGCGGCGCGGGCATCCTCCCTCATCACCGCCAGATAGCAGAACTTCTCGTCCTCGAACCCCAGCGACCCGCCCTTCAACTGCCGGTGCAGCCGCGAACGCTCCACCCGCACCGCGAAGTGGCACCAGTCTTTGCCTTCCAGCGGACAAGCGCCGCCGTGCGGGCACGGCGCCAGAATCCGCGCGCCGGACTCCACCAGCTGCCGGCGCGCCGCCAGCAGGATTTCGAACCCCTGCGGCGTGCCCGGCTCCACAAGGACCAGCGCCCGCCCGGCGAGCCTCCACGCTTCCTCCACCAGCTTCGCCCGCGCCGCCGGCGCCAGCTCGTTCAGCACATAGGCCAGGCTCACGACATCATGAGCCTCCAGCCCGGGCAGGCGCTCGAGGCTCGCGCAAATCCTCTTCGCCGGGCGCAGATCCTCCCACCGCGGGTTGGCGTCCACCAGCGTCACAGGACACCGTGCCACCCAGGCGGCTGCGCCCGGTCCCGCGCCCAGATCGAGCCACGACCCGGGTTCGAACGGCAGCTCCGCTGCCGCCCTTGTCAGCGCGGCGTAAGTCGCCGGCAGCCGCGTCGCCAGGTAAGCGGCGCGGCGGGCGGGCGCGTCGAGCATCGGCGGCAGCCCCTCACGGTAAGCCTCCGAATTACGCTGAGCAGCCGCCGCAAGCTCTGTGGTGGAGAAAGCGGAGACATGCTCCCGGATGGCTTCCAGCAGGTCGTCCGGCAGTCGCGCTGTCTGCATACGAGGGAGCCTGTCTGGATCGCCGAACCTTTCCGAGGTTGGACGAGGGCGCCTTCCGCCCGCTCGCGTCAGCGCATTCTCATGGACTGGCGGGGGCAGGGGAAGTGGAACCGGGATTTGGAGGCGCGGGCGGGAATCGAACCCGCGAATAAAGGTTTTGCAGACCTCT
>Ga0209018_1001213_pt1 | contig 21428 bp, 18 predicted proteins | sample YNPBryBLVA2012_FD_185814 | JGI IMG/M metagenome (GOLD analysis project Ga0209018, IMG submission 185814) | Anoxygenic and chlorotrophic microbial mat microbial communities from Yellowstone National Park, USA - YNP Bryant BLVA 2012 (SPAdes)... ...
CCATGCCGCCGCCAAGAGCCGCCGCGCCCGCCCCGGCATCCCATCCCGTAGCGGCGGCATCCCATGCCGCCGCCAGGAGAGGGGGACCGTAGCGGCGGCATCCCATGCCGCCGCCAAGAGCCGCCGCGCCCGCAGGGACACGGCCGCTCCGCTCAGACGGCCCGCCAGCCGCGCCTCTACAGGATCATCGGCTCGCGGTACAGCCCAAACACCTCGCGGAAGACGTCCATCATCTCCTGCAGCGTCGCGTAGACGCGCACCGCGTTGAGGATGTGGGGCATCGTGTTCTCTGTCCCCTGGGCGGCGATGCGCAGCCGGTCGAGCGCCTGGCCCACCGCCCCGCTGTCTCGCTCCGCACGCACCGCGGCCAACCGCGCGCACTGCCGCTCGTACCCCTGAGGGTCCATCTCCAGCAGCGGTACCCGCAGCGGCTCATCAGCAACGTATTCATTGACCCCCACGATGATCCGTCGGCGCTCGTCAATCTCGCGCTGATAGCGGTAGGCGGCGTCGGCGATCTCCTTCTGGAAGAAGCCTACCTCGATGGCCGGGAGCACCCCGCCCAGCGCGGCGATGCGCTCGAAGTAGTCGTAGGCCTGGCGCTCGATGCGGTCGGTCAGCGCCTCGACCGCATAGGCGCCGCCGAGCGGGTCCACGGTGTTGGCGACCCCCGACTCATGGGCGATGATCTGCTGCGTGCGCAGCGCCACCGTCACGGCGAACTCGCTGGGCAAGGCCAGCGCCTCGTCCATGCTGTTGGTGTGCAGCGACTGCGTGCCGCCCAATACCGCCGCCAGCGCCTGGATCGCCACGCGCACGACGTTGATCTCCGGCTGCTGCGCGGTCAGGCTACAACCCGCGGTCTGGGTATGGAAGCGCATCCACCAGGAGCGCGGGTCCTTGGCGCCGAACGTCTCGCGCATCTCTCGCGCCCAGATGCGACGGGCAGCGCGGAACTTGGCGATTTCCTCCAGGAAATCGTTGTGGCAGTTGAAGAAGAAGGACAGGCGTGGGGCGAAGGAGTCCACCGGCAGGCCGCGCGCCAATGCCCAACGGACGTACTCCATCCCGTCGGCCAGGGTGAAGGCGAGTTCCTGTGCCGCCGTCGCGCCAGCCTCGCGGATGTGGTAGCCGGAGATGGAGATGGTGTTCCACTTGGGCAGATGGGCGGTGCCAAACTCGATGGTGTCGGTGACCAGGCGCATGGAGGGAGCAGGGGGAAAGATGTATTCCTTCTGGGCGATGTACTCTTTCAGGATGTCGTTCTGGATCGTCCCGCCCAGTTCGCGCATCGGCACGCCCTGCTTCTCCGCCGCGACGATGTACATGGCCCAGATGATCGCCGCAGGGGAGTTGATCGTCATCGAGGTTGTCACCTTGTCCAGCGGGATGCCGTCGAACAGCACCTCCATGTCCCGCAGTGAGGAGACAGCCACACCGCACTTGCCGAACTCCCCTGCCGCTTCGGGCGCGTCGGTGTCGTATCCCATCAGCGTGGGCAGGTCGAAGGCGGTGGAGAGGCCGGTCTGGCCCTGCTCCAGCAGGTACTTGAAACGGGCGTTCGTCTCCTCGGCGGTGCCGAAGCCGGCGAACATGCGCATGGTCCATAACCGGCCACGGTACATCGTGGGGTGCACCCCGCGGGTGAAGGGGTACTCCCCGGGGAATCCCAGCCGCTCCATGTAATCTTCGCTCACGTCGAGGGGGGTGTAGAGCCGCTCGACCGGTTCCCCGGAGGTGGTGATGAACTCCGAGGCGCGCTCGGGCTGGCGCTCCAGCGTTCCCTTCAGCGTTGTTTCCTCCCACCGTTTGCGTTCTGCAGCGATCCTCTGCTTCTCATCCATTTGTGTCGTCCTCCAGGTGTTGCAAGGCATCCTGAGCGGCGGCATGCTCGGCGACCTGTTTCGAGGGCCCTTCGCCGCGACCGGCCACCTTCTTGCCCACCAGCACCTCGGCGATGAAGCGCCTGGCGTGCTCTGGGCCGAGTTCGGCAACGATGCGGTAACGCGGGGTGATGCCCAGTGTCCCCTGCGCCCACTCTTGAAAGCGGCTCTTGGCGTCACGGTCCGCTTCGGCGGAGAGCACAGCCTCGGCGGCAGGGCCGACCAGCCGTTCGACCAGGCGGCGTACGGGTTCCAGACCTCCATCGAGGTAGAGAGCGGCCATCAACGCTTCGAAAGCGTCGGCCAGGATACCTGGCCGTTCCCGGCCGCCGCTCTCCGCCTCGCCGCGCCCCAGGCGGAGCACCTCGCCCAGCCCGATCTGAGCGGCCAGATCGGCCAGGCTCCGCTCACAGACCAGTGCGGCGCGCAGCCGCGTCATCTCCCCTTCCTGGAACTCCGGGTAGTGCTGGAAAAGCCAGTCAGCCACGGCCAGTCCCAGCACCGCATCCCCCAGGAACTCCAGCCGCTGGTTGTCCAGCCCCTCCTCCGGGTGCTCGTTGACGTAGGAGGTATGCGTGAGGGCGCGCAGGAGCAGGCCCAGGTTCCGGAACTGCCAACCGATCCGCTCCTGGAAGTCGCTAATTAGAGTTTGGAAGTTGGAAGTTGGAGGTTGGAGGTTGGACATTGTCCATTGTTCATTGGTCATTGTCCATTGGTCATTGGCGAAATCTATCCCTGGTACTGGCGCATAGACTGCATGGGCTGGCCGGCCATGCGGAAGGCGCGGCGCTCCGCCTCCCAGCGGATGCGCTCCACATCCAGGGTCAGGTACTCTCCCTGGCGGTACAGCAGCCGACCGTCAGCCCAGACAAAGGCCACATCCCCCGGGTGGGCGGCATAGACCACGCCCGCAGCCACGTCGTGACGGGGAATCCAGTGTGGGGCGGTCGTGTCCAACAGGATGAGGTCGGCAGGGCGGCCCGCCGCCAGGATGCCGCTCTGCGCAAAGCCCAGCGCACGGGCTGAGCACTGTGTCGCCAGACGCAAGAGGTGCGTGCGCGGCAGCACCTGTGGGTCGCCGGAGAGCCCTTTCTGGTAGAGGCCGGTCAGGCGCATCACCTCCAAAAGGTTGAGGTCGCTATTGGAGGCGGGGCCATCGGTGCCCAGGGCCACGTTTACTCCTCGTTCCACCATCCGCAACAGCGGCGGCATCGCCATGGCCATCTTCTGGTAGGTCTTGGGCGTGTGCGCCACCCAGACGCCCTTCTCGGCCAGCAGGTCGAGGTCCTCCGCCGTGACAACGTTGCAGTGGGCCGCCAGCGTCGGCTCGGGCAGGTCGAAGAGGCCCAACGCCGCGACGTGCGCCACCGGCGTCCGTCCATATCGCTCCAGCGAGTTCTGCATCTGCTCCTGGGACTCACTCAAGTGGAAATGGGCACCCACTCCCACACGCTGCGCCTCCGCGACGAAGCGGCGCAACACGTCTGGAGGGTCCATGTAGGGCGAGTGCGGTCCCATCGTCGTGCGGATGCGTCCGTGGGCGGCACCCTTCCAGCGCTCGACGAAGGCGACAGTCTCCTCGAGGCTCTTCTGTCCCAGTTCGTGCGCGGTACCGATGCCGAAGTGACACCAGGCCAGCAGCGCCTTCATGCCGCTCTCCTCGACGGCGCGGGCGGCCTGGTCCATCCAGAAGTAGTGATCCGCGAAGCCGATGATGCCAGCGTGCATCATCTCGCAACAGGCCAGCGCGGTCCCCCAGTAGACATCTTCCTCTTCCAGGGCCGACTCGGCGACCCAGATCTTCTCGTTCAGCCAGCGCTCGAAGGGCAGGTCCTCCGCCCAGCCACGCTCCAGGGTCATCGCGGCATGGGTGTGGGCATTGAAGAAGGCCGGCAGGGCGACCATCTCCCGCCCGTCTATCTCCTCATCGGCGCGGAAATCCGGCGGAGCCTGCCCCACGGCGACGATGGTGTGCCCCTCCAGGGCGATCTCGGCATCCGGCAGGATGCGGTCCTCCTCATCCAGGGTGATCGCGGTGACGTGGCGGATCAACGTGCGCAAGACGTTCTCTCCTACGCGGGGTTGGCGGTCACATTCTACCCTGTTACCCGAAGTTGGGCAAATGACGCCAGAGAAGGGTGTTCGAAGCAGAAGCGATTTGGGCTGCGCCGATGCCGCTTTTCCCGCTCAGAGTCGAGGCTTCAGCCGGTTTGAGCCACGTTTGCACCGGCTAAAGCCTCGATTCCGTCCCCGGATTGGGATTTGCTTCGAAATCCCGAGAAGGGTGTTCGAAGCAGAACACTGGCGTGGGGTGCCTCATTGCTCGGCGGCGTAGGACAACTGCTTGCAGTTGTCCTACGAACTGGGCGGGTCACAGACCCGGCGGGAATAGCGCGGGCGGGGCGCCCCGTTCTTCTGCTTCGAACACCCGAGAATGCCAAAGTTGGGCGCGGCCTACCACTGCACCCAACTGGCGGGCTCTTGCTACCTCTCAGGCCCAGCGAAAACAGGCTTATATTCGGATAGGCTCCTGGCAGTGGCGGGGACTACGGCCGCTCGGCCAGCACGACAGGGATCGTCATCGGCTGACCGTCGCGGATAATAGAGACCTCTACCGTGTCCCCCACCCGGGTCCGTGTCTCAAGGTAGACATTGAGTTCCCGATAGGTGGCGATGCTCTGACCGTTCAGAGCGGTGATGATATCCCCACCCAGGGGAATATTGGAGCCACCGATGCGCACCACCCGGTTGCCGCCGCGGATGCCCGCCTGCTGCGCGGGGCTCCCTGCGACCACGTTCAGCACCAGCAACCCCTCTTCGACCGGCACGTTCGCTCCCGCCTGCCGCAACACCTTCGCTGTCTCGGTATTGATGGGCAGGATGGAGATTCCCAACCAGGGATGAGGATAGTGACCGGTAGCGATCAACTGCGGCACCACCTGACGCACGGTGTTGACCGATACGGCGAAGCCGATGCCGGCCGAGGCATTGCTGGGGCTGATGATCTGCGAGTTCACCCCAATCACCCGCCCCTGCAGGTCCAACAGCGGCCCGCCGGAGTTGCCGGGGTTGATCGCGGCGTCGGTCTGGATGGCCTCGCCGATGAAGCGCCCGTCGGGGCTCTCGATGACCCGGCCCAAGGCACTGATGACCCCCACGGTCAACGTGCTCTCCTGGCCGAAGGGGTTGCCGATGGCGATGACGAACTGCCCCACCCGCAACTGGTCGGAATCGCCCAACGGCAGAGGCGCGGGCAGGCTGTCCGCAGGGATGCTCAGCACGGCCAGATCGTTCGAGGGGTCACTGCCCACGATGGTGGCCGGGAAGACCCGGCCATCAATCAAGGCCACCGTCACCGACTCGGCGTTCTCGATCACGTGGTAGTTGGTGACGATGTGCCCCTCGGTGTCGTACAGGAAACCAGAGCCGGTGCCCTCCTGCGGGACGGGCTGCATGAAGATGTTGTAGGCCGTGGCGCGGGTGGTGATCTGCACCACGGCAGGCGATGCCTGGGCGTAGACGGTCTCGATCTGGCTCTCGAGGGCGTTGAACGCCTCTGGCGGCACAGTGGGCAGCACCGCTGGCGCGGCCGTTGGCGTTGGCTGCGGCGAAGGGGCTGCCGTGGGCGTGATTGCCAGAGGCGTCCCGCAGGCCACCGTTGCCAGCACTAGAAGGACGGCGATCGCGGTCAGAATGACAAAGGCTCTCTTCATACTCTAACCTCTGCTGGGACTTTGAACTCCCCACGGTAAGGGCGCGGTCAGAGACCGCGCCCCGACTGTGGTCTGAGGTCTGTCGTCCGTCATCTCACGTGGCGACGATCACCTGTGCCGGGCGCAACAGTCGCTCGCCGATGCGGTACCCCGGCCGGACCACCTCGGCGACCCGGTCTGGCTCGACGCCCGCGGTCTGGTGGGGGACGGTGCCCACGGCCTCGTGCCATTCCGGGTTGAACGGTTCCCCTTCTGCCGGGACAGGTTCCGCTCCCTCCTGTCCCAGCAATCGAAGCATCCCCTGGTAGGTCAGGGCCACGCCCTCGCGGAGCGCGGCGACGTCAGCCTCGTCAGCGGCGAGGGCACGAGCCAGGTCGTCGGTCAAGGCCAGGAAGCCGCGCAGGAGCCGTTCACGGTCGGCCAGGATGCGCTCTTCGGCCAGGCGTTGCTGCCGCTTGCGGAAGTTGTCCATCTCCGCTTCCAGGCGCAACGCGCGGTCGCGCCACATCTCTTGTTCCTCTTCCATCGCGACTCTCTTTTCAACCGGCGCGGCCTCTGCCGTCGGGGCAGGGGGAACCGACTCGACGGCCTCGACGACCGGCGGCCTGGCCTCCGAGATCAGCGGTGCGACCGCTGTGGCGGGCGACTCTTCTTTGTCTTCCATATCCTGCCGTACCACCCGGATCGGAATCTTCACCCGGCCGCTCATCCGCCTTAGCCTTCCTGGAACTCGCCCTCGACCACGTCCTCGCCGCCGGAGGGGCCGCCCGTCGCCCCTGGCGTGGGGCCGGCGGGACCGCCCGCCGCCTGCTGCTGGGCGTACATCTGCTGACCGAGGGCCATGCTGGCGTGCTGCAATTGCTCGGTTAACTGCCGGATGCGCGCAGCATCCTCTCCCGACAGCGCCTGTTTCAGGTCGCTGATGCTCTGCTCAATGCGAGAACGGTCAGACGCAGAGACCTTGTCGCCCAGTTCGCGCAGGAACTTCTCCGTCTGGTAGATCAGGCTGTCGGCCTCATTGCGGGCCTGCACCAGTTCCTGCCGCCTGCGGTCCTCCGCCTCGTGCTGCTTGGCCTGATTCAGCAACCGGTCCACTTCTTCCTTGCTCAGGTTGGTGGTGGCGGTGATGGTGATGCGTTGCTCCTTGCCAGTGGCCTTGTCTTTCGCCGTGACGTTCAGGATGCCGTTGGCGTCAATATCGAAGGTGACCTCGATCTGCGGGACGCCGCGCGGCGCGGGCGGGATGCCCTCCAGGTTGAACTGGCCCAGGCTGATGTTATCGGCGGCCATGGGCCGCTCCCCCTGCAGCACGTGGATGGTGACGGTAGTCTGACCGTCGGCGGCGGTGGTGAAGATCTCGCTCTTGCGCACCGGGATGGTGGTGTTGCGCTCGATCAGGGGCGTCCGCACCCCACCCAGCGTCTCCACCCCCAGGGTCAGCGGGGTGACGTCGAGCAGGACGACATCCCGTACCTCGCCGCCAAGCACACCGGCCTGGATCGCCGCGCCCACAGCGACCACCTCGTCGGGGTTGACCCCCTTGTGCGGCTCCTTGCCGGTCAGTTGGCGCACCAGTTCCTGGATCATCGGCATGCGCGTCGCGCCGCCCACCAGCACGACCTCGTCCAGGTCCCTGGCGGTCAGTTTGGCGTCGCGCAGTGCCTGCTCGAAGGGACCGCGGCAGCGTTGCACCAGGTCCTCCGTCAGTTGCTCCAGTTTGGCGCGGGTGAGCTTCATCTGCAGGTGCTTGGGACCGGAGGCGTCGGCGGTGATGAAAGGCAGGTTGATCTCCGTCTCCAGCATCGAGGAGAGTTCGATCTTGGCCTTCTCCGCTGCTTCCTTCAGCCGCTGGAGCGCCTGGCGGTCCTGCCGCAGGTCAATCCCCTGCTCCTTCCTGAACTCGTCGGCGATGTAGTCGGTGATGCGCTGGTCCCAGTCATCGCCGCCAAGGAAGGTGTCGCCACTGGTGGCTTTCACCTCGACCACGCCGTCGCCCACCTCGAGGATGGAGACGTCGAAGGTGCCACCGCCCAGGTCAAAGACCAGGATCGTCTCCGCGCCCTTCTTGTCCAGGCCGTAAGCCAGGGAGGATGCGGTAGGCTCGTTGATGATGCGCAACACCTCCAGGCCGGCGATCTTGCCGGCGTCCTTGGTCGCCTGGCGCTGGCTGTCGTTGAAGTAGGCCGGGACGGTGATCACTGCCTGTGTGACCGGCTCGCCCAGGTAAGCCTCGGCGTCCTGCTTCAGTTTGCGCAGGATCATGGCCGAGATCTCCTGGGGCGTGTACTCCTTGTTGGTCTGCGGGATGTAGACGCGCGCGTCCCCCGACGGCCCGCTTTGGATGCGGTACGGCAGCACCTTGCGCGCCTTCTCCACCTCCGGGTCGTCGTAACGCCGGCCCATCAGCCGCTTGATGGAGAAGATGGTGTTCTCCGGGTTGACCACCGCCTGCCGTCGGGCGGTCTGCCCCACCAACCGCTCGTTGTTCTTGGTGAAGGCCACCACCGACGGGCACAGCCGTCCGCCCTCCGCGGTCGGGATCACCACCGGCTCGCCACCCTCCAACACAGCGATCACCGAGTTGGTCGTGCCCAGGTCAATGCCCACGATCTTGCCCATAACTGAAAACCTCCTGTCTCTTTGAGTGCTCCTTCTGCGCGCTTGTAGCCGCAGGCGTGGGAGGACACCTTGTCCTTCCGCACAGTGCTCACATCTTACCATCCCCCCGACAGAAAGATGTTAGAGGTGAATTAGAAACACATTAGCGTTGTTTGGAGGTGTGGTGAACAAGCGCCCCGTGGAAAACATGGTATACTCTCATACGATCCCTTGATGACGGCAGACCATTACTCATTGGTCATTGTCCATTGTCCCTTGACCGAAGGAGGTACAGCACATGTTGACCGACGGACTACCGCGGGTCTCCATCGCCCACCTGCCCACGCCGCTGGAGCCGCTGCCGCGGCTTTCCGCCGCACTGGGCGGGCCAGAGTTATGGGTCAAGAGAGACGACCAGACCGGCCTGGCTTGCGGGGGAAACAAGACCCGCAAACTGGAGTTTCTGGTGGCCGACGCGCTGGCGCAGGGGGCCGATACGCTCATCACCTGCGGCGCCGCGCAGTCCAACCACGCCCGTCAGACAGCCGCAGCAGCAGCGAAGTTCGGCCTGCGCTGCACGCTGGTGCTGCGCGGCGAGGAGCCCGGGACGACTACCGGCAACCTGTTGCTCGACCGTCTTCTGGGGGCGGAGGTGGTCTGGTCGGGCAGGGACCTGCCGCACGAGCGCATGCCGGAGGTCGCTGAGCGGCTGCGCGCTCAGGGGCGGCGACCCTACATCGTTCCCTACGGCGGCAGCAACCTGATCGGAGCGGTGGGGTATGCCGCCGCGATGGAGGAACTGCTGACCCAGGCCGCCCAGCGGGACCTGCGCTTCGACGCGATCGTGTTCGCCACCTCCAGCGGCGGCACGCAGGCCGGGCTGACGGTAGGGGCGCGGGCGCTGGGGTACGCCGGTCGGCTGCTGGGCATCAGTGTGGACCCCCCGGCTGCGATACTGCGCGCCATTCTGCTCCCCCTGGCCACGGAGACAGCGGAACGGCTGGGGTTGACGCTCTCCTTCGCCGCCGAGGATTTCGCGGTAGAGGACGGCTATCTGGGCGGCGGGTATGGCGTGGTGAGTGACCTGGAGCGCGCGGCCATCCACACGCTGGCGCGCCACGAGGGGTTGCTGCTCGATCCCGTCTATACCGGGCGGGCCTTCGGCGGCCTGCTCGACCTGGTGCGGCGCGGAGCCTTCGCGCCGGGGGAGCGGGTGCTCTTCTGGCACACCGGCGGCACACCAGCCCTGTTTGCCTACGAAGCAGACATCCGAAGCCTCTGAGACTTCGGATGTCTGCCCTCTCGGACCGCCGGGCCTCCGAGGCCCCAGAAGGCCTCGGAGGTCTACCCATCTCTACAGGTAATTGAGCTCCCGCGCCGCGCGGGTCAGTTCGTCACGAAACTTGGGGTGGGCGATGTTGATCAGCGCCTGCGCCCGCTGGCGGATCGTCTTGCCGTAAAGGTCCGCAACACCGTACTCGGTTACCACGTAATGGACGTGGTTGCGTGTGGTAACCACCCCCGCGCCAGGCTTGAGCATCGGCACGATGCGGCTGAACTCCTCCCCTTTGGCCGTGCTGGGCAGGGCGATGATCGGCACTCCGCCTTCGGAGCGCGACGCGCCGTAGACGAAGTCCATCTGCCCGCCCACCCCACTGTAGAGTTTCGGACCGATGGAATCGGCACAGACCTGCCCGGTCAGGTCCACCTCGATGGCGGAGTTGATCGCCACCTGGCGGTAGTTCTGGGCGATCACGAAGGGGTCATTCACGTACTCGGTACGGCGCAGTTCGATAATCGGGTTGTCGTCCGCCCAGGCGTAGAGCCGCCTCGTCCCCAGCATGAAACCGGCGATGATCTTGCCGGTGTGCAGGGTCTTGCGAGCATTGGTCACCACCCCCGCCTCCACCAGGTCAATCACGCTATCGGAGAACAGTTCGGTGTGGATACCCAGGTCTTTCTTGTGGTAGAGGAACTTCAACACCGCGTCGGGAATCTCGCCGATACCCATCTGCATCGTCGCCCCGTCGGGGATCAGTTCGGCGATGTGCTCGGCGATGCGCGTGTGCAGTTCTCCCGGCTCCCCCTCCGACATCGGCAGTTCCTGCAGCGGGTAACTGACCGGCACGATGGCGCTGAGCCGGCTGACGTGGATGAAACTGTCCCCCAGACAACGCGGCATGTGCGGGTTGATCTCGGCGATGATGATCCTGGCCGACTCCGCCGCGGTCTTGGTCAACCCGGTCTCGATGCCATAGGAACAGAAGCCGTGCTCGTCCGGGGGGGAGAGGTGGACGAAGGCGACATCGAGCGGCAAGATCCCCTTCTTGAACAGCAGGGGAAACTCGGAGAGGAGCACCGGCGTGAAGTCGGCCCGTCCTTCCTGCACCGCTTTGCGCACGTTGGGGCCGATGAAGAGGGCATTGGCGCGCAGATGCCCCTCCATCTCCGGTGCGACGTAGTCGCTGGCGCCAATGGTGAGCGCGTGGCAAATCTCCACGCCCTCCAGTTCCTGGGCGCGCGCGACGAGCGCCGAAAGGATCATCCGCGGCACGCTACAGTTGCCAGTGAGGAAGACACGGTTGCCCGACTGGACGGCCTTGACCGCTTCCTCAGCGGTGGTGACTTTGCTCTCGTAGATTCGGGTCCAGCTCATGTCTTACTCCTCAGATCCTGCGGCGTAGGCGGCTGCCAGGGCTTCGTTGACGATCCTGCCCTCGTGTGTGGCGACACCACGGGCCAGGGCCGGCAGTTCGGCCATCGCACGCTCCAGGCCGTTTTCGGCGATGGCGCGGATGTAAGGCCAGGCAGCGTTGTTGAAGGCGTGGGTCGAAGTGCGCGGGAGGACACCAGGGGCGTTGGGGACGCAGTAGTGCACCACCCCTTCCTCGATGAAGATGGGGTCGCGCAGGGTGGTGGGGCGGCTGGTCTCCACACACCCCCCCTGGTCAATGCTGAAGTCCAGGATCACCGCCCCTTTCTTCATCGAACGCACCATCTCCCGGGTGACCAGCACAGGGGCGCGGGCCCCCGGCACCAGCACCGCGCCAATCAGCACTTCCACAAAGCGGGCGACGCGGGCGATGTTGAAGGAGTGGGCCACCATCGTGGTGATGCGCCCCTGGAACAGGTCATCCACCTGGCGCAGTTTCTCCAGGTTGTGGTCGAGCACGTAGACAGCAGCCCCCAGGCCGTAGAAGGTGCGGGCGGCGTTGAGGCCCAGGACACCAGCGCCCAGGATCGCCACGCGAGCGGCCGGAATGCCTGGCACCCCGCTCAGCAGGACACCGCGCCCGCCGTAGTTGCTCTGCAGATAAGTAGCCGCCAGCTGGGGGGCCATCCGCCCGGCCACCTCGCTCATCGTCCACAGGACCGGCAGGCTGTCGTTATCTTCCTGGATGGTCTCGTAGGCAATCGCGGTGACCCGCTTCTCGAGCAGCGTGCGGACGGTCTCCCGGCGCGCCGCGGCCAGATGGAGGAAACCGCACAGAATCTGCCCCTCACGCAACCACTCCAGTTCCTCATGGATGGGGCGCACGGCCTTGAGCACCATGTCGGCGCGCAGGTAAGCCTCCTCCGTCGAATAGACGATACGGGCGCCGCCGCGCTCGTAGTCGTAGTCACTGAAGCCGGCCCCCTCGCCAGCCCCGCGTTCCACATAGCAGATATGCCCGGCGCGGGTCAGCAGTCCCACGCCGTACGGAGTCAGACCGACGCGCATCTCAAGGTCGCGCCGCTCTTTCGGGATACCGATGTTCATAGAAACACCTCGTCGTAGTTGATCATGCCGGCGACTGGTGCTCAGCGCACCAGGAGCACCGGACAGGAAGCACCGCGCAGCACCCGGTCCGCCACGCTGCCGTAGACCCAACGGCTCATGCCAGAGAGGCCGTGGGCGTTCATCACGATCAGGCCAGCCTGGATCTCCTGGGCGCAGGCCAGGATCTCCTCCGCCGGGTTGCCCTCGCGCACCTCGATCTGCGTCGCCGCGCCCGCTTCACGCAGACGGGCGGCCACTCCGCGCAGGTAGGACTGCAGTTCCACCTGGGCGCGCGACAGGGCCGTCGTGGAGAGCCGCAAGCCTGGTGGTGACGTGGTCAACAGGGCCACGGTGCGGTCGCCCAGGCCGGTGGTCAACACCGAGACCAGGCAGACCTGCGTCTGGCCGGGGCGGATCAGCGCACGGACATGCGGCAAGGCCGCCTCGGCCAGCGCCGACCCGTCCAGCGGCACCAGGATGCGCTGATGGCTGACCGGCCCCGGCTCGACCGTCGCGCGCACCCGCACCAGCAGCACCGGGACGGTGGCCCCGCGCAGCACCTTGTCAGCCACACTGCCGAAGACCCAGCGGCTGAGCCCAGAGCGGCCGTGCGTGCACAGCGCGATCAGGTCGGCATGCACCTCTTTGGCGTAATGGAGGATCTCCTCCGCCGGTTGGCCGGAGCGCACAACGGTCTGCACCGCGCCGACGGTGGGGGACAACCTCTGAGCCACTCCCTGCAGGTAGGTCTGCAGGTCTCTGCTGATCCGCTCCTGCTCCTTCACCTCGAGGGCCAGAAAGTCAGCGGCCAGGGTGAGCGGCTGGACCTCGACGCCAGCGGCAAGGACCGGCGCGATGACCGGCGTCACGGAGAGCAGATGTATCTCTCCCCCGCGTCCGGCGACGATCTCCGTCACGTGCGGCAGGACCTGCTCGGCCAGGTCAGAGCCATCCAGAAGAACAACCACCTTCTCGTACATCGCTGATCACGTATCGCCCATCGCGGCAGTCTCCCGCTGTCGTGTTGACCGAGAATTGCGGTCGAAGCAGACGAAAAGGTCAGCGGATTGAGCAGATTGAGCAGATTTTGCCTGCTGAATCCACTTCATCTGCTCAATCCGCTGACAATTCGTCTGCCTTCGGCATCCTGGACTGTGAACACCCTCCGATAGGGAGACCACCACGTCACCCGGTCACCCCTGCCGCCCCCTGATGCAGCGCCTCGATGTTCAGGGAGAGCCACTTACGATGCCGCTCCGGCAGGTGACGATCCAGCGCCCTCTCCACGGCGTCCAGCGGTATGGTACCGAGCGCCCGCACCAGCGCTCCCAGGCAGACGACGTTGGCCAGGCGGGGGTTGCCCAAGGCGATGGCCATGTCAGCAGCCGGGATGTAGACGGTGCGGATGTCCTGCCGTGCACTGCGCTGCGGGACGAGCGAAGAGTTGACGACCAGTAAGCCCCCCGGTTTGACCGCCGGCTCGAAGGCTTCCATCGAGGGGATGTTGAGCACCACAGCCGCACTGGGATGGCGCACCAGTGGCGAACCGATCTCCTCATCCGAGATAATGACCGTGCAGCGGGCCTTCCCGCCGCGCATCTCGGGGCCATAGGAGGGAATCCAGGTGACGTGGTGCCCTTCCTCCATCGCCGTATAGGCCAACAGTTGCCCGGCGAAAAGCGCCCCTTGCCCGCCAAAACCAGAGATGATGATCTCTTCCTGCACGCCTGTCCTCCTCTTCGGGATCAGCAAATCGCTGCTTTACTTCTCCATCAGCGCACGCACGCCATCGCTCACTTTCGTGTCGCCCAGGGGATAGAAAGGCACCATGTTCTCCTGGGCCCACTGCAACGCCTCCAACGGGTTGAGCCCCCAGTTGGTCGAGCAGGTGGAGATGATCTCGACCATCGAGAAGCCCAGGCCCGCCAGTTGGGCCTGGAAGGCCAGCCGGATGGCCTTCTTGGTGCGGCGGATGCCGGGCACGTCCAGCACCGCCTGGCGGGTGACATAGGCCGCCCCCGGCAGCAGGCCGATCAGTTCGGCCATGCGGATTGGCCAGCCAGCCAGTTCCACATCCCGGCCAGCAGGCGTCGAAGTGGTCTTCTGCCCGGGCAGGGTCGTCGGTGCCATCTGTCCACCGGTCATGCCGTAGATGGCGTTGTTGACGAAGATGGTGGTGAAGAGTTCCCCGCGGTTGGCGGCATGGATGATCTCGGCGGTGCCGATGGCAGCCAGGTCGCCATCCCCCTGATAGGTGAAGACCACCTTGTCGGGGCTGGTGCGCTTGATGCCAGTGGCCATCGCCGGAGCGCGCCCATGCGCCGCCTCGGCCATGTCCACGTTGAAGTAGTAGTACGCGAGAACCGAACAGCCCACCGGAGCGATGCCGATCGTGCGCTCCCGCACGCCCAACTCGTCCAACACCTCGGCGATGAGCCGGTGGATGATGCCATGGGTGCATCCGGGGCAGTAGTGCGTGTGCGCCAGGGTCAGGCTCTCCGGGCGCTGATAGACCAGTTCCATATCAGCAGGAATCTCTACGGTTGACATTCCACTCCCTCTATTCGGTTTCAGGTTTCAGGTCTCAGGTCTCAGGTCTCAAGTCAACCTGTAACCTGTAACCTCCAACCTGCAGCCTGCAACTACAGCCTCTCCAACTCCGGCAGTATCTCATCCGGCAACGGGATGATGCCACCCATGCGGCCATAGAAGTGCACCGGGCAGCGACCCTCCACCGCCAGGCGGACATCCTCCAGCATCTGGCCGGCGTTCATCTCCACCACCAGCACCGCCCGCACCTTTTCCGCCAGTTGGGCCAGGCGGGCGGAGGGGAAGGGCCAGAGGGTGATAGGGCGCAGGAGGCCGGCACGGATGCCCTTCGCCCGCGCCTCGCGCACCACGGTCTGGCAGACCCGGCCAGTGGTGCCGAAGGCGACCAGCAGGAGTTCGGCATCATCCGTGGAGTACTCCTTCCAGCGCACCTCGTTGGCGGCGATCTCCCGCAGTTTGGCCTGCAGGCGCAGGTTGACCCGCTCCATCTCTTCTTCGACCAGGTAGAGCGAGGTGATAATGTTGGGCGGCCGCCCCCTGGCGCCGGTCAGCGCCCACGAGGGCCGCTCCTCCGGCGGGCGGACGGGGCGCATCGGCGGCATCTCCGCCGGCTCCATCATCTGACCCAGCGAGCCGTCAGCCACCAGCATGGCGATAGTGCGGTACTTCTCCGCCAGGTCGAAGGCCAGTACCATCAGGTCAATCGCCTCCTGCACATTGCCCGGGGCCAGGACGATGGGATGAAAATCGCCGTGGCCGGCCATCTTCACCGCCTGGAAGTAATCCCCCTGCGAGGGGGCGACGTTGCCCAGACCCGGCCCGCCGCGCATGATGTTGGCGATCACCACCGGCACTTCGGAGCAGGCGATGTAAGAGAACCCCTCCTGCATCAGGCTGATGCCTGGGCTGGAAGAGGAGGTCATCGCCCGCGCCCCGGCGCAGGCCGCACCGTAGACCATATTGATGGACGCCAGTTCGCTTTCCGCCTGGATGAAGACCCGGCCCAACTCCGGCAGCCGATGGGAAAAATGCTCCAGCACCTCGGTCTGCGGAGTGATGGGGTAGCCGAAATAGGCCTCTACCCCGGCGCGGATGGCCGCTTCGGCGATGGCGGCGTTGCCTTCCCAGAGTTCCTTCGCCATGCTCATCCCTCCTCTTTGGCCGCGGCAGCCCGCTTGCGCCGGTAGACTGTGAAGACCACGTCAGGGCAGATGGTGGCACAGATGGCGCAGCCGGTGCAGGCGTCGGGGTCTTTCACCTCCACCGGCCGGTACCCCTTGGCGTTGAAGCGCCCGTCAGCGATCTGCAGGACGTGCGCCGGGCAGGCCGAGACGCACAATCCGCACCCCTTACAGCGATCCTCGTCAATGACGACCAGTCCTCTTGCCATATCCCTCCTCGATGCCTCCGTGTCTCCGTGTCTCCACGTCCCAATCATACCCCCATCCGCCCCTTTTGCAAGTCACGCCGTCACCGCAGCCGGCAGCGCATCAGGAACATCGGCCGCAGGCGGACGAAGCCCAGGCTCTCATACAGGCGCACCGCCGGCTCGTTGGTCTGGAAAACCATAAGAAAGACCGTTGCACCCGCAGCGGCATGCGCCTGCACCAGCGCCGCCACGACCTGTCGGGCCAGCCCTCTTCGCCGATGGGTGGTGCGGGTGGCGATGTTACCGATCTCCGCCGCGCCAGGCACCTGCAGGTGTGTGCCGCCCATCGCCACCAGGTCTGTCCCCTCCCACACCCCGAAGGCCGGGCCGTGCCGGAAGGGATCCTGCTCGAAGGCGGTCAGTCCGGCGTTCGCCGCCAGCGCCTGCATGGCCGGTAAGTCGCGCGGGTGCAGCACCACTGCCGCGCCGGGGTCCAGCCGCGCCGGGTCGCCAGCGAAGGGCATTTGCCACTCCTCCTGCACCTGCTCGACGGCGAAGGCCTCCGCCACCAGCCGCGCCTCTCGCTCATTTACCAACAGGTAGAAGGACTCCGCCGGGCCGACCAGCCGCGCCGCCAACTGCGCCAGGAGCATTGGCTCCTCCCCGAAGAACGACAGGGCCGGAAAGGGCAAAGCCAGATAGCGGGCCACCACCATCCCCCCGTCGGCGGCGAAGCGGCACTCCTCCCGCAACGCCGTCAGGTCGGCAGCCAGGGTGAAGTGCGCCAGCACCCACTCGCGGTCGCCAAGAAGCCGGTTCAGGGTGTGGAAGTCTCCCGTCAGGGCCAATCGAGGTTCTCCTCGATCTGCTGGAGCGCCAGGTCCACCGTCTCCAGGGCCTCCGCCAACCCCAACTGGCGCAGTTCCAACCGCAGTGGAAAGTCGGCATCGAGCGCCACGGTCGTCTGCACGGGAACCGTCTGGCTGACCGGGATGACCACCCGCAGGTTGACCGGAATCTCGGCCTGCACCGGCAGGGAGACCTCGCGTCGGCCGACCAGGGGCAGGTCAATCGGCACATGGACCACCGTGGAGATGGGCAGGGTCGTCCGGATCGGCACCACGAAGTCCTGACGCAGTGGGAAACTGGTGCTGATGGGGAAGGTCTGGCTCAGCGGCAGCGTCGTCTCGATGGTGTAATCAGCGATGGCAGGCAGGGAGGCACGGATCTCTCCCACGATGACACGGTCAATCTGCTGGAGCCGCATCACCCCGTAGAAGGCCAGGATGCTGAGCGCCAGGGCTGCCACGGCGACAAGGGGAATGACCACATTGAACGCGATCTTGAGGATGCGACTCACCCTTCACCTCCCATAACCATAGGAATCTGAACCTCGGCGCGCCCGACGATGGGGTCGAGCCCGAGCAAGACCGTGAAGGACTGGCGATCCAACCCTTCGGCGATGAGACGACGCAGATGGCGAAACTTGATGAACTGCCAGCCGTGCGCCTGTGCGGCCTGCGCCAGACGGGGGTCCCGCTGAAGTTTGTAGGCCAGCAGTTCCGCCCGCCCGCCAGGGAAGACCAGACAGGGGCGGGCCCCGGCAGGGATCGGCGGTCCGGCCAACAGGTGACGGCCCAGAGCGGCGGTGGGGGAGAGGGTAAACAGGAACCGGTCGCTCCCCCGCTCCTGCCAGCGCACGTCCCAACCCTGGCCAGCCGCCACATGAAAGCCGAGCCGCCTGCCCAGCACACGCAGGTCGCGTTGCAGCGCCTGCATCTCCTCCGCGCGGCTCCGCGAACGGTCCTCCTCGCGCAGCCGCCAGACCTCCCCGTCCCACTGGGCGTAGGAGTCGAGGCAGGTGAGCACCAGCGGCAGGTCAGGCGTGAGCGGGCCGGAGAAATGGCGGTAGAGCGCGCCGAGGAAATCCGACGCGCTCCAGGTTGGCCGAGAGCGCAGCGCTTCCCACACCCACAGTTCGACCCGGTCGGCCAGGGGCTCCAATTGCTGCTCGTCCAGCACAGGGAGCCAGTACAACGAGCGCGGCCCGCCCAACGGCTCCAGTCCCATCCCTTCCAGCATCTGCGCCACCTCCTGGGTAGGCAGCGTGGACAGGGGAGGCTCCTGGCGGGTCAGCCCGATACAGGCGGCGGCGTGGAGCACCCGCCAGGGGGTCGGTTCGCCGCGTGCCTCCAGGCACTGTCGCGCCAGGGCGGCGGGTTCAGCGAGCGCGGGGACGGGGCGGGCCTTCGCAGAAACGCGTTGCCAGACCAACTGGTACCCCATCGTCGGGTCCGCGCCCCAGCCCGAAAGGACAAAGCCGGCGCGGGGGGCTGCGCGGCATACCGACTCCATCAGCATCTCGTCCGAAGCCGCGAAGAGGGTCACCAGGCAGGCATCAGGGGCCAGAAGCGGAGCGACGGCAGCCAGGGCCCGCTGGAGCATCTCGCTGTGCCACTCCCAGTCAAAGCGGCGGCGGCTCAGGAAGGGGCGGAGGGCATGGGCGGCCGGCGAGTCCCACAGCCAGGTTGCCCACAACGCGCACAGCGCCCAGAAGACGCCATCAGGGCGAGGGGGATCGGCCAGGATGAGCGAGACAGCGGAGGCCGGCAGGCGGGCCGTCACCTCACGGGCAGCGGCGGGCAGCAGTGTGTAGCCAGGCGCGCGTTCGGCCAGGAGCACGGCCAGGGATTCGGCCCGCGGCACGACAGGGGGAGGCTCCGCAGAAGCCAGGTCAGCGACCTCCTGCTCCAGCAGCAGCCAGACGTTGCGTTCAAGGAAGCGGGCGGGCGGGCGCAGCGAACGCGGACGCGACCGCACCTCGCCATGAGGGTCCAGGCTGGTGCCGTGGTCGAACGCCTCGACCAGCGCCCCCTGCAGCAGCGCGCGGACCGGGCGCTCGAGGTTCAACCCTTCCAGCCTGAGCGTCACATCCATCAGCGCGGAGAGGTTGCGCGGGGTGTAGATATCCACCAACTCTGCCACCCGCTCCCGGTCAGGGTGATCAGCAGGAACGGCACGGTTGAGGGCGTAGTGGTAAGCCAGGCCGCGCGGGGCAAGACGGCCCGCACCGGCCACGTCCTCCGGGTCTGCCGGCCCCTCACGCACCCCGGCGCACCGCGTGCAGCGCACCGCCTTGGCGTAGGGGGTACGGAGGTCGCGGTCCCAGGCGAACCAGACGGCGACACCCTCGCCTTGACAGTCGGGACAGCGGCTGCGGTACAGGTCGGCCATGTGGCGGTGGAGGGGCACTGCGCCCTTGGGGCTATCCGCCAGGCGTGTGAAGGCCGGAGTGACAGCAGGGGAAGGGGGTTCCAGGGCCAGTCCGGCAGCGAGCAGGGCGAGGGGGTTGACGCTGGCGCCTACGGCCCGTCGGCCTGCGAGAACCGCCTCGCGCACGAACGCCGGGCCGTGACAGAAGAGGTCCACCACCAGGTCACCTGGCGCGGTCAGTTGGGCGATGAAGCCTCGCGCGGCGTCCGCCATCTCGGCGGGCCGATAGCGGGCCAGCAGCCCCAGCGGCCGATTGGGCTGGGCCGGGATGAACCCCGTCGGCGCCATCCGCCTCCTCCAGGGGCCTATCCGCATCACCCCGTAGCCGACGCGTCCCCACACGTCGGCGGGCGACTTCAGGTAGTCCCCCGCTGTAGTGTTGATCGAGGATCGCGTTCGAAGCGAACGGGAAAAGTCAGCGGATTAAGCAGATTCAGCGGATTCGGCAGGTGAAATCCGCTCCATCTGCTCAATCCGCTGACGATTCGCCCGTCTTCAGCATCCTGGACCGTGAGCAACACCCAACGGGGAGACCGCCCAACTTCACAACTCCACAAAATAGGCGGCGCAGGCGCGGTCAATCAGGTCTTTGCTCAGCACCGGCGGGACATTGATGTAACGGGCGATATCGCACAACTGGTCCACGATGTCCCGCGGGTGACAGGCGCGCAGGGTACGGCGCGGCTTGATGTAGTGCTCCTGCAACAGGTAGGCCAGCCCCCGGTCGTCGTAGGGTACCTGCCGGGAGTTGCAGACGCGGCGGAAGATCTCCCGGTACTCCTCAAAAGTGGGGTTGCCGATCTCGATCTTGTGGCGGATGCGCCGCAGGAAAGCCTCGTCCACCAGGTCCTTGGGGGCCAGGTTGGTGGAGAAGACAATCAGCACGTCGAACGGCACCTCGATTTTGCGCCCCGTGTGCAGGGTGAGGTAGTCCACCCGCTTCTCCAGCGGCACGATCCAGCGGTTCAGCAGGTCGCGCGGACGGGCCTGCTGGCGGCCAAAGTCGTCAATCAGCAACATGCCGCCGTTGGCTTTCATCTGAAAGGGGGCTTCATAGTACTTGTTGGTCTCGTCGTAGACCAGATCCAACGCTTCGAGAGTCAACTCGCCGCCCGTGATGATAACCGGTCGGCGGATGTGCACCCAGCGCGGGTCCACCGACTTCGCCGTTTCCTCCTCGATGAGTCGGTGGTTGACGTTGTCGAAGACCTTGATGATCTGTCCGCCGGTCTCCACCGCATAGGGGATGTACATGGCATTGCCCAGGAGCATCTGCCCGATGGCCTCGGCGATGGCGGTCTTGCCGTTGCCCGGCGGGCCAAAGAGGAAGATGGAACGGCCGGAGTTGACCGCGGGCCCCAACTGGGCGAAGGTCTCCTCGCTGATGACCAGGTGGGCCAGGGCCTGACGCATCGTGCGCTGGTGCACGGCGACCTGTCCCAGCGGCTGGCGGGCGATGGACTCGCTGTAGACGTCCAGGGGCACGGGAGCCGGGCCGGCATACCGGTTGCGGTCGAGCGCTTCCCGCGCCATCAGGCGGCCCTTGTCGGAGATGGCATACTGATAGGCTGCCTCGGCGAATCCGCCAGCCCCTTTCACCTCGACCAGTTTCTCGCGCTTGAGAAACTCCAGCACCTGGTCCATTACCCCGGCGTAGGGGACGCACATCCGCTCCGCTATCTCATAACCCGAGAGATATCCCTCGTAGTACAAGACCTTGAGCGCCAGGTCGGACAGAAACCCCAGGCTCAGCCCGGTCTCCTCCACCGACCTGGGCACGCGGGGAATGAAGCCACCCGCTGCGCTGCTACTGACGGTTGACTGTGCCATCCTCTACCTCCACCAGAACAGAAACCACTGACAATACAATTATAGCCCCAGACGCCTCTGGCGGCAACTGTTGCCTGCCAGCCAATGAGGAGTAGAATATATCTGCCCCAGCCTGTGCCTGCCAGACGGTTACAGTCCGGTTCTGTACGGACGAAGCAGTGCTCCGCTCCGATGACTCGCGGGGCGGCATCGGGAGCCACCCTGCGGTGTGACCCCGCAGCCGAACTTTCAAAGCGGTGACGCGGTCACCGCAATCCAAAGGGGCTGCGCCCCGTAGCCGATCTTTCAAAGCGGTGACGCGGTCACCGCAATCCACAGGGGCTGCGCCCCGTAGCCGACCTTTCAAAGCGGTGACGCGGTCACCGCAATCCAAAGGGGCTGCGCCCCGCAGCCGACCTCTCAAAGCGGTGACGCGGTCACCGCAATCCAAAGGGCTGCGCCCCGCAGCCGAC
>Ga0209018_1001214_pt1 | contig 21411 bp, 17 predicted proteins | sample YNPBryBLVA2012_FD_185814 | JGI IMG/M metagenome (GOLD analysis project Ga0209018, IMG submission 185814) | Anoxygenic and chlorotrophic microbial mat microbial communities from Yellowstone National Park, USA - YNP Bryant BLVA 2012 (SPAdes)... ...
GTGCTGGGAGAGCATCGCGCCCAAGATTTTTTGAACGCCGATTTGATTGTGCGTAATCCTGCCGTGCCGCGCGAATCCAAGTGGTTGACGCTCGCGCGCGCGCGTAACATTCCGGTCGAAATGGAAATGTCGCTCTTTGTAGAGCGATTGCCGCGCGGCGCGGCGCAGGTCATCGGCATCACCGGCACCAAAGGCAAAACGACGACGACGCTGATGACCGGTGCGATCTTGAAACGCGCGAATCCAAAGACGATTGTCGCGGGTAACCTACGCGTGAGCGCGCTCGAACTGCTCGACCAGATAGATGCCGAGACGCCGGTGGTGCTGGAACTTTCGTCGTGGCAACTCGAAGCGTTTCCGCAACACAAAATCAGTCCGCACCTTGCCGCGATTACGAACATTTTTCCCGACCATTTGAATCGCTATCGCGATCTGGACGATTACGCGGACGCCAAGACGACGATTTTTCGGTATCAGCGCGCCAACGATTTTGTCGTTTTGAGCGCGGACAATGAACCGCTCGCGCATTTACGCGCTGCGCCGAGCCAGGTGGTGTGGACGAGCGCGACGCGCGCGTTGGAGCAAGGCGCGTACTGCGCGGACAACGCGCTACTGTGGCGCTGGCGCGGCGCCACGCACAAGATTTTGGACGTGCGCGCGCTGCGCGTGGCGGGGCAACACAACCTCGCGAACGCGCTCACCGCGCTCGCGCTCGCGTCGCTTTGGGGTGCAACACCAGAGCAAATGGCGGACGCGCTGAGCGAATTTCGCGGCGTGGAGCATCGGCAAGAGTGGGTGCGCGAGGTCAACGGCATCGGCTACATCAACGACACGACGGCGACCGCACCCGCGGCGACGATGGCCGCCATCGAGACCTTGACGCCGAGCGCGCGCGGCATCGTCTTGATCGCGGGTGGCGCGGACAAGTCGCTGGATTTTTCCGAGTTGGCGCGCGTGATCGCGCAGAGGGTGCGCGCGGTGATCTTGCTCGAGGGAAGCGCAACGGACAAATTGGCACGCGCGCTGCCCAGCGAAATCATCGCAGGGCGCTTTGACGATTTGCCACGCGCGGTCGAACGCGCGCACGCTATCGCGCGCACGGGCGAAATCGTTTTGCTCTCCCCAGCGTGCGCGAGTTTTGGAATGTTTGCAAACGAGTTCGAGCGGGGCGAGTTGTTCAAGGACCTTGTGAATCGTTTGGGATAGGAACGCGGGACGAAGAATGAAAGATGGAGGGCGCGATGGTAGCTGAATCTCCAACAAGGAATCAATGGACCAGCGGATGGCGCGTGGATTACGCTTTGGTGGGCATAGTCCTCACGCTTCTCGTTATCGGTTTGATTATGGTCTTTAGCGTGACGTTCGCGCTGCGCGTGCAAATGGGTAAACCGGATCCCCAGAGCGAGTTCGTCAAGCAGGCGCTGTTTGCGTTGGCGGGTCTTGCGGCGATGATTGTCTGCGCGCGGGTGGATTATCGTTTGTGGGGACGCGGCGCGTTGATCTTGATGGGCGTTACACTCGTGTTACTCGTCGCGGTGTTGTTTGCGCCGCCAATCAACAACGCGCGTCGCTGGTTGTTCGCCGGTTCGGTTCAGCCCGCTGAGCTCGCCAAGTTCGTGATGGTGGTGTATATGGCCAAGTGGCTGTCCTCCAAGGGCGACAAGTTGCGGCAGGTGACGTATGGCGTGTTGCCCTTTGCGATCATCGTGGGTGTCGTGTGCGGGTTGATTGTGTTGCAACCCAATCTCAGCACAGCGATTGTCATCGCCTTGTGCGCGCTGGCGATGTTTTTCATTGCGGGCGCGGATGTGATTCAATTGGTGTTGCTGGGAATCATCGGCGGCGTGGTGGCGGCAATCGTCGTGATGAAAACGCCCTATCAACTGGAACGCTTTTTGATTTTCATCCAGGATCCGTTGACGCTTTCGGATCGCGAGGGGTATCAAATCATTCAAACGTTGATCGCGCTCGCGTCGGGAGGTTTGCTGGGGCGCGGCATCGGCGCGGGGTACGCCAAGCTCGGTTTTGTGCCAACGCCGCAGACCGATTCCATCTTCGCGCTGCTGGGCGAAGAGATGGGGCTGGTTGGCACGTGGTTCGTGTTGGGCTTGTTCTTGTTGTTGGCGTATCGGGGCTTTTGCATCGCCGCGCGCGCGCGCGATTCCTTTGGACAGATTTTGGCAGTGGGACTATCGTTCTGGTTGATCTTTCAAGCGTTCGTCAACATCGGCGTTGTGACCGCCACGATTCCGTTCACCGGCGTTCCCTTGCCGTTCATTTCGGCGGGAGGGTCTTCGCTCGTCGTCGCGTTGATGGCGGTGGGAGTCTTGTTGAGCATCTCGCGTGACGGGATGCGAGAAGAGACGCATGCGACTTTTGATTTCGGGTGGCGGGACCGGGGGACACGTGTACCCCGCGCTGACCGTCGTGCGCGCACTCTCCGCACGCGCTCCTAACGCGTTTCTCTATCTCGGTCGCGCGAACAGCATCGAAGAACGCTTGGCGCAGCGCGCGGGATTGCCCTTTCGCGCGATCGACACCGGGCAGGTGCGCGGCAAAGCGCCGTGGATCGTGGCGCGCTCGCTCTGGCGAATGAATCGCAGCATCGGCGCGGTGCGCGCGATGATTCGTGACTTTCGACCCGACGCGATCTTCGTCACAGGCGGTTACGTCAGCGCGCCGGTCGTTTGGGCAAGCGCGGCAGAAAAAATTCCTTGCGTCATCTACCTGCCCGATTTGGAACCCGGCTGGGCGATTCGGGTGACGGCGCGCTGGGCGACGCGCGTGGCGGTCTCCTTTCCCGAAGCGGCGCGCCATTTCGCGCCCGGCAAAGCGGTGGTCACCGGTTATCCGGTGCGCGCGGAATTTTTTGCAACCGATGTGAAACGCGCGCGCGCGCAATTTCGACTCGACCCCGACGCGCGCACGGTGGCGATTTTCGGCGGGAGTAGCGGCGCGCACAACATCAATCGCGCCGTCGTGATGAATTACGTTGCGCTGGCGCAACTGGCGCAGGTGGTTCATCTCACCGGCACGCGTGATGCCGAATGGGTGCGGCGCGAGGTGGAGCAGTTGTCGCCAGATTTGTGTGCGCGCGTGCGCGTGTTCGATTATCTGGATGACGATTTGCCTGCCGCGCTGGCTGCCGCCGATGTGGTGGTGGCGCGCGCGGGCGCGGCGGTTCTTGGTGAATTTCCCGCGCTGGGGTTGCCAGCAATTTTGGTGCCGGGTCCGTTCGCCGGGCAACATCAGGAACAGAACGCGCGCTTTTTGGTAGAGCGCGGCGCGGCGATGCGGTTGGACGATGCGACTTTGCGACAAACTTTGATGCCGACCCTGCAACAACTTTTGGCGACGCCTGAGGAATTGAACGCGATGCGCGCCGCGATGCGCGCGCTCGCGAATCCGAATGCCGCTCAAAACATCGTTGATCTTCTGACGCAACACGCGGCGCGCGAGGCGGCGTCGTGATACCGCGTCACATTCACATCGTTGGCATCGGCGGCATTGGCTTGTCCGCCATTGCGCGCGTGTTGCTCGCGCGCGGCGTCCAGGTTTCTGGCTCCGATCAAACCGCGTCGCCACTGACCGACGAATTGGCGCGGCTCGGCGCACGGGTGAGCATCGGACATCGCGCGGAAAATGTGGGCGAGGTGGACCTGGTGCTGGTCACGTCGGCGGTGGCGGACGAGAATCCGGAAATTGTTGCGGCGCGGCGCAGAGGAATCCGCATCGTCGGGCGCTATGATTTTTTCGCCGAACTGACCGCCGGGAAAAAAACGATTGCGGTCGCGGGAACGCACGGCAAGACGACGACGACCGCGATGATTGCGACGATTTTGACGGACGCCGGCTTTGACCCGGACGCGGTGATTGGCGGGATTGTGCCAGAGTGGGGGAGCAATGCGCGCGCGGGGCAAGGAGATTATTTTGTCATCGAAGCGGACGAGTATGCGCGCGCGTTCTTGGGGTTGCGTCCGTACGTCGCGGTGATTACGAGTATCGAGATGGATCACCCGGACGTTTATCGCGATGTGGACGATGTGGCGCGCGCGTTCCGCGAGTTTGCGCGCGGGGTGCCGCGCGAAGGCGTTATCATCGGCTGGGGCGATTCGCCGCGCGTGATGGCGCAACTGCAACCACTCGATTCGCGTGTCCAGCGATACGGTTTCGATGCGGCGAACGATTGGCGCGCGCGCGACCTGGTTCCCAATGCGCGCGGCGGTAGCGATTTTGTGGTGTGGCGCGGTGAAGAAAAGTTGGGAGAGTGGAGCTTGGCGGTTCCGGGGCGGCACAATGTTTCGAACGCGCTCGCGGCGATTGCGGTCGCGGATGCGGTGGGCGTTGACCTGAACAGCGCGCGCGCGACGCTGGAGAATTTTCGCGGCGTGGCGCGGCGATTCGAAATCAAAGGCGAATTTCGCGGCGTCACGATTGTGGACGATTACGCGCATCATCCGACCGAAATTCGCGCAACGCTGGCGGCGGCGCGCGCGCGGTTTCCAGCACGACCGATTTGGGCGGTGTTTCAGCCGCACACCTTCTCGCGCACCGCCGCGTTGTTGGACGAGTTTGCGGACGCGTTTGCGGACGCCGAGCATGTCATCGTCACGGAAATCTACGCCGCGCGCGAGCGCGCGGTGGAAGGGACGAGTGGCGCGCAGATCGTCGCGCGAATGACGCATCGTGACGCGCGGTTCATCGCCACGCTGGAAGCGACGGCGGAATTTTTGTGCGAACGTCTCCGCGCTGGCGAGATTCTCGTCACGCTTGGCGCGGGGGATGTGAATCGTGTGGGAGAAATGCTCGCGCGTGAGCGAGGAGTGTAAGTTATGGCAGATATTTTTGGTGTGCGGAGTTTGCTCTACTGGTGGGGCATTCTCACGACGACAGTTTTTCTGCGAGACTATCTCAAGCAGTTGGCGGAATTTTTCAAACCGCCGCCGACTGTCCCAGCGGCGCGGATTCCTTTTTCGCCGGACAAGATTCCGTTCAACATTGTGCCGGGTCTGAACTCGTGGATTGACCAAGCCGCCGACTATATTTACGGCACCGTCAAATTCGATCCCAAGTCGCCGCTCCTGACCATTGGTTCGATTGTTATACCAAGTTACGTTCTGGGGCTTGTGTTCGCGCTCATCCTCATCATTCTGGCCGCGCTGCTCGTTCGGCGCGCGCTCAAATCCCCTGTGTGGTTCGATGATTTCGTCGCAATCTTTGCGATGTATGTGATCTTGCGCATCATTGGTCACATCGTTTCGCGCGTGGAGATTTTGCCGTTTGCGGGTCCGTTTCGAGCATTGATTGACTTGCCGATTGTCGCGTACGTAATCATTATGCTGTTGTTGCTCCTTCTCACTTTTTTTGGCGAGGGGTTTCAGAGCAAGCGCGCGTTTTGGCGCGCGGTCATTGCCGGCACCTTGTTGTCGTTGTTTATGTTCCCGCGCGAAATGTCTATCATCTTGGGTTACATCATCGAAGCGCTCTACCAATTTGGCGCGGGCTTGGCAAACCCGGCGAACGTTCCCTTTGCAGTGGCGTGGGGTTTGATTGGAATGGTGTTGGCGTTGCAGCGCTTGATGCCCTTGGACAAGAGTGGCGGGAGCGGCAAGTTGAGTGAAGCGCACCGAGTCAACGCCGAAATCGAAACAGGTAAATCGTGACGCCAGAAGATTTGCGCGCGCGCTGGGGCGCGGCGGTGCGCGCGAGCGAGCCGCTCGCCGCGCACACGACCTTTCGCATCGGCGGTCCCGCCGATTTTTTTGCCGAAGCGAAAACGCTGGACGAGCTCATCGAATTGGTGCGCCGCGCGCGGCAGCAGCGCGTGCCGTTCTTCATTCTGGGAAACGGTTCGAATCTGTTGATTAGCGATCGTGGTTTTCGCGGCTTGGTCATCGAGAATCACTGCGCGCAGGTTTCGCTTCAGGCGCTCGGCGCGACGCGCGCCCGCGTGCGCGTCGAGAGTGGCGCGGTGTTGCCGGGCTTGGCGAATCGGTTGGCGCGGCAGGGTTGGGCGGGCTTGGAATGGGCGATTGGCGTCCCCGGCACGATGGGCGGCGCGATTGTGGGCAACGCCGGCGCGCACGGCGCGTGCATCGCGGACAATTTGATTGGCGTGACGATTCTCGATGCCGAGAGTGTCATCCGCGAGTTACCCAAGACCGAATTGGCGTTCGCGTACCGGACGAGTCGTTTCAAGCGCGCGCGCGACGAAGTGATCTTGCGCGCGGAGATCGAACTCGAGCGCGATGAGCCAGACGCCTGCATCGCGCGAATGCAAGCGTACGTCGAGCAACGTCGGCGCACGCAGCCGACCGAGCCGAGTGTCGGTTCGATCTTCAAGAATCCGCCGGGAGATTTTGCCGGGCGTTTGATTGACGCGGCGGGCTTGAAGGGAACGCGCGTCGGCGGCGTCGAGGTGTCTCCAGTCCACGCAAATTTCTTTGTGAATCGCGGCGGCGCAACCGCAAGCGAGGTGTTGCAATTGATCGAAATCGTGCGGACGCGCGTGCGCGCGCAGTTTGGGGTGGAGTTGGAGTTGGAGATTCAGGTGGTTGGGGATTAGAGATTGGCGATGCAATCGAAAATCGAAAATCAAAAATCGAAAATTCGCGTGGGGATTATTTTTGGCGGCAAATCGGGCGAGCATGAAGTTTCGCTCGCGTCGGCGCAATCGGTGGCGCGCGCGATTGATCGGAACAAGTACGACGTTGTGTTGCTTGGCGTGACGAAGGAGGGCGATTGGATCACCGGCGACAACGCGCTCAAGCAACTTGCCGCGCTCAGTCCCACGCCGCTCCTTGCGCCCGAAAGCGATAGCGCGAATGGCGCGGTCAGCGTGCCGATGACCAGCGCAGAGTTGGTGCCTACGGTAGCAACGACTTCGCCACTCACTACGATTGACGTTGCGTTTCCGCTGATTCACGGTCCGTTTGGCGAAGATGGAACGGTGCAGGGCTTGCTCGAACTGGCGGACATTCCGTACGTTGGGTCGGGTGTGGCGGCGAGTGCGGTTGGGATGGACAAGGCGTTGATGAAGGCGGTGTTCCGCGCGCACAACTTGCCAATTCTGGATTGGTTGGTGATTCTGCGGCGCGAATGGCAAGCGCAGCCGGAGGATACGATTTATCGCATCGAGAGCGCGTTGGGGTATCCGTGTTTCGTCAAGCCCGCGAATCTGGGTTCGAGTGTCGGTGTCAGCCGCGCGCGCGACCGCGCGGAACTGGCGCGCGCGCTCGACCTTGCCGCGCAGTACGATCGCAAACTGATTGCCGAGCGCGCGGCGCACAACGCGCGCGAGATCGAATGTAGCGTGCTGGGCAATGACGATCCGCTCGCGTCCATTCCCGGCGAAGTGATTCCGCGCCGCGCGTTTTACGATTACGTCGCCAAGTACGCCAGCGATTCGGGTACGGCGTTGATTGTGCCGGCGGATTTGCCGTCCGATCTTGTGCGCGCGGTGCAGGAGATGGCGATTCGCGCGTTCACCGCGATTGACGCGTGTGGGATGGCGCGCGTGGATTTCTTTTTGGAACGTGGCAGCAACAAATTGTGGGTGAACGAAATCAACACGATTCCCGGTTTTACGTCGGTCTCGATGTATCCGCGGATGTGGCAAGCCAGTGGGTTGAGTTACGCGGATTTGATTGATCGGTTGATTCAGCTCGCGCTGGAGCGGCACGCCGACAAGCGCAAGTCGAAAATTACATACGAGCCGTGAATTGGCAAAATGACTGTACACCGACCTTCTCGCCATACCACCAAGCGCCGTCGCTTGCATACACTGGCGCAAGGCACGCTCGGCGCGCCAGCGCTGCCGCTTGATCTTGCAACGCTACCACGCCCCAAGATTCTGGCAGCGGGAATGTTCGTCGCGCTTGCCATCGCTCTGTATGCATTTTTCGATACGGACTATTTTTACGTTTTCCAGTTCCAGATTCACGGCACGCGATTTTTGACGACGGCAGAGATCGAGCAGGCGAGTGGGATGCGCGGCTATAACATCTTTTTCATCAACGCGCGCGAGGTAGAACGTGCGCTGCTGAAACTGCCCGAAGTGAAAGCGGTCGCCGTGACGACGCGTTTGCCCAACGACGTTGTCATCGAGATTCAAGAACGAACGCCCGCGCTCATCTGGCAGCGCGGCAACGAAACATACTGGGTGGACGCGGACGGTGTGTTGCTACGCCCGCGCGCGCCAATGCCCGAATTGCCGGTACTGCGTGATATGGATGCCAGCGCGGTGGCGTTGGGTGGACGCGCCCTGGCGCGCGCGCTCGCCGCGTTTTGGGCGTTGCGCGCGGCAATGCCCGAAAGCCCGCGCGCGCTCGAATGGTCTGCCGCGCGTGGAATTGCCTTCACGAACGAACGCGGCTGGAAAATCTATCTGGGCGACGCGGACGAGATGCCGGGCAAGATCGCCGTCCTGCGCGCGCTCGTCGCGCAACTTGTTTCGCAAAACGCGCAGATTCGGTTCATTGACCTTGGAAAGGGAGACCCTTACTATCAATAACGTCAAGTTGCCGGACGAATTTCGAATTGCGAATTTTGAATCGAGGAATCCAACATGCCATCTCCAATTGCCGCACTCGATATTGGCACGACCAAAACCTGCGCGCTGATCGGTGAGGTGACCGACGCGGGCAATGTGCGAATTCTTGGCTCCGGCATCGCGCCGTCACGCGGCGTACGCAAGGGTGTTGTCACGGACGTGAAAGAGACCGCGCTCGCCATCGTCAGCGCGGCAGAGCAGGCGGAACGCGTTTCGGGAATGGCAATCGGTTCGGTGTACGTCGGCATTGCCGGCGCGCACATCCAAGCCACCAATTCGCGCGGCATCGCCGCGATTCACTCCGGGCGCGGAGTTACACAAGACGATATTGACCGCGCACTCGAAGCGGCGGAGGCAATCGCCGTGCCGGTGAATCGCGAAATCATTCACGTCATCCCGCGCGGGTTTACGCTCGATGGGCAGGATGGCGTCAAAGATCCGCTGGGGATGATCGGTTTTCGCCTGGAAGTGGAGGCGCACATCGTCACGGGTGCTGCCGCGTCCATTCAAAATGTGACCAAGGCGGTCGAATCCGCCGGCTTGAAGATCGTTGACCTGGTGCTGGAGCCGATTGCGGCGGGTGATGCTGTGCTGACGACCGCCGAAAAAGAGATGGGCGTGGCGCTGGTGGACATTGGCGGCGGCACAACCGACATTGCAATTTTCATTGATGGCAGTATTTGGCACACGGTCATTCTGCCGACCGGCGGTTGGCACATCACCAACGATCTCGCCGTTGGTCTGCGCACGCCGTTCGACGCGGCGGAAGAAATGAAACTCAAGTACGGTCACGCAGATCCGAATCAGGTGCCCGAAACCGATTTGATTGACGTGACCGCGTTTGGCGAAGAGGGCAGGCGCACGGTCGCGCGGCGCGAGATGGCGGAGATCATTCACGCGCGCGCGGAAGAGATGTGCGAACTGATCCTGACCGAAATCAAGCGTTCGGGCTATGACAACTTGTTGCCGGCGGGAGTGGTCTTGTGTGGTGGCACTGCCGAGTTGGCGGGCCTCAAGAGCGTGGCGCGTCAAGTCCTCGATATGCCGGTGCGCGTGGGTGTGCCGCGCAACCTGGAAGGATTTGTGGATCGCATCTCGTCCGCCGCGTTCGCAACAAGCGTCGGCTTGGTGCAGTGGGGTTGGCAGCATCAACAGATGCAGGATAATGCCAAGCCCGCGCGCAGCCAATCGAAAAAAGCCAATCCGTTGGGCGGCTTGTTCGGCTGGGTGCGTGGCGCCATCTTGCCGGGGTAAGACGCACAAGTGTTCTCATCGAGCATCTTTTCAGAAATTTGCAAAAAGGGCTTGACAGAAGCGTACAGATAAGATAAAATAGCGGCATACTCCCAAGATGTTGTGGTTAGCCGCCCATTTTTCTACTAGATGTAGGAGGACTATGGAGACCTCAAAGAGCGTTGTGGTAGACGTAAAAAAACATTCGATTGGGAGCGCGGACGCATCGCGCCGGGAGGAAGTTATGCTTCAACAACCCAAACAGACCAACCCCAGTCCGGAAAGTTTCGCCGAAATCAAAGTGGTCGGCGTGGGCGGCGGTGGCACCAATGCCGTCAATCGAATGATTGACGAGGGTTTGCAAGGAGTCAATTTCATCGCCATCAATACCGATGGGCAGGCGTTGCTCCATTCGCGCGCGCCGAACAAACTACGCATCGGTGACAAGTTGACGCGCGGCTTGGGCGCGGGTGGTGATCCGACGATTGGCGAAAAAGCCGCTGAAGAATCGTCGGAGGAATTGTACGACGCACTGGTCGGCTCCGATATGGTCTTTATCACCGCTGGGATGGGCGGCGGGACCGGCACCGGCGCCGCACCGATCGTCGCGCGCATCGCCAAAGAAGCCGGCGCGTTGGCAATCGGCGTTGTCACCAAGCCGTTTACTTTCGAAGGAACGCGCCGCCGCCAAGTGGCGGAAGAGGGACTGGCGAAACTCAAAGATCAAGTAGACACACTCATCGTCATCCCGAACGATCGCTTGCTGGAAATCAGCGACAAAAAAGTGACGCTCCAAAACGCGTTCCGCACCGCCGATGATGTGTTGCGGCAAGGGATTCAGGGTATCAGCGAATTGATCACCGTGCCGGGGCTCATCAACTTGGATTTCGCCGATGTCAAAACGATTATGGGCGTGGGCGGCGCAGCGTTGATGGCGATCGGTCGCGGCTCGGGCGAAAATCGCGCGGTGGCAGCCGCCGAAGCCGCCATCAAGAACTCGTTGCTCGATGTGGCGATTGATGGCGCCAAGGGCGTTTTGCTCAACGTCTCCGGTGGCGAAGACCTAACGCTCAACGATGTCTACCAAGCCGCCGATGTGGTGCGCCGCGTCTCGGACCCCGACGTGAATTTGATCTTTGGCGCGGTCATCAATCCCGCGCTCAAGGACGAGATTCAGGTGACGGTGATTGCGACGGGTTTTAGCGCGATGGCGAAGCGGCAAACGGGTGCGGGGCAAGCCGTCGGCAATGTGGTCACCGCACCCGCGCGCAAGACGATTGATTTTCCAGTCCGCCAATTCGATCGCGAAGACTTGGACATTCCGGCATTTTTGCGGAAACGCGGCTGAGAAGATGGAGGAGAGGGACAAGGGACGCGGCGGATGGAACGTAAACCTTGAACCTCGAACCTCGCAAGCTTTCACGGAGCTGCGCGATGAAAACATACTTGGCTTTTCACTTGCTTGGGGCGCTGCTTTGCGCGTTGCTCCTCGGCGCTGTGACGACGGTGGGCGCAGCGGAGCCGCAACCGCAGGGCTTGCCCTGGTTCACGCTGACGCCGTGGCCCACGCCGCGCGTGTTACAAGTCGGCGAGCGATTTTCGATTGTGGGGCTTGTCGGCGCGCCGACGCCGGTGAGCGTTCCCGCGCCGCGCGTGATTGCCGCGCCGCCGGCAAATTTCGCGCCGCGCGTCGTGCCGATGATTCAACCCACGCCGATACCACCAGCCAACGCCGCGCCGCCAGTCGTTTCGCGCGATGGCACCAGTCCAACGAGCGCGTTGAGCGCGGATGGCGCGACGCGCACGCTGGCGGCTGGCGCGAGCGTGTGGTACAAAATCGGTAGCGGTGGACAACATCTAGACGTTTTTCTCGATGCAAATCCGCTGAGTGGAATGTCGTTGGAGGTGTTTGCCCCCGGCAACCTGTCCACTCCGATTGGGCGAGGGACATTGCAGAACAGCACCGGACGTTTGGTGTGGGCAGGGGGCCATTGGCGTTCGCAAGGCGATTGGTTCGCGCGCGTGACAAATCACAATCCGATGGCGGTGCAGTACACGCTGACGAGTTCGGCGCGCGATATCAGCAATAAATCGTGCTACAGTTATTGGGAATATTTTCCCAATGGCGCCTACGTTTACTGGACAGAATGTCAATGAGTTAAAATTTTGTAACCGCGCTCGATTTTTAAGGTCTTCCTCTTGCGTTCTCTCGCGAGTTGTGCTAAACTACACAAGCACTTGTAGGTCGTGCGTTTGCGTATCACAATCTATAGGGTTTGGGAAGATCGGCGGATCCGACCAAACCCTGTTTTGCGCCTAGCGCGCGGAGGAAGATCTATGCAATGCCCTTATTGCGCGAGTGAAGAGAACAAAGTCATTGACACGCGCGAAGCCGATAATTCGATTCGTCGCCGACGCCACTGCGCCAATTGTGGCAAACGATTTACGACGTACGAACGCATCGCGCAAATCGGTCTGATGGTGATCAAACAAGACGGGCGTCGCGAAACGTACGATCGGCAAAAATTGTTGAACGGCATCGTCAAAGCGTGCGCCAAGCGTCCAGTGCCAATGCCTGCCATCGAATCCATCGTGGATGAAATCGAGATGGAAATGCATTCGCTCGCGTCGTCGGAAGTGGACTCGCAAAAGATTGGGCAGATGGTGATGGCGCGTTTACGCAAACTCGACGATGTGGCATACGTCCGCTTTGCTTCGGTGTATCGCCGTTTTGCGGATTTAGATTCGCTGGCGCTGGAGATTCAACGCTTGAAAGAACGCAAGCAGCGCGAAGCGGAAGAGCGGATGCAAGTCAAGATGGCGATCTAAGTGGAGATTGGATTGGTTCGTAGTAACTACTCAGCCACCGTGTCATTTCGAGCGAAGCGAGACATCTCGCAATGTTGGAACGAGATTTCTCGGTGCGAACAGCGCACCTCGAAATGACAGGGTGAGCAGTTACGGTTCGTATGGATTTCATCATCCCAATCTTGAATCTGACTGTGGACACAATGGCAAGATTGTGTTCATTCAACATCCGCGTTATCCTCGTTCCTGATTCACCCTAACCCGTAGTCAACCTCTGTGGGCAGGCACATCACTCCCCCAGTGGTGTGTCTGTTTTTGTTTGCTCAATTTCTTCGTACGATTCAGAGAGGAGTGTTGTGATATGGATCAGCGCGTCAATGTTCCTTTGCGCGTGGCGCCGGTGGCACCGCGCGAAGAATCGCCAGTGCGTCCGCCGATCAATTTGACTGCCAATGCGCGCATCGTCTTGGAGAAACGCTACCTGCGTCGTGGTGTAGATGGCAAGCCGGCGGAGACGCCGGAAGAGATGTTCGATCGTGTCGCGCGCGTGGTGGCTGACCCCGACGCGCGTTACGGTGACGATCCGCGTCCCACGCGCGAAAAATTCTACGACCTCTTGACGACGCTCCGTTTTTTCCCCAACTCGCCCACGTTTACTGGCGCGGGGACGCCGCTGGGGCAGCTGGCGGCTTGCTTTGTGTTACCCATCGCCGATGATATGGGCCGCGATCCACGCGGCATCTTTTCCACGCTGCGCGCGGCTGCGCTGATTCAGCAGACCGGCGGCGGCAATGGCTTTTCGTTCTCGCGCTTGCGCCCGCGCGGCGACCGCGTCAGCACAAGCGCGGGCGTGGCGACCGGTCCCGTTGGCTTTTTGCGCGTCTACGATACCGCGTTCGGTGAGGTGGCGCAAGGGGGAACCCGCCGTGGCGCCAATATGGCAGTTCTCCGCGTGGACCATCCCGACATTCTCGATTTCGTTCGCTGCAAAACCACCGAGGGCGCGATCAGTAATTTTAACATTTCGGTTGGCATTACCGACGCGTTCATGCGCGCGGTCGAAGCGGACGGTGATTTCGATTTGGTCAATCCGCGCGATGGCGCGGTGTGGCGCAGCGTGCGCGCGCGCGAACTCTTTGACGAAATCGTCAAGCACGCGCATCACAACGGCGAACCCGGCGTCTTGTTCCTCGATGCCGCTAATCGCGCCAACCCCGTGCCGCATTTGTACGAGTTGGAAGCGACGAATCCCTGTGGCGAACAGTGGCTTGGACCTTACGAGAATTGTTGCCTTGGCTCCATCAACCTGGCACAACACGTTACTCCCGCTGACCAGATGGACTGGGCAAAATTGCGCGACTCGGTGGAACGGGCAGTGCATTTTCTCGATAACGTCGTGGACGCAAACCAATACGTTCCCGCTGTCCCAGAACTCGCGCAAGCCGCACATCGCGCGCGCCGCATCGGTTTGGGCATTATGGGCTTGGGCGATGTGATGTATCGCTTGGGAATCCGATACGGCTCGCGCGCCGGCGAGGATTTTGCGGGCCAAGTGATGGAGTTTGTGCGTTATTACGCAATGAAAAAGAGCATCGAACTTGCCAAGACGCGCGGCGCGTTCCCTGCCATCAAAGGTTCGATCTACGATCCAGAAAATTTGAAATGGACGCCGCCCCAACCGCTCGAACCGTTCGCGCACGACTGGGGCCGTCCCAAACTCGACTGGAGCGAGATCGTCACCGGAATCAAAAAGTACGGCATCCGCAATGCCGCGCAGACAACCGTGGCGCCCACCGGCACGATCGCGACTGTCGCCGGCGTCGAGTCGTACGGCTGCGAGCCGGTCTTTGCGCTGGCGTACACGCGCCACGTCAACGACAACGGCAAAGACCTAGAACTGGAATACGTCAGTCCGCTCTTCGAGCGCGCGCTGATTCAAGCCGGCGTGGACGACGCCACGCGCCAAAAGATATTTGCGCGCGTCCGCGTCACCGGCACGTGCCAAGACCTCGACCTGGTGCCAGAGAAAATTCGCGACACCTTTGTCGTCGCAAGCGACATCACACCAGAAGAACACGTGCGGATGCAAGCCGCGCTCCAAGCGTTCGTAGATAATTCGATGTCCAAAACAATCAATTTTCCGGAAACGGCAACCGTGGAGGACGTGGCGCGCGCATACTTTTTGGCTTGGAAACTTGGCTGCAAGGGTATCACGGTGTACCGTGCTGGCTCGCGCGAACAAGTGGTGCTGGAGACTCAAGCCACCGCCGCCAAGAAATCGGCAAGCGATGTCGCCTTGGCGAAAAAACCGCGCCCGCGCGCAGTGCAGGGCTTGACGTACGAAATCGCCACGCCGCTCGGCAAGGCGTACGTCACAGTGAATCGCAATGGCGAGAACGAGCCATTCGAAGTATTTTGCAATGTGGGCAAAGCGGGTTCGGACACGGCGGCGGTGAGTGAAGCCATCGGACGTTTGATTTCGCTCGCGCTGCGGTTACCTTCGCCGATGTCGCCAACGGAACGTTTGCAAGAAATCGTGGACCAGTTGAGTGGAATCGGTGGCGGTCGTTCGATGGGCTTTGGCGCGCATCGCGTTCGTTCGCTCCCCGATGGGATCGCGCAAGCGCTCGCCGAAGATTTGGGACAGGTGCGTATCGAATCGAACGAAACCAAGCAAATTCCTCTGTTCAAAATTGGCGATCTGTGTCCCGAATGTGGACAGGCATCGTTCGTGAACGAGGAAGGATGTCGCAAGTGTTACGCGTGCGGGTATAGCGAGTGTTGAGGGTGCGGATGCCACTCCTGCGAACTCTCCTGCTGATTTTTCTCACCGCTTGTACGTTCGCGCCCATCGCGACTCGTACGCCGACGCCCGCGCCGACCGCCGACACGCTCGACGAGTATCACCGCGCGTTGAACGCCGCGAGTCAGAACGATCTCGCGCTGGCGGATCGCGCGACGCGTTACGACCTGATGCTCACCTACACCGCCGATCCGCCAACGCTCGCGGGCAATCAGCGCGTCGTGTACACGAATCGCCAGAGCGCGCCGCTGGGCGAAATCTATTTTCGCCTGTTTGCAAATTATCCCGATTACGGCGCGCGCATCGTCGTCCGCAATGTGATGGTGAATGGCGCAGCCGTCGTGCCGATTCTCGAAGCGCGCGAGACCGCGCTGCGCGTGCCGCTGGCGCAACCGCTCGCGCCGAACGATTCGCTCGATGTGCGGCTCGATTTTGTGTTGACGATTCCGCGCGTGACGAACAGCCGCTATGCCGATTTTGGCGCGAGTGACGCGGTGACCCTGTTGCCTTCGTTCTATCCGCTGATTCCCGCGTACGATGCGCGCGGGTGGCACATCGAAATTCCGCCGCCCTATGGCGATTTGATCTACGCCGACGCGGCGTTCTACACAGTGACGCTGACCGCGCCTTCCGCGCTGATGCTCATCGCTTCTGGCACGACGATAGACGCGCGCGTGAATGGCGATGGGACCACGACGACAAAAATCGTTGGCGCGCCGATGCGCGATTTCGATCTCAACATCGCAACGCGTTTGCAAAAGTCGAGCGAGACACTCGACGGCATTGTCGTCAATTCGTACTACGAACCTGCCCACGCGGAGATGGGCAAGCAGGCATTGCGCTTTGCGCTCGATGCATTGCGCGTGTTCCAAGCGCGCTGGGGCGCGTACCCGTACGCCGAGTTCGACTTGGTCGAAGCGCCAATCACCGCGTTGGGCATCGAGTACCCTGGCATCATCGTGCTTGCACAAAGTATGTACGAGAACACGCGCCAACTCCAAACGCTGGAATTCGTCGTCGCGCACGAGATCGCGCATCAGTGGTGGTACAATCTCGTCGGCAACGATCAGGTGAATCATCCGTGGGTGGACGAGGCGCTGGCGCAGTATAGCGAAGTAATCTACACGGAGGAACTGCGCGGCGCGGCGACCGCGCAACAAGTCGTGCGCCGTTATTTTGGCGATGTGTACAAGCGCGTGGTGGCAGAAAAACGCGATGCCGTGGTCAATCAACCAGTCGCCGCGTTCACCGAACGCAGTTACGGCGAAATCGTTTACGGCAAAGGTCCCCTCTTTTTCGATGCGATTCGGAAAACGATGGGGGACGAAAAATTTTTTGCGTTCCTCAAAACGTACGCCACGCGCTATCGCTATCGCGTGGCGTTCCCAGAGGATGTGCTGAACACGGCGGAGCAAGTGTGCGCGTGCAGTTTGCGCGCCGAGTATCAGCAGTGGATTTTGGAATCCAAGTGACGTAGGACGATTTCACAAAATTGTCCTACGTTTTATTTTACCCGCCAGATTTTTATCCCCTCTGCCGCGTACACCAACGCATACCGTTCGGGCGCGTCCGCAAAATCGCGCGCGCGCAAAACTCCCGCGCGCCGTCCCAGATAAACGTAACTGAACGCTGTCGCTGCCGGTGCACGCGGCAACACCGTCGCGCGCGACGTAAAGTACGGAATCCACGCGCCGCCATCAGCGGGGACGTAGACCTGCGGATACCACTCGAACGCGTTGACCAGAAACCGCGCCTCCGCTGGCGTGTTCGTGGCAATCCACTGCATCGCGCGTTCGTCCGCGCGCGTGAACAAAATCGTCGTTGGATTGATGATGGTGAGCATTTCGCGCGCGCCAAGCAAAACGACGACGATGCCCAATGTCATTTCGAGCCAAGCGAGAAATCTCGGCGTGCCGATCTTTTCGCGCGCCACGCGCACCAACTCGCCGATGATGAGCGCGGCGGGGCAGAATCCCATCAACAGGACGAACGGCACTTCGAGCAATGGCGCGCCCAAGCCGGTGAGTAGCGCGGCAAGGACGACGAGCGCGCTGAACCACACGACAATGAGCCGCACGCGCGCGTTTTGTCGCGCAACGATAATCCCCAGCGCGGCAAGCGTCCAAACGATGGGTCCATCGTGCGAGCGCAAAATCTCGAACGTCGTTCCCAAATCAATTCCAGACCAAAACGCGAGCATCGCGCGAACATTCGACGCGCTGTTGGGCTGGCTCAGCAGAACGCCAAGCCAACCGATTCCGAGCAACAGTGCGGGCAGCAGTGTGACCAATCGTCGCGCGTGCGCGCGCCGCCACGCGCCGTACATCGCGAGAAAGAGCGCGTAGAACGCCAGCAGGCGCAGGTGCGCGGATGCCAAAGCAATGAGCGTGACGAGGACGAACAGAAACGCGCGCGTATCAAAGCGCGGCGCGTCCAACCAGTCTAATGCCGCGACAAGCGCGAGCGGCAGAATCGCTGTGCCAAGTAGCAAGGGATAGCGTCCCCACGTCAGAAAGTACATTGGCGTTGGCGACAGGAACCAGACGCAGAGCGCGCTGACCAAACCAACTATCGCGCTGCCTGACCAGCGTGTGCCGAACGCGAAGAATGACAAGCCGATTTGGACGACGATGAGTTGTCCGACGAGAATCATCGCGGACGCGATGGATGCGCCGGTAAGTTGTATGACGAGCGCGACGATGATGTGAAAGCCATAGTGGTAGAGTCGGTCGAGGGGCGCGTGACCGCGCGTGAGAATGTGTTGGATGTCGGCGGCATGCTGGTACGCATCTACCCACAGTGGCGCGGGCAACTCGGCGAACTGAACGATGCCGACGCCAAGCGCGCCGAGCGCGAGCGCGGCGAGGGGCAGTAATTCGATGCGCGTTCGCGGCGCGGCGATTCGATACGACATCAGCACGAGGAGCGCGACGATGAGGAGGGCATCGCCGCGACGCGCGAGAAAATCGCAGGACGTTTCGAGCGCGGCAACAAAATCGGGCGCGCTGTACGCGCGAAAAGCCAAGTCGTTTCCGGTGGGAATGTCATTGGCGTACGCGCAACCATCGGGTAGCACATCGTCGTCACTTGCCCACACGCTCAACCTGCCGCGCGTGATCTCCGTCTCTGCCGCATCGAGGAAGAAATAGTACGCGCGGTTTGCCGAATCGGGCTGGGGAGAAAATTGGAACGTCGAGCAGCGTTCGCGCGCAATGCGCGCGAGCGGCAGCGTGGCGACGGCGAGGTCGGTGGCATCGTCTACGCGCGAACGGAGATGCAAGGTGACGCGGCTGTGGGGCGCAAACGCCAAATCATCGGAGATGATCCAGCACACCTGAAGCGCGTTCAGGCGCGGCGCGCGCGCGGTGAAGGTCTGCCCGATGGTGTGGTTGCGCTCCACGCGTCCCGCCGAACGCGCGAGGTGGTCTTGGATGTTGAGTGGGTCAACGATGCCCGGCGCGCGTGTCGTGAGCATCCACGCGACGAGCGCGAGTCCCGCGAGCCACGCAAAGAGCGGACGCATCGGTCAAGTGTTTAGGGGTACGGGCGCGGCGCGGCGGGCGCGAGCGGCAGCGTGTCAATCGGCACACTCAGGTCGGCGAACGCGGCGGAAATCCAGCCCCGTATGTTGGGATCGCGCGGCAAGAGGATTTGCAACCAATCGTTCGACGCGTTGCGTCCGACGACTTGAACTTGATCTCCCTTGTTCAGCCGATCCAAGATGGCGGCGGTGGTGTTGGGTTCGGCGCGCACGCGCAAATTATTTTCGCGAATCGTCGCGGCGACGGGCGGCGGCGGTTCGGTCGGTGGCGCGGCGGTTGGCTCCGACGGCGCGACGACTCGCGCGACGGGCGGCGTCGCGGTTGGCTTGGGGCGCGCGGTGGGAGTCGGTGTCGGTGAAAGAGACGAGAATACGTTCGTCAGTTGGCAACTCAAGAGCAGAACGCTCATTGCCAGCAAGACCCAAATTTTGAATTGCTTCATTTTGGAGCGCTCGACGTGTAGAGTAAATTTCCAATTTGCTCTACGCGCGTTTTTGAATCTCATCGGCAAATGTCTTGGGATCCATCGGTGCGAGGTACAACCGTTCGCCGTCGTACAGCGCGCCGTCCACATCCACGATGTTGCCATCGGCATCGCGCACGATGGCGCGATGGGTCTTGACGCGTTGCGCGGCGCGCGCGCCAATGACGTTCTTGACGCACATTCCGAGAAAGGTCTCTTTGGGTTTATCGTTGATGTAGACGATGATTGTTTCGCGTTTCATTTTGGATTCTAGGGTCAAGAGACAGGAGGCAAGCCGAGGGACTGCCTCCTGCCTACTGATTCATTTTGCCTCGACGATGCGTCCTTCCACCTTGGGGTTCACCGGCGAGTTCTTCGTCACGTACGCCGCGACGACATCAATCACCGGCTCGCCGTAGATCAAGTTGGTGCCTTGCCGAAATGCAATTTGACCATCGCCGCCAGTCGCGAGATAGTCAATCGTCTGCACGCGATACACTTTTTGCGGATCCAGCGGTTTGCCGCGAATCAAGATGTTGGAGACGCGGTTGCCGGCGGGCTTGGAACAATCGTACGTGAACGACATTCCGGCGACGAGTGTGTTGACGCGCGGACACGAGACGGCTACTTCGAGTACCGCTTTGATGTGTTCGCCCTTGAGATCCATCGCGACCAGCACATTATCGAACGGGAGCATCTCGAAGAGTTGACCGTAGGTGATGGTGCCCTTGGGAATATCGGCGCGGATGCCGGCGTTGTTGTGAATCGCGAAATCGGCGGGCGTATCGCCGGCTTGATTCGCCCACAGCATCGCGTCCACGACGAGATTGCCGGAGGGGTACTCACCGGTGCTGCGACCGTCGGCGGTGTATGCGCGTACCAAATCAATTGCCGTTTCGCCGATGACTTTTTGCGTTGCGGCGCGTCCCTCGGCAATCAACTTGTTGAACATCTCGGCAATCTCTTTGGGCGTCTGTGCCTTGTTGCTGACGGCGGCAAAGAGAACGTTGTCCTTGGAGTAACCGCTAATTTGTTTGGTGGCGCGATCAATCGTCAACTCGAGCCGTCCAACGTTCTGCGCTTTGCTGCCGGCTTGGACGATGATCGTGTTGCCGATTACCTTGGGCGTTCGCAGTTCGGTGTGCGTGTGTCCGCCGACGATGACGTTGATCTCCGGCAGCGCGGCAGCGATGCGCTGATCGGTATCAAAACCGGCGTGCGAGAGAACGATGACGACATCCGATTTGCTTTTGACCTCGGGCAAAATTTGTTTCAGCGCGTCGAGTTCGTCAATGAACTTGAACGCTTGCAGCTCCTTGACCTTGCTGCTGATGCCGGGCGTGCGCGTGTATCCCACGCCGACAATGCCAAACCGGACGCCGCCGATTTCTTTGACGATGTACGCTTTTGCCCACGCGGGCACCTTGCCGCTGGATGCTTCGACGATGTTGGCAATCAGCATTGGGAACTTGGCTTCGCTCGCGCGCGCCTGCACGATCGCGACGCCCTGATCGAAATCGTGGTTGCCGAGCGTCATTGCGTCATAGCCCATCGCGTTCATCGCGGCGATGATCGTCTTGCCCTGATCGCGATTCGAGGTGAACGTGCCGACCCACAAATCGCCAATGTCGAACAGCAAGACGGGACCCGGCGCTTCTTGCTTGAGGCGCGCGATCGTCCCCATCACATTACCCAGCCCGCCAAATTCGAATTCGATGCCGTCGCCGCCTTTGATCTTTTGCCCTTCCAAGTAACCGTGCATATCGTTGGTGTGCAGAATCGTCACAGTCAATGGTCCCGCCGGCGTGGGCGTGGGTGTTGGTGTCGGCGTGACGCATGCAACCAAGAACATCAAACTGATGATTGCAATGATTCCACTAATTCGCTTGAACATTCTTTCCTCCTTGAAAATACTCGCGATTGAAATCGCTACATGCGAGCCGTTGGCTAGTCGCCTGCCTACGCAGGCGAAGGTGCGCGTCCGCGCAGGCGGACGCCCGGCAGCAATGCC